>Ga0210057_1007744_pt1 | contig 12907 bp, 11 predicted proteins | sample CryGeyCG2114_010_2_FD_183968 | JGI IMG/M metagenome (GOLD analysis project Ga0210057, IMG submission 183968) | Groundwater microbial communities from aquifer - Crystal Geyser CG10_big_fil_rev_8/21/14_0.10 (SPAdes) (version 2) | ecosystem: Environmental > Aquatic > Deep subsurface > Groundwater ... | reverse complement strand
TCACGAACTGGACTTGTTGGAAGAAGAAAAGCTTCGAGAGCTCTTGATTCAAGAAAAACCTGATTTGGTCTTCCACTTGGCCGCTCGAGCAGGTGTGCGTCCCTCTTTACAAAATCCAACTCTTTATATGAGGGTCAATGTCGAGGGAACCACGGGTTTGTTGCAGGCAGCGGTTTTGGCCAAGGTGAAGAGAGTGGTGATGGCATCATCGAGCTCGGTTTATGGGAATTCGGCATCAGTTCCGTTTCAAGTTTCGGAAAAAAACTTAAGACCTATTTCTCCTTATGGAGCATCGAAGCTGGCCAGCGAGGCCATTGGTTACTCTTATGCGGAAAACTATCGGTTGCCAGTCATTGCTTTGAGATTTTTCACGGTCTATGGACCCCGTCAAAGGCCGGATTTGGCCATTCATAAGTTTATGAGATTGATTGACGAAAACAAACCCATTGAGATGTTCGGGGATGGATCCACCTCTAGGGATTATACATTTATTGATGATATCATCGAGGGGGTTTTAGCTTCAGCGGAGGTGGAGATTTCTACTTCGGAGATTCCATTTCGAGTTTACAATATTGGCAGCGAAAGCCCGATCAGTTTAAAAGAAATGATTTCAGCGATTGAAACTGTTACTGGGAAAAAAGCGCAGCTGATTCCAAAGCCTGAACAGACCGGCGATGTGAAGCGCACGTTTGCAGATGTCACCCAGTCCGAGAAAGATTTCAAGTATCGACCGAAAGAAAGTTTTGCCAAAGGTCTTGAGAAGTTCTGGTCTTGGTACCAAACCGAGAAGGCAAATCGAAGATGAAGTCTGGAAAGACTTTTACGGTCATCAATCAAGCAAGAATGACCTCCACTCGATTGCCGGGAAAGGTTTTAAAGCCCGTACTTGGGAAGCCCTTGTTGGAATATCAAATCGAGAGAATTCGCCGATCCCGGCATCTCCATGACCTGGTGATCGCGACGACCGTCAATGCCGAAGATCAGGCAATTGTGGCGTTGTGTGAGAGGCTGAATGTTCATGTCTTTCGAGGATCCGAGATGGATGTCTTGGGGCGGTACTATCAGGCTCATTTGAAATATCCGTCGACCCATATTATTCGTGTGACCTCAGATTGTCCTCTTCATGACCCGCAGATTCTGGATCATTGTATCGAGCAGTACTTGGATTCAGGTATGAATTATATGTCCAACTCGGAGGCTTATCCGAATGGCATGAATGTGGAAATTTTTTCTGCAGAAATGCTGGCTGAAGCGAACAACCAAGGTCTTAAGCCCTATGAGAGAGAGCATGTCACACCGTATTTTTATACCCATCCGGAACTCTTCCGTCTGGGGCAGGTTCGCTCGGAGCAGGTTTATCCAAAGTATCGACTGACCGTAGATACACCAGAGGACTTTCAACTGATTCAGACCTTGATTGAGCGTCTATGGCCCGTGAAACCGAACTTTGATCTGGCAGATATCTGTCACGAGTTTGATAAGGACCCGTCCTTGAATCAGATCAATTCCCACATCGAGCAAAAGAAATACAACGAAACTCAAAAAAAATAAATTACTGAGACAGAATGATCGAGTCGCCGTTCTGTACAAGTCGAATGTCTTTGGGGATTGTTTCTTGGGCAGCCTGAAATCGGCGCAAGCTTGTTTGGACCTGGGCAAGGGTGAATTTTTTGGAGTCTCGGACGAGCTGCTTTCCAAGCAGCTTTTTGGCTAGATTACGGAAGAAATAGAATGAAAACCAAAGCCAAGATCGGAGGATTGAAGGCTTCTCTAGATGAGAAATTTTATTGGCGAGATGATCTGCGATTCGAGAGCTGCTTTCCCCATCAAAACGATAGTAGATCGTTTCAATGACTTGTTGCAGATTTTTCTGGAAAGTTGACGGGGGTTGATAGGTTTTATTTAAAACCTGGGAAATCTTTTCGTTCAGGTCCTGCTCGGATTCGCAATAGTCCGTGAGCAGAGAGATGGCCTCAATGGGGCGGGTATGAGCGGCGGATTTCAACGAAAAGGCTGGGACCCCCACCAAGCCAGCCTCGATCGCTGTGGAACATTCATAGTGAATAAGGGCTTTTGATTGAGAAAGCCAGTGGTCGATGGCTTGGTCTCCACGAACAACCACGTTTTTGGAGTCTTTGAATTCTTGCAGATACATGTCATGTCTTTCAAAGGGATGTGGTCTGAGAACAAAGGACTCGTTGGGAAATTCTTCTGCTACCTTTTTTACCGTGGCTAAAAATTCTGACGCCACCTTTTTTTGCACTTGATACTCTTGTTCGAGTCGAGCTCGTTCATAGCCAAAACGATGAACCAGATCATTGATTTCTTCCTCAGAAGAGCGGAATTTCGTATTGATAAGAGTGAAGCTCGTGTTGATGAGGATGAATTCTCGTTGCTGGTGGGGCTCGGCCCATTTTGAGTGAAGGGCATCCGTGCGGGGAGTGCCCATGAGCTGAAGAGCTGAAACAGCACTTGGCCACTCTTTTTTCATGAAATCAAAAATAAAATTTCCCCAAACAAAGTAGTCCTTCAGTTGAGAGATGACTGATTTGTTCTCGGTCAGTGTTTTGACAAAATTGGGCTTTCCACCTTCATTTTCCAGTTTTACGAAAACTCCGCCCTCGGTATCCAGAACTCCAAGTGGAATACGGGCAGAGAGGACTCGAGACATATAGGTTTCGTTGGTTTTTCGCGCATAGTTGACCAGCAGGTAATGAGGGCAAAACCGAAAGGTTTCGAAGGGAGCATTATCAAAAGGCGTGAGGATGACGTTGAGCCCTTTTTTAACAAGATGAGCCGCCAGTAGAACCCCAGAGGGTAGATCACGGAGAGGATTGTCGATAATGATTTGAATTTTTTGTCTCATCGGAAGACCTGAACATACAGAGAAAATCCATTGATCTTCAAGTCCTCGATCGTTAAATTGAATTCCTATGACGCAAAAGGGTGTGCGAATCCTATTTCATGGCGAAGGGGATTCTATTCGTGGAACAGGCCATTTGGTGCGTGCACTAGGAATGGCATCGGACTTGTCTCGGGTTGCACCTCAGGGTTGGCGTGTGGAAGTGTGGACCAACAATCAAGTATTGGCCGATCGAATTGCCAAAGACTGGTCAGATTTGTCGATCCCACTGGCTCCACACTATGAGTTGAAATCGATTTCTGATCAACTGTGGACTGAGGGACAGAAGTCTCGCTTTATTGAATCGGTCTGTGCAGTCCCGCGGGCGCTAGCGACAGAAATTCTTATCTCAGACAATAAATACACTTTTACGGAGGCGGACATTGAAAAACTGTACAGTCGTTTTCAATGCCTTCTTTTTGTGGATAATATTTCCGCTCTTTCTTTGGAGTTGGATGGAGTTCTATTTCCCAATGACTATGCTCATTTTGAGTCAAAGACAACGCCAGTGCTGACCGGACCCTCGTGGCACTGGATGAATCCAAGTTTAGATTTTCTGCGACAGATGCCCATTCAAAATTATGATTTTTCTATTTTCATGGGGGGCGCCGATCCTACGAATTTAACTGCCGTGGCTCTCGAGGATGTGTTTGTTAAAAAGAGAAATGCTCGGGTGTTGATATTGACCGGGCCGGCCTTTCGACATAGTCAGCAGATTCTAGAAAAAGTGGCAAATTATCCAGAAATGAAAATTGACTTGATGCCGTCATCTGGTTTTTTTCTGAAGAATCTATGTCAGGCCGAAACCTGTTTGGTGGCCTTTGGGTTGAGCTCTATTGAGTTGGAACAAGTGGGCAAAAAAGTAGTTCTGTACGCCCATCATGAAGAACATCTTGGAGATGCACAAAGGTATCTTCTGGCCCAACCACGGCCCAGTATTCTGCGTGATCAATGGCTGCAGGGGGGCGATCCCAAGGCCTCTCCGCGGCAACCGAGACCTCCCGTAGGTCAGATGCTGTTTGAGTTTCTAGAGCAAAAAACTTGATTAAAGTAGCCCCCGGAAGCATACTTCAACCCATCTTTTGGAGAGTGCTGTGACCAATGCCATATGGCTTATTGCTGGCGGCCCCATGCAGTTTATTGCCGCTAAAAAAATCAAAGAATTGGGCTACCATCTGATTATTTCAGATGGCAGTGCGGAGCCTTTTTGTAAGCCATTGGCAGATACTTTTATTCAGGTTGATACTTTTGCCGTGGAGCCGCATTTGGCGGCAGCTGAACGTTTGCGGACCTCCTTAAAAGTTTGCGCTGTTTTAACAACGGCGGCAGATTGTCATGGAACAGTGGCTCGGTTGGCCCAGCATCTTGGGCTGCCCCACATCGACCCTGAAATTTCAGATATTTGTCGAGATAAGACAAAAACTCGGGATCTTTTAAGAAAAGCAGGTTTGCTTCAACCACAGAGTCATCGCGCAAATACCTACGCACAGGCGTTGGATATTTTGGCTCGAACTTCGAGTTCTTATGTAATCAAAGCCACGGACAATTCGGGGTCCCGGGGTTTTGCGGTGATTGATGCGGCCATCGGTTTAAGCGAAGATCAATTTAACGAGAGTTTAAGAATGGGGACCACGGGCTCTGTTATTCTTGAGGAAAGATTGATTTCCTACGATGGACAGATCTCTGAGGCTTCGGCTGAAACGGTTTGGCAAAATGGAAAGATGTATTGGATCAATTGGGTGGATCGAATTTTCCCCCGAGATCTTCGCTTTTTTCCACAGATCAAAATGTCCCAGAAGCCAGCGGAAGGAATCGAGATCGGACATATAAATCCGGCACGTCACGATTTTTCTGTGAAGCAGCAGGTGATGCAAGATATTGAAGTTGCGGGTCGATCGTTAGGCATGCATCGACAAAAGGGAGCTCATATATTAAAGGCCGACTTGTTTTTTTCAAAGCAGGGGCCAGTTATTCTCGAAATGACTCCGAGAACTTCGGGAGGATGGGATAGCAGTGGGAGCTCCATGGCCCGAGGTGCAGATATCCCCGGTGGCGTGATTCAGTTGGCACTCGGAAAAGAGCTTGATTTACAAACTTGGAATCAGTTTTTTAATTACAAAGACTCGGAAAGAACAGTGGCCGTGATGTCCACCATTCCTGATCAAGCGAAGGATTGTGTGGGGCGACAGTTTGCATTGGCTTCGGGTTATGGTTCAATCGATCAAATTATTGAGGAAGCTCTCAGTAAAGTTCAAAAAGGAGAATACCTTGTACCCTTACGTTAAAAATGCTGCATTGATGGATTTGAAGGCCGAAGGCTCAGACAACAGATTGGAGTTTACCACTCCAACCGAAAAGGCCACTGTTTTTTTGAATGACAAGGGGGCGATCACCAAGGTTGTTCACGTTGATTTGAAAAAAAATAAAGAGAATGTGATTCCTTTTGAAAAGTGTCATCACATCGTCGTTGGGGATTCTAATTGGAAAAGAAATGTTTATCATTATTTGAAACCAAATTCTGAGTCTCATTTACAACTTCGTTTGGGACTGACGGTGCATGATGGTTATGGCACTTGGTCCAGTTTGCCGCATGACTTTGAAAATCGTCTTGAAGACGGATTTGAAGAAGTTTTTTTCTATGTTCTTGAAGGGGGACCCAAAAAAGCATTTCAGGTCGGACGCGGAGTTTGGGCAGATGGCAAAGAGGTCGACGAGATTTGGCCGGTGGCGGATCGTAGCTTTAGTGTCATTCCCATGGGTTATCATCCTGTGGTTGGTGAGCCTCATGTTAATGTGGCTTATGTTTGGGCCTATCTTGCCAAGAAGAAAGAATGGGAGAAAATATGAGTGCACAAAAGACGGCTGTAGTTATCGGCGCGACTGGAAACCTGGGGCAGGCCGTTTGTGCGGCTCTCGAGAAAGAAGGCTTCCGTGTCGACCCCACATGGTCATCATCGGCGCGGCCTGATGCCACGAAACGCGAATCTTATAAAAATTTGCCAGCGAAAATTGATGCCGCTATCTATTTGGCAGGGATCAATGCGGTCAGTGAGGCAGAGAATATCACCGATGAAATTTGGGACAAAGTTTTTGATGTGAATCTGAAGGGCGCCCTCTATTTCGCACAGGCTGCGTTCCCGGCCCTGAAGGCAGCCAAGCCCTCTTGTTTTATTTCGATTTCTAGCATCATGGTGACTCATCCCTATCCAAATCGGATTCCCTATGCGGCCTCAAAGGCTGGGCTCGAGTCATTGACTCGATGTCTGGCAGTTGAGTGGGGAAAACATGGGATTTCGTCTCACACTCTACGTTTGGGACATATCTCTGGACTGATGAAGTCGACGGTGACGAATCCGAAACTTTTGGATGCTGTAAAAAAGAGAATTCCCGCGGGAGAATTGATTCAGACGGACCAAGTAGCAAGTTATATTGCGTGGTTGGCCAAGGGAGGTGCAAAATCAGTCAACGGCACTGTGATTGATTTTGATCCTGCTTACACGATCAATCGTTGGCCTTTGGATGAGTAGAATTCCGATACTTGTTCACCACACTTAAAATCAAGCTGTCCCTGAGGCGATCGGGAATCAGGTTGGTGAGGAGGCTGCGTTTGGCATCTTTTCCAACCAAGTATCTTGTTTTTGGAATTTTTGCGGTCAAAGCATGTTCAATTGCATGGACCACCGTTTCAACGGGCTCGGCACTCTTTGCCAAAATTTTTGCCAGTGTTTGAAAACTTCTCATCATTGATCCATAGTTTTTATTGGCCATGGCCGGAAGATGAGATGGCTCATCATCGGCTTGGGACAGGGATTTTTTCCAAATGGGAGTGTCAATGCTTCCAGGTTCTATCAGGCAGACCTGGATGCCCGTGTTCTTAAGCTCCATTCGCAGACTGTCGCTGATCACTTCCACCCCATGTTTCGACGCACAATAGGCCCCCATCAGCGGGGTTACTGTGCGCCCGGCGATGGAACTCATGTTGACGATTCGACCCTGGGATTTTCGAAGTTCCGGCAAAAAAGTCTGAGTGACCTCGAGAAGTCCGAAGACATTGACGTCAAACTGATGGCGAAAATCTGAGAGTGGCAAATATTCCAAGGGTCCGGGGACTACGATTCCCGCATTGTTGATCAGTGCTCGCAGAGATATCTTTCGTTCTTTTAGTTTTTCCAAAACAAATTGACGGGCGGAAAGGATCTGGGCGGGTGAGGTTACATCCAAAATGACTGGGATCATTCTGTCAGCGTCAGTGCTGATAGAATTTTTGAGTTGGATTCCGTCTTCGCTTTTACGAACGCCAGCCAAGACTGTCCACCCCAAGTGATGCAATCGAAGGGCCGTTGCAAATCCAATCCCTGTCGAGGCTCCAGTAATCAGGACCATCAGGGCTTCCTAAAGATGGCGATTTGAGTTCGTCCGATCTCAAGCTGAGCCCAGGATTCATAGGTTTTTTCCAACAGATCGGCACCGCCATTTTTTAACAAATTTAGTTCGAAAGCCATTCGTTGTTGATGGGCCTTCAGCCCCAGGGATCCATCGCGAAGATAATCCATTCCTTGCAAAATAAATTGCTCCATCGGAAAAGCACAAAGAGATTTTTCTGCTTTCAATCCACAGGATTCGCCAAGGCGGCGCAGTGATTTTTGATTGAAATAATTCAAATGGTCCGGATAGGCAATATACCACGGCTCATAACCCATTTTCTGAGTTAGCATGTTTTGGTAGGCATTGAATTCGTGGGGAGTTTCAACAACAAAAATCCCTCCGGACTTTAGCTTATCAAAGGACCACTGAACAAAATGTTTGGGATCCAGAAGATGCTCAATCACCAAAGAGCTGTGGATAATGTCAAAGGATTGCGGAGCAATTGAACATTTCTCATAGAGATCCACGTGGACATCGACGCCAAATTTTTTGCGGCTGTAATCAGCGGCCTTATCTGATGGCTCAATACCCTGAACTTGGGCGCCTCTGGACTTTGCCGCCGCTAAAAAAAATCCGCCAGAGGATCCGATGTCCAGAAAGCTTGGGGATGAAGAAGAAATATATTTTTTGAAGATATCAAATCTCCATTTATAGGTCTCAAGCCAGTACTCACTTTCACGTTCCATCTTTTCCAAGTAATCAGGCTTTTGTTTTTCATAGAAATGATAAGCGTAAAATTGTCCAAGCTCTTCAAGGCTAGGTAGAGGATCCAGATGAGCGTAACCACAAGTTTCACAATTCATGACTTGCGCTGTGAATTCTTCGCCACTGACTTTTTTAGCTTTTCGTTGCGAGACAATAGGGCCGGTGTGTTTCATGGGCGTTTCTCCAGCTGGTATCGGAAGCGTACAGTTTCATTGGTGAGATCAAAAGGGCCACGACGAGTTTCATCGTACTCCGACACCGAAAAATAAAGACGAAAGAAGCGGCCTTCACGATCAATTTTATTTTCAATCATTGCCAGGGGGCGAAGTGTTGAGTGTTCCAGAGAGACCGTTAGAACTTGGTCCTTTGTTAGAATTTGAATTTGGCCTTCGGTCATTCCCAGGCCTTGGGTCGCGGAAACCAGAGAGCTGGCCTGCTGCCCATGATCGAAGTCCACATTCGGAAGCGGCCATGTTTCCATGGTTTTTCCGCCGAGGTGGGTTCGAAGTTGAATTCCATCTTCCATCATCAGGGGAGTCGCCAGAGTGATAAATCCAAAACGAAGACTCCCCACGGAGAGCTGTGGAATCTGAAAATGAAATTCTTCCGTCCACTCGGCTCGATCCTTTGGGAAACGCAGAGTTTTATGAATAAAGCCCGTATTGAAGGCCATCTTGGTTTGAAAATATCTTTCTGTGTCAGATTCGCAAGCCCTGGTCGGAGACTTTTTGAGGTCAGTGATCTGAGCCTGTCCTGGGAGCTGAAGGACTACATTTCCAGAGTACCAGTCCGCGCTCAAATCCATGTGACTGAAGCTGCCCAAACAAAGGCGTCCCAAAAATGCAGCTTTGTTTTTGAGTTGAATTTTTTCAAGGCTCAAGCCCCGTAGCGGATTGAGCTCGACCTGAAGATGGTCAGTTTCAAAAATCAATTTATCTTGGGCCGGATGGTCCATGGTTGTTTCATTCTTTTCAACCTGCCCAGACAGATTTGGAGACGACGGCTTTACATATTTTGTGTGCAACTCGGTCAGTTCACGAAAGAAATCGATCCATCTCTTTTCAGTGATGTGAGTTCTAAAATCTGACGACCATAGAAAACAAATCTTTCTTCGGGAATCCGGAGTGGTCATGAAGCTGGATTCTAGAAGATCGAAGCACATTTGATTGCTTTTTGCTGAGGACCGGCCCGAAAGACTCCAGCGTGTGACGTTGTACTTGGGTTGTTTTTTAACAGAGCTGGGCTCTACCAAGTTGGTAATTTCTAGGGGGTTGGTTTGGGGGCGATTTTCTGTGAGAGAATGGGAGGGGCGACAGAACTCAAAACCCATCTCTTGCATCAGGCCAAATATTTCAAAGATTCGAGGCCATTCTTGAGAATTTTCTAGGCTCGGTTCCGTTGCAAAGCGACCGGGTCTGAAATCAAAAATTTCTGCATCATTGCCATAAATGCAAAAACTGTTCGGTCCTGGGTTCTTTGTCATCTTTTTAAAAAGAGAGTTTAAAAATCCATGGTATTCAGCGGCGACATTTTCTTGATGGACGTATCTCTGAAACCTCTGAAATGCCAACGAGTCGCTCCAGACAATATTCATGCTTCGGCCCTGAGTATCCAGAGTTGTCTGCGTAGAAAACGCCCACTGATCTTGCCACTCGAGATGGTTGCCATAGGGGTTGTTCCAGTCGATCACAAGATTTTGAATACCTTCATCCAAAAGCGATTCTGCCAAACCCTTGGAGTAGGTCTGTTCGTTGGCCATCCACAGATCTGGAGATCGTCCCAGAATTTTTTTGTAGGCGGCGATGCCTTCTTGAATATTGATCTGGTTCAGTTTTGCCGGGACCAGAGAGCCAATGACTTGGCTATAGCCTGAGCCGACAAACTCGAGCAGGCCTTGTTCCCAACAGGACTTGAGCTCTTGGATCCACTTTGGATCGAGCTCCTGAGCAATTTCCAAGGTGAGGCCTGGTGCTTCGATGCCTGGTCGAAACCCCTTTTTCGCCAGGTCAATCAGGGGCCAGAAACATTTGGCAATGACTTCGGCTCTTCGATCGATTTCGATCGAAGAGTACATCAGGTTCAAATGCCAGATGGAATAGAGGCGAGGTTTCATTCGCGAAACTTTTCTCGCATTTCGAGAAAGGGTCTGAGGCCGTCAGAGGGATCCGCGCGCCAAATACGGTCATCAATCTCGCTGGGCGAGGGCTTTTTTTCACCATTCCCGTCGGCCAAGAATCCGTCATTCACGGTTTGAATCACTTGCTTCATGGCCTGTGGCAACCAGCAGTGTCCAGTTTTAAATTCGTCCCCTTTGCCATCAAGATCCAGATGAAATTCAACAGTGTTGGCTTGGAATTTGTGAATAGCCCGGTAGATCACAGCCGGCTGTACGGTGTGATCCGACCAACCCATTTTGGCTCCCGTGGCCTTGCGAATGGTCTCAATGGCATTGAGATTGGCATCACGAATTGGCGTGGGATAGCCCGAGTTGCAATGAAGAAGAGTAATGTCAGTGGCGCCCGCCTTGACCAAAGTTTCATGCGCATCCACGACCTCTTCGAGGGTGGCCATGCCGGTCGAGAGAATAACTGGTTTTTTTGTGCGAGCACACTCGCGCAAGAGATCTTTCCAGAGAAGTTCGTAAGAAGCGACTTTGAGAAAATCCACGTAAGGCGCGAGCTCTTCAACGGCTTTGAGATAAAAAGGGGTGCATGAAAACTGAATTTCTAGACGGCGGCATTCTTTGGTGATTTCAGGAAGAAAAGAAACCGGGAGCTCCCATTGTTTCCGTTGCCGAATGTCTTCTCGTTTTTTCAGAATTTCTGGAGCAAAAAGTTCATCGACTTTAAACAGCTGAAATTTGACAGAGCCACAGCCAATTTCTTTGGATGCGCGGACGAATTCAAGACAGCGTTCAAGATCTTGGCTGTGATTGCTAGAGACTTCGGAAATAAAATTGACTGGATTCATGGAGTGCTCTCTTTGGACAAAGTCGCTGATTGGAAGAAATTTTTTACCTGAGCGATGACAAAATCTTGTTCAGAGTCCGTCATCGCATGAAACATTGGCAGGCTAAGAGCTTTTGAATAGTATTTATCCATCTGGGGCAGAGAAATCTTGCCGTACTTTTCAATATAGTAGGGCTGTTGATAAATGGGAATATAATGAACCTGACAATATACGCCTTGAGACTTTAAAAAGTTGTAGAGCTCGGTTCTGCGATCCGTTTGAATGACATAGAGATGATGGGCATGGCGAATCGTGGACTCGGAATTGGGGCATTGAATGGGCAGTCCGTGAAATGCCTGAGCGTACTTGGAAGCAATTTGTCGGCGGCGTTGCAGGTTCTTTTCAATGCGTTCAAGTTGTGACGAGCCTAGGGCGCAAAGAATATCCGGCAGACGGTAATTCATGCCCAAACTTTGCATCTCATAGTACCAGCCTCCATCATTTCGCGTCAGTTCCTTTGGATCTTTGGTGATGCCATGAGTGCGCAGATACTTGATCTGATCATAGAGTTTTTGCGAATTGGTGGTAATCATTCCACCCTCAGCAGTCGCTATGTGTTTCACTGGATGAAATGAGAAGACGGAGAGATCGGCGAATTCGCCGCTACCCGAGCGGTGCCACTGGCCGTCCGAGGTTTGAAAATCCGCGCCGGGCGCATGGCAGGCATCTTCAATTAGCCACAGGCCATACTGATCTGCGATCTTTCGCAGGCGACGAAAATCCATCGGGTATCCGGCAAAGTCCACGGCAACGACCCCTGCGTAAGTGCCCTTGGGGGCCGAGCTGAGTTTCTTTTCCAGTAAATCTAAATCCAGGCAGAAGTTGTTCAACTCAATATCGACAAACTCTACATCGCCGCCACAATAGAGAATGCAGTTCGAAGAAGCGACGAAGGTATTTGGAGTGCAAAGAACTTTTTGTCCAGGACGGACCCCCAAAGCCAGGGCGCAGAGATGCAGGGCCGAGGTCGCATTATTGACCGCAACCGCGTACTTGGCCCCAACAAACTTTGCGAAAGCATTTTCAAACTGAGCGACGGCGGGGCCTTGAGTTAAAAAGTCACTTTTAAGTGTGGAAACCACAGCCTGAATGTCTTCATCAGTGATCTCTTGCCGTCCATAGGGAATCACTGAGCTCATGGGGAAACCGCAAATGTCGGATCAACGTGTTGTTTGATCAAGTTGCGAATCTCTTCGACGGTCAGCCATTCGTTATTGGCGCCAGAGTTGTATTTAAATCCGGGCTCAACTCGTTTGGCTTTGAAGTGAGTGATCCAGTCAGACTCTTTCCAAATGGGAACAGTGGGGTTGATCACGTAATACTTGCCACAATCAAAAGTGTTCAAAGAATCCGTCTCGGTGATCATCTCTTCATGAATTTTTTCGCCAGCGCGAATGCCGATCATATCAGTTCGGCAGTTTGGAGCGACCGCTCGGGCAATATCAAGAATTTTATAAGATGGAATTTTTGGCACAAAAAGTTCGCCACCCCAGGCGTGCTCGATGGCATGAAGAACCATTTCAACGCCCTCTTCCAGCGTAATATTGAATCGGGTCATGGACTCGTGGGTGATCGAAAGGCTGCCCTGAGATCTTTGTTTTAAGAAAAGGGGAACGACGGAGCCGCGTGAGCCCAAAACATTGCCATAACGGACCACCGAAAATTTCACGTTTCTGTGTCCTCGGATATTGTTGGCTGCAATAAAGAGTTTATCCGAACAAAGCTTGGTGGCCCCATACAGGTTGATGAGGGCCGCTGCTTTGTCGGTAGACAAAGCAACCACTCGCTCTGCGCCACAGTCCAAAGCGGCATTCACGACGTTTTCTGATCCCAGAACATTTGTTTTGATGCATTCAAAGGGATTGT
>Ga0210057_1007743_pt1 | contig 12908 bp, 13 predicted proteins | sample CryGeyCG2114_010_2_FD_183968 | JGI IMG/M metagenome (GOLD analysis project Ga0210057, IMG submission 183968) | Groundwater microbial communities from aquifer - Crystal Geyser CG10_big_fil_rev_8/21/14_0.10 (SPAdes) (version 2) | ecosystem: Environmental > Aquatic > Deep subsurface > Groundwater ... | reverse complement strand
AGAAAGCATAGAAAAAGGAACCTATGGAACTCCTCAAGTTAAAAAAAGAACAGAAGAATGGTTTAAAAAAATTAGGGAAGTTGTAGGATATCCAAAAAATGACAAAAGACTGTATACATATGAAGAAAAGAAGATACTATTTGAAAAAGCTGAAGGAATATGTCAAATATGTAAAAATAAGATAAATACTATAGACGATGCTCATGTCGACCACATAGAAAGATTTAGTGAGGGAGGTTCAACTAATATAAAAAATGGGCAGATAACTCATAGATATTGTAATTTAAGAAAGGGTTAAACTTCTATTAAAAAAGTAGTCTGAAATTAAGACTTATTTAACAAACTCCTATTGGTCTTCTCAACCTAAACCCTTAAATACCATATTATAATACATTATAATATGCAAACAATAACCAAAAAAACAAGAGAACTGGGAACATCAGCAGGAGTCATACTCCCAAGAAACTGGCTAAACAAACAAGTAACAATAACACTAAACCAACCAACAAAAGAACAAATACTAAAAGACATAATAGAAATACTAATAGAAAACAACCTAACAGAACAAACAAAAGCAATATACCTATACGGAAGCCACGCAAGAAACGACCAAGACATAGAAAGCGACATAGACATACTAGTAATAGCAAACCAAAACAAAATAATAAACAAAAACAACTACCAAATACTAATAACCACAGAAAAAAGCCTAAATAACCAAAACCTCCACATCCAAAGCATCATAAAAGAAGCAAAACCACTACTAAACAAAGAAATACTAGAAAACAAAAAACCACAAATAAAAACAAAACCACTACTAACAGAAATAGAAAAAATACTAAAAATAAACAAAGACACAGTAGAAACCTGCAAAACAAACAACCTAAAAATACCAGACGGAATAGTCTACTCCCTAATACTAAGACTAAGAGAACTATACCTAATAAAAACAATAAAAAAACAATACAACAAACAAGAACTAATACAAATAACAGGAGAAAAACCCTACTCAGCCTACCTAAGAATAAAAAGAAACAAAAAAGAAATAAACAACACAAAACCGGAAGAACTAAACAAAATAATAGAAACCTCAGAAAAATGGCTAAAAGAACTAAAAGAATAGAAAAAGGAATACAAAGCCTAAAAAAAGAAATAGAAGAACACTTCCAAAAAGTAGAAAAAGACATCCAAGAAGAACAAATAGACCGAGGAGCCTACCACATCAAAGAAATAGACAAAAGCCTATTAAAAGCACTAGAAATAAAAATAAACCTACTAGGAATAAAAGACAACACACTAGAACAATACAAAATCAGACTAGAAAAACTAAAGAAAAAAATAGAGTAAAAGCTTCCGTCAATTCTACTAACTAATTTACACTTAAACTCAATATCAATCTTAGCAAATCATAGTTTCTTCACTGGGGATCTTAGCAATCATCAACCTCTTACTACTGCATTTAGCCTTCGCCTCAGCAACGGCTTTCTTGATATCCTTTCCATGAGCAACTACCTCACCATCACATAAAACGACCCACTCATCAACATAACCAGAAGTATCTAACTTCATAAAAGAACCATAATTGTCCATAAAACAAGCCATCAAGCCAACTATATAAAACTAATTTCTCAAAATAATTTCCTTACTATAAGGCAGATTAAAATTCTCCACAACAGACTTCTCCATACCCGGAGCAAAAACCTCTAAAGAAACCTGTGCCCACTCCTTACTATACTGAACAGAAAACTTTCCCTTAAGCTTAACATCAGACTTAACTTTCTTCAAAAGAGGAAAATAAGAAGAAGCATTAAAGAATTCAATACCGACTATCTCTCCTTGAAAACCAAAATCAACAACCACATCCCCTTTAGGAAAATTAAGGTCAAAACTAAACTTAGCCTTCTTACCTTCCATAAAAAGACTCATCAAATCATTCTCCTTGTCAAAACTTACTCCAAAACTTCCTTTCGCCATAACCTTTCAGCTCCTTTGCTAGTCTTTATAACATTTATAACTTTTAAAACCTTGTTATAAAAAGAAACAACTACTATCATAGAGTATCTAGAACTCACTCTATAAACAACCTTATACCTAACCTCAATATCTCCCTGAAAAGGAACTTCTTGCTTTTCTGCATAAAACGCCCCCTTGCCCGAAGTCAATAATCTAACAATCTCATCAGCCTCAACATTCCTAAAATCCATTTTCTGCTTAGCATAGTCGGTAAACTCTATATTGTCGACACCATATCTCTTACATTTATTCACAATCTTCTTAGTTAAGGCATCTAATGCATCAGCCATCAAAAACACAAGCAAAACAACTATAAAAACCAACCGAAAAGCTTATAAACCCTAAAACTCAAATTCTTTAAACAAAGCTTTAAAAAGCTTTCGTAAAACTTAAAAATGGCTTTTGTAAAAAAATGTCCCGAATGTGGAAGCATAGATCTAACATATGATGACCAAAAAGGAGAAATCTCCTGCAACAACTGCGGTCTAATAATAGAAGACAGCATGGTAGACACAGGCCAAGAAGCAGGTGCACAATTCGACAAATCAGAAAAAAAAGGAAGAGGCGGAGCACCAATCTCAATACAAAAATTCGACAAAGGACTAACAACAAACGTCGGAGAAATCTCAGATATTTACAAACTAGAATCAGGACAAACAAGAAAATTCCTAAGACTAAAGAAATGGCAGGAAAGAGTCTCGACATCAATAGAAAGAAACCTAAGACTAGCCATGACAGAACTAAGAAGAGAAACATCCTTCCTAAATCTACCATCAGTAGTAAGAGACGAAGCAGCAAGAGTATACAACTTCGTACTACAAAGAGGACTAGTAAGAGGAAGATCAATGGAATCAGTAATAGCCGCATGCATCTACGCAGCCTGTAGATCATACAACATTCCAAGAACACTAGACGAAATCTCAACAGCTTCAGACGTACCAAGAAAAGAAATAGGAAGAACATACAGATTCATGATAAGAAAACTAGGAATAAAAGTAAAACCATCAAGTCCAAAAGACTACATAAGCAGATTCTCATCTATCTTACACCTATCACCAAAAACACAAAACGAAGCACTAAAAATACTAAAAAAAGCAGATATCTCTGAATTAACCTCAGGAAGAGGCCCAGCAGGAATAGCAGCAGCAGCACTATACGTAGCAGCCCTAATGAACGATGAAAAGAAAACACAAAGAGAAGTAGCAGACGTAGCAGGAATAACAGAAGTAACAATAAGAAACAGATACAAAGAACTAATAGAAAGCCTGGGAATAGAAGACAAACTAAAACAAAAAGAATCAGAAGCTAAATCTAAAAAGAAATAAAACACAATAATCCTTAAATAAGAAATATTTCTAAAAAATTGATGGTTCTTACTGCTAAGGAAATTATTGAAGAAACCAAATCTCTGCTCCCAAGTCTGATTCGTAGTGTATCTGATAAGAGAGATCAATCTTCAATGCAAAGATTCGTTGCAGATCGTACACGGAGGGTTTAGTAAGAAAGGCAGTAGCAGGACCTTCATTGGAACCTTTCGAATTAGAAGATAAAGGAAATCTATGGATAATAAACCTAAAAAAAGAAAATCTTTCTGTAGCAGGGCTAGACCTAACAGTCGGAGAAGAAATATACGCTGGAACTCTTAGAGGAAAAATAGAAGGTATCGAAGAACTAAGAAGACTAGAAAAACAAGGAAAACTCGAAAGAATTAAACCAGACCCTGATGGAAGATTAATTCTAAAACATGATCCTTCAGGAAACAGCGTATACTACATAGTTTCAGATGAAATATTCACACTACCTGGAGATCTAGATTTAAGAATAGATGCAAGAAGCACAATAGGAAGATTGGGAGTAATGTGTAGCGATGTCTCAAAACAGTACATAAGAGGAGGAAATACAAGTCCCGTAATTACCACTGCACAACCTTATGCTTTTGACATTGAAGTAAAAATAGGAGAGAGCAGGCTAGTTCAGGCAATACTAAGATACAGACAATCTCCATTTATGACTCAAAAAGACGTTTTAGAAGATACAGGAAACATACAACTAATACAGAATAATGCGCCAATCCCTACAAGAGAAAGAATGGAAGAAGACGGCCTTACCATGACTTATGACACAAGATTTGCATTAGCTACAAAAAGAAATATTAGAACGCCAATAAATGTAGATGCGCAAGCAGGAGCTTATGAAGTAAAAGACTTCTTTGAAGAAATAAGGCCAAGCAATGGAGAACTAAGGATGGAAGGAGAAAGATTTTACCTTTTAAGAACAAAAGAGATAATAAGACTAGGAAATGTATGCGGAATTCTTTCAAGAGAAAATAAATACACGGGAACAGGATTATGGGGACACTTTGCAGGATTTATCTGGCCTCAATTCACAGGGCCAATCACAATGGAATGCCGCTCAGAATCACCAAGAATAGTATCAAATGGAGACCCTGCAGGATTTGTTCTATTCGGCAAATTAGAAAGAGAATTGTCTCCAGCAGAAGGATATACAGGGTCCTATAATGAAATAAATCCCCTAGCTCCAAAAATGTTTACAAGAAGAACGACAGATTAAAAAACTCTGATAAATAATCCTAACTATGAACATCCTAGTCGTCTGCAAACACTCCAAAAACAACCCAAAATCAAAAGTCTGCCAGCTAATAAATTCAAAATCAAAGGTAAACTACTCCTGGAAAAACAACCTAAAACCAGAAGAAACAAAAAAATACGATTTAATAGTATCAATAGGAGGAGACGGAACAGCCCTATCAGCCTCACACTACCTAAAAGACACTCCACTACTGGCAGTAAACTCCTCACCAAAAACCTCAGTAGGAGCAATTACAACAATCCCCTCAAATAAACTAAACAAAAAAATAGAACTAATAGAAAACAATAATTACAAAATAAAATCATTCCAAAGAATAAAAGTAAAAATAAATAATAAAGAACTAGAACCCCTAGCACTAAACGACGTATTCATAGCAAACCAAAAACCATACCTAACCTCAAAATACACACTAAAAATAAACAACAAAGAAGAATACCAAATCTCCTCAGGACTAATCTTCTCAACAGGAACAGGCTCTAAAGCATGGTTCAAATCAGCAGGAGGAAAACCATTCAAAACAACAAAAAACATAATAAAAATGATAGTCAGAGAACCATACAAATCAAAACTAAACGGAATAACAATAAAAAAAGCAACACTAAAAAACTCAGCAAACATAGAAGTACACGTACCTTCAACACTGGCAATAGATTCAATTAGAGAATACAAACTAAAAAAAGGAGATAAAATATCAATCTCCCTATCAAATCACCCACTTAAAAAAATAATCTAATGGCAGACCTAACAACAATAACAATACTAATAATCAGCCTAATAGCTGTCTTCCTAGCTTTCTGGCTCGGACACAAATGGGGAGCATTTAGAAAAAACAGAGAATGGGAAATAGAATTGCCAAATCACAGAAAAGAAGCAATACTAAGATCAAGATCAGTCTTAGGAGGACATTTCACTGAAAACCTCGCCCCTTACCTGCCAGACTTCCCATACAAACCAAACGAATGCACATTCATAGGAAAACCAATAGACTTCCTGGTATTCAAAGGCTCAGATGAAAAACAAATAGACGAAGTAATTTTCGTAGAAGTAAAATCAGGAAAATCAAAACTAACAAAGCACGAAAAAAACCTAAAAGAAACAATAAAAAACAAAAGAGTAAAATGGGAAGAATACAGAATCCCGGAAGAATTAACAAAAAAAGACGGAATAGATGAAAAAATAGAAGATTTTGTTAATGGAGACTAATCTTCCAAATAAGCCCTAAAATCATCCGAAACCCCTTCCATCTCAAATATTCTTCCCAGCCTCTCAATAGCCCTATTTTGTACCTGTCTAATCCCCTCTCTAGTCATACTAAACTCTTCCCCTAATTCATCTAACTTCGCTAATTTGGCACCATACAACCCAAATCTTCTAGTCAAAACATATCTCTCAAACCCAGACAGCCTGTCCAAAAAAGGTCCAATCTCCTCCTCTAAAATACTAGAATAAAATTCAGAAAGTCTCTGATCATCCTCACTTCTTCCGGGCATACTTTCACCAATAGAGATAGAATCCGGGTCTCCAAGAACCTTCTGATCTAAAGAGTAAGAAGGTTTTCTCTTAATAGAATGACTCGCAATTCTAGAGAAATGCCTCTTCAAAACAAAGACTGCGTATGTCGAAAACTTATGTCCTCTGCTAACTTCAAAACGCCCTATAACCTCCTGCAGCTTCACCGCACCATCCTGGATAAAGTCTTCTAAATCCAAAGGACATCCTTGAAATTTTCTCTTCGCTCTCTCTGCAAAAGAAATAACGATGGCCATATTTCTTTCCATAATAACATTTGTAATATCCTTAACTCTCCGATTTGCTTCATCAAGTTTTTTATTACAACTGCCGGTCTCTTCTAAACGTTTAACCTCCTTAACATAAAAATCTCTCTCCAAAAACAATGCCCTTTCCTCTTCAGGAGTCAAAACTCCCTTAGGATTATTATAATGATATCCAAAATAACTCCTCGCAATCATCCAAAATTCCAATACTCCCTAATCTAAAAATCTATCCCTTGTCTTTCACAACCCTTATAAACCATATTCCTCATTATTTTTTATCTCTTTAATAGAGACTCTAGGAGACAAAGCCCAATTGGGTTCTTTGACTCTTAGAAAACCATTGGTTTCATTGACTCTTTCAAGGGAAAGAGTTATAGGAAAAACTTCATTCTCGAAAGAGATGAAGTCACCGCGGACTCTGTCTGCGTGTGCCTTGGTTTCCACATGCGGGGATGCCGGAGTGGTCAAACGGGCTGGATTTAGGCTCCAGTGTGCTTAGTGCCTACCTAGGTTCGAATCCTAGTCCCCGCATATTTACAACATTTTCGGACCCAACTTTAAAAAACCTAACCATATCCAAATCTTCTATCATAATCTTTATGCCTTGTAAACCATTCCAAGATGATTGCAATTATCTCAATTTCATCTTCAGAAGTCAGAGAGTAAATTAAACGCCAGCCCTTTCCTTTACTTAATTCAACCCAAAAAGCATTGCTGACACCCTCTTTTTTGTATTCTTCAGGAATAAGACGCTTAGCTATTGGTTGTCCAAAAAAAGGATTTTCTTTTAGTTTTTCTATAACTCTATTTATTTTAAGCTTTAAAAAATCCGAAATATCTTGGAAAAACATGGAATTCGGAGAATATTCTAGTCCGATGGTAATTGATCATCCGGAAGACAAACATAAAACACAGGCAAAACCTGAAGGAGCAGAACCTCAAAGAAAGAAAACTGCAACAGCCGCCTTAGATACTAGAGTAATAAGAAGTATAAATCCGACAACATTTCTTTAAATAACTCCTCAAATTTAAACTCTTAACTTCTTAATAAAATCCATTTTTACTTTCCTAAATGAAATTCTAATTAATACTTAAAAGTAATCCCTAAAGAATTAATACAAACAAAAGATTTATATATTCCTCATACCTCTAAAAAACATGAGAAAAAACCTAACTGCATTAGTTTCGGGAGTAGCAATGACTGCTTCGGCAATTTCTGGGTGTTCTACAACACCAGGATTTGAAAGCACCAGAACTCCAAGAACTCAATATACAACTAACGCCATGGAAAAAATAGAGAGAACAATCTATTCTGATGAAAGCGTAAACCTAACAACCGGCCTAGTTAGAGCATCATATAGAGATTCAAAAGATAATATAGTAAATAAAGCATTTTTCTCAATTCCTCTAGAAGGAAACCATAGGATAAATTATTTTGCAAGAAAAGAAACTGATCCAGACACAGGATTAGAGGTTGAAGTTTATGAAACTTTAACACCTGTCATGACTACCAATGTAGTATTAGTTGATTTTGAACAGGCAACACAGATTTTTAATATGTACAACCAAACAGGAAATGTGGATGTGGAAGATACAGAGGTTCTTGTACTAAAAAAGAGTTTAGACGATCGAATAGATTCAAATTTGATTGCAACATGGAAGATTAACCAACACGGTGGATGGACAACCCCTCCAGAATATGAAGGGCTAATACAGAAAATTGCTCCTGAGACTGAGGCATTAGTAATGTATGGTAAAAATGGAGTACTTGGTGTAGTTATTAACCCTACAATGGGTCCAAGAAACTCAGGAGGGCGTTGGATAGATGAAGAAAATGGAATCTTTGAAGCTCCTTTAACAGTGGGATATGCAGAAGGTGGAGGAATTTTCGCAGCTATTCCTGGAAGAGTAGAAAAAGACAAGCCTAAAAATAATAAACTGCATGTACCAATGTTTAACGAAGTCAAATATCTTCCAACTGAAAAAAGTTATATGGTTCCTTCTGCCAATGTTGCTGAACCTTCATCAGACAAAACTAATTCAGAAATTCCAAATCTTCCTCAAAATAATAACGATGAAAACGTTGATGCAGAAAGTCTTAAAGAATTTTTAGATGAGATATTTAATCCACCATCTTCATAATTTTAACCACTTAATTTCTATTACATTATAAATCAACTGTAAAATAAGCCTCTCCAGATTCAGAACTTAAATCTAATCCAAAATAAGAATCGGCTATACTCACAAAATTAACGGGATGGATCATCTCTACATGGAAAGTACCAAATGCTGAACGAAACTCTCCAGGATTCTGAGGATTAGTACTAAACCCAATCTCAAATCTTCCAGAACTAATCAAACTAGAATCAAGTTCCCATGAAGATGTCTCAACAGCACTGTTCTCAGGTTCAAAACTCAAAACAGCTTCAACATTAGCCGGACAATTCTCAAATTCAAAATACCAATCACCTGGAGAGAAAGAAACAGTCCTTCCATCAAGATTTTCAATACTTCCATCTGAAAATTCATGATAAAACGAAACAGAACAAGTAACAAGACCTGTGACAACCTCTTCTGATCCATCAATACTAGGGGAAATCTCAGTTATAACTCTAGATCCATCAATATAAGAAAGACTATCTCTAGTCTCAGTAAGTAAATCACTAAGACCAAAAGCCAATTGATGAATTCTAAGTCTGCCGCTTACAATTTCTCCAATTCTTATCTGTTGCCCTCCATCAGCTCTTTCTCCATAAAGAAATCTATCTCTAAATTCTCCAATCTCAACACCCTCGACACTAACAATAGAATTCCAAACTGCATATTCTGAACTAACACCCTCCCCATCCTCAATTATACTATCTCCATTAACCTCCTCATCGGCAGAATCATCAACCTCTCCACCACTATCAACATCTTCAAAACTTCCCTCAGGAAGAGGCAAATCATCATCTTCCACAGGAGGTTTATTACCGTCTTTAATCTCAAGGTTTTGTCTTACATAAGCAGCATTAACATCTCCCATCAAAATAATCAAACGAGCCTTATGATGATTGAAAAACGCCTTATCATAAGCAAGACTAATCTCAGAAATTAACAACCTAGCCTCATTCTCAGTCAAAATCTTAGGATTTCTCCCTCCATAACTAGAAACCCTAGACTCAATATTTCTAATAACCTCCTCCATAGTTCCATTATCAAAAACCTCTCCCTGCCTGGCAAGATTACCAAACTGAATATCCTCAATCTCACTAATAGTCCTATCACGCACACCAACATTATTATCAGTCAAAGCAGAATCAACACTCTTCTTATCAAGCCAGCACCTTACATCCTGATTGCCACAATAACCCACATCAGTAAACCTTCCAGGCTCAGTAGAAAGCCCAGGATTCTGAGTAGCACAAATTCTAGTAATTCCTCTAGCACTAAGACTTCCAGAAACCGCCTCCTCAGCAACTCCCTGAACACCCGGATTAAGCAAAGCCAAAGGACTAACCCCTCCAGAAACACACCCATTCTCAGTTGTCACCTGACTATTAGTAATCTCACCATTAACAAATTCATCCCTCAACTGATTAATAGCAAAACTCGTACTAACCTGCTTAAATCCACACTGCTCATTACCATTAACAACAACACACAACTCCTTATAACCCTCAGGCGCAGTAAAATCAACAGTATCAGTCAAAAACTGTCCACGAGGAATAAACCCTGAAGAAACCTCAACACTAGGACTAACACTAAAGAAAGAACTCTGAGACGGACTCTTCAAATAAATTCTGAAATTAGAACCCTGATCATTACCAGAAAAGATATGATAAAATACCTTATACTGAGAAGTAGCAGGAACAGTCGCACTAGTATAAGGAGTCTCACTAAACCAAGAATGATACTGAACAGGACTATCCGCCTCAATCAAAGTATCAAAAGCATTAGGGCCCTTGGCAGAAATAAAAGCCCTGCAAACCTGACTTCCCGCCTCAGCAGTAGACCTAATTCTAAACGCCTCTAAAGAATTCTTCGCATAATTCTGAGTAAAGAAATCAATAGAACCCTGAGTACTATCCCAAGCATTCTGAACATTCAAATACTCTCCTCCACCACGAGCCCTACTCTGCCCAGTAGCAACCTCAAAAGCCTTAGGAACTAAAACATCAGCAAGAGGAGCAGCTTGCCTCCAGAAAAATTCACACATATAAACAGAAGTAATCTGATCACAAATTCCAACAGTCCTTCCAGTATCAATATTCTCCTGCAAACACTGCTGATAAGATTCCAAAATAGAAACATATCCATCAATGCCCGCCTGAATTCCAGTCAGACAAACAGGAACAAACACTCCCTCCTGAACATTAGGCAGACAAAGTAAAGCACTGCCAACAATCCCTGTCTGAATAACATCAGCAACCGGATACTTTCCACCAAAATCACATCTGGAATTAGGGCAAACAACAGGATCACAAACATTAAACAAAATCTGACACTCACGGGCAGACATAAAGTCCTGACACTGAGTTCCAGGTTTTCCAGAAGCAGGAGCACCAATCTCAACAACACTATCAAGAATTCTAGCACTCCCACGCCTATTTTCATCATCAATCAAAGACGCCTGCCTCAAAGCCTCCTGGGCCCTCGAAATAACAATTCCCGCCCTTTCATTAGAAAGTCCAGGAAACTCATCAAAAGCCTGTCCGCTATTAATATCAAATCTTACACAAATATCCTTGCCTCTGTCCTCAAAGAAAGTCTGTCTTCCATCCTTTCCAATATTACAAACCCAAAAGATAGCAGGCCTTCCGCTCTGATCATAATTACCACGCCCTCCAAAAGGAAGATTTTGCTCAACAGCCGCATACCATCCATTCTCTGTATCAAAAGGAACTATTGCAGGATATCCCTTATAAGGCTCAGTCTCATAGTATCTCAATTCAGGACTTTCAAGATACTTATTACTATAACTTACCTCAGAAACATGATTAATACTTCCAATTCTATAAACAGATTCAAATTGAGGAATATTAACATCAACTCTCTCATTCCCTTTCCAAACCTCTTTAAGACTATATCCCTGCTCCTCCTTACTAAGTCCAAGCACATAAATTCCTGTATTAATACCTAAATCTGAAGAAGAAATAAATTTCACCTTAGCAACATGAGTCACCTCAGAACCAAACCCAGGCGCCCCGGACCATGAATTCCTATCAACAATATTCCAATACTTGTCAATTCTTGAAGAATAATCCCTATCAGACGGACTAACAGAATCACTTACAGAAGGCTCTCCCTGCCCCTGACTTTCCCGATCCTCGATAATCTCAGCCCTAATCTTCTTATTCTCAATAACTCTAATTAAATCTCTCTTAATATTTTCCCTCGCCGCACTGGCAACTCCAGGACTAACCTCCTCACTCTGAGAAATCTGAACATTCGCTAAAATATCTCTTGCCATAGTTAAAGAAACATCCCCTGCAACCGCACTATCATCATTAATCAAATCTCCCAATTCGTCAACATTATCAAGACCAAAATCACTAACATCAAAATTCTCATACTGCTTAAGCTCCTGATTAACCAAATCAACTCTGGCCGCAGCACCATCAACAGTCCCCTCTCCAATTAATCCTCCCAAAACTCCTGAAGAAACAGTATGTCCCTGCTGAATAGATTTTATCTTTTCGTTATCAGCATTAAATATTCCAGTCAAAGCACTAACATCTCTCTCAATCTCACCATTATTCTCCAAGAAACACTCATTAACAGAAAAGAACTCTCCAGCAGCAACTCTTTCATTACAATGCTTCGTCCAATAATTATCCATAACATTCTTTCGGGCAAACCCCTCGCCACTTAAACCAGTAAGAAAGTTCTTAGCAGTAAGAGCAGCAGAAGTAGCAAAACAAGCAGCCTTCAAACCCTCAACAGCACTCTCAAGATTGTTAGAAAGTCCGCTCCACCTATCAATATTATCCTGTAAATTATCAATCTTCTCACGAGCCTTCTCAGGAGACAACTTAATAGCTCTCTTCTCAATTCCAACACCAACACTAAAATTAGTCTGGGTTGCTGTTCCCCTAGTACTAGGATTCAACCTAATCCGTGCAAACTCATTAAGCTCAATATCCTCAACCTGTAAAATTCCACCACAAGCAGATAACCCACTCGCCCCAACAAACATTCTTTCCCTATTAACATTCTCCTGATTTTGCTGAGGACACGTAACACTTACAATAACCTCTTCAGGGCTGACAACATCAACCAAAGTAACTATTCCAGGAGCTCCTGAATTATCAACCCTCTGTCTTTCAATAACCTCAAAAGAACTGCCAGTGCCCCATCTAAAAGTTGCAAGAGAAGGTTTACGAGACTCATCAATCTCAAGAAGTCTAATACTAGTAACCTTATTATCAAGATTAACCAATCTCCCTGCATTCCTTAAATCCTTAGTATAAATATTATCGAGATCCTTCCTATACTTAGCAGACAAAGTTGAATTTGAATAGCTATCTA
>Ga0210057_1007742_pt1 | contig 12908 bp, 15 predicted proteins | sample CryGeyCG2114_010_2_FD_183968 | JGI IMG/M metagenome (GOLD analysis project Ga0210057, IMG submission 183968) | Groundwater microbial communities from aquifer - Crystal Geyser CG10_big_fil_rev_8/21/14_0.10 (SPAdes) (version 2) | ecosystem: Environmental > Aquatic > Deep subsurface > Groundwater ... | reverse complement strand
CCTGGAGAAAATTGGTATCGATCCGGCTAAATTGCCAACCACTATTACGCCAGCTATGGAAACCTGTTTTACTGATAAATTAGGCATTGATAGGGTTAGCGAGATTAAAGCCGGCGCAGAGCCCAATGCCATTGATTTGTTTAAGGCCAAGTCTTGTATTGAATAAAATTTTAGTTAAGTAAAAACGACTGAAGGCAGTCGTTTTTTAGTTGTTGACCAAGTGATTTTTTTATGATAATCTGCAGGCATTAGAACCTTAAAACTAAAGGAGGCATTACCTTGAAGATTGATGTTGGCGAATCACATAATTGTGGTTCACGCGAAGAAATGGAAGACCGACATTATTTTGATCCTGATTTTAGAGGCCAAAAAGAATTACTAGTTGGCGTCTATGATGGCCATGATGGTGATCGGGTGGTCAATTATATTGAAAAAGAATGGCATCAGCGATTTTTGGAAATATTAGGCCAGTCTTCTAATTTTTTAGAATCTTTTGTTTTAGCTTATGAAAAAATTTCAGCTGAAGTTTGTCAGCTGGGTTGGAGTAGTGGAGCTTGCATGGCTAATTTTATTTTGGTTCAAGATCAAGTTTACTGGGCTAATGCTGGTGATGTACGGATTCTGGTAGTTGGACCATCAGTTCGCCAATTAACCATTGACCACCACCCCAATCATCCCACTGAAAAAAAGCGGATTATCGCTTGTGGTGGGATAATAAAAGGAAATAACATTATTTCCAATAGTGGTTATATTGCCGTTAGTCGGGCTATTGGTGATCCCGATTATCATTCTTATGGTTTGATTGCGACACCAGAAACTGGTCGATATAAATTAAAGCCTACTGATTTAGCTTTAGTGGTCGCTTCTGATGGTTTATTTGAAGAAATGACCAATCAAGATGTCGCCAAAATTGTCAGAGAAGATTGTGATGCCAAAGAAACCGCCAAAAATCTAGTTAGAACCGCTTTGCACCGTAATAGTCTGGATAATGTGACGGCTGTGGTTGTTAAATTTATTAAACCTTAACCACTTGAATTTCAAGTGGTTTTTTAATGGGTTAAAAAAATTATCAACAGCAGAAATTACTCTATATGTCTTTTCTCTTGTTTTTCCTGTGGTATTAGTATATAATTTAGACATGTGGAAAACTAATTCCATAATTTAATAATTAACTATAGAGAACTATGGCTAAAATGACCAAATCTCAAATATTGGCTTCTTTGTCAGAAAAGACCAATATTAGTAAGAAAGACGTCGCATTGTTGTTGGATACCATTACGGAAATGGCTTATTCAGAAGTTAAAAATAGTGGTGAATTTGTCATTCCCGGTATTGGCAAATTAGTAAAGGTGGACCGAAAAGCAAGAATGGGACGAAACCCTGCTACTGGTGAGGAAATTAAAATCCCTGCTAAAACAGTGGTTAAATTCCGAGTAGCTAAAGCCGCTAAGGACGCCCTATTATAATTAGTTATTAGTTATCTAAAAACTCTCTCAATTTCTTTGGGGGAGTTTTTGTGTTATAATATACAATAATTAGAAAGTTCCTAAAGTTAATAAAGTTGAAAGTATTTTTTAAAATTCAATAAGCATAATTAACTCTCGGTTTTTAGACTAAAGTAATTAATAATGCTTTACAAACTTTATAACTCCTGCCTACGGCAGACAGGCCTGCCTGCCAGTAGGCAGGTTTAACTTTATAAACTAATTTATTTCCATGCCTGATAAAAAATCAAAAGCTATGCCATTTAAAGCTTGGGTGGTGACTGTGGATATGGGCTATGGCCATCAAAGAGCGGCGCATCCTCTAAGTTATTTAGCCGAAGGGGGGATTATCACTGCTAATAATTATGTTGGTATTCCCAAAAAAGACAAAGATATTTGGGTTAATAGTAAGGGTATTTATGAATTTATTTCTCGTTTTAAGAAGGTGCCATTTTTAGGTGATAAAATTTTTAATTTTTACGATAAATTTCAAGCCATCCCCAATTTTTATCCGCGTCGAGATTTATCTAAACCTAATTTGCAACTCAAGCAAATATATCGTTTTTTTAAGGAATCTTGTTGGGGACAGCATTTGATTTTAAAATTATCAGAAAAACCATTACCATTTATTACCACTTTTTTTGTTACCGCTTTTATGGCCGAGTACTTTAATTATCCGGGGGAAATTTATTGTGTGGCGACTGATACTGATGTTAGTCGAACTTGGGTACCACTGGATCCCCAAAATAGTAAAATTATGTATTTTGCGCCCAATCGTCGAGTGGTTGATAGATTAATCCTTTATGGGGTAAGAGAAGAAAGAATATTTTTAACCGGCTTTCCTTTACCTCCAGAAAATGTCGGTAAAAATTTAGAAATTATTAAAGCGGATTTAGGCCAGAGATTAATTAATCTTGATCCTGATAAATTTTATATTTCCCAATATGAAAAAACCCTTCAACATTATTTGGGCAATAAATTGCTAAAAAAGCCAGTCAGGCCGTTAACTATTACTTTTGCGATTGGTGGGGCTGGAGCTCAAAGAGAATTGGGTGGGATGATTATGGATAGTTTAAAGAAAAAACTCGCCAGCGAGGAAATAATTCTTAATTTAATGGCTGGTACTCATTTGGCGGTTAATCAATATTTTAAAGATCAAGCTAAAAAAATTGGCATCGCATCTCATTTAGGCAAAAGTGTTAATATTTTATTTGATCGTAACAAATATAATTTCTTTAATAAATTTAATAAAGTTTTAAGACAGACAGATATTTTGTGGACCAAACCCAGTGAACTTTCCTTTTATTGTGCATTGGGGATTCCAATTATTATTGCACCACCGATTGGGTCTCAGGAGGTTTTCAATCAACGATGGCTTAGAACTATTGGGGCTGGTGTTGCCCAAGAAAATCCTCAGTATGTTAATGAGTGGCTGGTGGATTGGCTGAAATCTGGTTGGCTGGCAGAAGCGGCTGTTCAAGGGTTTTTGGAAGCACCAAAGTATGGAACTTTCAATATTGAAAAAGTGGTTTTTCATCAATATGACAAAACCAAGAAAGTGGAGACTGTTTTGCAGTATTAAACTATAGATAATTAAAATGTACAGAGATATCTCTGTACATTTTTTTATTAGTGTTATATTTTTAGTACTTTTTTAGAATCTAATTTATTGTTATTTTTGATCGCTAAAACTTCTTTTAGCTCCTTTTGGTGGCAAAAGGAGCGCAAAACCACGAGTGATAAAAATAATTCGTCATTGCGAGTGCAACGCAGTGGAGCGAAGCAATCTTATATTTATATCACATGGGATTGCCACGTCGTCCGCTAAAAAGTGGACTCCTCGCAATGACGATTTTGGCACTTGGAATTGTCTTATAAAACCCTACTAAACCACTTGACATTTACGTTATTTAGAGTATAATTAAAATACTACTAAATAACTAGGGTATTATGTCATTTTTTGGAACAATTTCATCTAAGGAACACAATAGCTTAAGACTGATTATTCAGTTGGCTCAAAGTTATGATAGTAAACAGCCTCTTTCACTTTCAGAAATTAGCCAAGAGGAAGGTATTTCTATTAAGTACTTAGAACAATTAATCATGCCTTTTAAACAGGCCAAAATTATTAAAAGTCAACGCGGTCGCAGCGGTGGCTATATTATGGTTAAGAATCCTAAAACCATATCACTCAAAGAAATAATTTGGTTGATAAATGATAGTCCGAGTTTAGCGATTTGTTTGGATAAAGGTTATAAACAATCATGTGATTATGATCATAATTGTATTTCCAAAAATGTTTGGGGTAAAATTCAAAAATCAATGGAAGGTTTTTTGGATAAAATATATTTGTCAGAAATAATTAAATAAAAATATGGTTAAAACAAGACTAAAAGAAATCTCCATAGAAAATTTATATGTTAGCAGAGATGGCAAGCAAATTTTAAAAGGTATTGATTTGAAAATTAAACCGGGCAAAATCATCGCTCTTATGGGACCAAACGGCAGTGGTAAATCTACTTTGTCACAAGTCTTAATGGGTGACACGGCTTATGAAGTAAGTAAAGGCAAGGTGACTTGGCAAGGTAAAAATTTATTAAAATTGGAGCCCGGCGAGAGAGCTAAGTTAGGCTTGTTTTTGTCTTTTCAATATCCCCATGAATTACCAGGGGTGAATATGTATGAATTTTTGTCGGTGGCCTATCAAGCTATTTATGGTGATAAAAAACATCAATCAGATTTTGAAGCTGATTTAGGTCAAGCTATGAAATCACTAAACTTGTCTGATAAATTTTTAGATCGCTCGGTCAATGATGGTTTTTCTGGCGGTGAAAAGAAAAAATCAGAAATCTTGCAAATGAAATTACTTCAACCAAAAATTGCTATTTTAGATGAGACGGATTCAGGCTTGGATATTGACGCTCTAAAATTAATTGCCAAAAATGTCAAAGCCAGGTTGTCGTCAACTACCGGTTTTTTGGTTATTACTCATTACCAGCGGTTACTTAAATATTTAAAACCTGATGAAGTGCATATTATATTAGATGGCAAAATAGTCAGAAGTGGCAAATATGATTTGGTAGCTAAATTAGAAAAACACGGCTACGGTTGGATTAAATAATTTTAATTTATGATGTCAAAAAATATAGCTATTGATCGTAAAAAATATGATTTTAAAGATGAGGAAGATTATGTTTTTAAGGCGCCCAAAGGCCTAACCAAAAAATTAGTGGAGGATATATCTTTAGCTAAGGATGAGCCAAAATGGATGTTAGAATATCGTCTTAAAGCCCTGGCATCTTATCTTAAACAACCACTGCCTAAATGGGGCGGTGATTTGTCAAAAATTGATTTTGAAAATATTAGTTATTACATCAAGCCGGCTGATAAAAATTCCACTAACTGGAATGATGTGCCCAAAAAGATTAAAAAGACTTTTGATCGGCTAGGTATTCCTCAGGCCGAGCGAAAATTTTTAGCGGGAGTGGGGGCTCAATATGAATCAGAAGTTATTTATCATAATTTACAAAAAATGTGGACCGATTTGGGAGTGGTATTTTGTGATATGTCCGAAGCGCCGAAATTGTATCCGGATTTAGTCAAAAAATATTTTGCTTCGGCGGTGCCCTTTGGTGATAATAAATTTGCGGCCTTAAATACGGCTATGTGGTCTGGCGGCTCATTTGTTTATGTGCCCAAAGGCGTGCAGGTTGATAAGCCCCTGCAAGCTTATTTTAGAATTAACGCGCCATCAATGGGGCAATTTGAAAGAACATTAATTATTGTTGATGAAGGCGCTAGCGTTCATTATATTGAGGGATGTACTGCTCCAGTTTATTCTAAAGATTCTCTTCATGCGGCCGTAGTTGAGGTGATTGCTTTGCCTGGTTCTAGGGTTCGATATACCACTATCCAAAATTGGTCGACTAATGTTTATAATTTGGTTACCAAAAGAGCGGTCGCTTATCGCAATGCCCTGGTGGAATGGGTGGATGGTAATTTGGGCTCTAAGGTGACCATGAAATATCCGGCGGTGATTTTAAAAGAAGAGGGGGCTAAAGCCGATGTTTTGTCTGTGGCTTTTGCGGGTCGGGGTCAACATCAAGACACTGGAGCTAAGGCTATTCATCTGGCTAGCAATACGACTTCTAAGATTGTGTCCAAATCTATTTCCAAAGATGGTGGTCGGTCTTCTTATCGGGGCTTAGTTTCCATTGCCAAAGGGGCTAATAATTGTAAAGTGAAAGTAGAATGTGATGCCCTCTTGTTAGACAAACAATCTCGATCTGATACTTACCCCACGATGAATATTGGCAACAAGAATTCTATAATTGAACATGAAGCCAGTGTTTCTAAAGTCAGCGATGATCAATTGTTTTATTTAATGTCTCGGGGTTTGTCTAAAGCGGACGCTGAACGAATGATTGTCACTGGTTTTCTAGAAGTTTTTGCCAAAGAATTGCCACTAGAATATGCTGTGGAGTTAAACCATTTAATTAAAATGGAAATGGCAGGCAGTGTTGGCTAAATTAAATTTATGAAAAATAAATACAAAAATATTTTAACAGAGCTAGCTCAGCGTGAAAAATCATTAATCTGGAATAAACAGGAAATGCTTTGGCCTATGACGGATAATATCATCACTAAACCATCGGTCAAAAAAATATTTCTTTCAGATTTTTCTAAGTGTATAGATAATTTTGAATTACTAGCCGGTCAGGGTGTAATCTTAAGAGAAGCTACTGATGTTGATTATAAATTGATAAATGCTAGCTTAGAAACCACTAGACGAAGCTTGAATAAATTAGAAATTTTACAATTATTGCGCGCTAAATCTAATTTGGTAATTAGAGTACCAAATAATTTAGAAATTACAATTTCTTTGCGTAACCCGATATTTTCCTATTGGGCTAATTTGTATTTTATAATTGGGAGTGGCGCCAATGTCACTATTGTTGATAATCATATTTCCTCGACCGGTGATTATGGGGCGGGCAGTGTCAGTATTATTTCTGGCTCTGAATCTAAGGTTGAATATTTAGCTATTGGTCATAATAATAATTCTTATAATTTTAATCTTAGGTCATACCCAGGTAAAATGTCCAAACATTATCTGTCTTTGGTAGGCACTTTGGTTAATAAATATTATAATTATAATGTCTCTGGCTATGGGGCAAAACCCAACTCCCAAAATTTTATAGTGGCTTCACTTAATTTTTTAAATCAATCCAAGACCATTATTAATTTGAAAAATTTCCATCTTGCCAAAAACACTTTTGGTGACATAAAATTTAAAGGTCTAAGTTGGGATTTTGCTCGGGCTCAAGTTGATGGTTTGATTGATATTGGCAAATTGGCTTATAACACTGATTCCTATTTACAAGAAGATGTGGTGATGGGTTCGGAGCAAAGCACGATTGTGGCCAATCCTAATTTGGAGATTTTAAATAATGATGTCAGCGCTTCCCATGGGGCGACAATTGGTTATATTGATCGGGCCTCGGTTTTTTATTTAATGACTCGCGGTTTAACTAAAAATCAAGCTGAGAAGATTTTGGCTCAGGGTTTTTTGAAGAGTTTGTCAAAATACATTAAAAACGAAACACTCCAAAAAGAATTTAATAAAATTTGGCAATAATTATGAATTTAAAAATTAAAAAACAATTTCCGATTTTCTCCGCTAAGTATAAAAACTTGGTTTATTTGGATAGCGCCGCTACTAGCCAGAAACCGCAAGTGGTAATTAAGGCGGAGGCGGATTGGTATCGTAAATTAAATGCCAATATTCACAGGGGGGCTTATGCTTTAGCCGAAGAAGCCACTTTGATTTATGAACAATCTAGAGCTGTAGTGGCTAATTTTATTGGCGCAAAATCAGCTAAGGAAATTGTTTTTACTTCGGGGACGACCGAGGGTATTAATTTGGTGGCTCAAAGTTGGGTTAAGCATAATTTAAAACCGGGTGATACAATTTTGATTACCGAAATGGAACATCATGCCAACATCGTGCCCTGGCAATTACTGTCCAAAGAATTTGGTTTTAAGTTGAAATATTGGCCGATTGATAATTCTGGTAAATTGGAAATGAAAAATTTATCGCAGTTGTTAACTGGCGTTAAATTTTTGTCTTTGACTCAAGTGTCTAATGTTTTGGGCACAGTTAACCCAGTTGATAAAATTATTGCCATCGTCAAACAGAAGAAAATAAAAGTTTTAATTGATGCGGCTCAAAGCGTGTCTCATTTAAATCTTAATGTGGCCAAGATGAAGCCGGATTTTTTGGTTTTTTCGGCTCATAAAATGTTGGGGCCGACCGGGGTGGGAGTTTTATATATTAACTTGGCTCGTCATAGTGAGATGCAACCTTATAAATCCGGTGGCGAAATGATTAGCGAGGTGAGTTGGCAAATGGCCAAGTTCAAAAAAGTACCATGGCTTTTGGAAGCTGGCACTCAAGCTTTGGCCCAGGTTTACGGCTTGTCGGCAGCCATTAAATATCTCCAAAATATTGGTCTAGTTAATATCCATAAACACACAACCAGTTTAACCAAGTATGCTTATGATGAATTATCAAAAATAAAAGACCTGACTATTTATGGTCCCAAGAGTTCTCAGCGTCTGGGTTTGGTGAGTTTTTCGGCCAAAAGTTTACATGCTCATGATTTGGCTACCATGTTAGATCGCCAGGGGATTGCGGTGCGCGCTGGTCATCATTGTGCCATGCCCCTGCATCATAAATTACAAGTGTCAGCCACAGTTCGAGTAAGTGTATCTGTTTATAATTCCAAAATCGATATTGATAAATTAGTTTTAGCTTTAAAATCAATTTTAAAACAATGGAACAAACCTACAAAAGATTAATTCTCCGGCATTATAATAACCCATCTAATAAATTAGCTCTTAAAAAGCCCACTAAGGTTTTTAGTGGGGCTAATCCTTTTTGTGGTGATAAAATTGAAATTCAGGTTAAATTAAATTCGGCCAAAAAAATTACCGCCATATCTTGGTCGGGTGATGGCTGTGTGATTTCTCAATCCTCGGCTTCTATTTTTACTGAGATGATGATTGGTAAAACCTTGTCCGCCGCGCAAAAAATTACCAGCGCTGAGTTTTTGAAAAAATTAGATATTGATTTATCACCATCTAGACGCAAGTGCGCGCTACTGCCACTTTTTACCATTAAAGAAATTATCGATGAAGACTAAAGAGTTGTATGTTATTTGTGATAACCTTCGGAGCCTCTATAATGTGGGCTCTATTTTTCGAACCGCTGATGCCCTAGGGGTGAAGAAAATTTATCTGTGTGGAATTACTGGTACACCACTACAGTCTGGTCTAACCAAAGTGTCTTTGGGCGCGGAAAACTCGGTGGCTTGGGAACACCAAAAAAGTGCCTCTCGAGTCATAAATAATTTGAAAAAACAGGGAGTTAAAATCGTCGCTTTGGAATTAATTAAAAATAAAAGCCTGGATATTTCCAAATTCCAGCCGACTTTTCCTATGGCTTTGATTGTCGGTAATGAAGTATGTGGCGTTTCAAAAGGTTTGCTTAAAAAAGCTGATGCCATTGTTCATATCCCGATGGGGGGCCAAAAAGAATCGTTGAATGTGGCAGTGGCTTATGGTATCGCTAGTTATGAGATTTTAAACAAATGATTGACTAAATCAGTCCAAGTGGTTATAATACTTATCAGTATTTTCATATTTAAATTTTGAATAAATGGAACAAATAAAACACATTGCCTTTATCATGGATGGCAATCGTCGTTGGGCCAAAAGTCATGGCTTGCCATCACTGGAAGGTCATCGTCGGGGTTATAACAAAATGAAAGAGGTGGGGGATTGGTGTATTGCTCGTGGTATAAAACATATTACCGTGTATGCTTTTTCCACTGAAAATTGGAAACGCTCTAAAACAGAAGTGGATTATTTAATGCGTCTACTGGAAAACGCTTTGACCAAAGAATTAAATGAATTTCATAAAAGAGGCATTCAGTTAAAAGTTATTGGTAGTCGGGAGAGATTGCCGAAGTCGGTAATCAAAGCGATTGATAATGCCGAAGTTGAAACCGCCAAAAATACCAAAGGTATTTTAAATATGGCGATTAACTATGGTGGTCGTCTGGAAATTGTGGCAGCGGTTAAAAAAATAGTGAATCAAAAAAAATCTTCAAAGAGTGTTGATGAAGATTTGATTTCGAAAAATATTTGGACGGCTGGTCAGCCGGATCCGGATATTGTGGTGCGGACTTCGGGGGAGCATCGTTTGTCTGGTTTTTTAACTTGGCAATCAGTTTATAGTGAATTATTTTTTATAAAACATCATTGGCCTGGGTTTACTGAAAAAGATTTGGATAATATTTTAAATGATTACAATAATCGAAATCGGAGATTTGGGGGGAATTAATAAAGCCGGTGTATTACCGGCATCACTAGAAATGTCATCCTAGGTCCATTCGGCTTCGCTCAGGATAAACTCCACGAAGTGAAGACACGGGATCTAGTGTATAACATATAACACATAACGCATAACATAAAATAATTAAAACATCTATCATCTGATATTTTGACCGCCACTCTCTGTCATCCCGAGCTTGTCTACCGTAGGTAGGTGAAGTGAGTGAAGCGAACGAAACCGAGAGATCCCTTAAAATTAATTCTATGAGTAATAAATATTATTATATTTATATCATGGCAAGTGATAGTGGCACTTTATATGTTGGTATGACTAATAATTTAGAAAGAAGAATTTGGGAACACAAGCAAAATGTTATTGATGGTTTTACTAAAAAATATGATTGTAAAAAATTAGTTTATTATGAATATACTTTAGATGTTAATGGAGCAATTGCCAGAGAAAAACAAATTAAAAAGTGGCGTCGTGATAAGAAACAAAATTTAATAAAAACTATAAATCCTACTTGGAAAGATTTGAGTTTAGAAATGTTTGAATTTTAAATTATTTATTTATATTTAAGGGATCTCTCCATTGCGCTTCGCTCCAGTCGAGATGACAGAAAAAAAGAAACGCTTCAGTCGAGATGACAGAAAAAAAGAAAGGCTCGAGATGACAAATAAATTAAAACAGCCGTCCTCTCGCTAGTGCGATTGGACGGTTTTGTGGTATAATTATAAATTATAAATCCTAACCTATAACCATCATGAAAAAATCTCTTATCTATGGTTTGGCAATTATAACTCTAGTTTTGTCTTTGAGCTTATTAGCTAATACCACCAGCGTTTCTGCCGCCTATACACCACTGGCTGCTGATCTAGTTAAAACCGCTACCGATCCAGCAGTTTATTATATTGGTGATGATGGTAAGAGACACTTGTATGTTAACTCGGTCACTTTTTGGACTTGGTACACTGGTAGTTGGTCTGATTTAAAATATGATGGAGTGAGTAAAACTCTAAAGACTATTACTCAAACTGATTTTGATAGTTTAGACAGTGGTAGTAACATAACAGCTCGCCCAGGGGTTAGGTTAATTAAATTTCAAAACAGTCCCAAAAATTATATGGTTAGTGCTACTGCTCAACTCGCTTTAATCCCAGACACGGCCACTGCTATTTCTATGTTTGGTTCTAATTGGGCAACCAAAGTTATCACCATCCAAAATGGTTTTGAAAATGATTATACTAAGGACGGGGTATTGGATATGACGGCTGGTTGGAAAAATTATCAAAATAATGATTTTAATATAAAATACCCATTTTATTTATCACAAAAAATTAAAGAGGATGAACAACTACCGATAATATCCTCCATAGTTTCTTTTATAGGTACCGAATCAGGAATGAATTATGAATCACTTCTCTCCATTACTTCAATGTCAAATCAAGGGGTGGTGACTATAGAAGACTGGGCTAATGAAGTAACTTCTCAATCAGCATGGGTTAATAAAGGTTCAGTAAATATATCTGGTCAAACAGCTTATATTTTAAGTTTACCAGAAAGCGATGTTGGTAATCGCTATGTCTTTTTAAGCAAGAACAATATGCTAATATTTGATATGACCATACAACATTTCGATCAATCAACAGTTAATTTAATTATCTCTTCGTTCGCGTTATTAAAATAAAAATTCTTGAATTATGGTAATCAATAATTAAAATATAAAAGTTAAAGCCGTCCATCGCTTCTGCGATTGGACGGCTTTGTGGTTTGTGGTTATTCGGGATCGTATTGATCCCAATCTCGCCGGAGGCGAACCGGCGTTGGTTGGGTGGGGAAGTGGTTGATAAACCACCCCACCGCAAAAAAAGCAATCATGACCACCATTAACACCGTGATGGTGGTCGTACTGTTTTGCTGGTTGGCGCGGACCATGTCCGGACCATCAGCCATCATTAGCATCATTAGACCGATGATGCCAGGGGCCGTAAATACATGCCCCCAATTTCTCCCTTGTTTCCACATAGTTCCTCCTTCTCCGCCTTTCTTGGGCGGGGTTTTTTGGCCTTTTTTAATACAACGAACTATTACCATTATAGCACACTTTAGTATTTTTGTCAAGTGATTGAGCTTATCTGTTAATTAGAGTAAAATACTATTAATAATTAATAAAATTGCCTATTTTAGATAAAAATAGTTAAAAGTTAATTGTTAAGGGTTAAGTGTTATTATTATGGACTTATTTGAGCAAAAATTAGACCAAAAATTGGCTTCTGAGGCCCCCTTAGCCGAAAGAATGCGCCCAAGTACTTTGGAGCATTTTTTCGGTCAAAATGAGGTAATTGGCCAGGGTAAAATGCTTCGCCAATTAATTGAAAACGATGATATTCCATCGTTGATCTTTTGGGGTCCACCCGGCTCTGGCAAAACTACTTTGGCCAGGATTATTGCTAATCTGACCAATGCGGATTTTATTTCTTTTTCGGCGGTGAGTTCGGGCGTGAAAGATTTAAAAGAAATTATTATTGTGGCCAAGGACAAACGTAAATTTAATAATCGGCCAACGATTCTTTTTATTGATGAAATTCATCGTTGGAATAAATCACAACAAGACGCCCTTTTGCCTTATGTGGAAAATGGGATTGTGACGCTAATTGGCGCGACTACCGAAAATCCGAGTTTTGAAATTAATTCGGCTTTACTATCGCGAGCGCGAGTTTTTGTTTTGAATCAATTATCAGAAGATGATTTATTAAATATTTTAAAACGAGCCATAGAGGATCAGGCAGTGGGTTTGGGAGTTTATCAGGCGCAGGTGACTGATGAAATTTTGAAATATTTAGCCAAATTAAGTAATGGCGATGCTCGGGTGTCTTTGAATGCTTTGGAGTTTGCAGTGAAGGCGACCAGAAAAGATAAAAATGGTATAATTAAATTAGATGATAAGGTTATCAAAGAAGCTCTACAAAAATCTCATGTTTATGATAAAACTGGCGAGCAACATTACAATACAATTTCGGCTCTGC
>Ga0210057_1007741_pt1 | contig 12912 bp, 11 predicted proteins | sample CryGeyCG2114_010_2_FD_183968 | JGI IMG/M metagenome (GOLD analysis project Ga0210057, IMG submission 183968) | Groundwater microbial communities from aquifer - Crystal Geyser CG10_big_fil_rev_8/21/14_0.10 (SPAdes) (version 2) | ecosystem: Environmental > Aquatic > Deep subsurface > Groundwater ... | reverse complement strand
AAAATAAAAGACTTAAAGAAGAATTTACAAAAACAGTAACATTAACCAAAGAACAAGAAAAGATTATGAAAGCGGTAGATAAGAAAATATTAAAGTGTTGTGTATAAAAATCAGGGCAAATTCAAGTAATAAATCTAATATGTTATCAACCCATCTTCCTCTTCATATCATCCAACTCTTTCTTGAAGCGAATTATTGTCTTTATCAAATGTTCTGGTTGAGTTTTTAGTCGAGAAGCAACTTCAGTTAAAATATCTCCATGGAACTCTTGCTTAGAGCTTAATTTAAGTTCATCCAACTCTGAAATTGTTACCTCTTTGCCTTCTTTTTTCTTCTTTAATAACTTGCTAGCTTTCTTCCACTTAGTAAACAACTCTTCTGCACGCGAAGGTAAATATTTTTCTTCAACTCCAAGTAACTTAGCAACTTCTCCAATTATATCTTCTTCTTTATTCTCAACTTCTTCAGCTTTCTTCCCAGCAACAAATTCTATACGCACAACTCCGTCTTGTATCTTTGTGGATTTTAAAATCTTAATCTTCCCAACTTCAGAAGTATTATGCAAATGTGTCCCTCCACAACACTCAACATCGACCGAAGGAATTTCAACTATCCTTAAAATATCTCCAGGAACTGCTCCTCCTTGATAAATATCCATCCCATACTTCTGCTCAGCTTCTGAACGATGCATGAATGAGAGTTTTGTTTGGATAGTCTCATTAACAATCTTATTCGCTTCTTCCTCTATTTTTTTAACTTCTTCGTCAGACAAACTTTGATAATGAGTAATGTCAAGATGAGCTTTTTCTTCAGTTTTCTTTGCACCAGCTTGATTAATGTGAGGACCTAATACTCTTCTCGATGCAGCATTTATTATGTGTGTTGCAGTATGATGTTGTGCTAATTGTTTTCTTCTTGAAAAATCTATTTTGCAATGTACGTTTTCTCCTTTCTTAACTATAAGAGCTGAATCAATACCTTCTAACTTATGAACAATAACACTTCCTTGTTTGAAAACATCTATTACATTAACTCCATTAATCTTTCCAGTATCGTGAACTTGTCCTCCTGATGTTGGATAGAAATATGTTTTATCTAATATTACTAAATTTCCTTCTTGATACAATACATTAGAATCAAATTCAATAACTGAATAATCGTCATAATACAATGCTTCTGTTGGTTTGATTTCTTTGATACTCTCTTGATTTATTCCTTCTGTTCTTTGTGTTGCGTGTATTTGTTCAACTTTTTCATGTCTTTCTGAGACTAATGCATAGAAATTATCTGGAATCTCAATCTTGATTCCTATTTTCTGAGCTTCTTCTTTAATTAATTCAGGAGATATACCATTAGAATCGTATAATTCTATTAATTTTTGTGTATCTATTTTATTATTCTTATCTTTATTCAGCAAACTTTCAACAATCTGCCTAGACTTTTGTTTAGTACTTTCGTATCTAGAAATCTCAACTTTTAATATTTTCTCAATATCGTCTAATTTTTCTCGCAATTCCGGAAATAATGTTTTTAATTCTTCTGCGTGCCATCTGCAAACATCTGGAATGTAAATACCCCATTTATACTGATCAATAAACCCTAACATTCTTCTTACAAGAACACGAAGATTATATCCTCCTCCAACATTGCTTGGAAGAGCTCCATCATTTAACGCGAATAGAAGTGCTCTAGAATGTTCTCCTATAGAATAAAGTGCTGCGCTTGGAAGAACTGTTTGTTTTAGTTTGATCACATCCGTGTCTATAATAGAGGCAACTTCTTTCCAAACTCTATCCACATCTTCTATCTCATCTATGTTTAGATATCCTGCGTAAGGAACGAATTTCCTAACTATACTTGAATCAACTTCTAGTTTGGTTGAGTGTCTTAACTTCTCCATAACTTTTGGGAAAACCGCATCATACGCAGTTGGTGTTCCTTGTGTAAACCATGCAACTCTTTCGTGACCCATTCCCATATCTAATACTTTCAGTTGGAGTTCTTTATCTCCTTTTGGAGTTTGTTCATATAACATGTAAACTTGGTTTCCTAGTTCTACTCCTCGTGAGAAATATTCCATACAAGGACCGAAATTACCTCCTCCTGCCCACGCATCTTCGTGGAATGTAACTTCATCCAAACTTAATCCTATCCCTTTCTCTATCCATCTAGTTATATGTTCGAACGCTTCGTTTTGATTCCATTCATCTGGAGATACAAATTGGTGTTGTCCAATCATTACAAATCCTGTGAAGTGCGATCCAGTTATCCCAACATTATCTATATCTCCAAATCTTAAACAGAATTGTGGAATAACTAATTTATCTGCTGGAGGTTTTGATTCTCCACTTACAACGTGAGGTTGGAATGCAGCAATTGATGCGATAGTGTACTCCATTGTAGGATTCCATCTCGCAACAACAGGATAACGTTTTATTTTTGTATATCCAAATCCTTCAAACATATCTGAGAATTTTCTCCACACGTCTGTATAACTTAGTTTTTGCAGACTTTTTTGGTTACTGTTTTTTTGATTGCTGTCCAGAAATTTAAATCCTCCTGAGCATGAAGGATCTCCACAAACCTCTCTTGCCTTATCTTTAGTCCAAAAATAGACTTGGCATTTCTCACATTGCTTTCTCTCAAAATTATATTTATTTAGAATTTTAGTTGCGTAATACTTTTCTGGGTTTTGCGAAGCTATTAACTTAAACCTCTTCTTTTGTTCTTTGTCTGTGAGCATAACTAATATCTGTATGGTTGGTTATTTAAATGTTGCGAGAGATTTATTAATTCAGAATTGTTATAATAGATTTTGTAATTGATTCTATGTTTGATAGAAATATTTCATCTTTTTTAAGGATAATAAATTTTCTTTTGTTAGTTTATAAGATATTTTTAATAATTTGTGTATTATGATGTTGTCTTCTATATATTATAAATTATAAACAGATATTAAAAATCAATATTACTCATAAAATCTTCTTAACTTGTTCTTAACTTCTTTATCCAATCTCTTCTGAAAACCTTTTATTATATGATGGAAATCATTGAACTTATCTTTTGCTTCCAAAACCATATTACCCAACTTATTCTTGTCCTGCATAAATGAGTATTTTAAATATCTGAATATCAATGTAATCTTATACATACCCTTTATTGTTTTTTGGTTTATCATATAAAACATATTCCCCATCCACAAATTAACTTGACCTAGAACATTTGAGTAATCTTCAATTTTTGCAAGAGATCTTTTACTATCTGGATTAAATAAGGCAAGTTTAGATTTAATTATTTCTTTATCTGTCCCAAAAAAATCTTCCATATATTGTGTTATGTTATCCAAATTTTTTTTTTTAAATACTCTTCTTAGAGCATTATTAAGATTTCTCATCAATTTTTTGTTTCCGTTTGATATATTGTAATCTATAGCTTGCTCTATAAGAGCGTGTTGTGCATCCTTAATTTCGATATGATGTGGGTCATATTTCTTAATTATGTTAGAAGCAATCTTAAAGTTCTTTTTTGTATCAACATATGTGGGTTCTATCCAATCATCAGTTATTTTATGAATATACATCCCAAGAGCAAATGGGGCATATTTTTTTGCTTTTCTTTCACTTTTCCCTCTGGTCAACAAATAATGATAGAATTCAAGCGATCGTTTATGTGCTCCTTTCATTCCTGCAACCCATTCTAAATCTGTTGCTAGACTTCCAACTATTGCGAACTGGAAATCTCTCCTTCGCTTGAAAAGTCTCCTCCGTTTCAATACTTCATTTGCATGGTATAGGAATGGCATAATTATTGTATTATATTCATGATATATATAGTTTTGGTTGTAAGTTGGGATGTGTTGATGATTTAGTGAGTTCACTATGAGGATATTGTTAAACTATTAAATAGTAATTATAAATATTTATATACTCCGAGTTTAAATATATAAACTGGGAGTTTAAATGAGAGAAATTACCAAAGCGGAAATGAACATTGTACTCAAGCTAGTAAAGAGTCCAGAGGTAGATTATAATGCAAACAGTCTTGCAAAAATAATAGGGATAACTGCAATGGGTACTCTCAAGATATTTAAGAGATTAGAAAATGAATCAATACTAAAATCCAAAAAAATAGGTAAAGCAGTAATCTATAGAATAAATACTGAAAACTCTTATGCTTGTCGCTATGTAGAATTAATTTTATCTAGAGAATCTTTTTATTTAAATCCTCAAATAAAAAGATGGGTTGAAGAATTTAAAAAAATAAAAAATGCATATAGTATAATTCTCTTTGGCTCAGTCTTGGAAAAAACAAATCCTAGTGATATTGATGTTCTATTAATAACGGATCAAAAACGATTCCCTAAACTTCAACAAGAAATAAAAGAACTTAATAAAATAAATATTAAAAAAATTCATCCGATGTATCAAACATATAATGATATTATTAAAAATATTAAAAAGAGGGACAAACCTATTCTCAATGCTATTAAAGGCGTAGTCGTTTTTGGAGAAAAATTTTTTTTGGAGGTTTATAATGAGTCACGCAAAGAATAAAGTGGATTGGTGTTTAAATAAAGCAAAAAAAGAACTTCAAATAAAAAATCAACACCGTGGATTGATCAAAGTTGTTATTGATATTGAAAAAGCAAGAGATCACTTAGCCAAAGCAGAGCATAATCTTAAAGTTACTTTTTATCTTCAAAGAGGAGGATTTACTGATTGGTGCTCTAGCAGTTTGTTTTATGTTATTTACCATTGTTTTCTTGGTATCCTAGCAAAGTTTGGTTATGAAAGCAGAAATCAAGAATGTACTTTTGCTCTTATTACAAGTCTTATTGAAGACAATAAAATAGCTCTTAGCCAAGAAGAATTAGAAAAAGTAAACACTCTTAACATAACAAAAACACAAGAATCTTCAGAAACAGTAGTAAGCATTCGGGAGAATTATCAATACAGTACGAAATTATCATTGGAAAACAAAGAATATGAAGAATTACTTCAATTAGCAAAACAAATTCTAGATAAAACAAAAGAGACATTGCAAATTTAGAAAGTGCTTTTTCTTCTTGTTTACTCTTTGTGTATTATAACTATGATTATTATATTTGTTCAATCCTTACCCCTACATTTCGTATAAAAACAACATATTTCTATATTTGTAGGGGTAATGATATTCTGGTTGTTGTCCAATACTTAATAAAAAGATACATAAAAGAATACAAAAAATATACAATGTAATTTAAAAAAAATACAAAAATAAAAGAATACAAAAAATAAGTATCTCAAGCCTTCTCTATCAATCTCTCATTCTCGAACACTCTTCTTAAGAACTTTACAGGCATAAGTCCAGCATTCAAGAATGTTTTATGAAATACTCTATCCAATTCAAGACCTTCAAGTTTTCCTTTCATATGTTCTCTCATCTCTTCTTTTAATTGCTTAACTAAATAATTCCCAGCAAGGTAGCTTAGAGGATATCCTGGAATTTGAGAATACCAATTTACTTCTCCCAATGCACGTGCTTCACTGAACGAAGTCAATCTTATAAGAAGGAAAGTTGCTTTTTTAAATGGATTTTCTCCTATAACATCTATCCCTAATCCTACATCAAGATATTTCTCGTTTCCTGTCATAAAATATAAATCTATTGCAACCCTTGCGCCCATACGAGCAAGTTCTTGCTTAGATAAAAATAACGTTTCGTCTTTTATATCCTTATTTACAAATCCTACATCTATCATATACTCCTCCATTAATGTACTCCACCCCTCTAATGTTTCTTTTGCTTGATTCTCACAATGTTTCCTTACAATTGATGGATTTGAGAATGCGCATGAGTAATGTAAATGATGTCCTGGTTTACCTTCGTGTATCATTGTATTGATTATAGATATTGAGTTCTGATCTTCAATATGATCTTCAGTTACTGTAATATAAGTAATACTTTTTTTAACTCCTCCTCCGAATGATTTTGGTTCGTAATTTGCTCCCATTGATATGACGGGAATCAAATATTTAGGAGTTGCTTCAATAACTAATTTCTCGTTTGTGGGAGAAATAAACAAATCATTTTCTTCAATGAAACTATTAATTTCTGCCTGTTCATGTTTATATCTCGGAATAATCTCATCTATTTCTAATTTATATTTTTCAATTATAGCTCTTGTTACGTTTTCTTTTGAGGCATCTTCCGGTAATCCATACTTAGGAGCTAATTTTTTTCTTAATTCTTCTATACTTTTTGAATTTTCTTTTAGGAAATCTTTCGCTAATTGATGAAGTTCTTCTAATGATAAATCTATCCCTTTCAATTTTATCCATTCTTTTGTTTGTTCTTCTCCCATAGCAAATTTATTTGTAGTCTCTATAACTTCTAATTTGTCCATATAATCATTCATAGAATCTTCCGCTTCCCATTTAGCTTTTCTTAATTCTTCTAATTTGGGATATTCAGATGCTTTTGCCCATTTGAAAATATTATCTAGTAGAAAAGGGAATCCTGCACATGTCTCAAGTTCAATTTCTATCCATCTCTTTAATGGGATATTTAATCTTTCATAACTTTGTCTTAAGAATCTATTAACTGATTTTAGTCTTGATAATATAAGGTTAAGTCTAGTTTCTGTATCTCTTTCATCCCTTGTAAATAAAGGATTTATTGCATTTCCAATATACTCTCCAGCGTTAGGCATGACTTGTACTCTTTTCTTCCCATTTATTGTATATGTATTGTAGAATATGAAATTTTTCATAGAAAGTTCTATCAAATCTAAATCTAATTTTTGGTCAAAATTGAGGTTTGATCTGTCTATAGATTTTGCATTTTCTATAATTTGATTAGCTTCTTCTATTTCATTATCTTTACCTTCATTACTTCTATCTGGGAGAAGATGATCTTTTCCGCTTATCCCTAACCATGTGCATGTTATGGGGTTTATACACCAAAATTTATGGAATTGTTGAACAACTTCATCAAAATTAATCATATCATAGAAAGCTATATTTACTATTTAAAAACTTTACTAAGGACAGTATTGCTTGGCAGAAGTGTTATGGGACATAATTATGAATTGATTCTTCGAGCACAGGAAATATTTTGATATCATTTATGACATTATTAAATTTAGTTCTTATTTCTCTCATTATAATCTCTAAATCCGCAACATTTTTAGTTTCTATTTCAATACCTATTCTATATTCTCCAATATGTTTCACTATGAATGTTATATTTTTCTGTATTTTTAGATAGTTTATGAATCTTTTTTCATCATCAAAACTTAGATTATTAATAATAAAAAAAACAATAAAATTCTGATACCCTAATTTTTCTGGATTTATCAATGCTCTGAATCCCAATAATAATTTATTATCTAAATATTGTTTAATTCTGTATTTTATTGCATTTCCTGTTAATCCTACTTTTTTTCCAATCTCTAGATTTGATAATCTGCAGTCTTTTCCAAGAAGTTTGATTATTTCTTTATCTTTATTGTCTAATTTTATTTTATTATCCCCCATCTCATGGAAAAAATAGTGATTATTCTCTTTTTCATAGATATGTCTTTTGGGAAGATCATATATGTTTATGTACTGAAGTATGATATAATTTTGTATTATTTTACTATACTCGTTTGAAATTTGCATAAACAGTTTATCAAATTTATATGTATCTTCAGCTAAGAAGTTTACTATTAAATCCCATCCCCCCCCTATTTTTGCAAACCACATTACACTATAATTATCTTTTAGATATTCTGTAAACTTATTTATACCTTCATTATTTATAGTATATAATTGAAATATTACCCGGTATATGTTTTTCCCCGCAACTTTTTGATCGTAGACTGCTATTGTTGTAAATATTACCCTTTCTTTTTTTAATTTGTTAATTCTGTATTCTGCAACCTGTCTTGAGATTCCTGTTTTTTTAGTTAATTGGGAGATTGGAATTCTTGCATTCATATCTAGTATTGAAAGGATATTAATGTCTTTTTTATCTATTTTAATCATAATTGAGGATATATGAAATTATAGTATTTAAATTTTTCTAAAATGCAAAATAATTAATCAAAAGTTTTAAATATATCTTGTCTCTCCACTAGAGAGTAATAAAAACAACAAAAAAATAAAAATGACAAAAGACTATGTAACTGTTGATTTAAAACAATCTCCTATTTATGTTACTGGAGAAAGATTGCCTAAAAGAGATAATATTGGTGAAGCTTTAAAAGATTTAGAAAGTGCTCAAAAAAAGGGATTGGTTGCTTTAACTGGGATTACAGGAGCAAAAGCAAGAATTGTTGCTCCTAATAATGATAAAATCCATGATTGTTTTACTGCTTTTACAGGAGTTTACAAAGTTGAAGATTATGAAGGAAGATTTGGGAAAAAAAGAAAGAAAGTTAATGTTGTATCTCACGGCTTAGGTCATCCTTTGGATAACAGTCAAAGAGTAAAAAGAGCTTTTGAAACTGAATATACTAAGAAAAATGGAATTGTAAAATTAAGTAGAGAAGAAGAGATAGAATTGCTTTCTGAGGAAGGAACTCCTATTTTCACTTATGATGAATTCTTAGAACGTACCGAAGATCCTAATTTTTTGAGAGCAAATCCTAGTTTGAGAATTGTTAGAACTCAAGATGTTATTCAAGAATCTCTGAATGGTATGCACCTATTAGATGCACTGTATGAGGATTCATCAATACAAGCGTATTTAGGTGGAAGAACTCCAGTACAAATAATAACTCCACAAGGAGAGAAAACTGTTACAGTTGCACAAGCATTAGTTGATAAAACAGGAGAAAGATTCAGTAAAAATCATTTAGGAGTTTGGCTTCATAATACTGGCGGTGGACGTTTGTTGGTATTTGGTGAATATGCCTATGATTATCTTGTTGGATATCATTTCGGCTTTGCCAGTTTCATTATGGCAGGTGCAGGAAGCACTAAGGAAGATTTGTCACGAAGCAGAACACATGAAAGTGGAGGTCTATGAAAAAATTTCTGAAAGAAAAAGAGGATTATAAAATATAATGTAAAAACTATTATAAAAATATGAGGAACAACTAAATGAAACTAAAGGATGAGATACGAGGATTATTATATAATTCTCAAGAAGTCATTAAAAAAATGGGATTCCGTAAAAGGAGAAATAAAGATGACTCCCAAACAATTATAACTTCTCATGAGAAAATAATTAATAGACTTGCAGTTATTGATCTTGAAACAGGAGCAAGACACCAAACAAACATTACATCAAAAGTAAATGAAAGTATAGAAGATATGCTCTGGCATGATGGAGGATTATGGATTGCAACAGATAAAAGGGTATATAATCCAGACTCTGAGAGAGAAATTAAATGCAGTGCACAACACTTTGTGACATTAGACAAAAAGCTTTATGCACATAATCATGAAGAAATATTTGATGTAAATACAGGAGATATCAAGATTGACAAAAAAGACTGTAAATCAGCAGGGATTTTATCAATTTTAGCAGTAGTACCTTATAAAAAAGGATTGTTAGCTCTCGCAACAACGCCTTATGAAAAACATGGCGGAGATTATAATACGTTGGAATATTTCTTTATTGAAAAAGGAAAAACTGCATGGAGTATAGATCATCTCGCCCAGCATCCAGGTAGTGAAAAAAGAGATTTTCCTTTCTGGCATGATGTTGGACCACAACACCGCCCATTAATGATTAATGTTAATGGTTTTATATTGTCAACGAGTGGATGGTGTTATGGCAAAGTATTTGTGCAGAAAGATGTTACAAAGGAACCAGTAAATAAATTAAAACTTACAGATTGTGCTAGGTTTTTTGCTTATGATAAAACAAGAAAAAGATTATTTGCTAAAGTATTGGGTCCTCCGAATTATTGTATTTATGATTTAACAATTAATAGAAGAACACTTTCAATGGGTAAAACATGTGAGAGATTTGATGATAACTTTAGTTATGATGAAACGAAGGGTATAACATCATTTCTCTATATCACAAAATCACAAATGGATGAGTTACTTAGAAAACGTGCACAAAATCCAGTGCAGGAAGAACTATGGTGAGAAAAATGGGGATTATTGAGATAGAAAGAAATACACAAACTACCTCTCAACTAAAGAAAGGCGCATAATGAAAAACGAAGAATTTGTTCAAACATTTTATGGATTTTTACCAGAACCACCCATAGAGATAACTATCCCTGCCTTGATGGATAGGGGAGAATTAGAACATCTTCTTGACAAGATAAGTGAGAAAATAGATTATACAAAGATATTAATTAAAGATCAAAATTCAGAAATCACCCAAGAAGATGTTAATGAGCTTGGACACGAATATTCTACTGTTTATGATATAGTTATTAATACTTGTATGGATAGAAGAGATTTAGAAGGAGTAATTAGATTTGGTGAGAGAGCTCTTTCTGAACTTTCTAGAATAAATAATGGAAGCAGATGGTTCCCTTATCCTTTCACTGTATGTCAGATTGCACAAGCTTATACTAAAAGAGGAATAGTTCAAAAAGCGACAGAACTTCACAAGAAAGTTGTTGATGCATCAAAAGTATTGGAAGAATTAGAATTGTATGCCCCTTTAGTTCAATCATACTGTGCTCTTGGGAGGATAGAAGATGCAATATATAATTTAGTTAGAGGAATCAAAGTTAATTTTGAGGATATTGAGGAACTAAGTGCTCCTTTTACAAGAAAAGAACTTAAACATATATGTGCAACATATCCCGAAGTTGAAGCAGTCTTACCACAAAATATATTATTAGAGGTTACAAATGGGAACTAATGAAGACAATGGAGGATTACTTTTTGGAGCAAGAACAAAGATTCAAGATAAAAATAAAGGGGTAGTTTTGGAAGATGGAAAAAGAGTAATGGAATCTTATCCTGATATTGATTTCTCTCTTTTTCTAATGAAAGATGAAGATAAATATGTTTCTCATCTTGGAAAACTCACAGCCCATCCAAGGGGAGGGGTAACTTATTTTGATGGGGATGTGTGGACTTGTGGAGATTATGGAGCAAAACGTTTTGGTGCTAAAAAAATACAAACAAAAATGTCAGTCCAATCTTTTCTTACTCTTGAAGGAAAACTTCTTGCGCTTTCCCAAAATAACGGATTATGGGATATCTGTACAAGTGAACCATATATAACACCAGAACAGATGAGCGAAGCAGTAGAAAGAGAAGGTCTTTCTTTCATTAGTGAGGCATGTGTACATAATGGAGAGATAGTAGTTATTGGAGGTTATACAAAAAAGGAGATATATGGATATACTATTGATTTTTTTAATATAAAACAAGGAAAGAATAATCAATGGGAACTAAAACATATTTGTTGTCATCCTCATACAAAAAGGGTGGCTAAACCATATTGTGGTTCGGATGCTACTCCTGATCACAGTGCTAATGTTTGTTCAATGGGAGGGCATCTCTACAGTACAACTGGATGGTGTGATCCAATTACTGTACAGCAAAATCCAAGAGGAGAAATACTCTCAAGAATAGAATATTGCAGAAATTCATATGGCGCTTGTATCTCTGGAATGACATGTGATGAGAGTCAACAAAAACTCTATTTAAGGGTATGTGATTCTCCAGAATTTGTTACAGTGTTAAGAATCCCTCAAGAGTTAAAGCCAAGAATTAATTTTAGAATGGGTGGGGAGGGGATGCCTGACATAATAAATCTAATTCCGATAAAAAGTGGATATATTGGTTATTCTATTCTTGAAAATACTATGTGTAGAGTAAGTCAAGAAGAAGTAAAATCAATACTTCAGAAATATGAGATGGTGCCCTATTAAAAATATTGAATGAAAAAAATGGAACAAACAAAAGGACTTGCGGAATTGTGTAGGAAGTTTCAACTTACAGAATCACTTAGTGATCAAGATAGAAATGGTCTCTCTAATCTAATAGCTGTTTTAAATAGCAATAGAGTTATACCTGTTATCAATGCTCTTGATTCTCAATGTTATGTTGAGCATGAAGGCAGATATCCCAATAATGTACTTTCTGATGTTAAATTTGAACTTCATAGAACACATAGTATAAATAGAGTTCTTCAACTTACATACTTTTTATCAAATTGTCATTTATATGAAATAGAGGCATCTGGAATATTAGCTCCTACCGCAAAAAGAAAACCAACAAAAGAGGAGAAAAGTCGTTATTGTGGATATAATGTAGTTCTTAGAGAGTATGACTCAAATGTAGCAATACTCCAATCAGTGGGTGTTTCTGATCTTAGTGGGGTATTAAAAAAGGTGTTGCTTCCTCTTTTAAGAATAGTAGATTCTTCTAAAGAAAAAGAGGATCCTATATTGAGAGAATTTATTCTTAGTGAAACAATAGAATCATTAGAGTATCATATTGAATCTAGAACAAAAAGATTACGTGAGAAAACACAAATATGGGGCTCATGGTATGATTATGGTCCACCATCTTTATCTCGTGAGTATACATTTTCTGAAGATGATCTGGTCCCTAGATTTCATGCTCATGGACGTGAACATAGTTTATATAATCTTTTTTATTATCCCCATGAACATCATCGTGTTCAAAAAATCATAGAGAAAACAGTTCCTTTTGTGATTCCTGTTGATGCTAAAAGAGACGCTAATAAAATAAAGAGACTTCTTGAGGTTATTAAAAATAAAACAAAAGATGTTCCTTTGAAGATATCAGAGAGTGAGCGTATTTCATCTAGATTAGAGAAAAAGTCCACCAAACGTCATCTTTAAGCTTTTTAACGTTTTTTCTTACTTTCAGTAGATGAACATTTTGATTTTTTAGAGTATAACCGTTTTTAGATATGATTTTTAAGTTTTAAAGTATTTTTGAGGGATTTCTAAATCCCAAGAAAATGCTTTAGCTCCTCTTTTTTCTATAAAAG
>Ga0210057_1007740_pt1 | contig 12913 bp, 17 predicted proteins | sample CryGeyCG2114_010_2_FD_183968 | JGI IMG/M metagenome (GOLD analysis project Ga0210057, IMG submission 183968) | Groundwater microbial communities from aquifer - Crystal Geyser CG10_big_fil_rev_8/21/14_0.10 (SPAdes) (version 2) | ecosystem: Environmental > Aquatic > Deep subsurface > Groundwater ... | reverse complement strand
CAATTAATCTGCTCCAGTCATAACTCAAACCCAAACTTTTTTGCTGTTTAATAAAATTAGAAATTGCTTTTTCTGTATATTTTTTAGGATGAATTTTTTCTTTAATTGCAGCATTTTCAGCAGGCAATCCTAAAGAGTCATATCCCATAGGATATAAAACATTAAAACCATTCATTCTCTTAAAACGAGCATATATATCTCCAATAGTATAATTCAAAGCATGCCCCATATGCAACCCATAACTACTTGGGTAGGGAAACATTTCAAGCAAAAAAAATTTCTTTTTCTTGCCCTTAATTTCCTTTACCTCAAATATTTTCTTCTTTTCCCACAATTTCTGCCATTTTTTCTCAATTGAGAAAAAATCTATTTCTTTTTTACTTACCATACTATTCTTATTAAAATTTAATTTAAATACCTTGCTTTCTTCTTTCTTCAAACTCTCTATAATCATTTTCTATGCTGTCAGTAAATGTCGCTTTTATTCCAGGAGTTCTTATCAGATTGTAAAGTCCTTTTATATTGTATCTTCTTCCATGTTGATTCCATCTTCCTAAGGAACAAGGAAGTTCTGACTTTCTAAGGGCTTCATAAATTCTATTTTCTAAAGCACCAGTTCCAAAATCTGCTCTTATTATTTTCAATTCCATTTTTCCTCCCATTCTGTTTCTTCTCGTTTAGTTCATAGTTCCCACAAATTTTAATCTGCATATCAGAAAACTAATATGCAGTTTTTATACTAACAAAACTGCAAGAACTAATGGAGCAACTGCTAAAACCATTCTAAAAATAGTCTTATCAGTTATTTCCATAATCTGTCTAGAAATAAGATGTTTAAAAATCTTTCTTAAGCAAACTTTAAATATATACTTCTATATACAAGAACATGAAAACAAAATTAAAACCAGCAAAAACAAAAATAAAAGCTATATTTACTGGCGAGTCTATATACAGCAATAAAAAAGAAGCTTTTGCTTTATATGAACAATCTCGTTTTGGAGAGCCAAAAGAAGGAAAAATTTTCTACAGCTTTCCAGAAGCTCTCTACTTGCTAGAAAAAAACAAAATAGAAATAACAGAAGGAAAAAAGAAAATTAGTTTTGAAAAATTATTGCAAGAACTAAAAAAACAAGACAATAGAATACAGACAAAGTATGCTGTTTTTAAAGATATGAGAGACAGAGGTTATATAGTAAAAACAGCTTTGAAATTCGGAGCAGAATTCAGAGTTTATGACAAAGGCAAGAAACCAGGACAAGAACATGCAAAATGGATTCTTTACCCAGTAAAAGAATCTGATAATTTAACCTGGCACGATTTTTCTGCAAAAAATCGTGTAGCCCATTCTACCAAGAAAAACTTATTGATAGCTATAATGGACGAAGAAAATGATGTAACTTATTATGTCTGCCAATGGCTTAAACCTTAAAAATAAATAAAAAAGAGGAAAATGTCATTAACAAATATTTTATTTTTTATAATTTCAGCAATAGGATTAGTAGTTTCTGCAACTTTTCTTGTAAAAAGTCTAAGTAAAATAGCAAGATTTCTAAGAGTACCTCAGTTTACAGCAGCTTTTATACTAATGCCGTTTGCAACATCATTACCAGAATTTTTAGTAGGAATATCTGCTGCTACATCAAAAGTTCCTGAATTGAGTTTAGGTAATGTAATAGGAGCAAGCATAATTGACTTAACATTAATAATGGGAATCCTAATTGTTTTGGCGAGAGGAGTGAGAATTAAAGATAGCGTGGCAGGAAAAGAAATATATCTTATTTTAGGTTCTGTAGCTTTATTAATTATATTATTTTTAATAGGAAAATCCTTATCAAGAATAGATGGATTTATATTAGTATCTCTATATCTAACTAATTTATATTTTACTTTTAAAAAAAGAAAAAAATATAAGGCAAAATTTAAAGAAGAGAGAATTAAAAGATGGCAAATAATCCTAAATTCTTTTGTTTTCATATTTACAATAGCTATTTTATTTTTATCAGCTACTTTCACAGTAAAATATGCTTCTTTGCTAGCTGTAGATTTTAATTTACCAAAGATAATAGCTGGCTTGTTTTTGCTTTCTTTTGCCACTACTCTACCAGAACTTATATTCGGAATTGAAGCAATAAAACTACATCACAAAGGAATGGCTATCGGAGATTTGATAGGAGGCGTTTTCGCCAACATAGCTCTTGTTGTAGGAATAGTCTCTATAATAACCCCAATAAAAGCTGTTTTTATGCCTTTCATAATTTCATCTATTTTTCTATTTATTTCTGTATTTTTCTTCTTAACATTTTTAAAAAGCGGTAAGAAATTAGAAATAAGAGAGGGTATAGCTTTAATATTATTTTATGTTTTTTTTATGATAATTGAGTTCTTTACAAAACCCTAAAACAGCACAATAAAATTTATAACCCTCTTTTAACTAAAACAAATATGATAGCAAATCCCTTAGAAATTAGAGAGAAAATAAAAATCATATTAAAAACAAGAGGTCCTTCTTTGCCTGTGCATATCTCAAAAGAAACCGGACTAGAAATGTTGTTTGCATCTGCTTTTCTCTCAGAATTAGCTTCTGAAAAAGAAATTAAAATTAGCAACATGAAAGTAGGTGGAAGCCCCCTATATTTTCTACCAGGACAAGAAATGCAGCTAGAGAATTTTTCTAGTTACTTGCATGGAAAAGAAAAAGAGGCTTTTCTCTTATTAAAAGAAAGAAAAATTTTACAAGACTCTAACTTAGAGCCAGCAATTCGAGTAGCTCTAAGAAGCCTTAAAGATTTTGCTTTTCCTTTTCTAGATAAAGATAAAATTCTTTATTGGAGATTTCACTCAATTCCAGAACAAGAAATAAAATTATTATTGCCAAAAATAGAAGTAAAGCCAAAAATTGAAATTAAAAAAATAGAACTAAGCAAACCAGAAATCCAAATAAAACCAATTGAAAAACAACAAGAGACAATAAAAGAGAAGAAAATTGAAAAGCCTTTGATTACCCTAAAGCCAACAAAAGAAAAAAAACCAAAACAAATTGAAAAATCAGATTTTGTCAACAAAGTTGTTTTCTCTTTAATAACAGAAAATATAGAAATTCTGGAGGAAAAAGAAATAAAGAAAAAAGAATTCACAGCAATAGTAAAAATAAATTCAGATATAGGCAAAATAAAATTTTTTCTTATAGCAAAAGACAAAAAAAGCATAACAGAAAATGATTTGGCTATAGCATTACAGAAAGCTCAGGCATTGAAAATGCCTGCTTATCTTATTGCTACAGGCAAGCTGAACAAAAAAGCCCTAACTTACTTAGAATCTTACTCAAGTTTACTCAAATTCAAACAATTGTAATATCACAATAAACTTTAAATACCATATTCTCAAAACTTTAATATGGGGCGCATCAAGTCAGCATTAATCAAGAGAACAGCAAAAAAGCTTAGACAAGAACAAGAGTTTAAAGATAATTTTGAAGAAAACAAGAAATTTTTAAATAAAACTGTGCCAAGCAAGAGAATAAGAAATATGATTGCTGGGTATATAACTAAACTAGTAAAAAATCATGCTAAGAAACCTCTAGAACAAAAAACATTTAGAGGAGCTTAGAACTAAATACAGAAAACAATGAACAAGGAGGAAAAATGGAAGAAGAAACAAGTAAGTCTAATGGACAAGCTGAACTTGAGAGAAAGAAAACTGATGACAATGTTATCTTTATTGGAAGCAAACCTTTTATGAATTATGTGACAGGAGTAGTAATGCAGTTTACAAGAAAAGGCAGTAATGAAGTAGTGATAAAAGCTCGAGGCAAGTTCATATCAAGAGCAGTAGACGTAGCAGAAGTAACTGCAAAGAGATTTTTGAACGAAGATAACATAAAAGTAAAAGATATAAAAATTGGTTCAGAAGAATTTGAAAACAAAGAAGGCAGGAAAGTCAACGTGTCAATAATTGAAATAACTTTAGGAAAGAAATAAATTTTTGTTTTTTACTTTATTTTTTCTTAGTTAACTTTTTATTTATTTGTTCTAGCAATTCCCTCATTCTTCTTAATTCATTTCTTTTTTTTCTTTCTATAATTGTGTTTATTACACTAAAAATAATATAAGCTATTATCAATCCACCTATTGCTTGAAATATTCTCACAAGAAAAGAAACCTGGTTTACTAAGCTTTCTATTTCAACACCCCCAACTAAACCCTCTATTGCCATGCCTATACAAGGAAATTAGTATTTTTAAACTTTAGGAAGATTTTTTAAATCTCGCTAATCTTTAAATTTTGGCTGTATAGTTCAGCGGAAGAACGCGTGTCTCATAAGCACGAAGTCCCAAGTTCAACTCTTGGTACAGCCATTTTTTAATTTTTCACTTCAAAGCTTTTCTAAAAACTTCTCTGTTTTCTGCTATAAATTCAGGCCTTATTTTTTCTTCCATAGCTTTCAAAACAGTCTCTTTTTTCAAAGGAAGAAATTTTTTCAAAACAGTATAACCTAATATAAAAATATTTGTAGAAGTCACATTTCCTGTAATTTCTTCTACAATTTTGTCTGCATCTACATCATAAACTTCTCCATACTTTTTTATTCTTTTTAGAATTTTTTTCAAATTATCTAATCTGAAAATTTTTTTATTCACAACTATTTTTGTATTTTTATTAGCAAATTCACAAGCTCTTAAAGCTTCTAAGGCATCTAAAGCTATTATTAAGTCGGCTTTTCCTTTCATAATTAAACTAGAATAAATTTTTTTGCCAAATCTTACATGAATTTGCAAACTTCCTCCTCTCTGAGCTAATCCATGCAGTTCAGCTTGCTTTACATCAAATCCAGACAAAAAAGCAGCTCTTGCTATTATATCAGCTAAAGTTATAATTCCCTGCCCCCCATAACCTGCTATTATGACATTAAATTCTTTTTTATCTTTCATTTTCCCTCTTTTTTCATTCTAATATTCTCAGGAAATAACTGCATACAACTAGCACAGCCCCAGCACAAATTTTCATCTATAATCCATTCCCCTTTTTCTCTTCTTATCGCAGGACAGTCAAAATTTTTCAATTCCTCTAACTCCTTACTTTGCTTAAAAATCTCATAAATAGGCAATTTAATTTTTTTCCTTGCAGCATCTCTAACATAAACTAATCTACAAATCCCCTTGGCAACTAAAACAGAGGTACCTTTCTTTTCATAAGCTTCTTTTATATCTTTTTCTATTTGTTTTAAATTATAAACATTACTAACTCTAACAAAATCTGCTTGACATGATTTTGCTATATCCTCAATTAAAAGCTGTTTAGTTTCTTCATGCATACCTGTAAATCCAGTACCAGGATTTGGCTGATGTCCTGTCATTGCTGTATATCTATTATCTAAAATTATTAACAAGACATCTGCTTTATTAAAAACAAAATTTATTAAAGCAGGAATCCCAGCATGAAAAAAAGTGCTATCACCAATAAAAATTACTGGTTTCTTTCCAGTAATTTTTGAAATTCCATGAGCAATTCCTTCTCCTGCTCCCATACTCACAACAAAATCTCCTAATTCATAAGGCTCTAAATTTCCTAACATATAACAACCAATATCAGAAGCATAAATTTTCTCTCCTCTCTTTCCCAAAATTTTCTTTACAGCATAAAAAACATTTCTATGTGGGCAGCCAGCACAGAAAAAAGGAATTCTATTTTCTATTTTCTCTTTTTTGCTATTAATTTCAACTTTCAAATTTAAAATTTTTCCCAAAGCCAATAAAATATCTTCTGGTTTTAGTTCATTAACTTCACTCAATAAATTTTTTCCATAAATTTTTTTATTTGTTAATTTCTTTATTTCTTCTTCTATTACCGCATCTAATTCTTCAATAACAAAAATCTCATTAATTCCAGCCAAGAATTTCTTAATTTTATCTTCAGGAAAAGGATAACTCAAACCAAGTTTAAATAAAGGCAAATTCGTATTTAATTGAGAAAAAGCTTCTTTCACATAATTATAAACAACCCCAGAAACTATAACTCCAATCTTACCTTTTCCTTTCTCTTCAAAATTAAATCTACTTTTTTCAGATTCTTTTTTAATATCTTTTATTTTTTCTAAAATCTTTAAATGTCTTTCTATTGTTACTTCTGAACCCATTGAAAAATGTTTTTTGAAGTCAGCTTTTTTCCTAGCTTCAATTATTTTCTCTTTATCTATTTCCTTAATTTCAACTATTCCTCGGGAATAAGAAACTCTTGTTGTCATTCTTATTAAAACAGGAATTTTGTATTTCCAGGCAAGATTAAATGCCTCAATTGTCATTTCTCTTGCTTCAGAACTATCTGCTGGTTCAAACATTGGTATTTTGCTAATTTTTGAAAACAATCTTGAATCCTGTTCTGTTTGTACAGAAGAAAAACAACCAGGATCATCTGCTACAACAACAACTAAAGGACAAGAAAAATAAGCTAAAGGCATTAAAGAATCTAAAGCAACATTTAAGCCATAATGTTTCATACTCACAATTGCCTTAACTCCAGAAAAAGCAGCTCCTGCTGCAGCTTCTAAAGCAACTTTTTCATTAGTAGAATACTCAAAATATAAACCATATTCTTTAGCTAATTTTCCAAACATATCTCCTATTTCACTAGCAGGAGTTCCAGGATAAGTTGAAGCAAATCCTACACCTGCTTCCAAAGCTCCTTGTACAATTGCCTCATTCCCAAAAAGAAGTTTTTTCATTTGATTTTTCCCAATTTTACCTTTTTAATAAAAAAGCATGATTTTTAATATGTCAGAAATCTGTGGATTTCTGATCACTCTTAAAAATTTAATAATTTTTAAAGTTTATAAACTCTATGATTCTAATTTTCACATGGAACTCCCAGATTTAGAAATGTCTTTTCAGGAAATAGAAAATTTGCAAATAGCAAAATATTTAGTTCTGCCTATAAACGCAGAAATAGAAAAATTCCAGGGGAAAATAGAAAAGTTAAAGTTTCCTTTATGGATTAAACTAAATAGTTCAGAACATAAACTTAAATTAGATGCAGTAAAAAAAGTTTCTAATTTAGAAGAGTTGAAAAAAATCTATAGCGAACTACAAAAAAAATTTCAAAATCAAAAATTTATTTTGCAAGAAGATGTAAAAGGAATTGAGCTCATAGCAGGAATAAAACAAGACAAAACTTTTGATAAAGTTTTGTTAATAGGTTCAGGAGGAAGTTTAGCTGAATTAGTAAAAGATATTGAGTTCAGAATTCTGCCAGTAGATAAAGAAGAAATTGAAAAAGCAATTAAAGACTTAAGAATTTACAAATTGATAGAAGAAAAAAATCTTGCTCTAAACAAATTGATTGACTTAATAAAAAAATTCTCTGATTTAACTTTAGAAAAAAATATAGAAGAGGCAGATTTAAATCCTATTATAGTAAATGAAACTCAAGCAACAATTGTGGATGCCAGGATACAAGTAAAAGATGAGGATTAGCTGAGGCTAAATTAATATTATTAACAAAGCTAATCTGAACAAGATTAAATTTTCCCTAAAATCTCAATTTCAGAAACATCCTCAATTACTATAACTCCTTGCTCTTTCAAAAATTTCTTTGCTTCTTGTAAGCTCTTTCCCCCTATATAACAAGCTACAATAGGAATTTTGGTTTTTACTAGCAAGTCAGCTGTCTGTAAAGGCTGAGTCATTTCTTGTGGCGAAAGAATAACAATAAAAAAATCAAATATATTTCTTCTTGACAAAATTTTTAAAACTTTTTCATATCTTTCAGCTAAAGCATCTCCTAAAATATCAAGAGGATTTCTTCTTGAATAACCAAAAGGCAAAATTTTATCTAGCTCCAACAAAACCATCTCAGGAATTTCCTCAAGTTTTAATCCAGCTCTAACACAAGAATCAGCAGCTAAAACTCCTAAACCACCTGCATTTGTTATTATACAAACTTTTTTTCCTAATTTTTTGTATTTAGAAAAAATTTCAGCTAAACTAAACATTTCCTCAAGATTATTAACTTCTATAATTCCAGCTTGTTTAAAAGCTCCAGAATAAATTTTGCTAGGAGAAGATAAACTTGCTGTGTGAGTTCTAGCAGCTATCTCGCCCTCTGTTGTCTTGCCAGCTTTAATTGCTATTATTTTCTTTCTCTTGCTAATTCTTTTGCATATCTCAACAAAATCTTTGCCAGTTTCTGGTTTTAAAGATTCAATATACAAAACAATAATTTCTGTATACAAATCTTTTTCGAGATAATCTAAAGCATCTAAGAAATCTTGTTGTAGCATATTTCCTAAAGAAATAAAAGCAGACAAGCCAAAATGATTTAGCAAAGCTCTATCAAGAATAGCAGCTCCTACTGCTCCTGACTGGCTAATAAAAGCTATATTTCCTTTTCCAGGCATTTCCTTAAAAAAACTTGCATTCATATTCTTGTATGGATTTATTATACCAAGAACATTTGGTCCTATAATCTTAATCCTATATCTCTCTGAAATTTCCTCTATTTTTTCAGTCAACTCTAAATTCCCAGATTCATTAAAACCAGAACTAATTATCACAACATTTTTTATTTCTTTTTTTCCACATTGTTCTAAAACTTCAGGCACTATTTTGGCAGGAACTGCAATTATTGCCATATCAACAGGAAATGGAATAGACAAAACATCAGGAAAAGCTTTATTTCCCTCTACATAATCTGCATTTGGGTTTATAGGAAAACATCTAAGATTATCATTCTTTAACAGATTTCTAAATATAACATTTCCAACTTTTCCTGGCTCTCTGCTTGCACCTATCACAGCTATTCTTCTTGCTTCAAAAAAACTTTTCATAATTTACCTCTTATTTTTTCTGCTAATTTGTTGAGCTCATTAATATCTGCTTTAGCTCCTGATTTAGTAGATAAATATCCTTGATATATATCATGATAAAGAGGATAAAGTTTAATATGAACATGGTTAATTTCCATACCTTCCATAACCATAGCAGTCCTTATAGCTCCTAATTTTTTATCAAGCAACTTAGAAACTTTTTTGGCAGCTAAAAATAAATTACAATAGTTTTTATCATCCATATCAGCAGCATAGGAACCAAAATGTTTTTTGGGTATTATTAAGGTCATTCCTTTCATAGGGGGATATAAATCTAAAAAAGCCAAATGCTCTTTATCTTCCCAAATTTTAGCACAAGGAATTTCACCTCTAGCTATCTTGCAAAATATACAGTCTTGCATAAAAGTTAAAAACTCATACTCTATTTAAATTTTAGCCATAAAGGATGATTATGCTAAAGAAATCTCAGAAATCGAGGATTTCTGATGACTGTCAAGAATCAGAGATTCTTGAAGCCTTGGTTTCTTAGCGGGCTTATAGTTTAATGGTAAAATGCGACCATGGCATGGTTGTGATTCGGGTTCGATTCCCGATAAGTCCATATTTTGTAATTTTCAAAAACCGAAAAGTTTATATATTGCTTATATATCAATATATAAAGGGTATATAATAAAATGGTGGAAGAATCAACAATCTTACTTAATAAAAAGCTAATAGAAAATATGAAAAAAATGAAAGAATATCCAAGACAGACTTATAATGAGTTAATAAAAAAAATGATAAATTGTTTTATTAAAATGAAGCAGGCAAATCAGTATGATGAGTTCTTGCATAAAATTCAAAAAGAAAAGATGAAAGAATTGTGGGATAATAAAGAAGATGAGGTTTGGGAGAATGCATAAATTTGGGGAAGTTGTTTTAGCAAATGTGCAATTCACAGATACTTTTGAAATTAAAAAAAGGCCATCATTAGTTTTATTTGAAGAGCAAGAAAATATAGTTGCCGCAGGTATAACTTCTAATTTAGAAATGAAAGGCATTCCCTTATCTAAAAAAGAAGGCGCAATCAAAGAGAGCATAATAAAGCTTAATTATATATTCACAATTTCAGAAAAAATGGTAGAGAAATTTCTCTTCAGAATATCAGAAGAAAAAAAGAAGTTTATTAAAGAAGAACTAATAAAAAAGATAAATTAAATTTTGTCAGCGAGAATTCTCGTTTCAACTATCTTCCCAGCTTTCTCAAATTCTATTTCAGAAAAAATTAATTTCCTCAAAATTTCTTTTAACTCAGAAATTTTAACACGAATTTGTTTTGTATCATCGCGATTTCTAATGGTAATATCTTTTTTCTTTAAACTATCTCCGTCTATAGTAATGCAGTACATTGTTCCTATCTCGTCTTGGCGAGCATAACGCCGGCCTATCGAACCCCCAGAATCATAAACACAAACAAACTCTTTTTTCAATTCTCTATATACATCTTTAGCAATTCTTACAAATTTCTCATCTTTCACAATTGGAAATATAGCGGCTTTTATTGGTACTAGTTTAGGAGGAAACTTAAACATGCTTCCTTCATCTCCAATATTATAAAAAATATCTAACAGCATCCAAACATTTCTGTCAACACCAAAACTCAATTCAAGCACATGAGGCAAAATTTTCTTATTATCATAAAAAACCTCTAAATTCTCTCCAGAAACTTTTTCATGTCCTTTTAAGTCATGATCTGTTCTATAATGAATTCCTGCAACTTCTTTAAATCCTCCAAGAGTTTCTAAATTTATTTCTATGTCAAAATGAATTTTGTTGTAAAAAGCTCTCTCTTCTTCTCCTAATTCTCTAAATCTAAACTTTTCTTTTGGAATATTTAATACATCAAGATAAAACTGCTGAATTTTTGCCATATGATAAACATAAAATTTAGGCAAATTCAATTTTCTATTAGCTTCATCACAAATAATTTCTTCAGTTTCATTCTTTTTCGTTTTCTTAATCTTTAACTTATAATTTTTCACCTCTTTCCATTTCTCTTCTTCTAGTTCATTTATTTTTTCAGAATCAAAAAAGATTTGTAGTTCTGCCTGACTAAATTCTCTCAACCTAAAAAACATCTGTCTTGGAGAAATCTCATTCCTGTATGCTTTATCTATTATAGCTAATCCTAAAGGCAACTTTCCTCTTGTTGCTTGAAATTCTTCTTTAAAAGTTATATATGCTCCTTGTGCAGTTTCTGGACTTAAATAGGCTTTTTCATCATTAAAACCAATTGGAACAGGAAACATCATATTAAACCATTTGACTTCTCTTAATTCTCCGCCACATTTTGGGCATTTAAGATTTTTTTCTTTAATCAGCTTATTCATTTTTTCTATATTCATTCCTTCTTCATACAAATTCTTATCTTCTAAAAAATTGTCTGCCCTAAACCTAAAATTACATTTTTTACATTCTGTCATTGGGTCATTAAAATTCTTTATATGCCCTGAAGCTTCAAATACCTCTTTAGGCAAAATATTATTTGACTGAATCTCATGAAAATTGTCATCTAAGTTAAGAAAATATTCTCTCCATAAATTTTCCCAGTTTATTTTTAGTTGTTTGCCTGAATGTCCATAAGTGAAAAATCCTGCCTTTCCTCCATAAATTCCAGCAGTAGGAAAAAAGAAACCTCTTTTGCCTGCTATACTTGTAATTTCATCTAATTTATTTCCTAATTTGATTTCTTTTTTTTCTTCCATCTTTTTCGGAACTTCTCTCTCTTTTAAAATCTTCCTAAATTTTTCTTCAGCTTCTTTTCTTGTCTTGCCTAAATAAGCTATATTCTTGCTTAGAACTTTCTTGCCTTTTCTTTCTGACTTTCTTAAATAAAAATATTCTTTTCCAGAAATAATTTTTTTAACAATATACATTTTAACTACCTAAAAATTTAAGATATTTATTAATCAAATAATCAATAAGTCTTTTAATTTCCTCTACATTATCTTTTGTTTCTTCTACAGAAATAATCTGTCCATAATAATTTATTCTATTTCTTATTTTCCTGAATCTCTCAAACTTAATTGAAATCGACTCTTCATCTTTTTCCTTTAAATAATGAGTAAAAGCTTCATGTTGGTAAATCTTATATCCATCTAAAGCAGCAATTGCCTCTAAAATGCTTCTTAAAACATCATAATAATCTGTCATGATTTTTCTAGCTGAGAACTCATCTATCTGAAGTTTATTTAAGAATATTAAATCGTTCTTGGCTGTTGTAAATAAAGCTTTAGCTAAATTCTCATCTTTTGTTGTTTTTCTTGCTAACCCTTGCTCTAAAAAATCAATAAACCTCATTTAAATATCTCCATAAAGCCATACAAAGTTATGCCATTAATAAAACTATTCAAAAGTTCTTTATTTTTTTCTTTCATATTCTCTAACTCTTTACTAGAAAATAGAAATAACTGAATTTTATGCTCTAAAATTTTTTCAAATTTATCAAGATTAATCTCTTTTTTGATAGTTGTTACAACCAATAAGTCTATATCACTCTTTTCTATATTTTCTCCTTTGGCAAAACTTCCAAATAAAACTATTACTTTAGGATTATTAAACTCTTTAATTAAAAAGTTAACAATTCCAGATTCTCTCAACTTATCAAGATTATATTTAAGTTTAATCTGCTTAAATTCTTCATTTTCATTGTTAGCCTTAAATAAAAGATGATTAAATTTTTTCTCTAGTCTTAAAATTCCTTTTCTATCAAATTCTTTTAGATATTTTGAAATAGTCGTAGGAGATTTTTTTAAAATTCTTGCTAATTCTCTTACATAAAACTCTTTTTCAGGCTTTTTTATAAAAAATTCAATTAATTTATTTGATATGTCCATTTTTATATACAATCGTCCAAATAAATGAACAGTTGTTCATTTTTAAAACTTTCTATCCATATCTTACCCACTACAAATAAGTTTATAAATCTTTCTTAGCCACTACAGAAAAAAAATAAGCGCGGGGAGGGAGTCGAACCCCCCGGAATCCGCTAACTACATAGTAACCTTCAATTTTTTGAAAGCTCTGCAGGTTCGTCTTATATCATAAAGATAGAATC
>Ga0210057_1007738_pt1 | contig 12915 bp, 10 predicted proteins | sample CryGeyCG2114_010_2_FD_183968 | JGI IMG/M metagenome (GOLD analysis project Ga0210057, IMG submission 183968) | Groundwater microbial communities from aquifer - Crystal Geyser CG10_big_fil_rev_8/21/14_0.10 (SPAdes) (version 2) | ecosystem: Environmental > Aquatic > Deep subsurface > Groundwater ... | reverse complement strand
CTTCGGACATTCTCACGCCATGGGGTATTGATCAATCAACGGGATTCGTGTATCTCACTACTCGAAAGAAAGTAAACGAGATCTACTGTAAAGGAACGAAGCAATTTCCGCTTACACCACAAGAGCTCTCAATTATTCAGAGAACAAAGGTGATTGTTGATTCGGTAGTAAATCGAAGAGCGCAAGGAGCAACCACAACCGAGGAGGATTCAGAGACGCCGCAGGAAGAAATAACCGGCACGGAAGCTCCTCCGGCATCACTCCCAAACATCAAGGACCTTCTCAATATCATCGGCTCATCTGACGATACTTCTTCGCAAACAGCTTCGGCGGCGGATGCGCTTGATGATGCTGATGCCACAACCACAGAAGACATTGAGAGTTTTTGGCAAAGATTTTTCCGAGTGTTACGAAGGGGATTGAGCCCGCAAGAATAACAATTGACTGACAGCAATAGGGAAACCGGCGGATATTAGATAACTACATAGATAACCTATGAGTATCAATCGTTCGTTAGGGAAACTAGCGGCTAGGGTAGCAATAACTCTCTTTGCTACAGCAGTTTTACTCGTTTTAAGCTTTACAGTTGCAAGCGCGGCAACAATTAATGTTCCCGCAGATCACGCAACAATTCATGCTGCAGTGGCGGCGGCTGTTTCGGGAGATACCATTACCGTTGACGCAGGTTCGTTTGACTTGCCAAGCCAGCTGGTAATTGACAAAGATCTCTCCATTGTCGGGTCGGGAATGAACAACACAATAATAACCACCAGTTTCAACACCGGCTCATCAGGAGATGGCCGAGGTTTAATTCTTGTCCCTGCCGGCATTACATTCAACATAAGCAACCTTACGATAGATGGTTCAGGACAGCTTGTCTGGCAAGGAATTAGGCATCTTGGAGCAGGAGGAATGGTAGATAGCGTTCGGTTTACGGAAATTAAATTCAACGAAAGCGGTCCACACTATGCCGGAACGGGAATTGCAGTGTTTGGAAGCGGCCCTGTGGATGTGGTCAATTCCGAATTCAGCGAGATGGGCCGTATCGGGGCGCAATTTTTCGGCCCCGGTGTTGACGGCTCTCTGTACGACAATAATACATTCACAGGAAAGGGAGATGGAGATTTCCTCGATTATGGGGTTGAAGTGGGGGGAGGCGCTCCAAATATAGAAATCTCCAATAGCACAATTACCGATAGCCGCGGCGTCGCAAGCTCTGATGGCTCAACGTCGGCAGGAATATTGGTAACAACATTCTTTGGCGCAGGATCAAGCGCTGTTATCCACGACAACAATTTCAGTGATAACACAACTGCTATCGCGGTTGGTTTTGACGCATCAGACACCAGTGATGTAGAAGCATTCAACAACAACATTACTGGCAATGGCACCGGCGTTTCAAGCACTGATGGTCCTGAAGTAAATGCAATGTGCAATTGGTGGGGCGATGTGAGTGGTCCAAGCGGCGGCGGGCCGGGAACGGGAGATTCGGTCATTGGAAACGTCTTGTTTAGTCCATGGCTTACAAGTTCAGCGCCGGGGGGAGATTGTAATGGGCCATTACCTCCGCCCCCACCATCAAATATCAACTCCAGCTTGATAGATATACGAATTAGTAATGCAGGCAGAATAAGCAACACGACTACTTCTGATGCAAACACTGGCGGTAACTCTGCCGGCGGAAGTACTGGTGGCTCCGGTGGTACCGGCGGCAATGTCACCAGTGGTGCAGGTGACGAAAACAACGGTGGCGCAACTGCAGGAAACGGTGGTAACGGCGGAAACGGCGGTGCCGGCGGATTCGTGCAGACTGGCGACGCTTCAGCAGAAGCTGGATCAGAGAACGCGCTTAACAGCACTGATGTAGATGTTGAGTTGGGCTGTGGCTGTGGTGACATAAACGGCCTTACCGCACTGATAGACATAGACAACGATGATCCTAATAACAGGATCCTAAACCTCACGCGGGCACGTGGCCGAACCGGCGACAACAATGCTGATGGCAGCACAGGTGGTTCTGCAGGTAACGGCGGTCAAATTAGCGCCGGTACCGGAGATAACAACAACGGTGGCGCAACAGGCGGCTCAGGTGGAGCAGGTGGAGCAGGGGACTTGGGTGGAGAGATCCTCACAGGTGCTGCAATCAGCAAGTCTGGTTCAGTAAACTTGCTTAACACAAGTTTCATTCGATTGAGATAATTAATCGCTAACACAATAAACAAAAGTGCCCGTCAATATATGTATACGGGCACTTTTTTGTTGAAAGTAAATATTGACAGTATCGGCTCACTTACTAGGATGCGAAAAGGTCTTAAAAATATACAAAGGATTTCAGAGCGGACCTAAGATCGACAGCTTTTCGCTGGTTTCCCTAGATCTCGGGTCCACTCTGGAACCCTCACGACACTTATCACTGAATGTTAAGTGTAAACGAAAAGAGCAACATGGTTACAACTTTCTCTGTGCATAAAAATGGAAAGATTTTTGCACAGTGTTATCCACACACTACTCACAGTTTTTATAAACAATAAGACATTTTTCCACTGTTTGCGGGCTATTTTGGAAACGAAAGATAAGAAACCTTATATTTTTAGCCACCGACTAAGTGTTTTGTGAATTATATTGACACATAGTTTTAATACGTGTCCTACTGCGTAAAATCATTGATTTTTGGTTGACGAATAATTTCACATGCTCATAATGCTCATGTGTTGCGTGCGTGCGCGACATGACAATAGGAAACCGGCGGCATTAGTATGGCCGCATACACTAAAAGGACAAATAAGAAAAATTAAAACGACAGAGCGATACTGTGCTGTGTCGTTATTTTATTTTTGTCCTTTAGTGGTTAGTGGAGTTCAGGGAACATCTTGGTTCCTTAGGGAAATGTCCTTTAGGGAAACAGTATGAACCGTGAGCTGCATACAGGCTCATAGGTCGATATTTGTCGAGTACTTCGTACTCAGACGTCTGATTACAAATTCAAAAAAATCAAAAATATGACAAAATCAATAACTCTAAACTACGCGATTGTTGCGTTTGCAGTTGTTGCATTGGTATTTGCTTCAGTTACTCCGGCTTTCGCTGCAGTTAACTCAACATCAATCACCATCACAACTACAAATCGTGGAACAATCGACAACACTACTCAAGCTGATGCTCACTCAGGTCAGAACATCGCGCTCGGTAGCATCGGTGGAGTTGGTGGATTGGGCGGAAACGTCACATCTGCTGGTAACGAAAACAACGGCGGTGCTGTTGCAGGAAACGGCGGTAACGGCGGAAACGGCGGCGCTGGCGGATTCGTGCAGACTGGCGACGCTTCAGCAGAGGCCGGATCTGAAAACAGCCTAAACGGTAGCGATGTAGAAGTCGCATTGGACTGTGATTGTGGTGACATCAACAGTGTTACTATCGGTGTTGATACAAACAACAACGATATAAACAACAACATCAACAACACCACACAAGCACGTGGTCGCTCAGGACAAAACCTAGCGCTTGGTAGCGAAGGTGGAGACGCTGGTAACGGCGGAGTAATCGATGGTGGAGCAGGAAGCGAAAACAACGGAGGTGCGACATCTGGTTCAGGTGGAGCAGGTGGAGCAGGTGGCCTAGGTGGAGAGATTCACACAGGTTCCGCAACCAGCAAGTCTGGTTCAGTAAACTTGCTTAACACAACATTCGTTCGTGTTCGAATCTAGTTCTGGTTTGCTAACACACGTTTGAGGTTTTAGATTCTAAAACCTAAACGAAAGCTAACTAAGGAAGGTAGGGACCGAAGGCACACGCCCTAAAGTCCCTCCTTCTCATGAGATCTTAAGTAATTTAACCTTGAGATTTCAGAGAGGGATTACTAAAAATTAGCTGTTAATTGAAAGAAAAATTATGAAAAGCAATATTATGACCAACAAAACAAAGAATACTAAAATATTAGCATTTGTGTTTGCGATGCTGGTATTCGCTTTAGCTTTTGGGGCATTTGGTTCATTTGCTTTTGCAGCGTCTGTTCGTGGCGTTGGAAAACAATCATCTGCTGGGTCTCATCGCGGAGTTTCACTTATGAATGTTCAGGAGATTTTGGATGGAACCGTGCCTGAGCAAGCTGAGTCACCAAATGCTATTGGGAATGCTTTAGATCGCGAGGTAGGAAAACCAACCGTGGACGAAGAGGAGGTAGATGAAGAAGAAGATGAGAGAGACGAAACAGATGAAGATGATCCTGATTCTTCTGAAGAAGGAGACGACAACTCTAACAGTAACAGTGGTGGAAACGGAAATAATGGGTTACGCGGTCTTGAGCGAGCTTCGAGCGTTGCTTCAGACAACGCTGTAGAGATTATTAGTTTCAACATGACTCGCATTAACAGCAGATAGATAGGGATATCGTTGAAAAATATGAAAGAAGTTAAGAAAAGAAGTAACGCAAATGCGATATATGCACTCGCAGGTTTCCTTTTTTTAACATTTTTGATTTTTGCTGTTTTTTCAATCGCCAGCGCGGAGACTCGTATTAGTGGAGGTGGTTCACTTTTACGTTCGAATTTGCTGCAATCGAATTCTATAAGTGAGCTTTTTACACATCTTTCACGCAGTGGTCGAACTAATACCGATGGCTCTACGGATCAAAATTCCAGTACTGGAGGTAATACATCGACCGATCAGTCTAATGGTGAATCAGGGCAGGATGGCAATTCCTCGAGCGCGGTCGATGGAGATGACAATAATGGTGGAGCAACTGCAGGTAACGGGGGAGACGGTGGCAGTGGCGGCGGGGCATCTGATGGTGGACTGATTAGAGCAGGTAGTTCATTTTCGAACTCTAGCTCACTCAACACGATTAATGTCACCGTTGTGAGAATTAGCTTTAATAATTAAGTAAAAATACTATGACAAAACAATTTTCAATGAACACTATTGTCGGAATCATTATGGTTGCAATATTTATAACGCCAATGTTTGCTTTAGCATGTTCACATTCCGGCGACGTGACAAGTCCGAGCGCGTTCAAAAATCTAAATACTGCCTTTACTCGCTTTAATAGATGAAGATAAAATATGACAAAAACAACATCAAAAGTAACTGGAATGGCAATTCTAGTAATTATATTTTTTGCTATGTTCGGACTTGTCATTAGCGTAAACGCAGCTGAAAGGAGCACTGCAGATCGCGATCGGGGAGAAGATAGCCGCACCACTACACCGACTCCACCACCTGCGGAGGAGCCAGTTACAGAGCCAACACCTCCTCCTGCAAATTCATCAGGTGGAATTACGAATGTGACAACAGGAGAAGTTGAATCAGGTGGCAACACAGGTGGCAATGTAACTACCGGAGATGAGAGTGTGGAAATAAACATAGTGAATGAGGGTCCAGTTAACATATCTAACGGTATTGAAATTACATCTGGTGGCCAATCTGACCCATCACCAACTGAAACGCCATGTTCTAGCGACAGAAGGACTTCAAATGCATGCTCTGGCGGTGAAACAGAACGTGCGCGTTAATTGAAAACGTATGAGTAAATTGTTAACTAAAAAAACATACATGGTGGTATTAGTTCTACTTTTGGTGGTGTTTATGTACGGTGCAGTCGTTCAAGTCGCTTACGCAAGTTCTCGCTCAACAGAGCGAAATGATGTGAGGACTGTGCGTGAAGTTGGTGTGCCATCTGATGGAAGTACTGGTGGTACGAGTGGTTCGCAGCAGGGTGGAGAATCTGGAGGAAATGGCGAGGCTGGAGATTCGTCAAGCGACAACGAGGAACTAGATAAGGCCGCAGCACAGGAACTGTTAGATGAGCTTTACCAAAATGGGCCAGATGAAGGTGATTTTCCAAGCGAAAGTGATTTATATGTCGACACCACATCACCTACCGATCCAAATTTTCTGACTGTTCTTGATACAGCTCTTACTAGATTCAGAAATCGATAGGTTTCAATAGATTTTGTTTATCATAATCGGGCTAAAACGATTAAGATTAAAAACTAGAAAATACGCCCAAAACGCCTAAAATAAGGGCAAAAATATTGGACATATTTGTCAAATTATGCTGGATTATAAGGCTTTTTGCCAGGTCTTGACTCCGGGGGTGTTTTGTAAGAGGTTGAAACAATCAGGGCTTAAGGGCAGGGTGTTATGGTATTAAGTAAATTAGCAAGCACAATTAAACTCTATAGAAAACCGATATCGTTTATCGTTTTCTTTTTGATGTTATTTACTGCAGTTGTTGTGCATGCGCAAACCGCAACGACCACTGATTCGGGTGCTGGTGATACTAGTACGACAACACCAACGGAGCAGAGACGACCCGATAGGAGCGACGATACATCACCCCCTGTTATTTCTCCGCACAACAATGTTACAGTCGAGGCAACATCAGAGGATGGAGCTGTGGTTGATTACATACTACCTACAACTTCTGATGATGTTGATGGCGATGGTGTGGCAACCTGTAATCCGGAGACGAATACTCTTTTTGGTTTGGGTACTACGGCTGTAGTATGTACGGCGACTGACACTGCAGGAAATGAAGCAACACAACTTACTTTTAATGTGATAGTTACACCAATGCCGGAGGAAGAAACTGCAACCAGCACACCCGAGACAGCAACGAGCACTCCAGAAACCGCAACAAGCACACCCGAGACAGCAACCAGTACTCCTGAGACATCTACGGGCACGGACGCGGGTGCATCTGGCAGCAGTGGCGTATCAGATGAAGGTGACCCGAATGCAGTATCAAGTGCAACGACTACGTCCGCAGAACTTGATCCTTCTGAGTCAAATAGGGACAACAGTGATTTCGAAAACATTGTAAGTGGAGATGGCCCAGATCCAGACGATGAATCACTGCCGACGATTGACGCGAGTGCGACCACAACTGAGGCGCTTGCGCTCGAGCCAAAGTTGGCCATCGCAACATCAACGGATGGAACTGGGGCGAAAGAAGGAAGTTCTATATTTACAGGAAGTGCCACTGCTTCAACAACTGTAAGAAATATCCTCAACATAACCCGTTCAAATGTTGATGGTCCCGGTGTGACAAATAGCTCTAGAATAACTGCGGATACTGACAATATTGGTACAGTTACAACTTCAGACGAAACTTTTGCGTTCACTGGAGATAACAGTGGTGACGGAGGAGAGGGTGATGCAATAATTCATACTGGTGTAGCAGTATCCTCCGCACGAGTCTTAAATGTTGTCAACACCAACTTTTTCAATTCAAACGGACTAGTGCTGTTTCTTGACCAACAAAATGCGGGGGGTCTTGATTTACGCTCTGCAGACCTATCATATTTTCTTGATGGTAGCGTGGGCGCTTCTCCAACAAATCTCGGTTGCACCATTTTGACGTGTTTGAACAGCTCTACTTTGAAAATACTAAATAGGAACGAAGCCGAAGTAAACAATAATGTGTTTGTACGTGCTTCAACCGGAACAAACACTGCGACGTCAACAAAAGAAGGTGACATAGATATACAAACGGGTAATGCATACGCCTCGGCTGCTGTTTTAAACCTTGTAAACACCAACTTTATAAATTCAAAATATCTCATCTCTGAGTACGATAACTTCGGGAATATGCAGGGCGACATCGTATTGCCTGATGCAACATTTTTCAATAAATTCTTTGAAAATGGCAATACATTGCCAGATTTCAATTCCAGTTCGTACATTGTTTCGAACGACAATAATGAGACATTTACTGGAACAACGACTGCAAACGCAATCACGGGTGGAAACACTGCCACATCTACTGCGGAAGGTCACGGTGAAATTCAAACAGGAGAGGCGCACACATCTTCTACGAGCTACACTTCGGCCAATCAGACCTATGTGGGTGGATCATCCGTACTATTTGTTTTTCATGTATCCGGCACTTGGAATGGAAGCGTAAAGGGATTGCCACGAGGACTTTCGTGGCGACGTACTGATTATGGTATTGAAGTATTTAGTAATGGTCGCACTCTTGCAGCTACAAGCACACAGGGCGTTTACAATTCTGCAACATTCATTGCTTCCTCTACGAACAAAGCAATTGTAAAAACTGACGTTAATGTTTGGGCTGAAACTGGTGACAACTATGCGATTACGGAAAATGGCACATCCATGATTAGCACAGGTGATGCCTTTGCAACAGCAAATGTCGTGAACATGGTAAACACGAATGTTGTCAATAGGAATTTCATGTTTGGCGTCTTTAACATCACTGGTGACTGGAATGGCGACATCGCATTTGGCAGTCATAGCCCAAACTTAAATATCGTATCGACTGTGGATGCACCTAGCCCAACAACACCGGACACTGATGTTACATATCATTTTACGGTGGCGAACAATGGTGATGTAAGCGCGGAGAATGTTATTCTAAATACAACATACAATAAAACTCTGCTGTTTATCTCAAGCAGTAATGCATTAAGTACTGATACAACAACTGGAACTAGGTGGAACCTTGGGCAGTTAACGTCTGGAGAATCAAAAACAATTGATGCTATTGGGCGCGTTTCCGCACCTGGCCTTCAAAGTGGTTTTTCAATGACGATACCTCTAAGCGCGACTGTGTCATCAAGCTTGCGAGACCAAGATGAGAGTGATAATACAAAAAGTGTTTCTATCGTGGTTTTTCAACCTGAAGATGAAAATACGGATACAGACAATGATGAATCTGGAGGTACTGGTACGGGAGGACGTGACGAAAGAGACAATAGGGGTGGTTCAGAAGATACGGCACCAGACAGTGGCGGCGGGTCTCCGCCGCCGTCAGGAGGTGGTGGAGGTCCGCCACCGCCCTCCAACAATGGGGGAATTAACAATCCTGCTCCTACAGGAGGGGGTGGAGGAGGCGGGGGTGCTACTGTTGATACGCGTGGCACATGGACATCTGATCCGATTGTAGAAATAACAAAAAAAGCCAGCGCCCTCACGACAACCGCACCAAGTATCATCGATTACGAAGTGATTGTTAGGAATAGCAAAACAGCTGGCCCGGTACACAATGGTATTCTAACGGATAGTATGTTTGATCCGCTTGGTGAGATATTGTACGAGCGGTCATGGCCGCTCGGTGCGCTCGAGCCCGGAGACGAAATACAACTTAGCTACTCGGTTGAGTTTGCGACATCAACTGTACCGGGAATATATACGAATATTGCACGGCTTACTGGGCAAAAAAATAACTCTGTTGCGGTGTATGCGGTGGACGCTGACATTACGGAGGCATCATCAACTATTACTATTTTGCCAAACGGACTTGATGTCGAAGAATTGGCTACATCTACGCCAAAGGTAAGCGATCCAAAAATAAATATTTCAAAATATATATGTGAGCCGCTTCTTACAAAAAACATGCGGCAGGGGCGTGGCAATGACCCTTTGGATGTGGTGAAGCTCCAAAATTTCCTCAATGGAGAAGTAGACGCGGGGCTTCCAACTACAGGATATTTCGGGCCACTTACAACTGCGGCGGTAAAAAAATTCCAAGCAAAGTATGCAGACGAAGTGCTTGCGCCATGGAACCTTACTCAACCAACTGGACTTGTGTACAGCACAACGCGCGCAAAAATAAACGAGCTTGCATGCAATGGCAGGCCGGTAGCAGGAGAGACCAAAAAAGAAGATACAAGCGATTCAAGTGCATCTCTTGGAACACCGGTAACGGTAACCAGTAGCCGAGAAACAGCGCCGACACCGCGCTCATCGAGTAACACTGCAAGCGCCGCGAGTGCAACGTCAAATGATGAGACCAAAAAAGAAGAAAATACGGGTGGCATATTGGGTGCTATTGGAACATTCTTTAAGCTTTGGTAAATATATGAAGAAACGTTTGAGCATACTTATTCTAATTCTTATGAGTTTTCCAGCGGGCGCTAACGCGATTGAGACCATTCGCATTTCAAGTACCGGCGATGGCGGGATTAAAAACGTAACCAGCGCATCCGCGTTTGGCGAAGATGGGAACGACGCACGCGCAGAGGTGCATGTGCGCAACATAGTGGACGGCCAAGGAAGCACCGAAGTGCGGGTGGAAACGTATGTAGATGGTGTGCGGGAAACGAGAGAGGTGCGCAAGCATATCATTGGCACGGGTACGGTTAAGATTCGTATCGCAACCTCAACCGAAAAGGATGGCCTTGAAGAAATGGAAGTGGCCCCATCTGGAGAGATGGCATATACAGGCACCTCTTCTGCCGTGCGGGAGAGCAGGGAGATTGCTGGCGGAATCGTTTCCTTTTTAAGAAACATGTTGCGTGCTCTCTCGTCTTTCTGGCTTTTTTAAGCGGCGTGTTATAATTGCACCATGGATAGGGGAGCGGCGATACTGTTTACAGTATTTTTTGTGATAATTGTAATGGTTGTGGCCGCAACCGCTTTTGTACTCACTTTTGCGTTTGCAAACGAGCGCTCGGAAAGAGACACGCGTGTTCCTGGGCAGTACATCGTCGTTTTTGATGAGTCCGTTTTCGATGCGGATGAGGTGGAAGAGGAGCTCCTCTTACGCACACGGGGCGAGCGTATAGCGTCATATAGAAGTGCGATCCGGGGATTTGCCGGCAGAATTGCGCCGGATCAGCTCGATGCGCTGGCGCGCGATCCGCGTGTACTTTTCATCAGCGAAGACAGAGTAGTTTCCATTGATACGGAACGGTCGCGTCCGGCAAGAGAAGAGCGTGGGACAAGGTCGGGAAGCGAACTTATTGCGGATGTTGCCTCAACCGCAGAAGCGCCCACAGGATTGGACAGGATAGACGCGGACGGTCTGGAAAATACCGGAGAGGGCGTCCACATTGCGGTCATTGATACGGGCATATACAAAAATCATCCTGAGCTTTCAGGAAATATTGCTGGAGGCATGCAGTGTACAAATGAATGGTGGGAAGGATACGACGACCAAAATGGCCACGGCACACATGTGGCGGGTACCATTGCGGCAAAGCAGAACACTTCCGGCGTCGTTGGGGTCGCACCGAACGCGAAATTGTGGGCGGTAAAAGTGCTCGACAGGAACGGAAACGGCACATGGTCGTCGGTCATCTGCGGCATTGATTTTGTCGCCTCCCATGCGCCCCAAAATGGCGGGCCAATACAAGTTGCAAATCTAAGCCTCGGGGGCTTTGGTGTCTCGGACAACAATTGCGGAAATACGAACAATGATGCGTTGCATCGCGCCATCTGCCGCCTGAGAGATGCGGGAGTGGTTGTCGTTGCCGCAGCGGGCAACAGTGGTAGTGACGCGGCAATGCAAGTTCCTGCCGCGTACGATGATGCGGTGATCACCGTCTCAGCGCTCGCTGACTCCGACGGCAGCCCCGGCGGCGAAGGGCCTCAAACCTCCTACGGAGCCGACGATACGTTCGCAACATTCTCCAACTGGGGCGCGCCGGTAGATATCGCGGCGCCGGGGGTTGGTATCTACTCGACGTGGCTCTATAACCAGTATGCGACTCTTTCGGGCACCAGCATGGCCGCGCCGCACGTGTCAGGCGCGGCGGCGCTCTTCCTCACGCGTGTTCCGAAAGCGCTGTGGACCGAGGTGAAAGAAGCCCTCGTTTCCTCGGGCGAGCGCTTGGGGGAGGGTCACGCCGACCCGTCGGGGCGGCATCGTGAACCGGTGTTGCAGATAGATGCGCTCTCTTTACTATGGCAGGGACAGACACCGGCGCCTCCCGAGCCGCCGAGCGAAGAGCCGCCTCCTCCTGAAGAAACCATCCCGCCTGAATCGGGAGAGGAGCCGCCTCCAGAGGAAAGTCCTCCTTCCGAGGAACCCAAGCAGGAGTACTTTGAGAGTTTTGAGGGAGACATTAACGATGTACCGTGGACACAGGGCAACAGAATGGATTGGGGAAAGTCACTGCAGAGAGCAACGGACGGCGAGTATTCGCTTGAAGTGGATGGGAGGGTAAGGAATTCAATGATTACGTCGGATGTTATTGATATTTTTGGAGCGACGAATGCCATCGTTTCTTTTGACTGGTACATCGAAAAGAAACTGGATAGCGGGGAGTATATTGCCTTTGATGTTTCTGTTGATGGGGGGAGTACGTGGGAGGAGAGCGCGCGGCTTCGCGGGAACGTTGACGAAGAGGATGTGTGGCATAGCGAGCATATCGAGGTCTCGGGCATTTCATCGCTTAGGGTACGCTTTCGCGCATTCATCAGCGGTTCTGCTGAAGATGCGAATGTTGACAGCGTGCGTATTCTCGCACGTTAGTTGTGCATAAATGGGCACAATATGTTGGAGAATTTCATTCTGCCGTTGTTGTTTGTCCGTAGATAAAAAAGCACAAGCTCTGGGACGATGAGCTCTCCTGAAGGGTACAGCTATTTTTACCGCGTATACTGGAGGATAGTGCAGTTACTGTTTTCTATTTGGCAGTAGTCAATGCGCGGTTTCGGTTTTTTGGGCAAGAAAGCATAGAGCCGTGCTTTTTGAAATTGATGCAGAATCGAATCAGCATTGAAACGGCAAGCGACGACGAACATATCGCGATAAGTAAAAACATAAAAGTAAAGAAAGCATTTCCTGAAGAGGAAAACAAGAGCCATCCGCTTCCAAGGGAAAGAGACGATACTACCGCAACAGTGCCACCTCCGTTTCCAAAAAAAGTAATCATACAATAGTGGGTGTGTTTCGTGTATTCCATCTCTTTGTGTAGCCGAAGTGCTTAAAGATGAGTCGCATGAGTGCAACGGAGCGGCTCTCTCTTACCTTGCTTGAAAATAAGGTGCATCCCCAGTTGAAGAGATGAAACAAATAGGCTCCCAACAGCACGACCGAAAGGACATTTGCATACAAAAACTCCGGAACAAACGATGCGCGCAGCAACCAATCATATAAGTCGCGCTCGTCATAAAAGCGCATAAACCAAAGCTGAAAACCGTACATCAGTGCAACTTGCAATACGGAGA
>Ga0210057_1007737_pt1 | contig 12918 bp, 13 predicted proteins | sample CryGeyCG2114_010_2_FD_183968 | JGI IMG/M metagenome (GOLD analysis project Ga0210057, IMG submission 183968) | Groundwater microbial communities from aquifer - Crystal Geyser CG10_big_fil_rev_8/21/14_0.10 (SPAdes) (version 2) | ecosystem: Environmental > Aquatic > Deep subsurface > Groundwater ... | reverse complement strand
CTCCGACTATTTATGTCAACGGTATCCCCGGAACAACTTTAACCGCCGGCGTTTGGCAAATGATAACCGTCACTTCAACTACCGCTGTCCTCCCCTCGTTAACCAGATTCGGTTTAGTGGGAAGCACTTATTTTTCAGGACAGATAGATGAGGTCAAGATTTGGAACTATCCTCTAACCGCCGTGCAAGTTAAGAATGAGTTTAACCAAGATAGCGCGGTAAGATTTGGACCGAGTGAAGGAAACCCGTAAGGGAACGGTTAGAGAAAATTTATTTAAAAGACGTTTAGAATTCAGCCATGAATTTGATTTTAGCTATTGATACCTCCTGTGATGAAACTTCGGCGGCAGTCACCGATGGCCGGCGGGTTTTATCAAATGTAATTTCCTCCCAGATAATGATCCATAAAAACTACGGCGGAGTCTACCCTGCTTTGGCTAAACGGGCGCACGAAGCAAGAATTGATTTTGTGGTGCAAAAAGCAATTGATATTGCCAAAAAAAATTTTCAAATTTCAAATTTCAAATTTCAAATTGACGCGATAGCGGTCACCCAGGGCCCCGGGCTGGCAATTGCTTTGGAAGTCGGCATTAAAAAAGCCAAACAATTGTCTGTTGATGCCAGCCTTCCGCTTGTGGCCATCAACCATTTAGAAGGTCATATTTATTCCTGTTTGGGAGAAAATTCAAAAGGATTGCCGCATCGGGAAATTATCTTTCCGGCGCTTTGCTTAATTGTTTCCGGCGGGCACACCGAACTGGTTTTAATGCATGAACATCAAACATATGAAGTAATCGGCGCTACCCTAGATGACGCCTGCGGCGAGGCGCTGGACAAGGCGGCCAAGATTTTAAAGCTTGGTTATCCTGGCGGACCAGTAATTGAAAAGCTTGCCGAGCAAGCTTTTCAAAATTTCAAAATTCAAATTCCCCGCTTCGACCGCGAAGCGAGGCGAGCAAATTTCAAATTCAGCACTCCATTGAAAGAGAAAACCAACTTAAGCTTTTCTTATTCCGGTCTAAAAACCCAGCTTCTTTACACCGTAGAAAAAATGACCGATCAAGACCTGGGGAAAAACTTGACCAGTCTTGCCTTTTCTTTTCAGGATGCCTGCTTTGAACAAATCATACGCAAGACATCGCAAGCTATAAAAGTGTATCAGCCAAAAACCCTTGTTTGCGGCGGCGGAGTAATTGCCAATAAATATTTAAGAAAATTACTAAGGAGGCTGGCTAAAAAAAATAAAACGCCGGTTTTCTTTCCCCCATATAAAAACTTAATTACTGACAATGCGGCCATGATTGGAATAGCGGCTTACTACAAAATGCGAAGAAAAGAATTTGTTAAAGATTTGGGGAAATTAGACAGAGAGCCAAGAATGGAGCTTTAGTTATTTGTTTTTTGTTATCGCGGCTTCAATGCTGACTGGGACAGGACTTAAACATTCTATATTAATATCTCTTCCTTCTTTTAATTTCATTCCTGTCGACTGGAAACCAGCTTGAGGAGCAAATTTTATTACAAATTGAGAACGAAATTTTCCATCATCTTTTCGAGTGGCTTTGTCCTCAATCCAGTCCAGTTGATCTACCGTCGGAACAATAAGAGTAAACGAAGAATCTGACCAGAATGTTACGATTGCGCCTGAAACAAGAAGAGGATTTGCCTGTCCCGCCCTTTCTCTTATAAACAGAATTGAAGTATTTCCGTCAGTACCGGCGCTAATCCCTCCAACTTGTGTCAGATATGATCCGTCTTCTTGTTGATCCGCTTTTGCTTTAACACCCTGTTGATATGTTTCTGGTGTTGGAGATCCCGCTTTACTAATCACCGGTTTAGCTGAATCTGTTTCGGGCCTTTGATTTTCCATTTCCCTATAACCAAGAAAAATTACTATCGCAATTAATCCTATAAACGACCCGGCAACGGCATATTCCTCAGAAATAGACCCTGTTTCCTTTGATCTTGACATAAGTCCCTAATTATACCAAGGCTGGCAAGGAAATCAGAAAGTATAGCTGATATCCCCTTCTAAATCTGTCCTTCTAATTACCACTTCCTCCTTTTTTAATAAATCCAGTGCTTCTGCCGTTGGATGCCCATAGGAATTTTTGCCAACAGAAATGACGCCAATTTTTGGTTTGATTTTTTTTAAAAATTCTTCCGACATGCCGGTCTTTGAACCATGATGGGGAAATTTTAATATATCCAGAGGCATCAAACTGTATACATCTACTATACGATTTTGGACACTTTGATCAGCGTCCCCCATCAACAAAACGGTCTTTTGGTCATATGTTAAAAGAAAAACCAAAGAAAATTGATTTAATTTTAACTTGGTTGATTGCACTCCCAAGATGTTCCCGCCATTGCTTCCTAATTTCTCGCTTACCCAGGTTTTTTCAGGCCAAACAACCACCATTTTTATTTGCCCGAGGCTGATTTTGTCGTTTGTATAGACATTTTTGACAATAATTTTCTTATCTTGCATTAAAGCCGCCAATCTTTTCTCCAAAGCCAAAAAGACCGCTGACTGATTGCCTTCCGGCCCCATTAAAAAAGTAGTCACCTCATATTTATCCAAAACCGAAATTAAGCCGGTTAAATGATCCGCTTCCGGATGAGTCAAGGCAACCATTTCAATTTTATTATCAAAAAAGGGCATATTTTTTGACAGGCAGGACAAGACTTTATCGTTCGGTCCGCCGTCAATAAGAATCTGACTGAATCCTTTGGTGATTAAGGTCGCATCCCCCTGGCCGACATCACAAAAAACTAAATGCAGTTTATTGTCAGGGAAAAAATAGACTGCCAGCCAAACAAGACAGCCAACCAGACAAAGCATTAATAAGATTTTCTTTTCTTTAAACATAATTAGAAAAATGAATCTGAAAACGTATAATCTTAGCAAACGTTTCAATCGTCTGCTTGAGGAAAAACAGCATAGGATACAAAAGATAAGAAAACCCTTGGCCCAATTTTATCCAAAGAAGCCCCAGCAGGCTGATAACTAGTCCGAATTGTAAAATATAAGGAACAGTCCAAAGAACGGCCAGATTAATTAAAGGCGAGAATAGATTAACTTGGCCAAAATTAATAACTAAAATAGGAAGCGTGGTTAACTGCGCCGCGATAGAAGAAGAAAAATTTTCGTTTTTAAATAAAACAAATTGGATATTTTTTAACCGTGGCTGTATCCAAACCAGGCCGGCGGTGGCCATGAACGACAATTGAAAGCTGATATCAAAAATCAAATAAGGATTAATAAAAACCATCAAAAGTCCTGTCATCATCAGAACCCGCCCGCCATCGGTTTCTCTACCCAAGAGATTGCTTAAATAGATTAAGCTAACCATGCATGCCGCCCTAACTATAGAGGAGTTCATCCCTGTCAAAATACTATAAAACCATATCACACCCAGCAGACAGAGTATCGCCGTCCGTCTTTTAAAGAACAATAAGAAAAAAGCAAGAATCCCCTGGCTGATCATGGCAATATTCATGCCCGAAGCAACCATAATATGCAGGGTGCCGGTTGCCTGCATACTACTATAAAAGCCTTGTTCAATCAGGCTTTTGTCCCCCAAAACAATCCCGGAAACAATGCCGTCGTATGGTTTGGGAAAAAGTTTGTTATATACTCCAAGCAGTTTTAATCGTAATCTTATCGCTCCCCCTTTAATACTTAATACCTGCCTCGACTTGAACGTCGAGTCAAGGCGGGCTTTTTTGATTATTTTCGGAGAACTTATCAAAAAATTTTTGTTTTGGGTTTTAACCTTGCCGACAATCTCAAGTTCATCGCCATAATGAAATTCAGGATATTTTCCGGTCGTGACAATAAAACGTCCCATGACAATCTTCTGCTGACCCCCAAAAACCTGCGGTTCATCATTCAAAACCCCAGTCACTTTTATTAAAGTCCCCTCTTTTAAATCAAGCTTTGGGAGAAACTGCAAGCGAAGCGCGAACAAAAACACAGCGGCTGTAATTATCAACGCCGTTTTTAATAATTTAATAATTAAAAATTGGCTCTTTTGATTTAAAATTTCAAATTTAAAATTTAAAATTAGTATGTAGTTATCTTGTCTTTGATTGCTTCCCAAACATTGCTTTTGACAATTTTCTTTTCCAGGAGTTCCTCCGGCTGTTGGAACGGCCGGCCGGATATTATTTTTTTAGCCGTTGCCGGCCCTACTCCCCAGAGAGTATCCAGCTCGCTTTCCGAGGCCGTATTAATATTAATTTTTTCTTCCTTTGCCCCCAACTGCTGGCTGGTTATTACTTCGCCTGTCTGCGGTAAAACTTTAGGAATAAAAATTTTTGCCCCGTCAATAAGCTTTGAGGCCATATTAATATTTTTCGCCACCCAATCCCGGTCAGCATCAACTGAAAGCCCGCCGGCTTTTATCAGCAGATCATTAACCCTGCTGCCAATTTCAAGCTCATAAACTCCGGGTTTCTGCACTTCGCCCGCCGCTTCTATAATAATTTTTCCAACTTCAGGATTTTCATTTTCACCCCCTAATATTTCCACCTTTGGCTGGTTTGAAGAAAAATTGATTATTTTAAATCCCAGTACTCCGGCGCCCAGAAGAATAATGCCAACAATCAAAAGCCCGATTGAAAGTTTGTTTTTCTCCAAAAAATTTTCAAACCGCAATTCTTTATCTCTCTTTCCTTCGCCATTCCCTCCCAACTTCACATCAATAATTTCCTCACTCATAAAATATTTTTATTTCTTTAATAAATACTCCATTACGGTAAAGTAATAAGGTTTATTTCGTTAAACTTGACTCTTTCTTCCTGTTTTCAATATGATTAACAATCTCTCTTGCTCCTTCCTCAATAACAGAAACACCGCCGGATCGTCCTTTCATGCTTCTTTTTGCAGCCTCTAAATTCATTACCTTTTTCTCTTTTAATTGAATAATTCTTTGGGCGACAGAAACTAGCTCAATTCTATTTTCTTCAATCCAATTATTAATCTTGGCAATTGTTGTGTCAGAAGTTCTGGTTCTATTTTTAATTGATTTATAGTCATATTTTAAAATCAACATTATGGCGATTTGAAATCTTTTAGCGAACATTTTTCTTTCCGTATGAGTTAAAAATTGATTGAAAAAGTTTTTTGCTTCACTTTTACTTTTTAACGAAGCTATCGCGGTCCAAAAATCATCTAAAAACAAACTCATTTTTTCTTTTTCAACCGGCCACCTTGAAAGTTTTGTCATATACTGATTACTCTATTACGGTAAAGTAATGGAGTCAAGGAGGAGTTGACTTTTTGAGCTAATCAATAAACAATATTAGTAATGCCCGACAATACCAAAACAATCCGTTCTTTTTTTCTTCATGTATTTTTTTTATCGGCAACCGTGCTTTTGGTTTGGTTTTGGACAAATAATCCAGTACTGACTGTTTACAATCTACAGTTGACCGCCTTTTTGGTTATTGTTTACTTTTTGGGCAGACTTCTTATTAAAAAAAATACGGGTTTAATCCTGGATACAATTATTTTTACTGCCGTCTTACTGCTTGTTTTGTCATCAACCGGTGGACTGGGAAGCCCGCTTTTTTTTCTCGTCTATTTTCTGCTTTTCGCAGTTTCTCTTCTTTTTGATCCGCCAATCACTCTGACACTGACTTTGGCTCTTACTCTTTACTTTGCCAACTCGCTTTCTTCAATCCACACCGCAATTCAACTCCTTTCTCTTCTTTTTATCAGCCCTTTGGCAATATATTTTGGCAAACAATATCTTAAACTGCTGGAAGCCAAAAACAAAATAAAGATTTTGGTCAAAGAAAACCGCCAGCATTCAACCATCAATAATCAACTTTCGGGAAATATTGAAAACGAGGAAACAAACGCCCTTCTTTGGCTGACTTTGGATTTTAAAAACAATCTACTGAAAATAATTCATACCTCCAGTGAACTTTTATCGGATATTGGTTTTTTGACCTACAACCAAAAAGAAAAATTAACTTCTATCCACAACAGCGCCAGAGAGCTTTTAAAAACAGGCGAAAAATTGAAAGAAAAAATAGACAGGGAAACAGACTAACTAATTTGAAATTTACAATTTACCTGCCTTGCCGGCAGGCAGGCAATTTGAAATGAATTTACAATGACACAATTTGAAAGTTTTAAACATTTAAAATTTAAACATTTGATCTTGTTTTCAAATTTCAAATTTCAAATTTCAAATTTCTTTATACTTTCTACTTGCTACTTGCTACTTTTAACTTCCCCCGCTCGCGCCGTAATGCGCTCAGCCGACTACGAGTTACAGATGCCAAACCTTAATTTTTCCGCCGGCAGTGTTTCCTCCGCTGATTTTAAACTTGGTTTTACCGGCGGCCAAAATGCCCCCGGAGCGTATACTTCAACCGGTTATTGGCTGGGGGCGGGATTCTGGTATATTAAAACAATTATTCCTTTTGCTTTTTCGCTTTCAAACCAATTAATTGAATTCGGAACTCTTTCTGCCGGTGTGCCGTCAACCAACACCACCACCATGACTGTTTCTGTCGGCGGCGCCGGCGGTTATCAGGTAACGGTTTCGGAAGATCACCAAATGACCATTCACAGTATCGGCGCTTTAATTGCCGACACCACCGGAGATAACGGCGATATCAGCGAAAGTGATTCTGGCGATTGGGCCCTAAACACAACCTACGGCTTCGGCTACACTGTTTACGGAGATGATGTTCCCAGCCCTTTTCCAACTACCGCCCCCACCGGCGTCCCTGACTCGCCCTACAAACAATTCGCCGATATATCTAAAAATGAAATTGCCCAAACAATCATGTCTTCTAATGCCGTTGGCAAGAATCGGTCAGCCACACTGCTCTATAAAATTAATATTTCCGGCACTCAAGCGGCGGGAAGATACCATAATGTCATCACGTACATTGCAACACCGACTTTTTAATAAATATGACTAAATACGAAATTCGAATATCCCACTTCGTCCTTCGGACTTCGAGGGACGAGTCGAAATTCGAAACAAATTCAAATTTTCAAAATACAAATGACAAAAACGTTTGGAACATTAGAATTTTGAATTTCGTATATTTTGTTTCGGATTTCATGCTTCGTGCTTCGAATTTAGTCCTAGTTTTACTTGTATTTACTAATATTTTGCTACCAACCCCTGTTAACGCGCAAAGCATATCTTTGTCCATCTGGCCTCCGTTATTGGAGGTAATGATCCAACCAGGCAGATCAGTCACCCAGGTCTATAAACTGACCAATAATTCGGACCAGCCCTTGCAAATTACTCCTCAAATTTATTCTTTCCGGCCCCAAGGGGAAAGGGGCGAAATCAAAATTAATCTCGCCAAAGGCGGATCAAATTTCTTCTCCTTTGACTCCAGCGAACAATTCGGCACGCCGTTCTACCTGCCTGTCGGCCAAACCAAAGAGCTGATTTTAAAAATAAGCATTCCGCCAAAAACAGCCGAACACGACTACTATAGTACTTTACTCTTTGCCACCGGCACGGTTTCAGATGACTCAGGCCACTCTTCTACTTCATCAGTTACTCAAATCGGGTCAAACATCTTGCTAACTGTTTCGCAAAACGGCAAACCCAACCTTTTAGCCAGAATTTTAGAATTTTCAACCACGAAAATCATTGATTCCTTTTCTGCTGCAAGTTTTAAAGTCCGTCTTGAAAACTGGGGGCAAACCTTTTTCAAACCATTCGGTAAAATTTATATCACCGGTATTTTGAAACAAAAAGACGAAATTGAATTGCTGCCGCAAAACATTTTGGGCGAATCGGTCCGGAATTTAGATACTTCTTTATATAAACCAAAACTGCCGTTGGGTCTTTTTAAGGCAAAACTGGAATTTTCCACCAGTGAAAGCACTTCCTCCGCTTTCAACGAACTCTCGGCAGAGACAGTTTTTTTGTATCTGCCGTACAAATTATTTTTGGCGGCGGGAACATTGACAATAATGTATTTATTTGCCAAAAAGCTGCTAAAAAAAGAGAGTAAATAAGCTCAGGCGGCCTATTGACAAATGATTTCAAAAATTACTAAACTGACATAAGTGAAAAATAAAAACTTATTCATTGAGATTTTTTTTGGGATGGTGGTGTTTTTGTCTGCCTTTTTTGTTTCCCTAAAAACGGCTCATGCCGCTGATTTCACTTCGGCCAAAGACACAATTACCACCTCAAGACCATCAGCTTCGGCGCCGCTTTCCGCTGATGTTGCCGCCAACGCAACTCAATTTGCCTTTACCAGCAACGGCTCGCGTTTCTTGGCTTCCGATTCGGCTAAATTTTATCCCGACACCGGTGAAACATTTAATACTGTCACTGTCGCTTCTATGTCCGGCACCACTGTTTATCTGGCTGAGAATATTGCCAACACCCACCATGAAGGCGCGGCGGTTGCTGTCCCAATAACCGCCAAACACACTATTACCTTTACCACGGTCAACAATGTCCCTGCAGACGGCAAAATCAAAGTCATTTTCCCTGTCGGTGACACTACCAACGCTGCCTCTCCTTCGGCAACCGGTTTTTCTTTTAATGCTTTGGAGACAAACAACTTGTCTGTTTCTGGCACCACTTGCGGCAGTTGGACAGTTACCCCTGCTTCCGGACTGGTGCAATGCAATCTTTCTGCCGGAATCTCGGTTCCAACTGCTTTGACAATCACTGTCGGCGCCGGCACCAGCGGACCGGTCTTGATCAATCCAACCAAAACAGCGGCTGCCGGTACGGCTGACACCTGGGCTGTCCAAATTCAAACCACAGAAAGTACTGATGCGACTATTGACAGCTCTAAAGTTAAAATCGGCACCATTGAATCAGTTGAAGTTTATGCCACTGTCGATCCCACCTTTTCCTTTACTATTACCGGAATCGACACCGCAACCGCCATTAATACCGGCAACACCACTGGCTGTACCAATTCTGAGGTGACTAATTCCGGCTTTAATGCCAGCACGACAGAGGTGAATTTAGGGGTATTGGGTACCAGCACGATTAATATCGGCGCCCAGTTAATCACCGTTGCCACCAACGGCTGGGGAGGTTATTCATTAACCGCCACTTCATCCGGGCATTTAATCGATCCGACAATCGGATATTGGATCGGTGACGCTCAGGGAACTCCAACAGATAATGATACTCCCGCTCCAAGTTTCTTAACAGCAGGCACTACCGCTTTCGGCATTCATCCTTGCGGACTTGACGTTACCGGCGCCACTTGGGGAACAGGCACCACCGGCGGAGGGGCCAATGCCAAATACGCCAACCCCTCGGCCGTTTATTACTACACTCTTGCCAGTGATTCCACCGGACCAATCGACAACACGGTTGTTACCGGCAACGGTTTAACCAGTATGGAATATGCGGCCACAATTTCCAGCGCGGTTCCGGCGGGCGTTTACCGAACAGCGATGACTTACGTTGCCACACCGACATTTTAGCAATTAATAAACAAATATTACATATGACAAATTTCAAATCAATTTCAAATACTGCAAATTCCGAATATTACAAATTAGATTCTCATTTGAGATTTATTTATTTAAAAATTTGCTTATTGATTTGCTTATTTGCTTATTTGTTTATTTGTTTATTACCAGAACAAGTTCGCGCGCAAGCATCCCGTTCGTTTACCATTTCTCCCCCGTCTCTTGCTTTTACTCTAGAACCGGGTGAAAAAACAGAAAAAATAATTAAAATTACCAACAATTCAACCGAACCCTTGGAGTTTGTCGCCAACACAGTTGATTTTATCGTCAAAGATAAAGCCGGCACTCCTGAACTTTTACCGGTTGGACAAATTGAAACAAAATATGCCGCTTCCGGCTGGAGCATGGTTTCCCCGGACACAATAATTATTCCCGCCGGCAAAACATCAACCACTACTTTGTACGTCCAAGTTCCCGGCAACGCCAGACCGGGAGGCAGATATTTTGCCGTTACCTTCAGGCCGTTAAATTCCGCCGGCGGAAAAAATACCGGCGCTTCTGTCAACTCGGTTGTCGGCAGTTTGGTTTACCTAACGGTTACCGGCGACGCCAAAGAGGAAGCTGAAATTGTTGACTTTTCCGCCCCAAAGCTTTCAGAATACGGCCCAATCGCGATTACCACGGAAATTAAAAACTTGGGCGATGCCCATATCTCGCCAAAAGCGGTTGTTGAAGTCAAAAATATTTTTGGCAAAAAAGTTTTTTCAACCGCTTTGGCTAATTTAAATATTTTCCCCGGCGCCTCAAGAATCTTTGACAACAGCTGGGAAAAGAAGTTTCTTTTTGGGTACTATAAAGCAAATTTGGATGGTTATTTTGGCCAGGCAAACAACCTGCCTTTAACCGCCATGACTTTTTTCTGGGTTATTCCTTACAAACTAGTGGCCATTTTGGTTCTGGCAATGCTAATTGTTATCATTGCTGTCCGGTATGTTAAAAAAAGTCAGCCAAAAGAATTACCTGAGACCGATACTAAATCTGAGATTAAAAAGTAGACCTACACCTCAGAACCATCCCTATACTTCATGGTCTTAATTTTAAATTTATAATTTACAATTTGAAATGAATTTGAAATTATTCAATATTTAAATGTTTAAAACATTTCAAATTTAAAAATTTTGACATTGTTTTGAAATTTAAAATTTCAAATTTCAAATTTGATTTGTTATTATTAAGGTATGTCTTACTTCCGTAAAGTAATTTATTCTTTCTTAATCACCGTTATCATTTCCTCACTCTTTTCCCTAATTGCTAATTACCAATTACTAATTACTGAACCGCCGCCGGCGGTTCTTTCCCAATGGAAAACCGTTGACGTTGTTGCCAGGGTCGGCGGATACGAAGTTGACTCGTTAACCGGCTGGTCATCGCCTTTTGCGGAGATAGATTTAAATTCGCCCGGCCTTGCCAGGAAAACAACGGCGGACGAAAACGGCTTCTTCGGTTTCTATTCAATTCCGCTTCCGGATAACCCGGTAGAGCTTTGCTTGATTGCCCAGGATACCAATCAACTGCCGTCATTTCCGGTTTGTCTGCCTCCGCCACCGCAGAACAGAAATATCCAGATAGAGAATGTTTTGCTGTCGCCGACAGTTTCGCTGGATAACTCTAAAATTAATATCGGTGAGACCGTCAAAGCCTCCGGAATGACCTTCCCTAAATCAAGCATACAAGTTTACTTCTTCTCGGAAAAGAAACTCAATTTCTGGGAAAAAATAATTAATTTTTTTAAGAATATTAAATCTTTTATTGTCAAAATTCCGATTTATGAAACAGTCAGCAATGAAAATGGCTATTTTGAATTTTCCCTGCCGGCCGGATTTGCTTCACAAAACAGGCTTTTTATAACCTCCACTTTTTCCCCGTCATTATCCCAATCGCCAAAAAGCAATTCCCTCTCCTTCCAAATCATGAGTTTCCGGGAGCTTCTTATAAAATTCTTGAGCAATTTATTTAGTCAAGTAAAAATCCGCCTGCCGAAGATAAACGATCCGGTTTTTATCATTCTGGTAGAGTTGCTTGTGCTCGCCCTTCTTTTTTTAATTCCCCTTTTAAAAAAGAAAAAAGAAAAAGCGACGGTGGTCTATAAGCCCGCCTGCAATATTAATATTCTCAGTTGGCCAAAAGTAATGAGATTCTAATTCAATAATCCTGTTTTTATACTATTGTCTGACTACTAAAATCTCCTGCGACACCGCAAGGTCTTCGCAGGATTTTTTTATGGCTTTATAATGGATAAAATAAAACCCATCTTCCTCCTCTGTTTTGATTATTGAATATTTTATGTTGCAGATTATACAATGTATTTATGCCTACCAAAACTTTTGCCTTCATTGACGCTTCAAATATTATTTATGGAACCCGTGACGAGAACTGGAAAGTTGATTTTAAAAAGCTTTTTAAATATCTGAAAGAAAGATACAAATGCAGAAAAATGTATTATTTTGCCGGAAAAGATGAGAACAACAAAGATCAAGAAAAGTTTTACAAAAAAATGGCGCTTTTTGGTTACGATTTGGTTTTAAAGAAGGTAAAAATATATGAACAAAACAGCCATAAAGTGAGAAAAGCCAATTGCGACGTTGATCTAACTTTCTATGCCATGAGGGATTTAAATCTTTTTGACAGGGTAATCTTTTTATCGGGAGACGGAGATTTTGAAATTTTACTTAAATATTTTGTTAAACTTAAAAAAGAAATTGTCGTGGTCGCTAATTCCAAAAGAACAGCGAGGGAAATTAAAGGACTTGAGGGTCTCCAGTTTAATGATTTAAGTGTATTGCGCCAAACAATTGAATTCAAAAAAATTAGGCGGTGATTACGAACATCGCCGCCTTACGTTTTATGGTCTGATAATAACATTATGAAAGCAGGTTGTCAATAAGAAAGATATGCTCGCTAAAATCCTGTCCGTGGCGCATTTTGGCTTAAAAACCATTCCGGTTGAAGTTGAGGTTAATGTCGCTACTATCGGTTTTCCCAGCTTCAGTATTATCGGTCTTCCCAATAAAGAAATTGAAGAAGCTAAAGAAAGAGTCAAAACCGCTTTAGCCAACTCCGGTTTTGCCTTCCCAACCGCCAAAATCGTTGTCAATCTGGCACCGGCCGATATCCCAAAAGAAGGCAGTCATTATGACTTGCCGATTGCTCTTGGCATACTTCATTCCATGGGCGCAGTTTCATTATCCGGCGATCCAAGCATGTATTACGGCGAGCTTTCCCTTGACGGCAGTCTACGTCATTCAAAAGGCGTCTTTTTACTGGGTCTGGCGGCCAAAGACGAAAAAATAAAAAATATTTTTGTCCCCGCTTTGTCCGCCAACGAAGCGGTGGTGATTAAGGGCATTAATGTCTTTCCAGTCAACAGTCTCAAACAGTTAATTAACCATATTAACGGTATAGAAGTGATACAGATT
>Ga0210057_1007736_pt1 | contig 12919 bp, 12 predicted proteins | sample CryGeyCG2114_010_2_FD_183968 | JGI IMG/M metagenome (GOLD analysis project Ga0210057, IMG submission 183968) | Groundwater microbial communities from aquifer - Crystal Geyser CG10_big_fil_rev_8/21/14_0.10 (SPAdes) (version 2) | ecosystem: Environmental > Aquatic > Deep subsurface > Groundwater ... | reverse complement strand
AAACATAGATCGTCCCATAGGCATTAGTATAGCAAGAAAAAAAAGAAATAAGTAAGAAAGATATGCTTATTTATCCACAAATAGAACATCAAGCGAAAGAAGCAGGTCGCGTTGTGCTCCTTTGCTGAAAAAGAGCTGACGCGTACCTTTCTCTAAGGCGAAAAGATGTGCTTCAAGTGGCTTGCCAGTAACTGTAAAATGCGCAAAGTCTATTTTTTCTATAAGTTTTTTAAACCATGTTTCGTAGCGCTTTCCAACAGCAAGATACGTATGAGGTGGTATGCGGTACGTCTTACTCATGGTTGCGCACGCATCTCCAAATGCTCGAACCCATTCCTGGCCGGCGACTTCAAGCGCAGTTTCAATTTTTCTACATTGTGACGGCGTGCAGGTATTGTCGAGATACATGGAGATTTGAGAAACTGCAGTATGACGTGATGACTGTTCTGAATCCATTATTGCACGCACAAGGTATTCGGTTCCAAATGAAATACCAATTGTACTTACTACCACGGTGTCACGTACAATAGTGAGTGAAGAGTATTCTCCCCCAATATCGAGTACTGTATACGCATCTTGATTTTCAAAGAACTCGTCCATTTGTGTAACTACAAAGAGGAATGCGTCCATGTGTACCTCGTGATTTGGAAAGACGTCATCAAATGCCTGCATAATACAATCATATAATATTTCCGACATGCTACTTTTAATAGTAGTCATTGCTATTTGTGAGGCTTCTTTTTGGTACGGATTTTTTGTTGGGTACCCATTGAGTGCTATTTGAGTGATATGATGGTCAAATTCAATATGCCCTTCAATAGGGGTACTCGGAAGCTTCTTTGCCATAAACTGTTGAAGCACTTCTTTCGTAATAACAATCTCGCTAGGCAGAACGCTTTCAGCTTTCTGGGATTCAGAATCAGCCCAAGGAGCGTGCACCACTGCATGTACGGTGTATGCACCAGAATGTTTTTGCGTACGTAGCCCCTCGAGCGCCTTCGCTCCTGCAGCTTTTATTGCAGCGCCGACATACTCACCTAAACTTTTTGCATCTTGATTTTCACCATACGAAATAAGTTCACGATGTGTAAAAAGTACTTGAATCGGTTTGTCTTTCCGATAGTCAACAACAGCAACGCCAACAGTTGCACTGGTTATATCAAATAGTATTGCGAGTGAGTCCTTATGAGGAGTTGGGAACCACGAAAGAGCGTTCATTCCTTTAGTATACCTGTCGTGGAGACACAGCGGAATACATCAGGTGTGTGGATACTATTTTTCAAGGATTCCTTTTATACGTCGTACACCAGCAGACGACGCTTGCTCTTTTACTATTTTGAATGTTCCTTGAATATCTCCTGTGTTTGTAACGTGTGGACCGCCACAAAATTCAAGAGAGAACGCTTGTTCTATTTTTGGGTCACCTTCTTTTGCATCTTTAGGGCCAACTGAGTACACATTCACCATGTCAGGATATTTCTGTCCGAATTCTTTCTCAGCCCCGAGTCGTTCCGCTTCCTCCCGTGGCATAATCGTTTTCACTACTGGCACACCTGCTTTAATTTGTTCATTCACAATGCGTTCCACTTCTTGCTTTTGTTCATCAGTAAGTTTTTCATCGTGTGAAAAGTCTATGCGAAGTCGTTCACTGGTTATGTTACTTCCCCGTTGGTGTACATCTTGTCCTAGAACTAATTGAAGTGCCCTTAGGAGAATATGATGTGTGGTGTGCAACTGGGTTGTTGCTTCTGAATGGTCAGCAAGACCTCCCTTAAATTTTTGTTCTGCACCAGAACGACTTTTTGCTTGGTGCTCACGCATGTGCGTAAGGAATGCTTCAGTATCAACCACGATGTGTTGCTTCTCAGCAAGCTCTTGTGTGAGCTCAATAGGAAATCCGTATGTGGTAAAGAGTAAGAACGCTTGCTCACCTGTGATAGTTCCCGTTTGGGCAAGTTTTTCAAATTCGCGCATACCCTTTGTAAGCGTCTTTCGAAACTTCGCCTCTTCTGCTGCGAAGGTTGTTTCGATTTCTTCTTGTTGTTCAGTAAGTTCAGGGTACTGGTCACCATATGCGTCGGTAACAATTTTTGTCGCTGTGGCAAGTGTTCCATCTTCGATACCAAGCATGTCAGCGTATTGCACACTGCGACGAATAAGACGACGTGCGAAATACCCTTGTTCGGTATTTGACGGGCGAACACCATCGCCAATCATAAATACCGCACCGCGAATATGGTCGGCAATGATACGAAAACTTCGTACGTCATCGGCGTACTTCTTTCCACTGGCCTGTTCTAAGTGTGAAATAATGTCGGCGAGTGTGTCCACTGCAAGAAAAACATCCGACTCTCCTGCAACAGCTGCCGCCATTCGCTCAAGGCCGCCACCGAAATCGACATTTTTTTGTGGTAGTTTCGAAAACGTGCCGTCTTCCATTTTGAGATACTCCATAAATACTGAGTTCGCAATTTCAACAAAACGTCCGCAGTCACAGTTTGGATGACACTGCGCACCGTAACTCGTGTCGTGTGGTGTCCCAAAATCATAAAATATTTCAGAGTCGGGCCCTCCTGGTTCTCCGGCTGGCATTTTTTCTGGGAGTCCTGAGCGAGTCCACCAGTTTTTCTTTGCGTCATACGTAAAAATCCTCTCGTTCTCTTTCATGCCACGTACATATCCATCTGCTTCACTGCCGACAATTCCTACTTCAGCAGTAATCTGTACATCAGCAAAAATCTGTTTCCACAGAGTAATTGCTTCTTCGTCCCGTGGAATGCCAAGGGTATCATCACCGTCAAAGACAGTAACGTACAATTTTTTTGGGTCGAGCTCGAGCTCTTGGGTGAGGAATTCAAAGACCCATGGTAGTTGTTCTGCTTTGAAATAGTCTCCAAGAGACCAGTTTCCAAGCATTTCGAAAAATGTTGTGTGCCTATTATCCCCCACTTCTTCTATGTCGTCAGCCCGAAATGATTTCTGAGAGTTTACGAGACGACTACCTCCGGGATGCTTTTCTCCAAGAAGGTATGGAATAAGTGGCTGCATGCCTGAACTAGTAAAAAGTGTGGTGGGGTCATTTTCAGGAATGAGTGACGCAGACGGTATGACCACGTGTCCACGAGCAGTGTAAAAGTCCAGATATTTTTTTCTAATTTCGCTTAGTTGCATATAGTGCGTATGTTCTATTGTGTCTGATACCACTAAAAAGGCCCAAAACAGTATGTTTGTAGCATACCACTTTTGTGTATACCAGTAAAAGATGTATGCTAATGACCATTATGGAATTTGAAACACACACACTTAAAAACGGCATGAAAGTGCTTTTGGCACCAGTTGCTGGCGCTGAATCAGTAACGGTTATGGTTATGTCTGGTACCGGTTCTCGATACGAGACAAAAGAAGAGAACGGTATGGCTCACTTTCTTGAGCACATGTTGTTCAAGGGTACTAAGAATCGAAAGACCGCAAAACTTATTTCTGAAGAAATCGATGGTATTGGTGGAAACTTCAATGCATTCACCACAAAGGACCACACGGCCTATTATGCGAAAGCAGACAAGCGCCACTTCGATGTTGCGTTTGATGTTGTGTCAGATATTTTTCTTAATCCAACACTTCCAAAAGGAGAAATAGAAAGAGAGCGCGGCACAGTGGTTGAGGAAATAAACATGTATGAAGACATGCCTGCACGTTCAGTTATTGATGCTGCTGATCTAACACTGTTTGGTGCGAACCACCCATTGGGGCGAACTATTCTTGGACCAAAAACAAACATTAAGTCATTTACGCGAACACAGTTTATTGAATACTTCAATCGAAACTATGTTGCTGAAAACTCTGCGTTGTGTGTTGCAGGAGCATTTTCGAAAACAAAAGTTTTAAAGGAAGCCGAGCGAGTATTTAAAAATATGCGCACAGGTAACGCTCCAACGTTTGTTCCCTACGTGCACATACAAGACGCTCCTCGTGTGGATATAAAGTACAAGAAAACAGATCAAACACATCTTGTGTTATCAGTACCTTCATATGCACTACACCATCCACATGAAGCAGTGCCGGAAGTTCTCGCGGCAATCCTAGGGGGTGGTATGTCGAGCCGTTTGTTCCTCGAAGTGCGTGAACGTCGCGGACTTGCGTATTACGTTCGCGCTGAGAATGAACAGTACGCGGACACGGGAAGTTTCTACATGCGCGCTGGTGTATCGAACCCCAGTGTTGTTGATGCGGTTTCAGTAACACTTAAGGAGCTCCAAAAAATTACAAAAACACTTGTGTCACCTGCAGAATTGAAAAAGGCAAAGGAGTACGTAAAGGGTACTGCGGCGTTGTCACTTGATACCACTGATGCTCGAGCCCAGTACATTGGGTACACTGCGCTCGTACAAGGAAAAAAAGGTGGTTTGCAGGCATTCAATCGACAAATAGATGCAGTTACTCCGAAACAAATTCGTGATGCAGCTCGTGAACTATTTACCACAAACAATCTAAACCTCACAATAATCGGCCCGCATAAGAACACAGAAGAGCTTTTGAAGCTTCTCAAAGTATAATTGGTATACAAAGCCACAGATGGCTTTGCTCTGCGATATAAGTGCTGAACGCCTCAACGGGTTGAGGCGTTCAGTTTGTATGGTATCCCTCTTGTGTAAGAAGTATTTTTTTACGGCTCGTACTTCCGCGATTATATTCACCGAGGGTGCCATCAGAACGAACTACACGATGGCACGGTACATCTTTAAGATAGTTATGTTTCATAATAGTACCCACCGCTCGAGCTGCACCCGGCGAGCCGGCAGCCTGTGCGACCTCTTTGTACGAACGCACCTCTCCTTTCGGTATTTTCTTTACTACATTTCGTACTCGTTCGGTGAATGAAATTTCCTTTTCGCGGCGCATACTAAAAAAGTGTATTATTTTTCTTTGGAGCCGTGTGTACAGTGCTTTCAGACACTGTCTCCCCCATTCGTTCCTCTTTGTTTTTCTTAAGTACCAAACCTGCTGCTTCTCGATACCTGCAGTAGTCACAATCTTCTGCAGACTTTGGTACACGAGGGTCATCAAGACATGTTTTTATACTTTGCAGCGTTGGTTCAACCCACGCATCATCACCATCATACGAAATGAGCGTAACTTCGAAGTCGAGACGATTATCAAACATTTCTTTATCTTTGCCCGCGTTTGCATACACAAAGTATCCGGTGTTTGAAACACTAAAACCATTATTACGAAGAAGCCATTGATATACTTCCATTTGTCGCTTATACCCATCATGCCAATCTTGGTCGAGACTCTCAATTTTTTCATCCTTACTGGTTGATTTATAATCGACAACGAAAAGCTCGCCCGTTGTGCTTACCCAAATATCATCAACCGCGCCTGAGACCGTAAAACCTGTTGGTTTATGGTTAACGGTGATGCCCTTAAAGTTTTCTCGCCACTCATCAATATCTTTATGTTGGAATGGAACCGCGTCCACGCCGTATTCGTGCATGAGCGGATGTGGTGTTTGAGCTTTTCGATGTACGTCGAACTCTTTTTTAAAGAGCGCATCTACTGCAGAGTTTAAGTTAAATGGAAACCCAGGTGGTCGCGCGGTACCGAGCTTATTGTCTATATAAAAACAGCGAGGGCACGAGACAAATAAATCAATTTTTGACCGTGAAAGACGCCATCGTTGGCCGCCATAGTTCCAGTTTGGATTACGATTTGGTTTATAAAAGTCTGACATAAGAACTAATCGTCAGAGAGGTGATTCATTTCAACTTCGGGCATCGTTCGTTCCCGTCCAAAATATGTTTTTAATCGCACTTCAATAAACCAGACTGCAGTAAAAATAAGCAGTGTGAGGAGTCCTGTGTACACGGCTATCGCGTATTGTCCAAAGCCAACTGCCATACCAAGTCCAGCAGAAATCCACATACCGGCAGCAGTAGTTAAACCGCGAGTCGTATGTCCTTTGAATAAAATAAGTCCCGCACCAATAAAACCAATACCCGCAATGATGGCCGCTGGAACACGCATAGGGTCGAAGTTTACCTTTCCAAAATATTGCGTTGTGACAAGTACTGAAGTAACAGTGAATAAACATGCACCAAGTGACACAAGTGCAAAGGTGCGCATACCTGCACTCTTACCTGCGATTGATCGTTCAGCACCCACAATCAAACCAAGGAAGGCTGCAACAGTAAGCTGTATAAGCACTGTCAGTAATGTTGGGTCAAATTCAAAAGACATGTTAGATAGTTTGGAATGAACTTATAAGAGGAGCACCCGCTGTATCTTTCAATGGAAAATCGTCAGTAAGACTAAATTCTCGATCACCGTTGTCGCTGTAGAGCACAATCCAGTATCGATTCCCCGGTTCTGTTCCACGGAGCAATGGAACAGTGATGTTTGTGTGAACACCTTGGTCAGCACGACTTGCTCCAAGCGCGTTGCTTACAAAACCATCCTTTTCCTCGTGCACAACAATCCATCCGTTTACATCAAGTATTGCTGAATTTACGGTAACTGAATGTCCAGCCGCTTGTTCGCTCACTTGAATTTTTGCAGTCTCTGGAGTTTCTCTGATTTCGTTATTTAAGACAGTGTCATCAGTGTTTGTTGTTTTCGAAATAGCATCTGCATCTGTGCTTAGGCTATCAGGAACAGTGCTTTCAGGTGCTACATCTTGGACAGGTCGGTCCGTATAGCTATTCCAAGCAAAAAGAATGAATAAACCGATAATAAAACCTCCTATAAAACTTAAAACTGTTTTTGTCATATGTGCGTATTGTACCCAGTAATTATTCGTCTGTCATTTGTGATGTGCGCGTTGCATTGAGCGACGAGCAGAGTCCGCGCGTTTCTTCACGAACTTCGTCATGCTTTTCTCTTGGAATTCCGTATTGCAGAAGTCGCTCCTCAGTAACAGGCATTTGACGACAAAGAACGATGTCATCATCAAGCAATCTTCGCTTTTCTCCTGAAGAGAGGGTCGTGAGCGCAGTAATTGGGTGTACACCCGCCTCGTCTATAAGTACCTCAAGTCCACGATTTCGTGGATAGTCCCAGCCGAGTAATTTCATGTTTGCACATTGTGCATACCGAGCGGCATTTCTTGTAAACCGAGTATTTGTAATGAGCCAACCTTCGCCAATTTCACCACCTTTACCAGAAAGGTCTTCAAAACGGGCTTTTACGTAAAGGGCGACTTTTAAGTCTGTTTTAACACCAAGACTATTGTGGAATTTAATTTCTGCTGCTACTCGTTTGCCATTATGTTCTGCCATAATATCAACTTCGTGTGGCGAACACTTCCCTTGTACTGCAACACCGGTACGCACATTCGTATACCCAATAGATGCAAACACTGCAGAAACAAAACTTTCAAACTGAAACCCTGATGGCCCTAAGTCCAGCACTGCACGCTTCACTGAATACCGAGCAGCGATAGGGTGCCGCTCTTCCTGGCGCAGTAATTCAAATGCTCGTTCATAAATTTCTTGAGTCGTAATATTTTCGTGTAATTCTGTAGTAACAATACGAATAATTTTTTCACGCATTTCTTTTGATGCACCCGCACGAGTAAGTGAGCGGTCAAGCTTGCGTTCGTCAAATGGTTCTCGCGTACCATCGTTTTTTGTAATTAATATAGCCATACCATTCGATTATACGTGAAAGGTACTCATCAGTGCAGAATGATTGTGTATAGGTACTTTTTAGACAACAATTCCCCCACCAAGGCAAAGATTTCCATCGTAAAAAACGATTGATTGACCGGGGGCGACCAGTACTGGGTGTGTAAGTGTAACAACACTATATTCTCCCTCGTTTTGTGTAATCGTACAGGGAATAGGTTCTCCATGGTATCGAATTTCACACGTATACGATTTTTCGCTAAGCGGCTTAGAAATAATGTTTGTGTTAGTAAGTGCAAATGTTGTGTTTGCTTGTGACGATGTATCTATGTGTGGAGACACAGTGATGGTATTTTTTTCTAAGTCCTTTCCTACGACGTAATAGATGTCTCGGTGTGCATTTTTTTCAGTGATGGTAAAACCTCCTCGTTGCCCGAGAGTCATTAATTCAGCACCGTCATGTGTTCCAACAACGTGTCCTTCCTCGTCAATAACATCACCTGGCTTCGTGGTAATGAAATGCTTTAGAAATGTCTTCATGTCGACATGCCCAATAAAGCATAGCCCTTGGCTGTCAGGTTTATACGCACTGGGAAGGTTGTGCTCATTTGCGTACTCACGCACCTCCGCCTTCGTCATGGTGCCTACAGGCATGAGGGTATGGTGCAGCTCCTCCTGCGACAGCGTCCATAGGAAGTATGCTTGGTCTTTTGATGCATCTCTACCACGTAACAAATTAAACATTCCATTCTCTTGTTCTACTCTCGCGTGGTGTCCTGTTGCTATCGTAGTAACGCCATTTTTCTGTGCATATTTTAGAAATGCACCAAACTTTATACTTGTATTGCAGAGCACATCAGGATTCGGTGTTCTGCCTGCGCGGTATTCTGAAATCATTGTGTCGACAACATCACGTTTATACTCTGCCGATAAATCTAATCTACGAAACGGGATACCTAAGTGGGCAGCAACACGCATTGCGGCACGTTCTTCTTCATTTTGAGTGCACGGAATAAAATCTGGTTGCCAGACACGAATAAACACGGCTGTTACATCCCAGCCATCATTTTGTAGCTTATGTGCCACGACAGAGCTATCAACTCCTCCAGAAAGCGCAACAAAAACTTTTTTCATATAACAAGTATATAGTACGGAGCCCCCAGAAACGAAATGTGAAAACATTTGCTTCTGGGGGCTTTAGATTTACCTATCTCAACAGCATCACGCGTGCCAAGAAAGGAAGCGGCTCTAGTTTCGAGCGTCCCCTCCTCTTCGCATGCGGAGCGCAGTGTCCACCCGGCGCACATGGACGTTGCGCGTCACGCCTGCGATTCAGTCAGGGCTTGCTATAGATGAGAATATACACTCTCACGTAATTAGTCAACGTACAATCGCTTTTTTCGTAAGTGTTCCGCGTACGTTGTACTGAAGTAGGTATTTCCTTTTCGGTCAGCTAAATAGAAAAGATAGTCACTTGGAGTTGGGTTAAGTGCCGCATCAAGTGCAGAGTAGCCAACTGCTGCGATAGGCCCTGGGGGCAGCCCCTTATGTACGTATGTGTTATAGAGGTTATCTTCGTCTTTGAGTTCTTCAGTTGTAATTTGGTAGGTCCCTTTATTGTGTGTATACGTAAACGTTGCATCGACTTGTAGGAGCATCCCTCTCTCAAGACGGTTGTAGAGTACGCCAGAGATAAGCTTTTGGTCTGCTGGTTTCCATGCTTCTTTCTCTATTATGGACGCAAGTGTCACAATTTCATCTAGTGTGTACGGTGACTCTTCTATTTGTTGCGCAAATTCTGCGATGCGTTGGTCGAAGGTGTCGTTCATAACGCGAATAACCTCATCTTCTTTTACGTTTGGTAAGAAGTAATACGTATCAGGATAGAGAAAGCCTTCAAGTGGCGTCGCTTTTTTGAGAAAGCTCTCTGCATCAAATTTAAATAAACGTTTATCATAAATTATTGCCATATCAGCCACAGTCGCTCCCTCTGGGATGGTGATGCGCATCGGTTCAAGACCATATGCTCCGGTTGTAATAATGCGTGCAACTGTCATGGCGCCAATAGGTTTAGCAAAGTAGTAGTCCCCAGCACGTACCGAACGTTGGCCGCCACGTATCCGAACTAAAAATTCCAACCATTGTGCGCTGCGCACAATGTGAACGTCTTCCAATGATTGAGAAAGTGATTTAAGTGTTTCGCCCTCTTCTATTGTTATGTACTGCTCTGTGGGAAAGTTGTCTGTGGGATAAAAACTTTCAAAATATAGTATTGAAGCAAAAACAATACCGAAAACGACAATAACGAACGTTCTTTTGTTAAGGTCATGTAGTCGTGAATGGTGCCACTCTGTCACACGCATGCCGATACGGTTGTACCAAGAAATAAAACGCACGTAGAGGCGTTCTAAAAACATACGAATATTTGGGTCTTCGTGTTCGGGCATAAAAAATTATATAGGTAAGTTTGTTGGCGGTTCGCCTTTTTTAGACGAGATGCGCTGAATACCGGGCGCTTTACTCTCTTCAGTTGGAAAGTGATAAATTGTAGCAAGTTCTTCGGTCGTTAACACAAAACGAGGTCGTTCATAGGGTGCGTGGAATAAACTACGTCTTCGATATGCATCAATAACGTCTCGTGAAAATTTAGCAGCTCGTAATCCCATAAAATCTTGCCACGGGTAGTCAAGATAGACGTGCCACGTATTTCCTGGAACGAACTTATTTAAGTATCCTGAGCCAAAGGTATTCCATAGGTTTACAATCATCGGAGATATCTTGTGTCCTTTGAAAGATTCTGGTCGTGTTAAATACACTGTACGTATGCCCGCATCAAACCCTGGTTTCTCAATGCTGCGCTCGAGTGCCTTGATGGTATTAACTTCAGCAGGTTTTAAAAGTGGGTATCCTTCAGATATTTCTCCCGACACGAAGTCTTTATTTTTAGGCTTACTACGTTCGTAGATTTCTTCTATTTCAGCTTTCGCCTCGTCTTTCCATGTGACTTTCTTTCCCCATATCGACCGCCGCATAGGGGCGCCTTTATTTTGACGCGCAAGAATTTGGACCCACATTTGTTCTCCTGGCCCAAGAGAACTTAGTTTTTCAAGCAATCCAGAAAGTGGGTCAACAACATGCTCAACTTTTTTTGGATCTTGGTCAAGTTCAAAATCAATATACGTTTTTATTGGATAAGCATCTTTCTTTGCGAGCGTGTACTCCATTCCCCAGACACTATTTACTTTAGGGTCAAACGTAACACCCATCGTGTAGTCCTCAACCTCGTGTATTTCTATGTCTGGATACTGCGCATAAAATTGAGATTCAACAAACTCTTTGTGTACAGCCCATGCCCATACGTAATAATGAATTTTTCCCTCAATTGAAACAATTTCAAATGACCACCACGGACGCACTTTCCCCTCCCACCATCGAGAGATAAAGGTTGTTTCTCCTGGTCCTACATTCAAGCCAGCGAACACTTGCTCCATAGCTTTTGGCGTTTTTAGAATTTGCCGTGGGAGCTTTATTTCCAATACTATCGGCGTTTGGCTCGCAATAAAGCGTGCCCGTATGTACTTACGCCATTGTAACCAACCTACCGCAAGAAGAACCAATGGAACCCAAATTGGTGTCAGTATAAATATCCATACAAATGTAGTCGCCAGAAGGTCTGGATAGAGTGCAATCACAAGCGCAGTGAGGAATACAAAAAAGAGCACTATAAAAAGCATATAGGGAATGCCCATGTAATGCGTGTCGTCAACTTTGAAGAACGTCTTCATACCTATCACGCTATAATAGCATGCGTTTTTACACTGAGCGTTCGTAGATTACCCGTGTATGTGGGTTGCACTAGATTATGCGAGGTCGTAACGACCGTCTTTTAGGTGAACAAAAGTATCAGTGTCCTGCAAGTTTACCGCTATAGTGTTGTCCTTAACATACCGTTCGCGCTTCACACGATCAACGATTTCCTTCTTTGTAAGTGCCCCGTGCTCTTTCAATAGGTCTTTTATGACGTCTTTTACCACGCCTTTTGAGTATCCCCATTCTGCAAGTGCGTATAAACCACGTCCGACGAGTACAAATCGAGAGTCTTTGATGAGTTCATTGTGTGTTGTTGCGATATGCGCTTTGCGGCCAAACAATTCTTCAACTTGTTTAGCTACTTCAGAGAAGTGCATGGGAGAGCCGTGGCGTTTTAGTGTGAGGTACGCAAAATCACGCATACCCTTTACGCGAACAGACGGTGATGTTGCACGACCCCATTCACCAAGAGGGTTACGAGCTATTTTTTTTGAAAGTGATAACCAGCGTAGAAGAGTCTCTGCATTATCTTGTGCGACACGCGCCTTTGCGAGCTCGTTTTTATATCGAGCGACAATTTCTTCTTCAGGAAGAACAACCGTATCAGCGATTGTTGTATACAAATTTTGAATTGCATCGCGAATCGCTTTCGCCTGACCTTCGTCAAGATACCAGTGATGTACAAATTCTCCTCCTTCTTTCTTGCGGGTAAACGAGTTTCCAACGTGCAAAAGGAAAAGGATATCATTCTGCTCTTCGTTGGTTTTACTCAATTGCTTCAGTAGTTCATCCTGTGGCGCAATGCCACCAAGTTCATGTATTGCTTCTTTAAGTTCGACAAACGCGTTTGCGAGTTCCTCGTAATCAGTTGATTTTTGAATGCTGCGAAGTGCGTGATTTTCAATCTGGCGTACTCGTTCACGAGTAATACCGTAGGATTGTCCAACAGATTCCAACGTCTCAATAGCCCCAGTATCAGTGAGGCCATAGCGTCGCATTAGTACATCCCGCGCGCGGTCGTTTTCTACGACATTCACGAGGCGTGAGGAGATTTGCTTCGGCTTGAATGTGATTTTCATGGTTGCCATAAGTGGTTTCGTATAACAGTTGTATCACGATTATTTCGCTTGGTCAACTTCTGTTTCGTCGCGACCTATAAGGAAAAACTGCCTACGATCGAGCATAAAAACACATAAATAAATATTTGTCAAACATTCCCTTATATGACAAGATTTATGAGTTTGTTTGGAACAAAAATCACACGCTGCGTCTCCCCTTCTATCCATTTGGAGATGCTCTCGTCATTCTTTACTGCGGTAAGTACTGATTCTTCAGAACTGTCTAAAGCAAGCGATACGTTCCCACGCACTTTTCCGTTTATCTGAACAACGATTGTCACCGTATCACTGACGAGTAAACGCGGATCGTATTTTGGCCACGCTTGATGGTGTACTGAAGATTCTGCACTCCCTGTTCGCTCCCAGAGT
>Ga0210057_1007734_pt1 | contig 12921 bp, 15 predicted proteins | sample CryGeyCG2114_010_2_FD_183968 | JGI IMG/M metagenome (GOLD analysis project Ga0210057, IMG submission 183968) | Groundwater microbial communities from aquifer - Crystal Geyser CG10_big_fil_rev_8/21/14_0.10 (SPAdes) (version 2) | ecosystem: Environmental > Aquatic > Deep subsurface > Groundwater ... | reverse complement strand
TCTGTCTTCGGAACAGAAGGTTGTGGGTTCGATTCCCGCCGGGTGCACGTGTGGGCCAGTAGCTCAGTTGGTTAGAGCAATTGCCTCTTAAGCAATGTGTCCTGGGTTCGAGTCCCAGCTGGCTCACAAGTTAGCGTCTGTAACCCCGAACTGTTTGTCTATCTCACTTCCCTTAGAGATAAAGGACAGCATTTCGTTGGGTAATCTCAGAACTATCTTTATGTTATGAGGAATGTATTGCTTGGTGCCTTTTTTAGGCCTACCAGCGACTTTCTCACTAGGTTTCTTTTCCCTAGAGTAGACAATAATTTTTGAAATAAGGTTTTGCAACAATAACTTAGTTTTTTCTCTGTCAGCAAACATTACTTCTAGAGAAGGACCGTATTTTTTCTGATATTTTTCAAGAACCTCAATGTATCTGAGAGGGACTTCTTTTTGGCTCCGTTCATTTAGAAGCTCTTCCATAGCTTTTTCTACGCTAATTTTTTCTTTCTCAATATCCTCAACCCTCTGGTCATACTCTTCAATTTCAATATAGCCACGCTCATGCTGTTCACTTAGTCGTTCTAATCTGTTGGGAAAATTATTCAACTGAGCTAGTTTTAGATCAATCCTATTTTGAATATGCTCCAAATGGACTTTTGTTGATTTTTTATTGAGTTGTTGTTTATATGCCATCTTTGGATCTTTCAATAAGGCTTTTACAAACTCAACAACATATGCCTCTAGCTGATCTGCTGGGATTGGGATAACCCCACACGTAATAGAGTTTTTTGACGAGTTTTTTCTTCCACAGATATATGTGTAAGAGTACTGCTTCGAGTTTTTTGGGTATTCATCTCTGTTTCCACCAAAACTGAACATATCTTCACCCGGCTGTCCACAATGATCGCATTTCAATATGCTAGATAATAAGTAAGTGTAGTCATCTTCCTTTCTTTTTCTAATCACTCTTCTTGAGGATATTTCTTTGAGACGTTTTTGAGCTTTATCAAATAAAGATTTACTAACAAGAAAATCATGGCGAATTGGAGACACTTTCCACTTATTTTTTGGAATATGAATAGTTTTTTTTGTTTTAGGATCAGTTGTTGTTTTGTTGTAATAATAAATACCAAGATAAGTTTCATCAGAAAGAATCTTTCTTATCGTTCCCTCTCTCCAGTGATATATGTCATTTTTCTTATTTATATCTCCAGTCTTTTTCTCATAAACAACTGCCGAGGCAGCAGGAGATAAAACCTCATCTGATTTCAGCCTAGATGCTATCTCCAGAATAGTGTAGCCATCAATGGCAAACTCTCTATAAATACGCCTTACTACCTGAGCCTCCTCTTCTAAAATTGCTCTTTTTTTATTGATGTCTTTTTTATAGCCAAACTCAGCATGAGAACCCATTACCACACCTCTTGTTTTTATAGCCTGTCTTTTACCACCAACCATTCTTTCTTTAGTAGTTTCAATTTCAAGCTCGGCTATGACTCCCATTATCCCTAAAATAGCTTTACCAAAAGGAGTTGTTGTATCAATGTTTTCTTGAGTGGAAATTAGTTTTATTTCTTTTTTTTCTAAAAACTTTATTGCTTTTAGCAAAATCTCTAATTTTCTAGCCAGTCTGTCAACTTTATATACAGCCAAGATATCAAAAGGAAGGTGCTTTGGATCAGCGCTCTGAACATCATCCATCAATTGCAAAAAACCAGGCCTATCAAATAGCTCACGAGTTCCACTAATCCCAGGATCTTGATAAATATATCTCTTACCTGCTAATTTTAGTCTAGGTTGTCCATTGGGAAACTTCCCTTTGTAAGATAGCAAATTATTTAGTGACTCAGCCTGAAGTGGAATACCATATTTTTCTATTTGGTCTTCACTAGAAACACGAATATAAAAAGCTACTCTTTGAGTGATTTGTTTTTTCTCAATTTCATCGTCAAACATATATATTTATCTCTCATAGTTCTATGTATGTTGATCTCATTACTTAGACATTATTTTTTAGAGAACTAAATCTGCAAAGAAATAATGTAGTTATATTGATATTTTCATTGACATATCAGACATTAGCTCTTCTTGTTGTCTTTGTAATCCTGCATCAAAAATAATATGGTATTCGAAGTTTTCATTTACTTTTTTGAACTCATCAAAACCAACTTCTTTTGCATAGACTTCACTAAACAAATCATCTAACTTACCAGAATACTCACTCTTATTTTTTTCATAAGCTAATTTTTGTTGAGTTGTCTTGACTTCAATAACAATGTAGCGATCTTTAGTTGTTTCAATCAATAAATCTGGGAAGTATCTTGAAATACGTTTTCTTTCAGGGCTGTAATACTCAAAAAAGAAATCATTATGACTTGCGTCAGTAACACCACCAGTGAAATATATGTCTCTTATTACTTCATCATCTCTGAGTTGTTTTCTTAGATACTGGAATAGGTCTTTTTCGTCTCGACTATCAAAACTATAAGGGTTGATATGGAAACCAAGTCTATTGGTTGTTTCCGCCTCCTTGTAGACGATGAGAGAACGTTTATCCTCACGTACATTGATCTTGAATGGATAGTTTTTAGTAAGCTCAAGCACTTCATCAACAATTTCTGTTGATTCTTTGTATTCATAAACTTGTTTCAAAACACTTTGAATAATAAAAAATAGTAATCCAGGAGAATCATTGATTTGTGTAGCAACTTTAGACAAAGAAGTAGAATTATTGAGAAGTATCTGTTTGACAACCACGCCCGAAAGATGAGTCTCTCTACTAATCCGATCAATAACCTCATAAATAGTAAGCTCATTTTTGAAACTAACTGTCTTTATTGACCCATCTGACTCATACTTGGCTTGTTCTCCCTCAAGTGTAATACCAGAAGTACGAATATAGGGGTCAAACACATCAGCCTGATAATCTTTCCATTTGATCTTGATTTCCTCAGGAGCTTTGACAGTAGCTTGTTCAATTGTTTTCAATAGTTTCTTGACATGAACAGAACACTTCTTTTCAACAGTTAGAGTACAAGGAGCAACTTTTTGTTCTTGGTTTTGCAAGTCTTCTAGAGAGGTTGAAAAGTTATTTTTGAGTTCCTTATCAAGTATCCTGGCATTTTCTGGAGATACAAAAACAGAAGCTCGTACAGAGTTTTCTCCAATAGCTCTCAAACAACGAGTAGCTGACTGCAAAACAAAAATTGCACTTTTTGGTTTTCTAAACAAAGCACAAGAGACTAGTGAGCGACAATTCCAACCCTCCGTACCTTTTCCGACCAATAACACAATCTGTTTATTACTCTCAGCAGTGTCCAGTTTTAGGAACTCTTCTTTTTGATTTTCTGCCTCAGTATGATACTCAAGAATCTTATCTGTATTCAAGCCTTTTTGTGATAAAACCTTACTTACTTGTGGCATTAGTTCTTGTCTCAAAACAGCAATACTAGGTGCATAAAATGCAATTTTGGGAAGTTTATCTTCAAGCCTGTTTTCTCCGTATTCAGACAAGAACTTATCCAATACATCAACCACAAACTCTTCTGACTGGACATTGCCATACTCAAAAAACCTAACTTGTTTCAAGATACCCATCTCAATACCTTGCTTGAGACCAAAATGGTACACAACATCGGGTAACATTTTGCCATTTACATAAGGTGTACCTGTCAAATTGACAACATTGACTAGAGGTGTTTTTCCTTCTCTGTGAATGTAATCAATTGTTTGTCTAGTTTTTTTCAAAGCACCTTCTAGAGTTTTGCCAAATGAATGATGAGCTTCATCAACAAATATAGCCATATCAGGCATTTCTCTAATCAGCAAAAGACGTTGATTCTCACGAGCCTTATACTTCATATAAGTCTCATCCTTGAGCCAATTGAGTTGTCTTTGATCTACGTGTCTGCTCTTGAGAATAATTTTCTGAGAATTACTAACAACAATGTTGTAGTTGCCGATAGGGTTGAGAGCTGTATCTGGGCTCTCCAAATAGTGATATTTGATATTCAAAGAAATTGGCAGATATTCTTTTGGAAGCACTCGTGTGTAATCAAAGTTTTTGATTTCTTTTAGACTTTCAATAATAGTTGTATCTGGAGCAAAGACTAAAATGTTTTTAGCAAATCTTTTGTCATCTGGGTGATAATACGACAACACAAAGTCGTACAGAATCATTGTTCCCATCAAGATTGTTTTGCCAGATCCCATTGTGAGGGCATAGATTTGATTAGCATAATCAAGCTCTCCAAACTGCTTATACAGATGCTTGTTTATTTTGGCTTCTTTGTCTGGGTCAAATGCTAATTCAAGTGCCTCATCTTGTGAGAGTCCCAATGCAAGAATGAGATCTTTTTCATTTTTGAAGATAGATCTCATGGCCTGATATGTAGGCTTGTTATTCAATATCTCTTTGAGATAAATATATGTTTCTAAGGCTTCAATTTGAGGTTGATGTAAGTAGGCAACAGAATTGATGTGTCTCAAGATATTCTTTGTCTCTGGCAAAATACCTGGGTGAGATTTTTCTCTCCATTCTGCAATACCTGTAGCTAGAGCTGTGAGCAATGGTTGCTTCATACTCCAACCTCCACATCAAAGCTCTCAAAATATTCTTCGCCAAGAACATCTACTATTTTGATAGCAATTTTCTGTTTACCTTTTTTGTCATAAGTATGCTCATACTTACCAGAAATAACAGATTTTTTATCTGGCAAATCCATGATTTCAGCATTGAATAACTCGCCATTGTAATCAATATCTATGGCAACGCTATCAATAATTTGGTGGAAGTCTTCAACTTTTGCTTGAGTAGACTTATCAATAACTTTTTCATTTTCAAGTTCTAATCTTCTCATCAAGATAGGAGAGTAGAAGTCAACTATCTCAACATTTAGTTTTTTACCAGATACCTCTAACTCTATCTCTGCTTCTGGTTTTTTCTTGAAAACTAAGTTTTGTTTATCACGCAAGATATTCTTGATTGAAATGGGGACGCCCGTCCCGTTTTGTTTTTTCAAGTAATCTTCTGCATCTAGCTCTACACCTGAACAAATAACAACCACACCTTGCTCATATAAATCTTCTCCACTAGATGAAGTAGTTTTGACTGTAAAAGCATCTAGTGAGTCATTGATGTTCTTGAGTAACAAAGTAATGTCATGCTTATTCAAAACACGATTGAGAGGTAAAACTTTTACAAAATTATTATCAAGAATACCATCAAAATAGCTTTGCTTGACTGACTCGACCCCATAAACATCCATTACAATTTCTTTTGCCTCAAGCTCATTCTTGAAAATATCATAGTTATTGACGTTATAAACTTTGAAAGCGTTGAGACCCTTAGAATCGCCCTCTGTTAGCTCTGGTTGTGATGTTTGTTGATCTTGTATTATCTGACTCAAACGCTTGGTTGTAGTTTGAATTGCACCAATGTTTATGTCACAACCAATCCAACGTCTACCTAATTTTTGAGCTACTGCTAGGGTAGTACCTGAACCTGCGAAACAATCTAGAACTAATGAGTCGGGATTAGTTGAAGCAGTAATAAGTTTATATAATAACTCCTCTGGTTTTTGAGTAGGGTAGTCTGTTCTATTATTTGAAACTTGATTCTCTATATCAATAAAAAAATAATCACTTGGAACTTTACCTTTTCTTAGATAATCTCTAACTACGTATTCAGGATTTGATACTTCCCATTTTGGATCAACATCTTTAGCACTTTTTATTGGTGATCCAGTTATATTTCTACCATTCAATCTGTATTTTCCTATTTCATCTTCATATTTATATTTTGAAATTGTGTTATCAGAAAGATCTTCAATAACCATATCTGCATTCCAGTGGAAAATTGGGTCTCCACCTTTTTTGTATAAAAAGATATCGTGATGAGTTCTTTTCCAAGTAGTTTTTATTGAGCTCCTTGTTGAGAACATCCATACAAGCGAGTTTAGAAAGTTTTCTTCACCAAAAACTTCATCCATAATCAATTTCAAATGATGAGCTTTTCTATAATCACAATGTAAATAAATAACTCCTTTTTCTGAAAGCAATTCACGAATTATCTGCAATCTTTCATACATAAATTGCAAAAACTCATCTTTTTCCCACATATCTGTGTATTGTTTTTCTTCGAATAAAGAATGAGCTTCTCCTGATACTTTTTGTCCTTTGATTTTTACTTTTCTAACATAATCAGCTTTACTATCAAAAGGAGGATCAATATATATAAAATCTATCTTTCCACGATAATCCCTCAAGAGATGAGATAAGACTTGCAAGTTATCTCCCCAAAAAAGTTTATTGAACTCCTTTGCAGATAAATCTCCGTAGGCTTCTTTTTCTTGTGCAGGAAAGTATTCAACTCTATCGAGTGGTTTTTTACCCACCCAAGTCAGCATTGGGCGACCTTTAGCCTTTGCTATCTTCTGGATATCTTTTGGGTCGCTCATAGTTTTGTCCTTTCTGACTTAGATGATTGTATAAATGTATCAAGATCTTCTTGCTTTATTCTGTACTGTTTTCCAACTTTGAATGCCTTGAGTTTGCCTGACTTGATCCAACGAAATACGGTGAGATAGGTCACCTTGAACTTATCAGCTACTTCTTTTGAAGAGTAAACTTCTTCATTTTTCTTCATTAGATTTATATTATCATTGATTATCACTTTGATGATAGAGTTGTTTTTTTATAAAATAATTAGTTACAATAGATTTAGGTTTGAGGGGGATTGGTCACACTATAAAGTGCTTCCAACCCCCTCTGTTTATTGCTCCTCAACTGGAGCGTTTGGTGCGAACTTTTTCACTAAATTGAGTGAGTGTTCAGCACTAGCTTTTTGCCAATAACTTTCACTATTACAGATGATTTCATTGTTGTTTCCAACAAATCTCCACCAGTAATAATAGCGACCATCATTAGACAATGCTTTTTTGATGACGAACCTGACCATATTTACTCCTTTCAATGGTTACTTTTTACCTTTTTTTATTCGCTCTCGTTCGTGAGTAGCTGGACTTTTCTTAGCCTTAGCTTCTGTAGTGAAACGACCAGTTTTAGAATTACGATGCGAAATCTGAACTTTTTTTCCTGCCATATTTACCTCCTTTCTACAAAAACACGGACATAAGTCCGTGCTGGCTATTTGATAATCCATAAACCAGACTAGATCACAGTTTGAATGATTGAATGACTATTCCTTGAATAGAAAAATCCTCTCGTAATACTATTGGTTTATGTTCTGGATTAGTGGATTCAGGCACTAGGGCAATATACCCATTTCCTGGCTCAAGTTTTTTTATAGTGGCGTGATCATCAATTAGTGCAACAACTCTATCGTTAGGTTTCGCTGTTGCTTGTTGTCTAATTAGCACTAAATCACCATCATCAATATTGGCTTTATTCATTGAATCACCAGAGGCTTTTAGATAAAAGTAGTCTTTGGGATTACCTCTTAGAAATTGAACGTCTGTAGGCAAGTAAGACTCAATGTTTTCCATTGCTAGAATTGGAGAGCCACAGGCAACTACCCCAACAACAGGTACTGGAAATGTTTTATCCTCTGATTCAACCACTAGGCTTATATTTCTTTTTTGGAACTTATCTCTGGTTATTCGACCTTTTTTCTCAAGAGAAACAACAGCTCTCTGTACAGATGTAAGCGAGGTATAGCCAAAACGATCTGCAATCTCCTCAAGAGTAGGAGATTGAGCATTTTGCTTGATGTACTCAGTTAGATAACTAAGTATTTTTTGTTCTTTTGGCGTGAGTTGTTCTCTCATACCAATAAAGGTAACACACTAATGAAAACAACGCAATAGTTGTTACCACTTGATGCCTCTTTGAGTAGTTCTGACAACAAATCTTACTTATTCATTTTGTTGTTTCTAACAATTTCTTCCTGAACTTTAGTTTTGACCTCTTCAACTGTAAAACCCCATTCATCAGAAGTAACTTGATAGGCTTTTTCTGTTATATCATCAATTTTTTCTGGAGCAGAAGAATCTTCTGTATCCATCAGTTCAGATAAATTAGAATTATAGCTATCATAGACGGCTTTGGTCGTCACTAAATCAGTTTGTTCTTGAGACGTTAGTTCTTGGTTTTGATCTGGCTGTTCACTTGTACAAGCACTAAATGCAAACGCTCCTACAATAACTATAGCGATGAATAATAATGATTTTTTCATATTTTTATTTCTCCATCTGCTCAACTGTTTCTTTAGCTTGATTCATCCCCTTGTCCAGAGATTTTTGAGCTTCCCCAGAGAAGATCATCGAGATGAATACAACACCAAATAAGATGGCTATGCCTATAGCTATAATTTTTACTGTTTTTTTCATAAATCTCCTTTCAGATTTATAGTTTGTACTGCACTCCTAACTTGAGTGTCATTTAGATGAAGGTAGCGTTTAGTTGAGTTCAGATTTGAATGTGCTGCCAGGTTTTGTATAACGATCAAATTGACTCCGTTAGCCAAGAGAGAACTGAAACAAGTATGTCTAAGTAGGTGGCAGGATCTGTTTTTATTGATTCCAGCTTTCCTCAAGTACTTTCTGACCATACAAAACACGCTATTTGCTCTAAGCCCACAATGTTTTTTACTGACGAAAATCTTTTGTGTTTCAACCTTTGGACGAATGACTAGATATTGCTGAAATAACTCTGCTACTGACTCATTGAGTGGTAGTTTTTGATGCTTATTTCTTTTTCGGTGGACATTGATAGTTTTATTGACTAAATCAACATCTTCTAGTGTTAGACCAACTAGCTCACTGACTCTAAGTCCAGAAGTCAAAAACAGAGAAACAATGAGTGTGTCACGTACTTTGAAAAATGGGGACGCTGATTCTCTAATGACTTGCAATAAACTTAGATATTCATCTTTAGTCAAATAATCAGGCTCTTTGATAGGAATGCTTGGTACATCTATGTCATCAGATGGATTTATAACTAAAATCTTCCTTTTTCGAAGGAAAGTAAAATATGATCTGATTGAGGCTAATTTTCGACCTCTTGTAGAGGCTGAATTAGGCTTTTTTCCACCCTCAGTGGATGCCAAGTAAGCTAAAAAACTAACAATATCTGTTTGTTCTACTTGAGAAACTTTATCCTTTTTGTTTGTTGCTTCTAAGTGCTTTGCAAACTCAAATAAGTCACGAGAATATGCACTAATTGTTTGTGGCGAATATGCCCTTTCAATAATGAGGTAATCTCTAAACTGGTTGATCGCTATTGTTATTGTCATGTCATTACTAATTGTTATTACAGTGAATATAGAAAGGTGTTTGTATCTGGTAGGAAGTTTTCAATACTAAAAAATGAAAAAGGTGTTGAAAAATGTTCTGATCTGTAAAATGCGTTTTGGGTTGAGTCACAAAGCAGATATAATAACAATTATCTATCGTATAGCGATTATTTTTCACTTTTTTCCTCATTCATTTTGATTAGTTGTGCTTCAACATCCTTGAGCTTATCGAGATATTTTCCTTTGAATGCCTCTGGCTCTACGACACACCAATTGCTGTACCATTCTTGTAAACGCTGAGCTTCCTTACCATCTTTGTAATTTCCAAACTTTCCCCAGATCTTTCTTCCTCGTTGCGTATGACTGTCGAGACTGACCTCCTCGATTTCAAGCCTCTTACCAAGTGATTCATATTCATGGCCGATCAGATTCCTCAAATTATCAATTTCTCTTGATTTGGGAGATCTACACATCGCAATAACGCACTGAAACACTAGTGCTAATTTCGCCCAACTTGGATCTTTTGATTGCTTATGGATCAATAGCCAGTTGTTTGAAAGTGCATTTACAAGAATCTGAATATCATTGTTAGCAGACCCAATATCTTCCGCGCTCACCAAGGCTAATCTCCGCCAGAGATAAAGACCGAATCCACTTTGGTGAAAAACATACGCCCAGAAACAAGCCTCATATTCTTTACCTCTGCGAATCATCTTATTGAGCGATGATGAAACCTCATCCCATTCGTATCTATCAATTAGCTGTGGCTTGTATGGTTTTTTCGCTGTTGCCATAGTTCCTTTCTTTGTAGCGATCCATTGGATCTGCTTGTTTTATTAGTAACTCAACCAATTTTTTTGTGGTTCTTGTATGAGCGTTTATTTGATTGATAAGTTCTTTTTGTGATTGTGGTTTATATTTCATATTTATGCGATAGATCAATCTTTTTTATATTTATGATTGAATAATGACACAACCGACACGAGAGTCAATATGTACCGATATATATATGCATACAGAAGAACATTGAATAGATGATTTCAGCCTAAATTGGTCTAAACGAGCCAAAAAAAGTGGGGTTTTGCAAAAAAGTGTCTAACTGAGTCTGAGCAGACCTAAATACTAAAACTAGATTGACCAATCATGAGAAACAAACATGGGTTTTTGATACTTCTGTGCCTGACCGTGTCTGACTGTGCCATACAGTAGGCAACTATGTTGACAATTGTAATGTTTTTTGTTATTGTAATTTTGGAACCGATATTCGGTTGCTCGTTCACATCAAAGTATGTACTTCGCGTCTGTTTATGGCTCAATAGACTTCGGTCTTGGTGACTAGATCACCTCATTATTGGGACTTTTGTCTCGCAACCATTGGTTGCCCACTTGCTGCCACAAGAACTTCTATGCTTATAGTTCTTACTATTACTTATTAGATTTGTAGCACGGAAAGAACAGTTTTGTAGGCTAATCCTCTTCTATTTAGTAGGGCCACATGCAGTAGCACGTGTGGTTATTATTTAGACCCCACACGATAAGAAAGGAACAGCATGAAAATGCTCATTCTTCTTCATCAAAAAGTACATGCTCTGGAACAGAGCAAGAGGTGCAGCCATGACCAAGCGAAACAGCTTAGGCGGCATCTCAAGAGCTTGAAGCATTCTTTGGATATCAAAGATGCTAAGCGGACTCGTAGTGATATTGAGTCTATTCTTGAGATAATCGCTGAACTGATTGAGTCTTAGTCCCTAACTGTTTTTGAGAGAGTATTCAGCATACCTTCTCAAGAGCAGTTAGGAGAAACTTCAATAAAAAAATATGAACTACGGAAAAGCAATAGCTATTATCAGGGGGATCAAAGGCATGTCTATGCAAGACTTTGCCAAAGTAACTGGACTCAGCAAAAGCTACGTCTCTCGTATCGAAAAAGGAGAGAGAAATCTTGCAGAATCAAAAGTACATAAAATAGCTGAAAAGCTAAATATCCCTGCAAGAATGATCTACTTATTTGCTAGAGATAACAGCGATGCTACCGTAAACACAGCTCAAGAGATGGGTGAACTAATGCTAAAACTATTGGTGGAAGAAGATGCAAAATCCAATCGCTGAGCCAATTTATACTCTCAAACATTTATCAATTTTTCTTGGCATACCACTTGAAGTCCTAAACAATCTAATAGATTTTGCCCAGACAGAATATAGACCGTATAAAAAAACAAAGAAGTCTGGCGGCTATCGAATAATAGATAATCCAAGCGATGCTCTAAAAGCACCTCAAAAACAAATAAAGAAACTTTTATTGGAACTTCACACGCTACCTAGTGCAATCCTAGGTGGAGTCAAAGGATATGGAATAAAAGACTATGCTCTAGTCCATGTTGGACAAAAAGAATTGATCTGTCTTGATATAAAAAACTGTTTCCCATCAGTCACTAATAAAATGGTTTTTAGTGTTTTTAGAAATAACTACCTATTTTCAGAAGAACTAGCATCAGCACTAACAAAACTCACTACCTTCAGAGGCAAGATTCCACAGGGAGCTCCAACTAGCAACTTGCTTCTAAATATAGTAATCATACCTTTATGCAATGAAATTGAAGAGATCTGTAAAAAAAATAATTTGAAACTTAGTTTTTGGGTAGATGATGTAACCATATCTGGAAATAATGCACGTCGTGTTTTACAAGAGATTATTCCAATTTTTCACAAATATGGTTTTGCAATAAAAACAAAGAAAACAATTGTAATGCCAAAAAGTAATCAGCAAACAGCCTTGGGACTTGTAGTAAACAGTAAAGTAAGTGTTTCTCAACAAAAATACGATCAATATATTAGTGACTTCTACAATGGAATATCTCAAGACCAGATATTGGGTAGAGCAAATCACCTGGAATATATAAATGAAAATCAATCAAAAAGATTCATGAAGTTTGTAAAGAAGAGGTTGGAAGACCGAATATAGCAAGTGAACTCTGAGTCACGATTTTATTTATTCATCTAGCAATTGATCATTTATCATGTGCAATGCTTTATTTACTTCTGCAGTGTTTTGGATTCCAACTACACTTACATCAAGTTTTTTTACAGCAGAATTAGGAATATCAAAGACAACTGGTTTTAGCTTTAGCTTGGGATCATAAACAGTACCAGGCTTATAAAGTGCTTCTAACACATCAGTCAAAGATGGAAGTTGGTCTGTTGTTTTGTCGTTGTCGTGCATTTTGTCCGAATCTGATAAACTTCTTATCTAGATCATAAAATCTAAAAATTAGCGGTTGTTGTTTTCTTTTATGCTTATTATACAATCTCTTTATTAGTTCTGGGTCTAAATCGTTCTCTGACCAGAACAGAACTCAAAGGTTTTTTTGAAGCAGAAATGCGGGACGCGCGAAGCGCGTCCCAAGGATTCCCGCCGAATTCCCCCAACGAATTCAGAATTTTTGGCGCGCTTGCGCGCACTGTTTTTTCGCCAAGAAGCAGGTGCGAGCCAAAGATTTCTTTGGCACAGACCTTTTTAGCAAAAAGGTCTGAATCAGAAGCAATTTTGTCCAATGATTATAGTGTACCCCAGAATTTGCTCAATGGTTTAAGATCCAAAATATATGCAAAATGGTCCACGCAAAGTGTTTCCACCAACACTCAAAGCGAAGGTAGCTTTTGAAGCACTTCGTGGTGAAAAAACA
>Ga0210057_1007733_pt1 | contig 12924 bp, 13 predicted proteins | sample CryGeyCG2114_010_2_FD_183968 | JGI IMG/M metagenome (GOLD analysis project Ga0210057, IMG submission 183968) | Groundwater microbial communities from aquifer - Crystal Geyser CG10_big_fil_rev_8/21/14_0.10 (SPAdes) (version 2) | ecosystem: Environmental > Aquatic > Deep subsurface > Groundwater ... | reverse complement strand
GACAGAAACTAGGACAAAGACCGATGCTAAAACAAAGACAGAAACCAGAACAAAGACAGAACCCAAATTACAGGTTGAAGCTAAACTGGACAACACAAAGACTGAAACCAAGGCTAAGACAGAAACAAAGACCGAAACCAAGGCTAAGACCGATACTAAGGCTAAGACAGAAACAAAGACTGATACCAAATTACAAGTATCCAAACTACTACATAAAGATACAATTAAAATTGCTAATAGTATTACTGAGTCAGATCAGCCGTATGCTTATGTTTTTGGGTTTGGGTCTTATGATAATATATGGAATCTGTATAGACATTTAGTATGCCCGAATTGCTTTGATGTTGTAGTATCATATAATGTTAGTTTACAAGTATATAAAAGACAGTATAGTTGTATACATGCTACAAAATATGTGGATAAAGTTTTAATACGTGATTTAAATAAATATTCTCCTTATGACAAGATACAAAATAAAATATATCATTCAGTCTTTGACAATAAAAAAGATACATATTTTATAAATTGCGAGTGTGGGGCTAAATTTATTTTATTAGAATCATATGCTGAGCAAATAGAATCGCATGAGTTTTTATATATTGATAGTAAAAAATATAGTAGAGATGTAAAAAAAATATTGCGGTTGTTATTAGATCCTATACATAAATTACATTATTTAACAACGCTTTATTCTGGTGAAGAGATTATAAGTCGGATTAAATATTTTAAAATACCAATGGCAAAGATTGTAAGATATATACCTAGAATTTTAACTAGGTTCAGATTATATGCTAACGATATAGACTACTTACGAGATTATCTATATGAAAAAGGACTAGTTGATATTATTAACGAATATTTAATAGTCGATGATGATACGGTGAAAAAAATGATAAGTTTACGGCGTAATCGTAAGAGTCCTGATTATAATACGTTTATCAATTTTATGAAAACATACAACATTTATTATGGAACAAAACACAGAAATAACAATTCATGTAAGTGTAAATGGTATTGTAAAATGCTGATGAGAGAACAAAAGGAAATGCTGTATACTAAGGGAGAAGAAAAAGACTTGAAAAGTCTATATAAAAAGTTCACGCCAAATAAATCAAATAATTATAAGCATTATAAAGACTGCCCATATAGCCGTTATAATAAATGGATTTTATCGTTACCCGTAAACAGCTATGATTTAAATACACCGATTATAAGTTATCCGCGGGGATATGACGCGGAAGTTCTTAACCGATACGAATATATACTATATTATGATCCATATAAGAAAAAAGATATAGAACTAGTATATGGCTGTTAAGTAACTAGACTATTACTTGATTTACTTTTTTATTAGCTTTCTTATTAGTTAGATCACCAGTGTATAAAAAAATTGAATTTTTAGTTTCTATTTAATTACTAACAAGCAACAATGTTTATCTACATGATATGCAAGCCCGATACCGATCTTCGCTTTGGAAGAACGTTCATCAGTTGTCCATTTTGTAACACGATCTTCAACGGAAGTCGTGATGCTTCTAATGATGCAAAAGCAACTGGAGAGCTGTATGGAAAGTTTAAGTGTGTTGAGCAAGATTGCGCTCAAGATACATCCGGTCGGCATTTCATTGCTCTGTTCAAACGAGCACAACGCATTTCGTCCTGTGATCTAGCGACAGAAAACGCGGATGTTTTCTCGGCTGTGTCAGACTTCGTCAATAACGAAGACGAGACAAAAAGATACATCGTGTATCGAGTGCCTCTTGCAAAATTCATACTTGCCGAAAACATTCCTTTGCGCAGATCCCGAACAGAGAATAAGACTGATGATCAAGCAAAGCCGATCATGTGGTTTGTGAATTCCTACGATTGGAGAAATCCAATCAAACCCTACCCGGATGAGTTCTTCGGATGGCTCGATGCAGTCGAACGCAAGTTTGCAAAAGTCAAGACAAAGTGTTTGAATGAAAGTTCCAACATTCTGTTCGATGTTTCGGTAAGTCTCGAATAGCATTGTTGCTATGTTGTTTTTTTTTAATTTGTTATTTTTGGTTATTCTGTTTTTTATCTATTACTATACTGTTTTAAAATATGATTTATTATAATATAACTAACCATGTCAGAAATAATTGATGATTACTTTATAGTTGACGAAGACCAATTAAGTGGCTTGGATAAAAACAACTTTAACGAGAGTAAATCAGATAATGGTTATGTCTACACGCTAAAACTGGAACACGGCAAATATTATGTTGGTCATACAAAACGTAAAATACCTGATAATAAGCATGGTGAAATTGATGTAAATATTAGACTAATGGAGCATTTTAATAACAACGGTGCCAAATGGACTCTTAAATATAAACCAATTAAAGTATTATGTGTAGTGCCTGGATCGCTCAGTGATGAAGATAGAATAACTCTAGCATGTATGAAAGAACATGGTTGGTGGAATGTTAGAGGTGGTAAATATAGTATGGTAGAAATGACTAAACCACCACCTGAATTAGAATTAGGCAAAATCGACCACATTAAAGATACAGTTGTCTCTGCTTTCAATTTCTTTAAACATGTATTTGATATTGTTTCATACGAAAATTCTAAAACTAAATGTAAGCGTTGTGGTAGAGAAAGTCATCAAACTACAAAATGTTACGCTAAACGTCATGTTGATGGTTCATTTATAAAATCATACACTAAGTGTAAGCGTTGTGGTAGAACAAATCATAAAACCGCGGGATGCTATGCTAGAACACATATAAACGGAAAGATTATTTTATAAAAATGAAAAATATACTATAATATAAATGACTAATTAAAATGGGATCTAATTCTGGTAAACTGGATGATAAACGAAATAATAAGTTAGATGATAAACTAAACAATAAACTAGATGATAAACTAGATGATAAACAGAGTAATAAGTTAGATGATAAACAGAGTAGTAAATCAAGTAATAAGTTAAGTAGTAAACTAGATGATAAAGCAAGTAATAAAGCAAGTAATAAAGCAAGTAATAAAGCAAGTAATAAAGCAAGTAATAAAGCAAGTAATAAAGCAAGTAATAAAGCAAGTAATAAAGCAAGTAATAAAGCAAGTAATAAGGCAAGCCCGCTACCAATCAAAAAACGCCGTATACGCAACACAAATATTCTACGCGATAAAGAAAATCTATCACCTCCCAACTATGATACGGTGTACGGTGAATACGTTCCAGTGTGTTATAATAATAATAAATTATATAATAGTATCGACATCTACAACATCAGAACAAAATGTATGAATAATATTTCTGAAATTAGTAAAACCAAATTACATCGTATGTGTTGGATACATTCTAAACATATATCGATTGGAAGAACATCAGATAATGTGTTTCATTTTATTGTATTTGTATTAACAGACGCCGAATATAAAGTAGCACATTGGTCCGAATGGGGACGACCCAAATCATTTATGCCAAATAAAAAAAAATAATGCAACAAGCAATTAGATATATTTCAGATAAAAATTTAAATCCATGTGATTATTATTATGGTATGGAGATTTACTAATTACTGTTGTATAGATTCTGAAGTCTTTTTTTACTAATTATATATCAACCAATATTTTTTTACTAATTATATATCAACCAATGCAAAAAATATACATATTTGATTTAGATGATACTCTATGGAATGGGTTACGGCTATATCCAGATGTAAAGCGTATATTGTCGTCATTGCGTAAAGCAAATTGTTATATTTACATAGCAAGCTTTAATTTGTTTGCTGATAAAATTCTAACTCTTTTAGATATACACAAATATTTCCACGGAGGTTCATATGGACGCAATGTTAGTAAATTAGGTATGATTAATCAAATAAAAAATTATCATAATTCTGTTTACAATATACAAAATAATCAGGTAGAAATATATTTCTTTGACGATTTACCGAGTAATATTGTAGAAGTCCGCAGAGATAAATCTATTATACCCGTTCATATATTGTATGGTTTAACAGCAAGACATATCAAAAACGCTAAACAATTATCTGGGAAAATTAGTAATGTGTAAAAAATGAATATTAATAATGGATTATAATAAGTATACAGCTAATATAAAATCGACGAAAATATTGTATCTAACGAAATTAGCACAATGGAAAAAATTAAAACACTAAAAGCACTATTTATAGAAAAAGATAATTTGGATAAAACGAATATCGAAGAGTATGTCAACAATGCAGAACAAATTAATAAGAGAATAAGAAATATTGTATTTGATGAAAAATCAGCATTAATGAAACCAATATATATTAAATCACGTAGATCTTATCGAACTGAGTCGAAAATTAAACCTATTGGTAATAATAGCGGCGTTCCATTTGATAGAATAAATAAATTTTTAAAAGAAGATGAATTTGTCGTATTAAAATGGGTTATAACACCGTGGAAAAATATATTTATGACAACTTATAGTACATTTATAGAACATGATATTAATACAGGAGGGGCTCATAGTACTCGTATCAAATCATTAGATATAAGATTATCAGATGAATATATTAAAATAATATCATGTATGTGGATATCAGGTGGTGTAGCGGGTGTTATTCCCAAACATACTCTAACTGCTAGACATTCTATCGACACCGACGCCGATTTTGAATTTCTACCCACTTGGAATATTCAACAAATTGATATAACAAATAAAACCCTTATTTACAATGTCGACTGTAAATCTCAATTCGACCATATGAAAAATATATACAGAATTTTATATATAATTAAATCGTTACAATGATTTTTGCAACTTCAGAATTAGAAACATTCTATAGGATTGTAAATCCTTATGCTAATTTTATTAGCTGTTCTATAGGATTGTAAATCCTTATGCTAATTTTATTAGCTGTTCTATAGGATTGTAAATCCTTATGCTAATTTTATTAGCTGTTCTATTGTTCTCCGCTATGTGTTATTTCATGATCAAATGGTAAATTATTTTTTAAATACCATTTAGGTAAACTTCTACATTTTTTTCTTACTAACAGAGCTGCAGTACACGTTTTAATATCCACACCGGTTCTCTCCCATATTGTGTGATGATGCATTGTATTATAATCCGACGTCTTATAATCAAGACCAGCAGTTACATTTTCTTGTAAGTTGGCATAAATTTTTGTATCGTTTGGAGCTCCGTATTTGTTTAGAAATTTATGCAATGCAAAGCTTCCCGCTGCACCGCATTTTGCGTAAACAACTACTATCCATTCCGGATTTAACAGTGATATTGCTTCTAAATCCCAATAAGTCGATTTAGATTCATGTATCATATTAGGATAACTCCAATTAATAAACACACCACATGTTCCTATTAGATCTTTTTGATCGTGGATTAATTCGGATACTGTTTTATAGCTAGGAGGCAAATATTTTTGATCGGTTGGATATTCCTTATAAGATTCAGGTTCGGGATCTACACATATCATATTTTCTATGGGAAAATTGAGTTTCTCACATAGTTTAAATTCCATACTGCCATTTCCCGAGCCGACGGATACTATTTTATAATTATGTTTCTTGCCATTCGTTTCTAACGCGTATCCGACATATCGAGATATTAATATGTTATCAGGAAACGCTAAACGTACATATGTTCTTGATATAATCATACTAGATATGAACGATTGCATAAAGTTCATGGGATTTGCGGCTGCCTCTTCATAATTATCCATTAATGTTGGAGGGGGTTCTTTTCTAATATATTTCTTTTCGAAATTTATCAAAAACTTAGACTTTGTCGTGTTTGCGGACATATTGTATTAGATGTTGTATAGATTTAAAGAATCCTTTGCTAATTTTATTAGATGTAGTATTAACTGTAGTATATAATACCAAATAATTCATTTTTTTATAACTTCAAAATTGAAAAAAAAATATACTATATACTACAGTTAAACAAAGTTAACCAAGTGACGTTCAAGTATATACTACAATTCTATACAATGTTTTTAAATTCAGATATATTGTGTGAAACTATAAGTGAATATGCTGATGAGTATCTATTATTAGAATGGATAAATCCTGACTATTTAAATTGGGATTTAATATCTACCAAAGAAACTGCTATACATTATTTACTTAAGAATGTAGATAAAATCGTGTGGCGTAGATTCTGCGAAAACCCATCACCTTTAGCAATTGAATTATTGGAATATAATCCAGATAAAATAGATTGGGACGTATTATCTGCTAATCCGGCAGCTATACATTTACTTGAGAAAAATCCAAATAGAATCAATTGGGATAAATTATCAGAAAATCCGGCAGCCGAACTATTGCTAATTCGAAACACAGATAAAATAAATTATGCATCATTATGTAAAAATCCTGCTGAGTGGATAGACCCCTTTTTATATGACAAAAATTTAATAGATTGGGATAATTTATCGTCTAACCCATCTAATTTTGCTATGCAAATGTTATTACGTAATCCAGATAAGATTAATTGGATGTGCTTATCATTAAATACAAATCCTGCTGCGATACAACTATTAGCTAAGAATAAAAACAAAATATTTTGGTGGTTTTTATCTACAAATCCAGCAGCATTGCCTTTACTAATACAAAATTATAAGAAAATAGATTGGGAGGGTTTTTGTGAAAATCCATCTGCAATACAAGCATTACCTAAATTTAAAGATAAAATTGATTGGAATAGAATATCTTGTAATTCTGCTATATTTCATAGCAATAAAAAAATAATTTATGACATTTTAATCGAATTATAAGTATAAAACGATTTAAAAAATTGAATTGATTAAGATTATTTAACAGTTGCTAATAAAAGTTTATACTGCGGTCTATATAATGGGTTCAACCTGTTGTAAAGATGATACTATTGATATACGACGACCTATTAACATACCTAAACAAACAAGACGTCCGGTTTATACGCCAGTTATTTCTCAACGACAATTAGAAAGAGAAGCCGCTCAGATGAGAGAATACGAACGGATAAAACAAAATCACATTGCAGGTATTAATAAACAGTTACAGGAAGAAGAGGATAGACGTAATAACTACATTGATTCCACCAACTATGAAGATCAGAGAATACAAGCAAAAAATAAGAAAATAGAAGATGCCAAACAATCCGCTTTTATGGCTAAAACTTATGAAAGAGATATGCCTATAGACGGTGCTCATAACTCGTTGTTACGCCCTCCTGAACTTACGGAATATGAAGGAGCATTTGGGTCGTGGAGCTGGAATTAAAAATTGATTATTATTTTTTTTAATAAATAACACTACAGTTTATACAACAGCGGTTAACATTACAATACTATTATACAACAGCGGTTAACATTACAATACTATTATACAGCAACAGTTAACATTACAATACTAATTAACAATACAATGGGTCAACGTCTAAGTTGCAAGAAAAAACCAGTTTTAAACGATAATCCTATTTCTAATATTCTAACAGACATGGACGATTTAATATCTAATTCAATTAGAACATTAGAAACTCGTTTAGAAAATGTCAGAAAAACTAAAGTGGAAAGCTCTGAAAAAAATCAGTATGTAGAATTTTTAGTTGAAAAAATCTTATATTTAAAAAATCTACGCAGTATGCATGAGTTTAAAAACATGTCCGAACAAGTTAAAATACTTGAATCGGAAGCAGAATACTAGCCGATATTTACCAAGATAGCATCAGCTGCTCTTCCACTCCATTTAATGTATGGATATTTTTTTATATATTCCTTTATCAATTTGCTTTTTTCCTTGTCGAGTTCGTGACTAATGTGTATTGTGTAGTTCGGTATTATATTTTTGTTATCGTCTAGCTTTACCGTAGCATCTAGATTATTTGGATTTTTAGTTGGATTCATATTGAATCTATCTAAATATGAACCGGCATAATCAGCCCACCAAACACCTACTTTATGATCGAACATAAGCGGAACAATAGTTGTATTAATGTTTATAGATTGAGCATAATTTAAGAAATTTAAAAACCCTCGCCATTTAATAATATGCCTTCTTATTAAATGACGACTTAGCCAAGGGCTATAGTGAACAATAGGAATCTGAAAATACCCACTAAAAAAATCCGCACTGCGTTTATCATTTTTATACGCATCAACGGGTTTTGCTTGTTTATATAAACCATGAGTATTTCTTATATTGATACGAGTTGCTTTAGATCTAGCTTTACTTTTGGATCTAGTTTTGGATTTGGATCTAGCTTTCAACCTAGTTTTGGACTTAGCTTTAGATTTGGATCTAGCTTTATTCATCACTATATTACAGTCAACGAAGTTAACGTAAAACTTATCAAGTTTATACTACAGTCAATATAATTGACAAAATGATTCTCCAAATCTATACTATAGTTAACGAAAAAAAAATAACTTATACAAATACTATTAATTCATAATTTCGCATTAAGATCAACCTCTAGATAATTATCATGCATTTTAATAAACGAGTATCGTATTAACTTCATCTTAATTATTCTCTTTACAGGTTCCAATATATTGAAAAATATTTTGATGCATAACCCTGTATCTAATTTACGATCTAGACAGTTAGTTAAACTAATACATGGATGTTTACTGATAATACATACAACCACTTGATTTGGTTCTACATAGTTAGACAATTGCGTATTTACGCTAAAGTTCATCTTAATGTTTAGTTCTTCAAGCTCCTTGATAAACAGCAAGAACGATTGTATATTATACATACTAATTGTATAATAACTTTGTTTAATAAGACCTATTTAATTCAATTTTTTATATAAAAAAACAAAACCATCTGCTACTGCTGATGCTGTAAAGACATCTTAATGCTATCAAAGATAACATTGAAATCTTCATTCAACATTCGACCCTCGCCTTTTGTAAACCACCAACAAGCTCGTATAACCTCATCTTGATTCTCGGAAACCAGCAATCCCATAAACATCAGGCATGTTTTGTATGTTTTGGTCATCGATGTTTTCATGTCAAAGATAAACGATTCCGTTCGTCCAGACCGAATCAACTCTTCAACCTTGAATAACACATAAGCCAGCTGTCCCACATTGGGAGTTGGGCATGGTTCGTTCAAGTTGACATGTTCCGCTAGAACATTCGTTTTTTTCTCGGAAGACATGTTTGTCGTTGCTTACTGATATTGCTTACTGACGTTGTTGACTGATATTGTTGACTGATGTTAGATGTTATATAGCACTATAAATTTCAATTTTTTTCTACGATAATAAACTGATAAACTAGTAAACAGCTGAATTGATAAACGGCTAAACTAGTAAACAGCTGAATTGATAAACTGATAAACTAGTAAACAGCTGAATTGATAAACTGATAAACTGATAAACTAGTAAACAGCCAAACTAGTAAACAGCTGAATTGATAAACTGATAAATATGTCACTTTTAATGAACTATTGCGAATTTGCGTTAAAAAGCCGTTTTGGTTAAAAAGTGAAATATAATTTAAACTAATAAATTATCTCTTAATACTAATATAATATCATGCCTAAAAAAATAATTAAACAAGCTAAATCTAAGAAAAACAGCACGGATTCCGAGTCAGACTCGGATGATGGATTGTTTTCACCTAGCTTGTCTGAGGCAAGCGCCATAACCAATGTAGACCCCAATGAATATGATGTTAATTATAAAATTCAATCGATTCAATCATTACCGTTTATGGAGCTGTCAAACTTTCTAAATAATCCAAAGCTGATTAATCCCCCAGGTGCAGCTAGTACAAATATAATTGATAGGTATACGAAAAAGTGTTATAATGTACCAGATAAAAAGATTCCGTCGATGTTCAAATATATCGAATTATGTCGGCGCGAATCTATTAAATTAATGATGACGGAAAGACAGTTGGAATACTCAGGAATTATGTTAGACTTTGATATATATCAGGACACCGAAGATGATCAATTAACTGATATGTTATTTAATGTGTTATCACAAAAAATAGTAGATCTACTTTCAAAACTGTTAAAAATAGAAGATAAAAAACCTATATACATAGGAATTACTCGCAGACCCAAAATAACATACAGTGAAGAAAAAGAATGTTTCAAAGATGGGTTTCATATGCTTATTCCAAGTATTAAGGTTAGACGCGGTGTTAAAAAACTTCTTATTAACAAACTAATTGAAAACGAAATTATTGATCAAATCTTTCATGAAGTTGCTCCAGCAAGCATTAAAATTAATGGTGAAGAATATCAAAAGAAGGATTTCCTTGATATTAATTCGGCATATGTTCCAGTGTTCTTTCTAGGTAGTTCAACCAAAAAAGGACATGCTCCATATAATCTTACTCATGTATATGAAATTACTATTAATACAGCAACCGGTGCATTATTTGTTATTAACAACAATAAGATTTTACGAGGCAAGCATTATAATTTATGTCATGAGTTTTCTCTTAATTGGGAAGACCCAAAAGGCAAAATCAAAAAATCTAATTACGAAATTGTAGATAAGTATTTAGACGAGGTAAACCTGCTTGAATCAAAAAATCAACTAGTCACTGATGACAATATCGCTAAAAATTATGGTCAATTGTCGACATTAATTATTCATGACACCAACGCTAAAGAAATCAAAGATCTGTTAGATACGCTACATATAAGTCGAACAGAGGATTATGGTAAATGGCGAGATGTTATATTTGCACTAGGTAATACAGCGACAACATATAAACCGCTAGCCGAATATTTTTCACGCAAATCAAAAAAATTCAATGCTGTTGATTTTGAAAAGATGTGGAACGCGGCTATATGTAAATCCGCATCTAATAAAAAAATGTATACGATAGCGTCTATTTATTATTGGGCAAAAATAGATAATCCCGATCGGTTTGATGAAATAAGAAAATCCAGCACTGATCAGGTATTATATAATATGGTATACGATGCATGTAAAGAAGGCATGCTATCACATGCCGATATAGCTACGTTGTTATATAAATTACTTCAACATAAATACGTGGTTGATGTTCCAGAAGGAACGCGTAGCAAAACATGGTATGAGTTCGTTCTTGATGAGGATGAATGCATAGATGGTGAATTATATAAATGGCGAGAGTGGAAAGTTTTACCTACGACCTTGTCGAATTATATTTCATACGTGCTACCAAATTTGTTTGAGCTAACATTTAGAAAAGTAAAAAACAAATATGAAACTTCGGACGGTGATTATTCTAAATATTTTGCAAAAGTGCTGCAGAACTTTAAAGCGACTGTTCGCAAACTCGGGGATCGTAATTTTAAGAAAAACGTTATATGCGAAGCCGAAGACAAATTCTTTAAACGCGGATTTGCTATTAAGTTGGATAAAGATCCTTTAATTCGTGGTGTGCAGAATGGCGTTCTCAAGCTGACTTTAGCACCTGGAGGAAAGCCTATGCTGATCCAGGGATTTCATTCGCATTATGTATCAAAATATACAGAAGTTCCTTACATTCCGTTTGATCCATATGATGAACTAACTAAACGTATGTTGATAGCGCTGCGAAATATGTTTCCAGATGAGGAACCCGATAGTTTTGAGTTTACGATGTATTTCCTCAGCAGCACGATCGATGGTAATCCTAAGGAATCTATGTTCATGATTATGACGGGTTCTGGTGCTAACGGTAAATCGTTCTTAGTCGAATTGCATAAAGGCGCTATCGGTTCTATTTACGGTGTTAAAATGCCATTATCATATTTAACTAATCGATCTAGCAGCGCTGATACCGCAACACCTGCTCAGATGCAGCTTAAAGACGCTACATTTGCATATTACAGTGAAAGTAACAAACATGAAAAACTAAACGCTGCTCGTGTTAAAGAAGTAACAGGTTTAGAAACTATAGCTGGTCGTAAACTGCATCAAGACATGATTAACTTTAAACCGAGATGTCATCATCTAGTTACTACTAACTATGATTTTGATATTGAATGTAATGATTATGGTACATGGAGACGTATCGAATATAATCCATTAAAGATTACGTTCAAGGATCCAGCAGTAAGTGTTATCGACAGCAATAATAAATATGAGCGTAAAGCTGATCCGGCAGTAACACAGCAATGGACAGAAGATCCAGATGTTCAGGGTAGATATTTAGGCTTCATGGTGTGGATGCATTACTGGCTTTATCGCAAGCATCACGGCAAGGTTAAATCAGTGCCTCATCCTCATATACAATTTGAAACAGATAAATATCGAAAACGTCAAGATACAATTAGTGAGTTTCTATCGCAAAAATGTGTCAAATGTTCTGACGCAGAAATAATGAATCCTCTAACAGAGCAGATCCAAATATACGTTGCATGGTATGCATTAAATAACGGCAATGCCATACCCGCTAAAGGTATTAGCGAACAACTTCAAAACTCACAAATTGGTAAATTTATTAAACTAACAGCTCGTGGTTGGTATTTAGTCGGTCATCGATTTCTAAAAAATAATGATGTTCCTTTAGAAGGAGAGACATTCGCTATGCGCAACGTATATGACATGCAAACACCGCCTGACAATTTCGGCATTAAGCCCGAATCATCAATCGAATACTACGAACGGGTTTGTCGCGAATACGACCAACACAAACATATATTCGCATCCGATGCAAAATACGATGTTGACACGGATACACTTCTAGACTGGCATGTAATCGGCAGTTCTAGTGATTACGAATCAACAACATATACCGAGTATAAAAAAGGCAACATGCCTATGCCGATAATGCCTAATCGCGGCGACAATCTAAACACATCCGACGATGTAACGGTGTTATCGTCCGGTATCGTGCTAAAGAAACTCGAAGAGCCGTCAATCAATTATCTAACCGACGACTATATCGATGTAAGTGGCATGATGAACTTTCTAACCAATACCGAGGATTTCTACCAAAACGG
>Ga0210057_1007732_pt1 | contig 12928 bp, 8 predicted proteins | sample CryGeyCG2114_010_2_FD_183968 | JGI IMG/M metagenome (GOLD analysis project Ga0210057, IMG submission 183968) | Groundwater microbial communities from aquifer - Crystal Geyser CG10_big_fil_rev_8/21/14_0.10 (SPAdes) (version 2) | ecosystem: Environmental > Aquatic > Deep subsurface > Groundwater ... | reverse complement strand
CTTGTAATCCAATAATTTTTTTGTCTCATTAATTAAATACTCCTTCTCGACGATGAAATCATGTTTTTTCCTGCTTCCTATGCCTTCATCTACAGAACAAAACACACAACCCATGTTGCAGCCAGTTATAGGCTTAATTTCAATAAAATTAGATCCCCTATCTTGTATGCCTATATATCTACTGCCAATCAATGGAATTCCTGAATTTTGATGTATGTATGTAGTTTTATTTCCAGTTATTATGTTCTTCAAATCTTCAAAACCTTTTGTTAATAACATAGAAAACTTGTTGTGAAGCTTTTTCTCGCTAACATTATGAAAAGTAATGCTGTTCCAATCAGCACTAAACTCACCTATCTTAAGTAGGTCTTTATTATTCAATGTAAAATAATAATATTTCATAAATACAACTTTCAAATGTTCTTTCTGCATGCTGAATCTTAGTGTTTCAAACGTTAATGTTGCCATGATAAGGTAATAATAAGCAGGGTTTTTTAAAGATTCTTACATATTTCTTAGTTTATATTATCTTATAGTGAACGAAATAAGTATTCGTACATTTTGAATTTCGTTCACTATTCAGCAAATGAGATCAAATGTACGAAAATTAATATCATTTGCTATAACAATAATCTATATAAACATCCAGCTATTGCATTTTTACATGAGCCAGCAGACACAACAGATAAATATAACTTATGAAACCTTATTTGACATTCTGCGTGTTGAAAAAGGTCGTGATGATATTCAAGAGTTAAGTTTAACCTTCTTTCAGGATGTTGTTAATTACCTTAAGCAAAAAAAAGATCTTCTTAAGAAAAAAGAGCATGAATCAGGAATAGATAATTATGATGAAATAAAAAAGATGCAGATTCAGTATGAGAATATCCAAAAAATAATAAAGGAAATATGTGAAAGAAGAGAAAAAAAAATATTAAAAATTGCACTTAACAGTTCAAGAACCAGAACAAAAATTTCTGTTGAAAATCTTTTGCCTGAAGAGCTTGTTTTTTATTTTGAGATGAAGAGGGTGCTCGACGATAATAGGGAAAAAATAATCAAAAATCTGTTGTCAGGAAATATTCCTGTAAATCAGGATTCTATGGAAAAAACAATTATTAGTCAGGTGTTGGAAGAAGAAAAAGCAGAAAGCAAAGAAATAATTCATGAAATCTTGAAGCAGGAGTCTAAATTCATTAAAATACGCTTCTTAAAATCAACAGAAGGATTCATTGGTCCTGAGTTAGAAACCTACGGTCCTTTTGAAGCAGATGCAGTAGCTACAATTCCAAGAAAGATTGCTGAAATATTGATTGAGAACAGCAGTGCTGAAGAGGATAATTCTTGAACTTCCCCGGAAGATTTTAGCTTAGTTTAGAGTAGTGACAAAGTTTTATATAATATGTTTACCTATAAGTTTCTGAAAGGGTGAGAATAATCGCTAAACGAGGTTTAATTGTTGTTATAGTTTGCTTACTTCTACTCACAACAGTCTCTGCCCAAGAAGAATATCAAGGATTCTTTTCAAAAATAGTCTCTTTCTTTAAAGATGTAGATATTCCATTCACAAGACCTGCTTTGAAAGGAGAAGTAGTAATAGTAGACAATAAAGATAACAACCCAAGCTATGCTATTTTAGACCTAGATAAAGATACTAGATTAACAGAGCAGGACATTTATCTTAAAGTAGGGGAAATAAATACGCAAATAAAAGAAACAGATTTATCCTATTTAGAATCATATGGATATTATTTTACTTTAAGACCTATAACTGCACACAATGCTATAGCACAAACAGCAGAGGTGCAAACAAATCTACCGCAGCTAAAAATAGAACTGAATCAGCTTGCTTCTGAGATTAATCATATACAAAATGAAATAGGTGATCTTGATCTTCAAGATTCTGAAATTACCCCAATTAAAGAAAATCTTCAGAAGATAGATGAAAATATATTTCTTGCAATGTGGTATACTGGAAGAGGTTGATAATGAAGAAACAATATCTGCTAATAATAACATTGATTATTATTCTTGCAGTATCAGTTATTGCAACCCCTGTTGAAGAATATAAGCCGTTTCTGCATAAAGCTAATGTTCCAGAGCACCCTAAACTATTAACTTCCGGTATTTCTGAAGTACAATTATTCACAGGAGAAGAGCGTTTTACTTATCCTATTGCACTGCCTCCAGGAACAAATGGTTTGCAGCCAAGATTAGAATTGACTTATGAAAGCCATAAAACTAAAGATAGACCAACTATATTAGGCACAGGCTGGAAATTAACTGAGAATTATGTGCAATTAAACATTAATTCTACTTTGAATAATGCAACAGATGACATATATGAACTTGTATTTGATGGTGTTAAGTATGATCTGCTTTACATTAAGTCAGAAGAAAGATTTCATACAGAACAGGAAACATTTTTTTATATTGTTAATGAAACAGGAGCACCTAATGGCCATCCTTCAGGAATGTATTTTAATTTGAAAACAAAGGATGGAACAGTATACAGATTTGGTTATGATACTAATAGTGCAATGATTCATCCAGCAGATTCAAATTTAGTCTGGCGTTGGAGTTTAGATTTGATTAATGACACATACGACAATGATATTACTTATACATATGGTGAAAATTCATTTACTGGAGATTCAACAGCAGTATATCTCCACAAGATTGAATACAATAATGATAAATCAAGAGTTGTAGACTTCTTTTATGAAGATTCTACAAGACCTGATAATGTCATGATCTATGACAACGCTGCTAAAGTAAATGAATCAAGAAGGTTGAAAGAAATTACTGTAAGTGCAGATGGAGCATTAGTAAGAAGATATAAATTTGATTATTCTAAACTAAATGGTACTTTTAGAACAGCAATATCAAGTATTACTGTGTATGGCAGTGATAATACTACATCATTGCCTCCTGTGAACTTTGATTATTCAGACATAAATGAAGGATGGACTGCAAATGGTGTATGGAATGTTCCTGCATCTATGAATTTCATTGATGCAACAAATGAAGATGAAGGAGTAAGGTTTGCAGACCTTAATGGTGATGGTTATATTGATATGTTAAGGGCACAGGCAAATGGCCCACATGAGCAATGGTTGAATAATGGTGCAGGCTGGCAGAATACAACAATGTGGAATACTACTGATAAAGTAGTCTTTGTTTTAGCAAACGGTCAGGATAATGGAACAAGAATAGTAGATATAAACAATGACGGTCTGCCAGATATATTATATGCAGCAGGAAAGGAGCGTGATTCTTACATTAATACTGGCTCTGGCTGGTCTAAAAATAGTACATGGAATGTTCCTTCTGAGATGTCTTTTGTTGATTTAGCAGCAGGCAAGGATTTAGGTGTTAGAATGTTTGATGTTAATGGAGATGGCTGGATTGATCTGATAAAAACTACAACAACAGAGCAGGCTATTTTCCTGAATAATGGTTCACTTACACCTGCAACTGTATGGAGCAATGCATCTAGTTGGGTGATGCCCCAGAATGCAGCATTTGTTGATTCTGTTACAGCACAGGATAAAGGAGTACGCATAGTTGATGTTAATGCTGACGGATATGCTGATGCCTTGCAGGGAAACGCTACTAACGTAAAAACATGGCTTAATGATGGAAGAGGCCAATGGATGCAGGATCCGTTATGGAACATACCTGCTGGAGCTATTTTTATTAATAGTACTGTAGATGAACAAGGAATTCGAATTGCAGATGCAAATGGTGATGGTCTGCCTGATTTAGTTATGGGTTTTGCCTCAACAAAGCAGACATGGCTTAACAATGCTTCTGGCTGGCAGCTGAATGATTCATGGGCTCTGCCTGCTGTTTCATATGTTACTTTTGTTACTTCAGCTGGGAAGAATAAAGGATTAAGAATAGTTGATGTGAATGGAGATGAGCTTCCTGATCTCCTTTATTATGATTTAACATATAATGGAGCATATGTAAATAATGCGGCAAAAGCATATTTATTAGATAGAGTAGAATATGATTTTGGCGGTTATCAAGAGTTTACTTATTCTTCTTCAACTCAGTTTAATGAAAGTGGTTATCTGGATTATATGAACTTTAATTTATGGTTAGTTTCTCAAGTTGATAAAAATAATACTATGACAGATGGACATTTACAAGTGTATGATAATAATTATGATTATTCCAGCGGTCGTTTTGATTATCGTGAAAGAAAGTTCAGGGGTTTTGAATATGTAGAAGAATTGAAAGATGATACTTTAGTAAAACATCATTATTATCAAGATGATGCAAGAGCTGGGAAAGAAAAGAGCGTTAGTGTACATAACGCAGCAGGTGCACTATATGAGAATACAACTTATGATTGGGAAGTTGTTAATAAAGATGGTTATAATGTTAGCTTATTAGTTGGACAGAGAGTTGAGAGTTATGATTCTGGTGCAACATTTAGAGCAGTTAATACAACTTATTCATATGATGAATTTGGTAATGTTTTAGAGATAAATCACTCTGGTGACATGGGTCATACAGGTGATGAGACTTATGAAGTGTTGCAGTATGTGAATAATTCTGATAACTGGGTTGTTGATTCATTGGAAAATCATTCTGTCTATGATTATGACGCAAGTACATTAATGAAACGAATAAGATATAAATATGATAATAATGATTATTCACAAGTCCCAACAAAAGGATATATCACTTTCAAATCAGATTGGGGCAATGTCAGCGGTGACTTTGAAAGATCTTATGGTTATGATGTATATGGTAATGTTCTGCAGATGAATGACACGTTTGATAGAATGACTAATTATACGTTTGATGGCACAGGAACATTTGTGCATACTGTTGAGAATCATCTTGGTCATGTTAGCAAGTATAGTTATGATTTAGGTACTGGTAATCTTATAGCTATGAATGACTCAAACACAGTTGAGACTAATTATACTTATGATGTGTTTGCTCGACCTTTGAAAGTTATTCAAGCTTATGATGATTCTACATATCCAACAAAAGAGTATGAGTATGATGTTGATGGCACTGCACCTGAGAGAATTACAGTTTATACAAGAGAAGTTGCTGGTTCAACTGAGAATTATAATCTTTCATATTATTATGATGGATTTGGTAATTTAATACAAGTAAAGACCCCTGCTGCTGATACGTCTTTACAAATCGCAGCAGATATTTATTATGATGATTGGGAAAGACCGATTAAGACATCAAATGCGTATTATGTTGATATTGATGAGGATTATACAACTGCTGATGATACTGTTCCTGCCTTCGAATATACATACGATCCAATGAATAGGGTGACACAAGTAATTAATCCAGACGAAACAACAATCATAATCTCATTCTCACTTTGGAATGTTACAACAACAAATGAGAACGGTGTTGAAAAAGACTATGTATTAGATGGCTACGGAAATATAATACAAGTAGTTGAGCATATTGATGCATCAACTCAAAAGACATATTATAATTATGATGCATTAAACAATCTTGTTAAGATAACTGATGCATCAAGCAATGTATTCAACTTCACTTACGATTCATTATCAAGAAAATTAACAATGGATGATCCTGACATGGGAGTCTGGACATATACTTACGATGCAGAAGGAAATCTATTATCACAAACAGGTTCAGCAGGCGAACTAATCACAGATGGCGATTACTACAGAGAATATAATGATCAGCATCAACTAATTAGAGTAAGAAGTGGCGGAGCAGAAGGAACTATTCTTGAAGAGTACAGATACGATCCAAACGGCGACAGAATTAAAACAGTCCGCTATAACGAAGATGGAACAACAGAAACAATATATACGCCATTTAGAGAATGGATGCAGATTGTCAATTCAACAGGTTCTTATAATTACACATATGTCTATGATGGAGCAACTTTAGTAGCTCGTTTAAACCCAGATGGTACTAAACAATTCTACCACAACGATCATCTAGGTTCAACAACAGTTATCACTAACGAAACAGGCGATGTAATTGAAGAAACATTCTACACACCGTTTGGTCAGACAACAAGTGGAGGAGAACAAGAATCATATTATCTATACACAAATCAGTTCAAGGATGCAATAGGTTGTTATGATTATGGCGCAAGAGTTTACTGTCCGGGCTGGTATCATTTTACGAGTGCTGATCCTGTGATGATCAACATTTATGACCCACAAAATCTTAACCATTACTCATATGCACGTAATAATCCTTATTTGTATGTTGATGTGGGAGGATTATGGGCTGAACAGAAAGGAGGAAAAGTTGATGCCAGTTTCCTTATCTTTTCAATCTCACTTGAATCTGGCATTACTTATAGCTATGGTGATGATGGTACATTTGAAGCAGGAATGTATTATGATACTTCAGCTGATATAGGACTTGATACTGATCTTTTTAAACAGGGAAAAACAGGTAAATTTAAACCAACTGTAGTTGCGATGCTTAAAACAGAATCAACTCCTGAGGCTCAATCCATAAAAGAACTTGAAGAAGAAGATGATGTTGAAAAAGAGGCTTATATAGCATATGGTATTGGTTATGGCAGAAGCAGTTCAGAAGATAGTTCAGGGGAAATGTTAGTCTTTGGATATGGTGCTTCATATAGTGAAACAGTAGATGGAGAAACAAATGTTGTTGGATTTTTTAGTCTTAAAAATAATGATGCAATTAATATTATATTTAGTGATGGACCAAATTTTCTTGTCTCTCTTAAACGCAAATTCAGTGATTATTCATCTTATTACAAACTAAAGAAAAAATCAGAAGATGAAAGTAATGATCCAAATAGTGTGAGTAGTATGGGCGATGGCAGTAGTGGTGGCGGAGGAGGTAAATGTGAAGGTTGTGGAAGTATAAGAAAAACAGGTTCATGGAAGAAAAAAGGTGGGAAGAAAAAATGAAGAAGAAAGATAAGATAGATAAATTAAAAATATCTTTGATTTGCTTTTTCTTTATTATAGGTTTTATTTGGCTTAAAATATTTGATAGAACTGATTTAGAAAATTATGATCTTCTTATGAATACTGGCCATATAATGTTATCACTTATACTTATGATACTTATATTATATGATGTTATTAAAGATACAATAATCTCTATTAAAAATAAGAAGTTCGCAAAGGTAAAAAAGCGATTCATAGGTGCATCTTATTTTTACTACTTTTGGTTTTTTGGTTTTGCTTTTTGGATGTTACTCTGGATTATGCCAGAGAAGGGACAGCCATGGTATTTTTACCTTGTAAATATAGCTTTATTTTTGTTAGGAGCAGCTCTACTATTAATGAGCATATATTGTTTATACTATAAATTAAGACCTAAGAAAAAGAAAAAATGAAAAACAAAACAACAATAACATTATTCACCATCTTTTTGCTAGTTATACTTATAGTATGTGCGGGGTGTTCACAATGATAGAAGTTGATAATCCAGACGGCAGTAAATGGTTTTACCACAATGATCATTTAGGAAGTACTACTTTGATTACTGATGAAGATGGCAATATTGTTGAGGAAACATTTTACACACCATTCGGTCAGAATACAGCAGGCGGTGTTGAAGAATCATATTATCTATACACAAACCAGTTCAAGGATGCAATAGGCTGTTATGATTATGGCGCAAGAGTTTACTGCCCAGGTTGGTATCATTTTACAAGTGCGGATCCAATAATTGCATCAATCTTTGATCCGCAGGGATTAAATCATTATTCATATGTTAAGAATAATCCTTATAGATATGTTGATCCGGATGGGAAGAAAATTAAGAGTTATGGTGCAAGTAAAGGCTATAAGTCTTCAGGTTACTGGTCTAGTAAATACGGAGGTGGTGATGGGGGTGGAGGAAGTTCAATTGCTGTATACAATGTTGAATATGAAACAGATGATGGAAGAAAAAGAAAAGTTTCAATAGATGCTGAAGATTATGAAAGATGGAAAGACACAGCAGAACTTTATGAACAAGAATCAGTCTATGCACAACACTTTTCTGATGATAGAGATATATCCGAAGAAATAATGGTTGCATATATAGAACAAACAATATATGATCAGGAATATCAACCAAAAAGCGACAAACAATTACGCAATGAGGATAAATTAATGCAATCAATTACTACTGTTGTTTTAAGCGTTGCAACTGCTGAAACTGGAGGATTAGGAGGTCCGATTGCTGCTTTGTTTTATGCAAATGCAGATATTCAAGAAATAAGAGCCATTGGAGGTGAACCAACAACATTTGATATGCTTTTAGCAAGTGCTGATATTGCTTCTGCAGGATTTGCAGCTAAATCAGTAAGAATTAGTGCTAAAATATTGGGTATAAATTTAGGTAGGTCAATAACAGCAGATTTTACAGCAGAGGGGATAGGTGAATTAATATATCAAGGAGGGAGAAGTTCAACTATTAACTATGTACGGGGTGATGAGGATGGGTAGGAATAGTCTTTTGTTTGTAGGCTTATTTGGGGTTATTGGAGCAATTTTTACAATTAACCATACTTATAAATATCTGAAAAAAGGAAAAATACAATCAATACAAATTTTTTCACACACAATTTTTTCGTTTAAAAAAGAACCACATAAAGCATATATGATCTTAGCATTTAATTCCATTATCGCTCTACTCAGCCTTATTGTAGGTATAGGTTTTATTTTAATGTATTTTAACATAATAGAGCCTTCAACAGGAATGCCATAAGTAATAACTTTCCTATACGACCAAACGAAAATGACCACAACAACAAAACAGCGTTCATTGACAAGCGATTTACCTAATTGGCACTCTCTTGTTGGCAATCTCATCTCTCAAGAAGGAGCAGGCGGCGAACTCATTACAGACGGCGATTATTACAGGCAATACAATGACTTACATCAATTAATTAAAGTGCGGAAAAAAACAGCGACAGGAAAAATCATTGAAGAATATTTCTATGGTCCTGATGGTGAGAGAATAATGACAGTGAATTCCATTACAAACACCACCATCTACACCCCGTTCAGAGAATGGATGCAGATAGTTAATTCAACAGGTTCTTATAATTACACTTATGTTTATGATGGCAATACACTTGTTGCGAGACACAACCCAGACGGCTCTAAATGGTTTTACCACAATGATCATTTAGGAAGTACTACTTTGATTACTGATGAAGATGGCAATATTGTTGAGGAAACATTTTACACACCATTCGGTCAGACAACAAGTGGAGGAGAACAAGAATCATATTATCTATACACCAACCAGTTCAAGGATGCAATAGGCTGTTATGATTACGGTGCAAGAGTTTACTGTCCAGAGTGGTATCATTTCACTAGTGCTGATCCTGTAATTGCATCAGTTTATGATCCGCAGGGATTGAATCATTATAGTTATGTTAAGAATAATCCGTATAAGTATGTTGATCCGAGTGGTAAAAGAATAAAAAAAGGTGGAGCAAGAGGATCGTACGCTCCAGCAGGTCATTGGTCAAGTAAATATGGTGGAAGTGGAGGCAAAGGTGGAGGAGGCAGCTTTTATGTTTCTTATTGGATAGAAGGTAGAGATGAAGAAACAAAAGTTAAAGGTATAACTGAAGATGAATTTGAGGATTACCAAGAAAAAGCAAAGCAATATGCTGATACATCTGTTTATGGTGCTTTTACCTCTAATGTAGAGCAGGAATATTTAGTTTATTTATTAGAAGCACATGAAGGGAAAGAGTATGAATATCGAAGTGCGACACAGCAGGCAATAGAAAATAAATGGATACAGATAGGTGCAGGTGCTGTTGTAGGTGCAGGTGTTGGAACAGCTGCAACAGTAAATCCAATAGGAACAGTGTTAGGTGGAATTATAGGTGGTGTGGCAACTGGAGGAACTTTTGCACTTGCTGATTTATCTGAAAAAGAAGCAATAAAGGGACAGACTAATTTAAGAAATATAAATATGGCATATGTTGATACATTGGTTAGTGGTTTTGGTGGTCTTGTAGGAAAAGCTGGTTTAGGTGTTAAAACAGGTGATGATGTTGTTATTGATATAGCTACTGATGTAGCAGTTGGTAGTGGTTATGAAGCAACAAAACCATATATTTTTGAAGGGGGAGAAAATTATGGATAATTTAAAAGTTCTAATATTTATGTTAAGTATAGGGTTTATAGGTCTAGCAGTTTGTGTTTATAGCATTATTTGCATAATCAAAAATAGGATTAATAAGATTGGATTATATTATGGCGAAAAGAAAGAAGTTATCTCATTCAAAAAAGATCCTCGAAAAGCTACAATAAATTTGATTGGGTATTTAATACTTGCAGTTTTATGTTTTATTCCTATTATTATCTCAATTTTAATTTATTTAGGTATTATTAAATAATTTAACATAAAAAAATGAAACAAATAACTATCCTAACATTAACCATGATTTTGCTAGTTATGCCTCTAATTTCAGCAGTAGATTTAACAAAGAACTTCCAATATGATAATGATCCGAACTTTGTTAACATAACCTACGATCAACTCAACCGTATCGAACAAAAGAATACAACAACAGATCAGTTCAATTACACTTACGATGAAACAAAAGGTACACTAACAAATGTAACTTTCACAAACAGTTCATACGAATATGAATATGACAATAGATATAGAATTGAAAAAGAATCTAAAACAATAGATGGAATCGAATTCAATAAAACATACACATACGATGCAAATAATAGAGTAATAAATATAGAATTCACATCAGGTGAACAGTTAGATTACACATATAGTCAGCAAGGATTATTAGAATCTATTAATAACTACACAAACCAAACACATACAGTTGCAAACTTGCCAGAAAATAGAACATACAACAATACATTATACACATTCTTCACATATAATGATACTAATCTAAGATTAAAGAACATTGAAACAAGTAATATACAAGATCTTAGTTACGAATACGATGATTTAGGCAATATTCTTGGAATAAACGACAATTACAACAATATCGAATACAACATGACATATGATGACTTAGATCGCATTACATACGCAAACAGAACAGGAGCAGTGCATGACTACGAATTCACCTACACCTATGATGCATTAGGAGATCTGTTAACAGTGATTGGAACATCTAATAGAACTTTCACTTACACTCAATTACCAATACACGCACCTGATACTGTTACAGTAGGAAATGCACCTCCAGTACATTACACACCTATACTAAACTCAACAGAAGGACGTAATAGAAGTACTGAAAACTTAACAGTTTACAATATTAACACATATGACTGGGAGGATGACAATGTCAAGAACATTGTTAACTGGTATAGGAATAATACTAGAGTTCTATTATTAAACCTACCATTTGAATCTAATTCAACAAGAGATTATTCAGATCACATCAATGGAACAGTCTCGGGAGCAACATGGGAATCTAATAGTGGCTATGACAACTTTGGAGCGTATACATTTGATGGTTCAGATGATTATATCTTATTAGACAGCGCAACAGAGCTTAATTTAGATGTAAATTACACAATTATTGCTCAAGTTAATATAAGTAGTTCTCAACCAGATACTCTTCCAAGAATCTTAGCTAGAATTTCATTTGCACAAGGCCAAGGATATGTATGGTACATTGGATCCTCTAATCAGAAGATGGGATTCCAAGTACAAGCAGAGGATCAGAAGAGAATTGTTACTTCAGATGATAACATCCCATTAGATGAGTTTTCATGCTATGCATTCTCATATAATGGAACAGACTCTAATCTCTACATTAATGGGACAGTTAAGAAAACAGAAACATGGCCAAGTTACGCAGTAACAAACGCAACAGACACTGAAAAGACTTATTTGGGAGCACAATCTCCCTCCACAAGACCATTAAAAGCTACTATGGATGATATTGTATTTGTAGACAGAGTTTTAACAGATGAACAAATTGAACAATGGTGCTTAGGTAATACTAATGTTATTTTATCAAATGAAACTGAAGAAGGAGACATATGGCATGCAGAACTAACCCCAAATGATGGTGTTCAAGACGGTCAAACATTAATCTCAAATAATTTAACAGTAAGAATTAATCCAAACCAAGATCCACCAATACTTAACTCAACTTATGGAACAAACATTACAACAGAAAATTTAACAGTTTACAATGTCTCAACATTTGATGCGCAGGGTGATGAAAGTAAGAATATTGTTAATTGGTATATAGATGGTTCATCTTTACAATTACTAAATCTGCCTTTTGAAGGTGGTTCTGATGCAACATTTACTAAAGATTATTCAAATAATTTGAATGGCACAATTTCAGGTGCAACTTGGAGTAACTCAAGCGGTTATGATGGCTTTGGAGCGTATACATTTGATGGTGTTGATGATTACATCTTATTAGATAATACAACACAACTTAATTTAGATGCAAATTATACTATTCTCACGCATATCAATATAGATAGCACACAAACAGATAGTCTGCCACGAATATTGGCTAGGATTACGTTTGCACAAGGTTATGGTTATCTAATGTGGTATCAAAGTGCAACTAATACTTTAGCATTCCAAGTAATGGCTGAAGACCAGAAAAGAATAATTAGTTCTACTGAAAATGTTCCATTAAACGAATTTTCATGCTATGCATATTCTTACAATGGTACTGATGCCAACATTTACATAAATGGCACGGTCAAAGCAACGCAATCATGGCCAAGCTATGCAGGAACAAATCTTACAAGTAATTTAAAGACTTATTTAGGTTCACAATCTCCTTCTGTAAGGCCATTAAAAGGAATTATGGATGATATTGTATTTGTAAACAGAACTTTATCAGATGAACAAATTGAACAGTGGTGTTTAGGCAATACAGACTTTATTGTTTCAGATGAGACTAAATCAGGAGAATCTTGGCAGGCAGAAATGACACCTAATG
>Ga0210057_1007730_pt1 | contig 12929 bp, 9 predicted proteins | sample CryGeyCG2114_010_2_FD_183968 | JGI IMG/M metagenome (GOLD analysis project Ga0210057, IMG submission 183968) | Groundwater microbial communities from aquifer - Crystal Geyser CG10_big_fil_rev_8/21/14_0.10 (SPAdes) (version 2) | ecosystem: Environmental > Aquatic > Deep subsurface > Groundwater ... | reverse complement strand
TAAATATAAGGTTCTTGAATTATTTTCGCTCATACTATAAGCATAAAGACAATATTTTGTTTAACTGGAATATTTTTTTATTTCCCTTCCACAATTTTAATCTCCTCCTCCGTCAAGCCGTATAATTTATAAACTTTTTTCAATTTCTGGATATAATTTATCAATTTCTTTTTGCAAGTCAATCGTATAATACAGCGAAGTAATTACTTTCAAAAAATGTTCAACGTCTAAAGATAATAAAGATTTCCCAACCCTATCCCTTAACCACTTGTCTAAAACCTGATAACCACCAATATAATAATTCCAAACTTGCGGCGTTATCATACCGAAATACTGATTATCGTTTATATAAAGCCGCTTTTGCTTTTCGTCATAATATCTTTTCGTTACCACGCTATCACCGACAACAGGAAATGTTGTATTAGAATTTTCCAATTTTTCCGACTTTAACAAGTGCAAATCAACCAACTTTTTGCCTATTTCTGTTATCTTATAAAAAAGCTTATCATCTTTAGTAAACGGAATCCGAGGAAAATCAATCTTTAAGAATTCGTTGTATTTTTTACGATAGATATTTGAATACAAAACAGCATAAATATAATTAAAAATCTTTTCCGGTTCTACTTGCTTGCCAAAATCTTTTTCTAATTTACTATAAAAATCCTGATTAATATTTGGCTTTTTATTAGATTTCCTCCTTAAGGTATGCTGAACGCCAGCCAAATCCAATTTTTCCTGCCCGCTGGAAATTACATAGTGTTTTTCTTCGTGGAGATAAAGCGGGAAAACATAAGCGCTTTCTTTCGTTTGTAGAGATAGCAGACAAATATCTGGTGCAAACTGTGAAACAAACCCATGTTTAAATGGGAAGGTTGACAGTTGCTTACTTGTAATAAGCGCCAAATTATTTTCGTCCATTTTCCAAATATTTTCATCCCGAGATCTCTCAATTAAATTTTTGTCGTAATAAATCCATTGAGTATCAAAAAGTCTATAGGAATATTTTCTAAATAGCTCATCTTTAATCTCGTTTTTTGTAAATTCTTCGCGGGCTTTTCTTATTTTCCAAGTCCCAGTATCCTTTAGATCAAAAGCTGATATCAAAGTTTGGTCATCAAGTTTTTTATTTGAAAACATCATTAATTTTCTTTCTAATTTGTCTTTCGAATTATCCAAAACGAAACCGTCCCTATGTGTTTTAACGCCGCTCGAAAACTCGCTGAAGATACTTACAAGAGGAGTGAATCTGCTATATCCTTTTTCTCCCTTCATGTCCTTAAAAACAAAATAATAATTTGGCTCTTTCAATTCTAGGTCTTGCAATTTAATACTTTTAATATCGTGCGCTTCCAAAAATTTATATTTTTCTTCTCTTAAACCGTAGAGGTCGATATATTTAATTTCTTTTTTGACTTCTTCCGACTTAATCATCAAAATAATACATACCCCTTGCTGTATATCAAAAACATTCTCATCTTTGCCGCCTTTGGGAGTTTTTTCTTGACGTTTCAAGTTGCCGTGTAAATTTAAAATATAAATTTCATCAAAATCTTCGGCTAATTTGCACCGCATATCGCGGTGAATCAGGCCATCTAAATATGAGTTATTCGTTATCATTCCGACAATTCCCTGCCCTGCCTGTTTAATTTTCCAATGGGCAAAAGCAATAAATTTTATATAGTCATCTGAAAGCGGCTGAATATTACGTTCTTGTTTTCTAACATTTTCCTTATAGCTTTCGTATAATTTCTTATAATCAGAATCTTCTTTTATAATATTCGCCGAGCTCACCGAATATGGCGGGTTGCCCATTATTACTAAAATTGGAGTTTCTTTTTTAATTTTCAGCGCTTTTTCTGATTCTTCGGTTAACGCATGCGGAAAGCCAGGAAGAGTGCTCGTCACGTGTTCTTTAAAGTCCAAAGTGTTTGTTAAATATAGATTGAACTTCTCATCAATTCCAAATTTATAACCGAGTTCTTCCAATAATAATGAGATTTTTAGATGGCCAATGATATATGGCGCCATCAGAAGTTCAAAGGCATAGAAATTTTTAAGAATATGATCTTTGACAATTTGCGTCCAAGCGCCGGCTTTGGGGCTTTTTTTAATTTCATCGTGAGCTATGCTGATAGCATTAGATGGAAAAGTTAATGTCCCTGAAGCGGGATCAAGAATCGTCACCCCGTCAGAAGCAAAGCCATATTTTTTGCCAAACTTTTCTTTAAGGAGATTGTTTATAGATCGAGTGATGAAAGAAACCACCGGAAAGGGCGTATAATAAACTCCTCTGGCTTTTCGTTTTTTCGGATCGTATTCTTTTAAAAATGTTTCATAAAAATGCATTAAAGGGTCGTCTCCGCCTTTTTTAAAATGCAATTCTTCTCTGATTTTTTCTATATCCGCGTAAGCTAAAACGGTAGCGATATCATCAACATAAACCGCAGCGGCTTCCGGCAGAGCATTAGATGAAATTAACGAAAAAGTGTCGTGCAAAATTTTTATATTTTTAGGAATCAACCTCTCTGCTATGAATCTATCAAATTCGTCCCTATTTTTTTGTTTCAACCTAGCTGAAAAAAGACCGTAAACGATTGTTTGCGCATAAATGTCGGCGAAATCATTTTTTGAAAGATTCGCTATCAGATATTCTTTAAAAGCTTCGTATATCCTGTCTATTTCTTCTGCTTTTTCGTCATTCAATAAATAACTGATTTGACTGGGGATTAAAGCCGCGCGGCTTGCCAATTCTTTTGCTAAAGATTTAGCGGTTTTTCTCTCCGGAATATAGAAAGAAAAAAATGCTTCCAGCAATTCAAAAAAATCTTTTTCATTCTGATAGGGTGGCACATTGTTCAATTTTAAAAGTCGCGGCTGTCCAATTTTTACTTTTTTTATCCATTTACCCTTGCTTTCGTCAACGGCATCTCTCCGCCACAACCAAAAATCAAAATAATTAGTAAAAATAAAATTGGGCAGCTTTTGTTTATACCGCTCAATTTGCTCTGAATCTTCTATGACTCCCAATTCTTCATTCTCTAAATCTTTAGCTTCAACATAACCAATAAGTTGCTTACCTTTTCTTATGGTTAAATCTGGAATTCCCGCTTTAGTTTTTTTCGACTGAATAGTTATGTTTGGATCAAAGCCCTTTGACTTTAAAAAGCTATCCAGTAATTTTTTCAGATCCGAATAATAGCTTGGCTCGGTAGCGTCACCAGCTTTGTGTGTTTTGTGAATATCTTGAAAATATTGATTCAACATAGAATTGTCTTTTCCTTAGCTTTTTGCCTGTCCATTTTTCAATTTTTATCAAAAATTACCCTATCATCATTTTACCCCAAACCCCGCTTTTTTTCAAACCGAGCCCCGTTAGAAGTTTACCGCGCAAAATATCGAATCTAATGAAAAAGCCGATAGGCGTAATCGCCCGTTTACTCACTGTATACAGAGATATAGCTGAACTTCATAACGGGACGAGCTTAGCATGGCAAACAAAAATCCCTGCTGTAAAAACAAGGATTTTGCGATAACGTTAATATTCGTGATATCAGATATCACGAATATTTATTTATTCGGAAAACACTGCTTGCACAAGTCGTATGCCGTTCCGCCGCCTACCATAGAGCAGGAAGGCACGGACGTAAATTGCGAGCAGTCAGTTGACTGGCCGCTTTGCGAGCTTGCGCTTGGCATGGGGGTGCTGGCTGGCGCACCCGTTACCGCCGGCGCGCCGGTTGAAGATGGAGCACTGCTTGAAACCGGTATATCAGACACCGAAACGTTTAAGTCGTAGCTTGGCGCTGATAATTTGGTCTCTCCTTTGTAGGAAAAATCCGAGTCAACCGCGATGCCCGAAAAGATATTTAAACCCGCTAATTGCGGCACGTCCAGGCCAAAAGACGACAAATTCAAATCGGGCATGGACGAAAGCGCCAAATCAAGCTTCAGTTTTTCTATCTTTAATTTTTCCAAATCGCTATCGTTTTTGCTGGTCTGATGTCCGGGCGACTGATACCACCAGTAAATCCCACCGGCAACAACTAAAACCCCGACGACTGCGGCTATTATAGTTGTAATTTTTTTGTTGTCCATGGTCTTAGGCGTTAAAAGTTATAATTTCTAGTGAGCCACAGGCGTCCCGCCTTGCGGGACATCTGGGGTGAACGACTAAATTTCAAGCGAAGTCACGTACCGTGACGTCGCTTATTTTTCCGGCGGCGTATCGTCTCCGGTGATAAAGTAGAACGCGTCCAGAATCGCCGCCCCTACCGAAGTTGATTTCTTGGTAATTTTAATTTTATGCGCACCGGCGCTCAAGTCAACGCCAGAGCTGACCTTATGCCAGCCAAAAGCTCCCTTATCGCCGGGCGAAGCCACGGTGGTTTCCGGAAAAACGCCGTAGCGTTTGCCGTCAAATTCTATAATTATCCGGCGCACACCCCGCGGCTGAAACTTGTCTACATAATCCCGCACCCAAACATTATACTTGCCGGCCTTGGGCACCGCCAAGTCATAATTTAAGTAATCCCCGCCCGCGCCCATATACCAGGAGCCGCTGCCAAAATACGGCGGCCGCCAGGGAGGATTATTTTCGCGCGCCATAGGATTAGAAACACCGGTTCGGGTATTATAAGAAGAAGCACTTTCCGCTTCCAGCCAAATTCCCTGGCCAGCTTTAATTTTATCAATCTCATCCTTTGGGTCAGCCGCCATTTTTTTGATGTCGGTTTCATCCTTTTTAAGCGACTCCGTTTTACTTATCAGTTCGGCGCTCGGCGGCTTAGTATCGGCTTTTTGACAAACGGCCTGAATATCGTTGATTTTGTTAAAAGTCGCGGCGATTGCCTGTTTTATCTTATCAAACTTACTACCCCAGGAATTAATCTGTTGGCATTTATCATCTTTTTTGCCGGCACAAGCTTTTTGATTATAGTTTGTTTGATTTAAGCCATCGGTTAGCCCGCTTTTAATAATGCCCAGCTGTCCCGTCACGGCACGGCAAAAGGCCTTAGTGCTGGCTTTTTCGGCCTGCTCGGCCTGCAATTCCTTGGCTCGCAAGCGCAAAGCATTACCCTGTTCTTTTAAGCTGCCCAGTAACGCGCTCATCTCCTGCAAGTCGTCGGCTTTCTGGGAAGAAACGCAGAATTTTTCTATTTGCGCTTTGCCGGCCGAAAATTCACTGACGGCCGCCGCCAGAATATTATATTTTTCAGTTAAAGCGTTAACGCCTTGGCACTCGGGCGTATTTTTACCTTTACATTTATCTAAATTGCTTTTCAATACCGTCAAATCATTGCCCTGGATTTCTGCTTGGGCGGCTTTTAACTGCGGCAAGGACTGACTGCACGCTTTCTTAACTGAATCGGCAATGGCTTTTTGTTTTTCTGCTTCCAGCGCCTGCCTGTCTTGCGCCAAAGCCGCTTTAACTTCGCCTACGCTTTTGATGGTCGGGTCTTCTTTACGCGCCGCTTCAATATCGGCATCGGCCGCTTCCAACTGCTTCAAACCCTCTGTCATGTTCTTATCCAGCATTTTAAATACCAAGATCTTGCGCAAAGTAAAGGCCTCGTTTTTATATGTGTCGTATTGGGAACGATTAGCTTTTATCTCTTCGTCAATTTTGCCGCCCGCTTCGCTAAGCGCCTGGCCAATATCTTCAAATTGTTTCTTTTGAGATCCGACGATTTCATCTACTTTGGCCTGAATCTTTTGCTTCATTTTCGCTGCCCTATCGACCACCAAGGACTGAACTTGCACCTCTATATCGCTGGTGGCCGCCGCTATCAGAGAGTTGACGCCGCTCGCTCCGGCTGATTTAGCCGCCGCCTGAATTTGGGCTTTTTTGGTTTCCACCAACTGCTCAACCAAATCATTGATTTCTTTTTGCATGGCAACCGCTTCTTGGTCGGCAAATTCTTTTACGTCTTTATTAATCTTGTCGCGCAATTCGTCGCCCTTAGCTTTTATTTTGCCGCCTAAAGTTTGGCTTAATTGATTGCCGATTTTATCGCGCGCTTCAGTTTGTCCCCACGACTGAAATTCCTGAGCTAGCTTAGCCGCCTCATCAACGTTGGCGGCCGAGCATATCGCATCTACTTTTTTCTGCCCTTCGGCCTTAAGCGCGGCCGGATCAGGCGATTCAACTTCAACACCCAGCGCCTTCACTTTGGCTATGGCCGGCATCATATATTTCTGCAGCGCATCCATCGCCGAGAAAAAAATCACCGCTCTTCCATTTGGTCATCGCGCAATAAATCGCCACCAACTCTTGGTCGCTGGCATATTGTTTAACGTCTTCGGGCATGCTTCTTATTTCTTCTGTATCAACCGGCGGCGGTCCGCCATGGTCAAAGGCGGCAGGCGGCGCGCCCATTTCCTGCTGAAATTGATTAATTTCTTCCTCGCTTGGTCATTTCTTAATGTCAGCCGGCGGCCCGCCCTGATCCTGAGCAATCGCCATAATAGGCGCTAAAGAAAAACTAAGAATCAGCGTTATGTTAGCCAAAAAAACAATAACTTTTTTCATAAACTAAAATTAACTTTTGATTACTTAATTTTAACCCGCCTAAAATTTGTATGAATAACAAAAGCCCCCGCTTCTGCTGGGGCTTTTGTTATTCATACCTCAAGGATTCCATAGGCGACTTCTTAGCGGCTTGGCGGGCAGGATAAACGCCAAAGGTTAAACCAATAATTGCCGATAAAGAGAAGGCGCCAAAGACCGCCAGCCACGAAACAGCCAACGGCCAATTTGGCAAACCCTGTGTCCGAACGACCAAACCAATAAGCATTGAGACCATAATGCCAAAAATTATACCGATAATTCCGCCCAAGCCAGTAATAATTAAACTTTCTATCAAAAACTGCCAGAGAATATTTTGACTGGTTGCTCCGAGCGACTTGCGTAAACCGATTTCTCTAGTTCTTTCACTAACCGAAACTAACATAATATTCATAATGCCCACCCCTCCAACCAACAAAGAAATGCCCGCTAAAAATCCTAGCAACAAATTTAAAATGGCGCTCACTTGTTCAACGCGGCTTAAAATTTCCGCCATAGTGAATATCTGAAAGTCATCTTTATCGGAATCGGTGATATTATGATTGCGTCGCAATAAGCGGCTGACATCGGCAGTGGCGCGGTCAATATACTTTTGGTCACTCACATCAACGTGAATTTCAGTCAAATAATCAATGCCTAAAATTTCTTTAAGCGTGACTTCTAGGGGCACATAAATAAAATCATTCATATCCATTCCTGAAGAGCTCATCATACCGCCTTGAGGTTCTTGAACCCCAACTACTTTAAAATTCATGCCTTTCATCCGGATGTTCTTTCCCATGGGATCTTCCTGACCAAAAAGCTTCTCCGCCAATGTGCTGCCCAGCACCGCGACTTTGGTTAAGCTATCATTTTCTTCATAGTTGAAAAATCGGCCAACAGCCAATTTGGCGGTTTTGACAATTAACGGATAATCCGGGCTGCAACCATAAACCAGCACCCGTCGCTCTTTATTGCCATAGACCACCCATTCCTGCCCAATGGTCTGGCCATTGACCGCTACTATATAGGGAAAAATCTGTTGATTTTTTAAGTCCTTTATATCTTTGATCTTGAGCGTAGTGATCTTAATTCCCTGGACCATTGAAGTAATGGACTGGGTTTGGTTGGCACCGGGAATTTTTACGGCAATATCCAGAAGATTCGGGCCAAAGGCATTCATTTCATTAGTAACCAGGCCTTTTAATCCTTGCCCCAGAGATAAAATTGTCACTACCGCCGCCACGCCGATAACAATACCCAAAATAGAAAAAAAAGCGCGCAATTTATTGGTTTTCAGGGCAATAAATGATTGTTTGGTGATAGTTAGAAAATCCATAGTCCTATTTTATTGGCGCCTTAAGGCCTCTATTGCCTCCATTAAGGAAGCTCGATTGGCCGGCCAAAGGCCAAAAATTAGACCGACACCCGCCGCCATAAAAACCGCTGACAAAACTGAAAGCGGTGTAATGATAAACCTCCAATCGTAATCAAAATAATTAACGCCTAGCGCTATAGCTCCGGAAATTAAAACGCCTAAAATAATGCCAAGAATTCCTCCAATTAGCGTCATAGCCGCGCTTTCAATCAAGAACTGGAAAAGAATATCTTTTCTCTTGGCGCCCACCGCTTTACGCAGACCGATTTCCTTGGTTCTTTCCGATACCGTAACAAACATAATATTCATAATGCCGATTCCTCCCACAACTAAAGAAATAGCCGCTACGGCCCCTAAAAACATTTTTAATGCCTGGGTAATTGAACTTAAAATATCCAAGGCCTGGGCTATGCTTCTGACCGTAAAATCATCCTTGATTACATCCTTTATGTGGTGACGAAAACGAAGGACTTCTTTAACCTGGACGATGGCCGGATCAATATTTTCTTCTTTATCCACCTTGGTTCTGATATAAGCCACGTGGTCAATGCCCAGCATTATTTTTTGAGCGGTTTTTAACGGAATAAAAACTTGCTCGTCTTGATTCTGCAATCCCGCCGCTCCTCGTTCTTTCATCACGCCCACCACCTTAAAGACCACTTGGTTTATCTTAATTGATTTTTCTAGCGGGTCTTCCTGGTCAAAAAAGTCCGTAGCCACTTTGCTGCCCAATATCGCCACCCTGGCTAAACTATCCATATCTTCCTGTTTGATAAAGCGACCCGACTCAACAGAAGTATCTTCTACCACGGGGTATTCGGGCATTACGCCGGTGTAATTAAGCTCTTTGGTCTGACTAAAATAACTGACGGTGCCACGACCAGTAATATAGGCACTGATAGCTAAGATATTAGGCAATTTCCTAATTTCCAGCGCGTCTTCATATTTTAAAGTAGTCACTTCTATGCCAAAAGCGGCCGAGGGCGGCCCTTGGTCATCAGAGGCACCGGGTAAAATGCCAATAAGATTTGTGCCCATGGCCTTTACTTGGGCCAAAAGCAAGTCCTGCGCGCTGGCGCCGACTGAAATAATTGAGATAACCGCCGCGACGCCAATAATTATACCCAACATTGTCAATAAAGAACGCGTCTTATTTAAAGTAAGATTACCCCAGATATATTTTAGAGTTTGCCTCAAGTTCATAAACGTCGCTGCTATTTTACGAGGCCGTCTTTTGCCAGACGCTGGCTGGCTAATTTTTGGTCGGAAATAATTTGTCCGTCTTTTAACGTGATAATTCGCCGGGCGCATTCGGCCACATATTTTTCGTGGGTTACCATCACAATAGTGCGGCCCTCTTCGTTTAGGTCTTGAAGAATTTCCATTACTTCCTGGCCCGATTTACTATCTAGATTTCCCGTTGGCTCATCTGCCAAAATCAACCGAGGGTTATTTATTAAAGCCCGAACAATGGCCGCTCGCTGTTGTTCGCCGCCGGAAAGCTGATTGGGCTGATGGTCAACACGATGGGAAAGATTTAATTTTTCTAAAATTTGCCGGGCATTTTTTTCGCTCGTTTTTCTGTCTAAATGAGGTGTATAGATGGTCGGTAATAAAACATTTTCCAACACCGAAGTACGCGCCAAAAGATTATAGGCCTGAAAAACAAAACCAATTTTTTGATTTCTTATTTCAGCTAACTTATTGTCATCAAGTTGATTCGCCTCTTCGCCGTCAAAAAAGTATTGGCCTGAAGTTGCCTTGTCTAAAAAACCGATAATATGCATCAGCGTTGACTTGCCCGAGCCCGATGCTCCCATAATCGCTACGAATTCTCCTTCATTGATAGCCATCGTCACGTCGCGCAGAGCTGAAGTTGCTGACCCATCATTAACATAGTCCTTGGCAATATTTTCTAATTTAATAAGCATAGAGAAATAGTATTAGCCGCTATTTTGAAGCAATAACTTCATCGCCTTCGTTCAGTCCCTCAATAATTTCTATCGTTGTTTCACCCTCCAAGCCGGTTTTTATGATTTTTTCTTTAACCTTACCTTCTACTAAAACCTGAACGTATTTATCGCCATTTTTTCCTTTGACCACATAATAGGGCAGATAGAGAACGTTTTCTTTTTTGTCGGTTTGAATATCAAGATTGGCGGTCATGCCCGATTTTATTTTGACATCTTCTACGTCAAAAACAGAGGTCACCTTGTAATAGACCACGCCCGAAACTATCGTTTCGGCAGGATCAATCTTAATAATCCGGCCGCTGAATTTTTCCGACGGGCCTAAGGCGTCTAAGGTTATAGCAACCGGGTCAGCTAAGCTGACTTCAGCAATCTCGTTTTCTGAAACATTGGCCTCAATCTCAAATTTAGCATTGCTTAAAACTGATATCACGGCAGCATTGGCGGCCACAATCTCACCAACTTTAGTATTTTTTTGAGTAACAATGCCGCTGATCGGCGATTTTATTATGGTTTTACCAAGCTGAGCCGCATAGCTGTCCACATTGGCTTGAGCGTATCTAACCTGCGCTTCTTGAGAAGCAATATCTTGCGCGGTATTACCGGCCAATTTTAGATTTAATTGGTCCTGAGCCGTTGCCAGAGTATTTTGGGCGGTTGTGATGGCAGTCTGATTGGTATTTTTTTGCGCCGCAATCGCTTGCTGTTTGCTATTGATGCTAGTAAGCGAAGTGTTAACATTAGTCCGGCCTAGATTTATATTATACTTGTAGCTGGTTAAAGTTGCGCTAGTTAAATTTGCGGCATTGTTTAAGGCCTCACTGAAATAATTTAGAGCGCTCTGCACAATTCTCATTTGGCTGTTTACATTCGCCAAGGCCGCGTCTTGATCGCTCCGATTGCTTTCCAAGAGATTAATGGCTTCACTCGTCTTATTAAGCGCGCTTTGGGCATTAATCATGCCAACCTCAGCATTAACTTCGGCCTGGGAGCCGGTATAAAAGGTCAGCTGGGGATTAATGCTTGCTCGGTTGGAAAATAAATCCGCCGATTGTTTATTAACAGCGTCATCGGCCGAGTCATAGACGCTGGTTAATACTTCCCGCACGCCATCATAAAGATTATTTAAATCAGTTGTCGCTTCGCTTTGCGTGTCAACTAATGATTTTTGAGCATTAGCCACCGCTGTTCGGCTAACCTGGATATCTTCTTCGCGCGTGCCCGCTTTTAACTGGTCTAATTCAACCTGTTCTTTTTGCAATGAAGCCCGCGCCTGTTCCAGTTGAGCTACCAAATCAGCATTGCTTAAGCTGGCCAGCGTTTGGCCTGTGCTGACTTTATCGCCGACTTTCACACCAACATAGGACACTCGGCCGCTTTTTTCAAAGGCCAGGTCAACGCTTTCGGCCGCTTTAACGCGTCCGGTTACGCTCACTTCCTGAATTAGCTCGCCTTTTTGCACGGCTGTAAACTCATAAGAAGATTTCTTGGTGGTTCGGGAATAAATCCAGCCGCCGGAAATTATCACTGCCAAAATAATAATGGCAGTCCAGATATAATGTTTTTTTATAAAATTCATCATCTCAGATAGTAGTCCGTCCGTTAGTTATCTACTTTTGGGCAAGACCACATATTTAATTGGTTAAACTCACTTATTTTTTACCAGATAGTAATTCTTTTGGCGGCTCACTACCTGGCATGTTTTTAGCTTTTATTAAAATAATTAAAGATTTTTTTATAGATTTTTATCATTTGTCTCCTCTCCGTATCCGTTAAACAGCTGAATATTTCCCGCATACAACCAGTGATTTGTTTGAAGCCGTATTTTAACACGCTCTTGCCCTTGGCGGTTATGCATAAATGAGTAGCTCGCCGGTCGGTTGCGTCTAATTGACGCTTCAAAAGACCATCATCAACCATGCTGTCAATAATCGACGTGGCCGAGGGCGGCGTAATAGATAAAAAATCTGCCACCTCTTTCATAGAAGGCCTTTTATGCTTTTGCAAGTAGCCCAGCACCTGAATTTGTAGGGGCGAACAAGGCCTTAAATCCTGAGCGCGGCTCTTTTTTAGATGAATCTGAATCGAGCGCAAAACTCCCAATAACAGCATTGTCAGTTCTTCTGCGCTGGTTTTAGCTTTTCTGGATGGCATATCCTTAGAATATTAAATAGTTAGATTACCTCACTATTATACTCTTTACTAAAAATCTGTCAAGCCCGCCGGCGGTTTATAGAGTTGTACCACTTTAAAAGCCGAGAGTATAATTACTTACGTTCTCGGCCAAACAAAAGGCTAAGTTCCCTTTATTGTTTTTTCACAGAGTATAATTGCGGATCTATGGCGCGCTCAAAACATGTCCGGCCGGTACTATGCCGCCAGTTATTGAATGTTTCCAGGGACGGCTCAACCACAGACATTGGTTTAACCACGCCGGCGTCGCTCTGGTTTGTTGCAAGTTCGGTTGTGAAAGTCGCGCAAAGCTCAAATTTCAAATCACCCAAGACCCTATATTCATACGGCAGTTTTGTTTCCGGATCAGTTGGCGCGGTATAACCGGAAATACTATCGGTTAGCAGGCCCAAATTAACGGGCAAGCTATTTTTTTGCTGCCAGAAATAAACTATCTGCTCCTGAATGTCTTGCAAGTCGGTCAATCGCCGCTCATCTATTCTTTTTTGTCGGGCGACAGTCGGCGAACCAGCTGCATAAAAACCATAAATTATCACCACCGCCACAATAGCAACAACTGCCCACCTAAAGATTTTTATACCAACCCGGCTGGCTGGTTGCGCGCTGTACCGCAATTTCCACAAATAATAGCCGAAAACTGATATGGCAATAAACATTACCGCTCCAATTTTTAAAATAAACCTTCCGGTCATCTCTCCTTGCAGATAGTTAAAGATAAGCGCAATGAGATCGCCAATAATAACGCCGGCCGCCGCAAAAACCGTCAAATAAAGGAGCCACTTGCGCACGGATAAGTCCCTTTTTTCGGGAATTTTGCGTTCTGCTCTCTTCATATACCAAAGCG
>Ga0210057_1007729_pt1 | contig 12929 bp, 10 predicted proteins | sample CryGeyCG2114_010_2_FD_183968 | JGI IMG/M metagenome (GOLD analysis project Ga0210057, IMG submission 183968) | Groundwater microbial communities from aquifer - Crystal Geyser CG10_big_fil_rev_8/21/14_0.10 (SPAdes) (version 2) | ecosystem: Environmental > Aquatic > Deep subsurface > Groundwater ... | reverse complement strand
TTTCCCATGCTATTTACTAGTTGCAGTAGTACCCAAGAAACAACAGATGCACAGAAAAAAGCTGATATTTACTATTCTCATGGAACCAGCAAACTACTATCAAAAAATTATACCGAAGCACTCGATTTAATGTTGAAAGCTGAGGACCTAGACCCAAAAAATTCTTCTATCCAAAATAATTTGGGAATGGCCTACTATTTCAAAGGCCGCTACAAGGAAGCCGAGGAACATCTCAAGGCTTCATTAGAAATTGATCCTAAGAACTCAGATGCTCGCAATAACCTGGCCAGTCTATTTTTTGTTTCAAAAAGATATGGCGAGGCAAAAAAAGAATATCAAAAAGTAGCAGCGGATTTAATTTATCAACACCAGTACCGCACGTACTTTAATTTGGCTTTAATTGCATTGACTGAAAGAAACCAAAATGAGGCCTTACAGCTACTGAATAAATCAATCCGGGAAAAATCGGACTACTGTAGTGCCCATTTTAAGATTGGTGAAATATTAAGAGAGAAGAGACAGCTTTCCAATGCCTTGGAGTCTTTTAAGGAAGCCTCAATGGGAGTTTGCTACAATCAACCAGGTCCAATTTTTGAACAGGCTATCACTTATGCGATGATGAAAAAATACACGAAAGCCGAGGAAAAATACCAAGAAATTATTGATCGTTTTGCCAAGACTGCTTACGCTCCACTTGCCAGTTTGGAACTAGGAAAAATTCGCAAGGATATGAGTAATAAAGATCAAAAATCTTCTGTTGCCAAAAATAGCAAATCGAAAATCTATAGGGACTTACAAAACAGACAACAGAGAGCTAGTGATAGTGATGATGATTTAGATAGAGAAATGGAAGTTTATGAAACTCCTAAATTTTAGCAGCGCAAATTTTAATAATGGAATGATGGAATGATGCAGATGGAAAACAACGAATTTAATAATCCTAACCTACCCACAAATTTCAAATCGATAGGAACAATTCTTAAAGAGGCGCGTGAGAAAAAAGAATTTTCATTAAAAAAAATATCTCATCAAACCAAGATCAATTTGACTCTTTTGGAAGCACTAGAAGAAAACCAGTTGGATAAACTACCAAACAAAGCCTACGTAACAGGTTTTGTTAAATCCTACGCCCAAGTTCTCGGCCTAGATTCCAATGATTGCGTTGAGATTCTAGAAAAAACCTATCAAAACAAGGGACCTAGTCGACAGGTTCCAAGGGCGAGTGTCTTAAAAGAACCCGAAATCCAAGAAAATAGTACAAATTGGATATTTACTGGTGCAGCAGCAGCGCTCATTATAATTGGAGTCTCTGTCTATTTCATAAACGCTAAGAAAAAAATAGATAAATCAAAACTAACCGTAACCAGCCAACAGGTAAGTGAAAATAGCCCACTTAAAAATAATGCTTCTGTGCCAGAAGTGACCACTCCTGCTCCGACGGCCGTAGTAACAGAGCCTAATATTGCTCCTGGGCAGAATGAAAAGAAAGCCTTGGTGGTCAAGGTAGAAGCGCCCCCTGTTGTTTCCAAGAAGGTCGAGAGCAAAATAGAGATTAAAAAACAGGTTCCCCAAGAAGAAAAAAATGATGGAGAAAAGAAAGAAGAAAAAAAATTAAGCTTTCGCTCAATTCCTGAGAAGCTCTACGAAATGGCGGAAGACAAGAATCAAGAACTGCTTAAACAGTACGTGCCAATGAATATGCAGTCATCAGTCATCTCCGATAAACAGAATGTCTTTATCAATGCTGTAGACGGCGATACCTGGATCACTTATAAAAAAGATGACGACGCTATTAAGCAATTTGTACTTAAAAAAGATAAAAATATTCTTATCCGTGGTGACGAGATTAGATTATTTCTAGGCAACGTAAATGCCACCAAGATCTTCTTAAATAATGACCCCATTAGTTTACAGTCTCGTAGCGGTGTTAAAAGTTTAGTCTTTCCTCAAAGCGCAGCTAAAAGATATCACATTCCCCTTTTTGTTTTCGAAGGTGGAAATGTTATGACCAGTGATGAGTATCTAAGCAAAAAAGAAGGCAAAATAGAAGAACGCGAGGCTGATGAATAATTTCTATCAACTAACCCAGTCCAACTTTTTGTAATAACGAATGGCCAAAAGTGCTGTCAACGCAGTTGGAAAAAATATGACCAAAAATTGTGGGATACTATATTTTTTCGCCATTGCTACCCCTATAAAGTAAATTGAGTAGTAGCAAATCACTGCCAATAATGCCAGGCCTCCAGTATTGCGCGATTTTCCACGACCATGCTTGATGCCTAAGCTAAAGCCAAGCAAAGTGAACACCACACAAAGAAATGACGAATTTATTCTCTCCCAAAATTCAAGCTTAGCATTGGGCAAGGCCTCCGAAATTTGGTCAAACTCTCGACTTTCTTCCGGACTCAAAGGGCGAGTTTTAAGCAGCCTTAAAGCGCCAGCTTTTTTTAACTCCATTTCATTGATATAGGCATCCAATTCTGTGCTAGTGCGTGTGCTATCTTTATTCACGAAACCAGGCTTTGAATCTTGCTGAAAAATAGGAAAGTCATATTGATTAAAAAGAATTTTTTGAATATTGCCATTGGCCATATTTGATTTAACAATATTTCCTTCAAAAAGATGAAGGCGAATCGATGGAGTTTGGGCCGCTCCCTCCTGTTTAACCAGAACACCCTTCTTGGCCATGATAACTTGATCTTCCTTGCCTCGATTATGTATAAAAACGTTGCCTAAAACTAGCCCGCCTTCATCTACTGTTTTAGCGAACAAAGTAACGTTAGGAATGTCAGTGAAAAATTGCTCTGGTTTTATATTCTCGAGCATCCCCTGAGAGGTGAGCAGGATAATAGTATTTTTAAATTTTCTCTTGGAAAAGGGAATGATGCTTCTATTGAGAGAATAAATAGCGCCTGCAACCAAAATTGAAATAATCAAAAATGGAATAAATAAATGAAACTTAGAGTGACCAAAAGATCTGGCTGCAACAATTTCAGAATCTTCACTTAAACGGTTTAGGGCAAACATACTGGCAAATAAGATACTTAAGGGAACGGCCATAGGAATAAAGGATATTGCAATGTGCATTACCAATTCACCGACATCAACCAGAGGTACTCCTTTGGCGATAACAAGCTGAGTTATACGAAAAAGCTGGAAGGTCAGCAGGAAAGCGACAAAAAAAACAGTGCTCACCATAAATGGCAAAGCAAAATTTGAACCCAAGTACCTATAGATAATTTTAACCACAGTATTTTCCCGCTCTGACTCACTTCGTCGCTTAGACAAAGGACCAGCACTATGCTAGTTTAGCCGGCAATTTCGAAATGGAAAAGGCAGAATCATATAATAACACAGCAAGGAGATGGTGCGTGAAATTAACTTTTAAGGCCCATGATCATTCATTCGACAATAAAGAACTGGTTATCGCAGGCGTATTTTCCAAGTCCAGCGAAAGTAAGCGTGGTGACAAAAGCGGCAAGACCCACACCTTTCCTGATTTCTCACATTGGCCCAAAGATGTCGTGGCAGCCTTGCAAAAAGTACAAGGGCACAAACACTTTAAAGGCAATCCTGGCGAAACCTTCAGCTTCACTTTGGCCAGTGGTGGCCAAGTGGTGGCACTGGGGATGGGAAACAAGCAAAAGGCCACACCCGAAACCTTGCGCAAGGAAATTGCCAGTGCTCACAAACAACTTAAAAAATCTCATGATGAGATAAGCGTTGCCTTTGATACCTTTACGCTTAAAAATCATGAGGACAGCCTCGAAGCCTTGGCGCAAGGGATATTGCTGGCCAATTATAGCTTTGAAAAACATCTAAGCAAAAAATCCGAAAGTCCGCTTAAGGCAGTAACTTTTTTTAGCGGCGAAAAGTCGCCTAAATCCAAAAAGTATTCTGATCTTCTCAACAAAGCTGAAATCTTGGTCGAATCTATCAACTTGGCACGAGATTTTGTCAACGAACCACCCAATCTGCTTCACAGTGAAGAATATGCAAAAAGATTGGCTGCCGATGCCAGAAAAATTACTGGAGTCAAGGTCAAGATTCTTGGCAAACAAGAGATGAAAAAAGAAAAAATGGGCATGTTTCTCTCGGTCAATGCCGGCTCAGGCTATGAACCACAATTGGTTCATCTGACTTATACGCCTAAAGCCGCCACTAAAAATACCAAGCATGTGGTCTTTGTTGGTAAGGGACTAACATTCGACACTGGGGGATACTCTCTAAAGCCCAGCGCCTCGATGGTTAACATGAAATTTGATATGGCAGGCTCCGCAACAGTCTATGGCGCTTTTAGAGCGCTAGCAAAACTGGGAGCCAAGGTGAAAGTTTCTTGCATCCTAGGTCTGACTGACAATGCCATTAATAGCCTGGCGACTATGCCTGACTCCATTGTTGTGGCCCGCAATGGTAAAACCGTTGAAATCCTCAATACTGATGCTGAAGGACGCTTGGTTCTGGGCGATTGCCTCGACTATGCTTGTGATTTGAAACCTGATTACCTTATTGATGCTGCCACACTCACTGGCGCAGTACTTGTCGCTCTTGGAAGCGAAGTATGCGGACTCATGGGCAACAACCAAAAAATGAATGATAAACTTTTGAGTTCTGCCAAAGCAGTAGACGAATACATGTGGCAATTGCCAATTATTCCAGAATGGCACAAAGACATTAAATCCCTCAATGCCGATCTAAAAAATATCGGATCTCCCGGCACCGCCGGAACTGCCAAAGCAGCTGCCTTTCTGGAAAATTTTGTAAAGCCCGATGTTCATTGGGCACATTTGGATATCGCAGGAATAGGCGACTCACAAGCTCACTTGCCCTACTGCCCTAGCAAAGGTGCCAGCGGCCTGATCGTGCGAACTTTGGTTCACTTCGCACAAAGTGTCTAGCTTATTTAAAATTGTACTGGTTGCGCCTGATATCCCTGGTAACACAGGGACAATCGGGCGCACTTGCGTCGCTCTCAACCTGGAACTTATCCTGATCCATCCCTTGGGTTTTGATATATCTGAGAAGGCCGTAAGGCGCGCTGGCTTGGACTATTGGAAGCACGTCAAAGCCTCTGAGTTTAAAAATTTTAATGACTTTTTACTGGCCCACAAGCCTGATCCCGACAAACTCTTCTTCTTTAGCAAAAAGGCAACTCAAAATTACTTCAGCGGAAAATACCAAAAAGACTGCTATCTCATCTTTGGCTCTGAAACTAAGGGACTGCCTGAAGAGCTATTTGAAAAATATCCTGATCGCTTCTTTTCTATGCCCATGTACAGTGAACACGTCAGGTCCCTAAACCTCGCCAATGCCACCACCGCCGTTGCCTACGAGGCGCTACGCCAAATCAATTTTTAGTTGTGAGCGGATAAACCAGAGTTAGTTAATCTTGAGCTCCCGCTTAAACGCTATTATAAAATCACCTGAAGTGAACCCGTAAGGGTTCGCAAAGGTCTGGTTCGAACCTAAGTCTCTGTTTATGCCTAAAAAAACTTGAGAACCAAGCTAACAAAAAAATGTAATAAATCCTCTTTCGTCTATGCAATTTAAATTTTTAATCTTTATATGCAATATTCAAAAAAAAAGGCCTCCCAAACGGGAGGCCTTCGAACCAAAGCGAGATCTAAAAAAATTAAATCTAATTAGAACCAGTAGTGTACAGAAACTCGTGACATTAAGTTATCAAGAGTTAACAAACCAGCTGAACCACCTGCGGCACGGCCAGCAGCAGCAGTTGTTGTGCCGATTGAACCATCAACTTTGAGTTTTCCAAAATTAAGAGTGGCACCAGCAGCAACATTAGCCTGGTTAGTATTTGAAACTTTTGTAGTTACAGAACTAGTTGACTTTGTTTCAAGTGAGTTCAAGAAAATTGGTTGAGCAACTGAACCTCTTAGAGTCAACCAAGAAGTAGCATCTGCTTCAAAGCCAAGAGTTACTGGCAAAGTCACACTGCTAGTTTCACTTGTAGTTGTAGCAGCTGACTTTGTTTCAGTCTTGTTGTTGGTATAAACGACAGAGGCGAAAGTTCTGGCAGAAGCGCCATGGTCATAAACCTTAGCGGCACCAACTTGAATATCCGTAGCACTATGAGTCGGCTTAAAAGCAGCGCCAACTGCGGCATACTCATCACCAGTTTTGCTATAATCAGCGAAAACAGTCATACCACTAACTTTATAAGAGGCACCAAGATTTAAGCCTAGATCAGCTGTCCACTTGTCGCCAGCAGCAGATGCTCCCTTTGACTCATCCTTAAGATCTAGATTGGCCCAAGCAGCGAGATCGCCCATGTTGATACCTAGACCAAGACCGTAAGCACTTTGATCTTTCTTAATAGATCCTTCATTTTTATTATTTGCATAATTTAAACGTAGACCCCACTCCATACCCATATCGCCACCGACGAATAAGCTTAGGTTGTTGTCATTAGAGACGAAAGCAGCATCAGAACCTGTTCTGTTACTATTGCCGTTATTAATGTCTGAACCTAGGTAAAGACCATAATTGAAATTACCAGCTTCTCTAAAAACTCCACCTTCTGCCTGAGGAGCAGTAGCGCTATCATTAGCACCATCTACACCCCATTCAGTTAGTACATAGTTTTTCATTGAATTGACGTTAGCGGCATTCCTGAAAACGTTACGTGTGTCCTCTAAGAACAATGAACCACGATTTGCGTCTTGCCTGAATGCATCCATGCGTGCTTTTGTTGCGAAAGCGCTGGTTGACAGTAGCGCTAGACCTGTTGCTAAAACTAGATGCTTTTTCATTCTTAAACTCCTTGAAACCTTGGTTTTGCGTAGGATGCAAAATCCGTGTTACTAAAAGCATTTACATAAATCTTAAGTATTATTAAAAGTTTGTGTGTCAAAAATACTTTTGTCAATACCTCGCGACAAAAGGTTTTGCATGAGAAGAGATGACTAAAGACAGAGTTGCTCTAAAGTTTGAGCTGCATTTATAATCCCGCGAGCGAGAAAGCTGACGCTCTCGCAGGAATCTTCGCAACTATCTCCCTCAACTAGTGGAAACGCTAACGGCCCGTTACAGCCTACAAAGTGAAGTCCCTCAACTGATCCTGCTGTGCTAGCAAAAAGACTATCGTCAATTTTTAGACATGGCGTATCCTCATCTAAAACAATGTGTTCGCGTGAAAAATTTGCTGAAAATTGAGGAAAAATTTTTTCTAAATTTTTTTTAAAAATATGAATTATTTTTGATACATGTTCCTCACTTGTGTGTTCTTTTTCTAAAAAAGTGACGAAGCTGGCCAATTGCTCACTATTTTCAACATGACTAAACTCACCGACAAAGTGCCCCCACTCATGCGTATAGCTCAAAGGAAAAAATAGCGTATTTTCCATATCTGTAATGGGGTGTTTAAACCACATTTTAACTTCCAGAGAAGCCGGGGCATGGGTTTTTTCACAAAATTCAATGAACTCATTTGAAAGTTCTTCTTTGGCCGAAAATTGCTGCAAAAAAACATAGGGACTTAAACCCCAAACTAAATGCTCGCATTCAAGATCTGATCCATTAAAACATTCGATTTGCCATTGTGATCTTTCCACAAGGTCTATTGCTGCAATCTTGGCGATATTCTTTATTCCACAAGCCAATCGGTGTTGATTGACCAACTGCAAAAACTCAGGATTGGAGAGGTAAGGGAAAACTTGCGTCTGATTATAAGGATGGGGAGTCTGGGTGAAAAAGGCCTCACCGTGCAGAAGGGTTTCGCTCTTACTACGCCCGCCAAACGCTCTAAATTTCTGATCTTTCAAAAAGGAAGGAACAGGAGACTCACTAGTACCCAATATCTCGGGAAACAATCGACTGACCACTTGGATGTTTTCTTCACCACGCAATGAATTTGGGCCTAAGGGCTGTAGATTGTTCTCACTAATTGGAAGTGGGCTTATGATTTTAACCTGGCCCGGGTTTTTGAGATGCAGCTGATAAAACATTTTTAGTGAAAAAGGGTCGGAGCCAACTATCAAAAATTGATGAAATTCTTTTTTATTAATTTTTTCGTTATTTTTCTTTAAATCCCGAAGCATGGAATACGACACGGGTCTTCTCCTCTTTTGAAAACTTCTGTGCGAAATCTACCTGAAGTAGAGTGTACTTGATCAAAAGACCCTATGGAAAGAATAAATCGATAGCTTTAGCGCACCACCAGCTTGTCGCCAGCGCGAATCATGCGGTTTTTAACCAGCCCCATATTAGATAAAATAAGCGTGTCTAAGGAAATATTATTTTTTCTCGCCACTTCCCATAAGGTATCCCCTCTTTGTACTACATAGAAGGCCTTGGGGTCAGTTATGCGTGTTCCACGGCGGCGGGCAATTTTTAGACGGTCTTTATATTGGCGGCGACGCAAGACACTTTTTCTTGGAAGCTCGTATAGATCTGCATACATATTATCTCTATGGCTTTGCCCAACTCTAAATGGAAGCCGAACCATTTCTCCCGAGTGCAGTCTGTGATTAGCCGTTTTGTCGTTTAACTGCTCCATTACATAAGGGGCAATCTTAAATTTTCGTGCAACATCAGACAGACGAGTGTTATTGCCACGAACCTTATAGTCCTGAAACTTACTGGCAGTAAATTCTTGGTTTTTGCAACAACCTTCCCAAACTGCTGTCATGCCAACAGGAACGCGTAGAGAATACTTTTCTTGGTAGGGTGGCGTATACCAACGCATAATCTCGGGGTTGAGACGAAAAATTTCATCATCTGGCACTCCCAGCGCCTCGCCGATCATGAACAGATCGCTACTGCTTGAGACTTCAAGCTCTTCAAAATCCAAGGGCTCATGAAAATCGATGTCTTCAAAACCAAAGGCTTTTAGGTTTTTACCAATAATGGCCAAGGCCATTATCTTAGGTACATAATTTTTTGTTTCTCGCTTGAGGTATCTTCCCTCGGTTAGTTGCCAAAAATTTTCGGTATTATATTTCTGGATAGCGCGGTTCATTTTCCCTTCACCCGCATTATAAGCTGCTGCTGCTAGCTCCCAAGAGCCAAATTCTTCAAACAATTTCTTAAGATACTTACCGGCTGCAATCGTGGCCTTTATCGGGTCCATCCTCTCATCTACATACCAATCAATTTTTAGGCCATAACGTTTGCCGGTAAATGGCATGAACTGCCAAGGGCCTACCGCCCGCGCCCAGGACTTTGCTTTGGTTTGAAAACCAGACTCTGCCATGGCCAAGAAAATAAGATCTCTGGGAAGGCCCATCTCTTCAAGAATTTTTCCCATAACAGGGGCGTATCTTCCGGCCCGAGCGCTATAGCGCTCAAAGTAAGCGCGACCTTTATTTTGAAAATAATCCAACCATTTTCTGACAGCATCATTATAGACGACGGGAATATCATAATAATAATTGTCTAGTTTTAAGTGCTCAGCACCATATAAAAAGTAGGTTTGACGATGGTGTTGCTTTTCAGGCCCGATACTAGAGGCACCGCTAATGATCTTGCTGGCATCAAGATCCGCATTCTCATCCAATGCTTGAGATTTATTTATTTCACCCATCTGGTCCGAGCTAGGCAGGCGATGAGCACAGCTATAATTCACAGATAAAAGTGCCAACGCTAAAAAAAGTGATGAAATTCTATTCATTTACTTATTGCCCCAAAGACGTGTTACCACGAAATGAAATGCCCTCATCATTGTCCTACAGTATAAATTTCGCCGTCAACATATGTTCACATATTTTTAAAATTTCATAAGGTTACAGGCCCATGACGGCAAAATTATCACCCTTTCCAAATGACTTTTGGCACATATTTCAGCCTAATTTGCTGTCAACAAAATCTGGTGAGTCTGGCATGAGCGCATCGACGACAATTGTCCCGACAGAATCTCCGAACACATTGATGGTGGTTCTGAACATATCCAAAATCCTGTCTACTGCCAAAATAAGCCCCACGCCCTCTAGCGGAAGTCCAACTGCTGAAAGCACTATGCTCATAGTAATTAACCCCGCACCAGGGATAGCAGCAGCCCCCACGGCCGCCAAAGAAGCGGTCAAGAAAATGATTAACTGCTGTCCTAGAGTGAGATGTATCTGGTAAGCCTGTGCGATAAAAATAGCTGCGACTGATTCATAAAGGGCCGTACCATCCATATTGATGGTAGCGCCGAGAGGTAAAACAAATTTAGCCGTTTCTTTTTTGACTCCCAGGTTATCTTCAACATTCGCCATCGTTATAGGCAATGTGGCTGCCGAAGAGGCGGTAGAAAAGGCGGTGGTAAGTGCCGGCCCCATCCCCCTTAAGATGAACCAAGGTGATCTTTTATGAAAAAAGCTCGCCACAGCTAACAGCACTCCGCCATGGACAAACAGTCCAATGATCACGGTTAGCATATATTTAGATAGAGAAATAATGGCGTCAAAGCCAGTTTTGGCCATCACATCCAACATTAAGACAAAGACACCCAAAGGTGCAAGCCTCATGATCCAGTGAGTGAGCACAAGCGACATCTCTTCCAGACTCTGCATGGTTTTGATAACCGGCTCAGATCTTTCGCGATGAAAAAGTGCCACAATCCCCATCAACACAGCAAAGAGAATAATTTGTAAAATATTTCCTTCCGCCATGGAATGGACTGGATTAGATGGAATAGCATCCATTAAGACATCTGCAATCGTTTGCATCAGGCCTTGATTTTGTTGAACCTTCTGTGCCATCGACTCAGATAATCCATGCAGCCCGGCCTCGGCAATGGACACACCAACACCTGGTCTGATTATATTGACTAGGATCAGGCCAATTAATACCGCCATCGCAGTAGTTATAAAATAATAAGAAATCGCCTTTCTTCCCATAGAGCCTAGCGTTTTAGGCGTTCCCAAATTCACCATCGCCATAAAAATAGAGCTAAAAACCAGAGGAACAATAATCATTCTCAAAAGCTTGATAAATATAGTCCCGATCGGTTTCAAAAATTTCACACCAAGCAGACAAGCACTTCCAACTTCTTGCCCTTTTTCACCAAACGTTCCATTTGCCAAAAAATAACAGAGTATCCCAATCAGAAGACCGAGCAACATGGCGACCAGAATTGGTCTGGCCGAATTCTTATCTTGCAAGTCATGCATGATTTTCCCCTTGGTAACTTAAATTCCAAACAACGTCCAAATCTAGTAAAATAAGATGGATTGAGTCAGGATATGATGCAAAAAAACTTTATCATTTTTACCCTATTTATTCTCATTGTAAACTTACCGGCGGTAATTAGCGCCAAAGTCGACCCGCCTAATTACGATTTCAGCCTTGATGCTCTGGCCGTTTTTAAGCCTGACCAGGATCTGGAAACCATCAAAAAAAAATATCCTGGGGGTGAGGAAATATCGTCCCAAGGATCAGTCAGTGTTTGGCGTTTTTATGTTGCTCACATCCGTTATAAATTTCCCGTCTGGGTGCAACTTAAAAACGGCAAGGTGTTGGATAGCTTTGCTACTTTACCCAGCTATTTTTTGCATGATGTTTTCCATCAATCCATTATTAACCGCTATGGCAAACAAGACAGCTACTATAAAAAGGAAGAGAATGCGGTCTACTCCTGGGAGAAAAAAACAGATATAAAGATGGTATATAGTGGAAGTTGCACTATCACCTGCTTTCCTCTGTATTTTTCAATGATAATCAAATCACCACCGACAGATATGGAAAATTACAAACCACTCATTGTGCAATTTGATTCAAAGATATAGCTAGTTTCTCTCTATTTTTTTTGGCATAGAGAAAAACTCCCAGCCCCACCAAGGCCAATAGGAAGCATAAAATCTGCCCCATAGTCGTAGTGCCTCCAAAGTAATAACCGAGCTGAGAATCAGCTTCTCTGAAATACTCAATAATAAATCTGGCGATACTATAACCGACAAAGAATATAGAGGTAGAAACCCCATAAAACTTAAACTTCTTTCGTGTCAGCCACAAAATTATAAACATGAGCAGACCTTCCATGAAGGCCTCATACAATTGACTAGCATGGCGTGGATAAGGTCCACCTGAGGCAAAGACCACCCCAAGAGGCGAATCAGTCACGCGACCATAAAGTTCCCCATTAATAAAATTTCCGAGGCGGCCAAAAAAAACACCCTGACTACCTACAATTACCGCACAATCTGTTACCTGTAATAGTGGCACCTTATTTTTCCGTGCAAAAATATAACCACCCAAGGCCAGACCAGCAATTGCGCCGTGGAAACTGAGTCCACCATTCCAGACAGAAAAAAGTTCCGACAAATGTCCCGAGTAATAATCCCAATTATAGATAAAAACATAGGCCAACCTAGCGCCTAAAAACATGCCAATTAACATGTGAGTAATGAGTGAATCAATCTTTTCTCGCCCCGGTTTAAAAAGTCCTTCTTTGGACAAAATTCTTAACAGTAGTCCCGCGATAAAAAACCCGACAACATACATCAGTCCGTACCATCTAACCTGCAATGGTCCGAGAGAAAAAATAACTGGATCAAAATGAATTGGGCCCATGCATTCCTCATTTGAAGCTAGGTACGGCCTACCTTTTGGTAGTGCTTTGCACTGCCAAAAGGTAGGCCGTACCTAAAAGATTCTTGTGGGAAGATTAACCCTTAGCTATTAGAGTGACAAGTCAGCGCGAGGCTTAAAGTCCTCAAAAGGTAAAACAATTCCTTCGGCCATCATGGATAGCTGCCGAATCATTTGTCGAATAGGCACTGTCAAACCTTCGGTCGACAAGTAAGTTGTTGAGTTAGATAAAAATGCTAGAATTTGTTCCGAAGTCATTCGCACCTGGCGATTTTTTAAAGTTCTATCGAGACGATGAATCTTAAAACCTGAGTTCAATTTTTTAATTCCTTCAATACTAATGATTCGGCTCTTCTGGGTATCAACAAAAAAACTTTCTGCGCCTGATTCCCACTGGCGCA
>Ga0210057_1007728_pt1 | contig 12931 bp, 12 predicted proteins | sample CryGeyCG2114_010_2_FD_183968 | JGI IMG/M metagenome (GOLD analysis project Ga0210057, IMG submission 183968) | Groundwater microbial communities from aquifer - Crystal Geyser CG10_big_fil_rev_8/21/14_0.10 (SPAdes) (version 2) | ecosystem: Environmental > Aquatic > Deep subsurface > Groundwater ... | reverse complement strand
GGTGCCGGCCAACATTTTGGCTTCAGTGGCAAGCAGCTGATCAATCAATTTATTTTGAAGGGTGATCTCTTCTTTTTCTGAAGCGGCCTTGGTTTGGTCTAGCTTGAGATCCGGGTTCGGTTCAGCGCTGCCGGCGTCGATGACACCAATAATCGCTGAACAGACTTCTTTTAAATTGTGCGGTGGAATTTTGGTGGCCATACCCACGGCGATGCCCTCGGAACCCATCAGTAACAGGTTGGGCAACTTGCCTGGCAAAACAGTTGGTTCTTTAAGTGAGCCATCAAAGTTATCGATAAAGGGAATAGTGTCTTTGTCCAGATCTGCCAGCAGCTCTGAGCTGATCTTGGCTAATCGGGCTTCGGTGTACCGCATCGCAGCGGGGCTGTCCCCATCAACCGAGCCAAAGTTGCCTTGGCCGTCAATCAACTGATAGCGCATGCTAAAGTCTTGAGCCAACCGGACGAGAGCCATATACACTGGCGCGTCGCCATGAGGATGGTACTTGCCCAGCACGTCTCCAACAATTCTGGCGGATTTTTTGTAACCGCTGGTATGGTGAATGCCACTTTTGTACATTGAGTACAAGATGCGGCGATGGACTGGCTTCAAGCCGTCGCGAACATCTGGCAGCGCCCGGGCCACAATCACACTCATCGCATAGTCCAGGTAGCTTTTGCGCATCTCGTCACTAATCGAGATGTACTTGAGTTTGCCGTACTTGCTCTCTTCGATAGTACCGATTTTGCTGACTTCCTCCGAGATTTCGCCTGGAGTTATCTCAGCCGTTTCTTCGGTTGTTGGTTGTTGCTCGTCTTGGTCTGCCATGAAATCCTAATTCTACTCTGCTTCTTTTTCTTCTGTTTCGAAGCGGTCAATCCCATTTTTTAGTACTGTCATTGCCGCAACGGCGTCTTTCCAATCTTTCAATTTCACCCACTTGCCTTCTTCAAGGTCTTTGTAGTGTTCGAAGAAGTGTTTGATTTGGCGCTTGCGGGCTTCCGGCACGTCTGAAAGACTTTCCCACTCGCCGCAGATTGGGTCAATTTTGACTTTTTCTGGGACGCAGACAAGTTTGTGATCGATGCCTTCTTCGTCTTCCATTTCCAGGAGACCAATGATTTTGCATTTAATCACTACGCCTGGCACGATGGGTTGGGAGATGAACACCAAGGCATCGAGAGCGTCACCGTCTTCGCCGGCGGTACCTTCGATCAGGCCGTAGTTGATGGGATAGCTCATGGCAGTGGGCATCAGTCGATCAACCATCATTTCGCCGGTTTCTTCGTCCAGTTCGTATTTGACGGACGAACCCTCTGGGATTTCGATTATGACTTTGACACAATCTGACATTATTCTCCTTCTGCTTCAGTTGACTCGGGATCTCCCGGCAACTGCCCTAGCGCTATGCGTAATACATTTACGTCAAGTGACTGATCTAAAAAACCATCTGAGATGCTTCGAATTCGTTCACAAGCTCTGTGCAAAGCGATAATTATCTCTTCTCTATGGTCAATTGACAGCTCAGTTAATTCTCTATAGGCGACGTTAAGCACGTCACCAAAATGCCAATTACCATCTGCAAAATAGCGCCTAGATTTAACTTGTAACCAAAATTTCAGCTGTCCAACCATTTTCCCCAGTTCCGCCTCTGATAATTTTTCAAGACTGGTATCCTTGAATGCTTCTGGTGGAGTCACGCGAGGCGCTCTTTCTGGATTACTCATACTACTTCTTTCTAGGCAGACTATACGTCCAACTCGGCCAACTTGGCGTGAGTTTGGATAAACTTTTTACGTGGAGCCACTTCGTCCCCCATTAACATACTAAAGGTTTTATCGGCGACGTCAGCTTCAGCAATGGTCACCCGTTTTAAGATTCTGGTCTTGGGATTCATGGTGGTTTCCCAAAGTTGCTCTGGGTTCATTTCTCCCAAACCTTTGTAGCGTTGAATGCCAATGGTCGCTTTGGGGTTGGTGGCTTTGATCTCATCGGTCATTTTGTCCCGCTCTTCGTCAGAGTAGGCGTATTTTTCAGTGCCAGACTTGCCTGAGCCGGTAGCGATTTTAAACAATGGCGGCATGGCAATATAGAGATAGCCTTGCTTGACCACTTCTGGTAAGTGGCGGAAGAAAAAGGTCAAACCCAAGGTGGTAATGTGTTCGCCGTCAACGTCAGCATCGTTCATTAAAATAATTCGATGATAGCGCAATTTTTCTGGATTAAAGGTTTCACCAATGCCAGCGCCCAGAGCTACCACTAGGTTTTTCAGTTCTTCGAAGTCAACAATCTTGTCTAGGCGGGCGCGCTCGGTGTTGAGGATCTTGCCACGGAGCGGAAAAATAGCCTGGAACTTGCGGTCACGGCCTTGTTTGGCACTATTGTGAACAAAAACACCACTGGCCAGGGCAAAATTGTGGGAGTTTGGGACTTCGATATCGTAGACATCTATGCGCTCTGCACATTTTTCAACTTTAAGAATTTTGTGATTATAATGTGACACTACCTCAAGAGCTAAAACATTGTCTCCAGCAAAGTATCTATCTAAAAATGTATTAAACTTTAAAATTGATTTATCATTTTTCTCTTTTCTGTAGTCATTAAACCGCGAAACGTCTAGTGATCCATTTTTCTCAAATTTCTTAAGAGTACTGAGAGTTTTTTTGTAATATGTTTTATTTAATGTCAACAATCGCTGTTTTCTAAAGCCTGAAGTCCACTGCTTTTGCGTTTGCTCTCTCCTCCACTCAAGCAAATCATTATTTTTCCATTGGGCAGATGACATGTAGGAGAGCAGTTTTTTTGCTTGTGGATTTTTGACGAAGAAGTTCTTAACGTTTTCTGATTGTTTTACTCGGTTTTCTGGTTTGCTCCAATACTTCTTTTGTGCTTCGACAAGGTTTTTGGCATTTTGTTTTTGATACTCCTGATTGGAAAAATAAAAAGCTTTCCACGCTTTGAGCATGAAATCTTTGTATTCAGGGTTGACCCATTGTAACTTGGCATGTGAGGATAAAATTGCTGCGGTTTTTGGTTGTCGCATTCGCTCGCTCATCATTTTTCTGAAAGCAGCAGTTTTTCTGAGTTTTCGACATTTTTCTTTGGTTTCTGGTGTATGAAGTGTTTTTGAGAGCAGACTTCTATGCAATTGAAAATGCTCTTCGTGGGTCAAACGAAGAATATTTGTTGGATTATTATTCAATTTATTGAAATCTTGATGATGACAGTTCTGACCATCAATTTTTGTATAGATGCAATGGTGCAGGTTATACCGATCAGCCAACATGTGGGTAAAAAGCCAATAGTCTGATTTTGGATCCCAAACCATTTCATAGCCATCGATTGTAATCCCCGTTTGGGTTTTGTCTGAAAGTTTTTTGTAAAGGGGCATTAAAGAATCAGTAGGTTTGAGTTGACTGGCCTCTTTATATGAGCCATCTCGCAGCATAAACTGGTGATCTGGGGTACAAACAATTTCTTGCTGATTATCTAAAGTGACTTTGACAACCGTAGTATTCTTTTTAGTAATTCTGGCGTTTTTTATTTCCTCGATACCAATTTTACCATTTTTTCTAATGGTGTAACAAAAGTTTTGCTTAGCTTTTGCTTGTTCTTTAACCAGCTGCTTAAAACTAATATTTCTGCCATCTGCCAATGCAATTTTTGTGTCACCAGAAAAACAGCCTCCGGCGCTGTCGCCTTCCACAATATAAATCTCTGACTCAGCGGCGATTCGGCTTTGACAGTCAGCCAACTTGCCTGGTAACGAGCTGCCTTCAAAGACGCCTTTCCTGATCACGGCTTCTTTGGCTGCCCGCGCCGCCAGCCGCGCTCGGGCAGACAACATCACTTTTTCAATAATGGTTTTGCCGGCCTTAGGGTGCTCTTCCAAGAAGCCGTCTAAATAATCTTTGAAAATTTGGTAAACGGCCGATTGTGCCTCACTATTATTCAGCTTCGTTTTGGTTTGAGACTCGAACTGCAAATCGTTGGACGGCATCTTGACAAAGACTACAGCGGCTAAGCCCTCACGAATATCTTCAGCGGTGAATGACTCTTTTTCCTTGATCAAACCAGTCTTTTCGGCGTAGTCACGCAAGACCTTGCCTAGCGCCATCCGGAAACCGTTAACGTGCGCCCCTCCGTCTGGGGTGCGAATGACATTGACATATGACTCTAGCCGCTCGGCATATGAGTCGTTGTACTGCATCGAAACCTCAACGCCAATTTTTTTGCCAGTATTTTCATCTGTCCAGATGTTGCTGACGTAGGCTACCTCATGTAAAGATTTCTTATCCATGTTTAAATGTTCAACCAGTGATTTAACGCCACCTTCAAAATAGAAGTGCTCTTCTACGCCATCAAATTCGTCATAGAATTGAAAATAGATACCAGCCATCAGGTAAGCCCGGTCTTTAATGACCTCTTTCAGCACTTTTTTTGAGAAGGTAGTAATCGAAAAAATTGTTGGGTCTGGCACAAACTTAAGAATGGTGCCGGTCTCTTGCTTAATAAACTCGACTGCCTGGGTTGGGAACAACTCAAGGACTTGGGTTTCAGGAATCACCGTCACTTTTTTTTGAGGATCGCCTTGGCAATACGACTGGTAATAGTACTTTTTGTTCCGTTTAACCACAACCTGGAGCAAACTTGACAAAGCGTTCACGGCAGAAGAACCGACTCCGTGCAAGCCACCCGAAGCTTGGTAGGCAGTTTCTTCAAACTTGCCACCAGCGTGGAGTTTGGTCAGCACGACTTCTAGGGCGGAAACACCGGAGGAGTGCATATCAACCGGAATACCCCGACCGTTGTCTACCACCGTAATTGCTTCGTCACCAATCGGTTTAACGCCAACCAAAGATTTATCGTGTTCGGTAATTGGGCTGTAGAACAGTTTAATTGACTGGCCAAAACCAGCAATCGCTTCATCCACGGCGTTGTCCAAAATTTCTTTAGCCAAATGATGAAGACCACGTTGATCGGTAGAGCCAATGTACATACCAGGCCGCTTGCGGACTGGTTCCAGACCCTCCAAAATTTTTATTTCAGAGGCTTGATAGCTGTTAGCACTCGATTTTGGCATATTTCACGCAATCAACTGAGACAACTATTATAACCAAGAATCTGTTGGGCAGTCTCTTAAAATAATCGCTCAAGAACTCACTTTTATATCATACTCCAGCGGTAAGTGCTAGTGGATATTACTCGAGGAAAGTTGGGCTTTAAGCCCAAAAAAACAGTCCTCTAAAGCTAGTCTGACATTAACATTGGCCTCGAGGTACATCTGGGTTTGCAGCAGCTGATTAATTGATTGCGCAAGAGCGGCTGAAGGATTGTTTTCTAGCTGGGCGTGAAAATACAAAATCAGCTGGTTAATCAGCTCCTTGGCTGCTTGTCGGTCTTTGTGTTTTTCGGCTGCATCAACCAATGCCCGGTGCGAAAGAAATGGTAATTGGCTAGCCAAATTGACTGCTTCGTTGCCAATTTGAGTTCCTGATTGACTGAGTTTGGCTTTTTTCTCCAAACAACGGGAACGCACGGTTGGTAACAGCTTATTAACTTGCGAAACACCAAGCCAAATCTGAGTCTTGGCTGGCGGCTCTTCTAACAGTTTGAGCAGCGCATTTTGAGCTTCATGACCGGCAGTATCGGCAGCTAAAATTAGCACCTGACGAAGTTTTCCACCGTAGCTGGCATAACTCAGATCTTGGGAGAGCTCTCTGACTTGTTCAATACTAAGATTTTTTAGTTCAGGGTTGATGGTGTTTAACTGTAGAGGTTGAGTGGCTGGATCAGTTTGAAAAATCAGCTGTTCAATTTCAGTTTGTTGATCTTGTCCTGGCGAACAGATCACAATTTGAGGGGTGAGGTAGCTGGTCTTGGCTTCAGTCATTGCGTAAGGCGTATCTTATCATTTATAGTAAATGCAGTGGGTTAAGAGTCTGTTTTTTGCTGTGAAAGCGACATGTCAGACAGGTTCTAAGAACTCATTCTTGTGGCGATTAAATTGATGAATACCGATCCTGCCCTATCAGCTGCCTTAACGACGCCAACTCCAGCCAGGTCAAGGTCTGGTGGTGCTTCTGAACCGGTGGCGTTGCCGCCAAATATGCAAGTACCTACTAATTTGCCCGTCAATATGACTGCTGTTCCTCAAGAACAGGCGCCGGTACTGTCCGCCCCAGCCTCGGTGGCAAGCACCGGATTGCTTGGTCAAACTGCCGATCTAGTTGCCGCCAGCCAAAACGCGCCGCTGCAAATAACTGAAAGCGGAGTGATCTTGTCACCGGTTTTGACCGCAGCGCCGGCTCTAGTTTTAGCACCGGCACCAACGCCAACTTTGGCCTCTGAACCGATCCAGGCGCCAACACCAACCTCTCCCTTAGCCCCAACTATGACTCAACTCCCAGCCGCTACCCCGCTTTTAGGTTCCAGTCCCGTTGGCTCCAGTCCCGACGCCAATAATACTGGTCAAAAACAAGCGTATAACTCAGTTCTAGAGGTCTTGGTGGCCAACCAGTCGCTGACTCAAGAGCAAGCCAACGAACTCAAAGTTGAAAACATCAGCACCGGCAAGAAACTTGAGACAATTTTAGAAGAAAGCGCGCTGGTTTCTGAAGAAGCGCTGACCAAAGCCAAGGCAATTTTTCACGATGTTCCTTTTGTCAAAATGACCGAAGTTGGCACCTATCCGGAGGCGATCAACCAACTACCTGAGGGTTCTGCCCGCCACTATCAAATGGTGCCGTTTGCCTATGATAAAGAACAAGGCACCCTGTCGGTGGCGATGAAAGATCCATTAGATCTTTCGGCGATTGATTTTGCTCAACAAAAAACTGGTCTGCGAATTCTGGCTCACTACGCCATGCCTTCAGAAGTTGAGCAGGCTATCGCCGAGTTTTATTCTCAGACCCTTTCAAGTGAAGTTTCGGCGGCCTTAGAGCAGACCTCTCAGGTAGCAGAAAATCAGGCCAAAAAACAGGACTTTTCTCAGCTTTCGCAAGAAACCATTCGCTCAGCGCCAATCACCAAGATTGTGGAAACGATGGTGGCGTTTGCGATGAAAGCCAGGGCCTCTGATATTCACATTGAGCCGCTTGAGGACAGAACCAGAATCCGGTACCGGATCGACGGTATTCTCAACGAAAAATTGATCTTGCCAAAATCAGTGCACGACGCCGTAGTTTCTAGAATTAAAATCCTTTCCGGCTTAAAAATTGACGAAAAACGCCTGCCCCAGGACGGTCGTTTCAATTTTAGTTTAGACGAAGAAGAAGTTGATCTGCGTATCTCTACTCTGCCCACCATTCATGGCGAAAAAGTGGTGATGCGGTTGCTCAAAAAGGACGAAAATGTGCCCAGTTTGCAAGATCTTGGCATGGCTGGTTTGGCGCTGCACAACGTGGAAAAAGCCATCAAAGTTCCCCACGGCATTGTCTTGATTACCGGCCCGACTGGTTCAGGCAAAACTACCACTCTTTATTCAATTTTGCACATGATTAACTCGCCGCGGGTAAACATTATGACGCTCGAAGATCCGGTGGAGTACGAAATTCCTGGCGTCAACCAAGTTCAGGTCAACCCCCAGGCTGGTTTGACCTTTGCTTCTGGGTTGCGGTCGTTTTTGCGGCAAGACCCCAATGTGATTATGGTTGGTGAAATTCGGGACAGCGAAACAGCCGAGCTGGCAATTCAGGCGGCGCTCACCGGTCACCTTGTTTTTTCTACTTTGCATACTTCGTCAGCGGCCGGTGCCCTACCCCGTTTAATGGACATGGGTGCCGAGCCATTTTTGTTGGCTTCGTCAATGACTTGTGTCATGGCTCAGCGGGTGTTACGGAAAATTAATCCGGGTTTTGTTGAGGAGTACAAGCCTGAGCCAACGGTGATCAAAGACATTCAGCAGGTTTTGGGTGACAAATTACTTCCCTGGTGCAAACAGCATCAAAAAGACCCCACCAATTTGAGCCTTTATCGGCCAAAAGCGAACCGGCCACAAACAGAACCAGAATATAAAGGTCGGGTGGCTATTTTTGAAGTGATGATGGTGACAGAAGCGATTAGCCGACTGATTTTGGAGCGCAAACCAGCTAGTGAGATGGAAAAGTTGTCGGTCAAAGACGGGATGTCATTAATGAAGCAAGACGGCTATCTAAAAGCTCTCGAGGGAGTGACCACGATTGAAGAAGTTTTGCGTGTTGCGCAAATATAGTGAATAATAGAGGGGTAAGCGACCACTAAACTGGTACCATTAACAGACTAAATATAGGCAAAAGACAGAAGGAAGCTATGAACATTCATGACATTCTTGAACAGTTAGTCCAGGCGGAGGGTTCGGACGTCCATATTGTCATGGGTTCACCGCCGATGCTGAGAGTGCACGGTAATTTAAAGGCGGTTGAGGGTGCACCGGTGCTGACCGCTAAACAAACTGAAGCCCTGATTTTGCCCTTGCTGACTCAAGAACAAAAAGATTACGTGGCGGTGAACAAAGAGCTGGACTTTGGCTACTCTTTTCAAGACAAAGGTCGGTTTCGTATCAATGTCTACAATGCCCAAGGCGCCTTGGGCGCTGCCATGCGGTTGATTCCCAGTCGCATTAAAAGCATTGAAGATTTACAGTTGCCACCAATTATGAATGAGTTTTCGAATTTCAATCAGGGTTTGGTGCTCTTAACTGGACCAACTGGAGAGGGAAAATCTACCACCTTGGCCTCGATTATTGATTTGATTAACTCGACTCGCTCAGAGCACATTGTTACCATCGAGGATCCAATTGAGTTTATCTACAAACCCAAAAAAAGCATCATTACTCAACGGGAAATTCATCATGACACCAACAGTTGGGAAATTGCTCTGCGCTCGGTGTTGCGCGAGGATCCTGATGTGGTACTGATTGGTGAAATGCGCGATTATGAAACCATTGCCGCCGCCCTGACCATTTCTGAAACCGGTCACTTGGTGTTCGCGACCTTGCATACTTCGACTGCCGCGGAAACAATTGATCGTATTGTTGACGTCTTCCCTGCCAGGCAACAAGGTCAGATTAGGCAGCAGTTGGCGGCGACGGTCAAAGTGGTGGCCTCGCAGCGGTTGTTGCCGGCGGTCGGCAGCGGCCGAATTGCGGCGCTCGAAATTATGATTGCCAACCCAGCCATTAAAAACTTGATCCGCGAAGGTAAATCTCATCAAATTGACACCGTCATCCAAACTCAATCGGCGGCTGGCATGATGCTGTTTGAATCGCATTTGCTGCAGTTGATTCAGCGGAACGCCATTACCACCGAAACAGCCCTTGCCCACGCTTTTCGGCCAGCCGAGATGCACCGATTGCTGGGCAAGTAGCTGGTTGGAGTTTGAGGAGCGGCAAGAGCCACTGAGAAAAAATATGCCATTTTTTAGATACACCGCCAAAAATCAATATGGCGAAAAAATTAAAGGTAAGGTTGAGGCCAGAAATGTGAAGCAGGCGGCGGCCGAGTTGGCTGTCCGACAGCTGTTGGTGATTGACGTTCATCCTTACACTGATGACTCGTTTGCTACCATCAAGACGATGCTGTTCGGGGTTAAGTTTACTGATATTGTCAACTTTACCCGGCAATTGTCGACGATGATTTCTGCTGGTTTGCCGTTGGCCAATTCTCTCTCTATTTTGGTGCAACAAAGCAAGGCCGAGATGTCCCGCTTGGTAGCCCAAATTTTACAAGACATTGAAGGTGGCCTAACTTTTACCAAAGCGTTAGAAAAACACCCAGACGTTTTTAGCAGCATCTATGTCCAGTTGGTTCACGCCGGCGAAGTTGGTGGTGTCTTAGACGACATTTTGGGTCGTTTAGCTACCAACATGGAAAAAACCAAAGAGTTCAGAGCCAAAACTAGAGGGGCGATGATCTATCCGGTGATCGTCATCATTGCAATGTTGGTGGTGGCCTCGGTGATGATGATTTTTGTGATTCCCAAGCTCTCTGCCATGTACGACGATTTTGGCGCTGAGATGCCACTACCAACCTTGGTGTTGATTGGGATTTCCAATTTTATGGTTAATTTCTGGTGGCTGATGATTTTGATTGGTGCTGGCGCTTTCTTTGCTTTTAGAGAATGGAAAAAAACTCATGCTGGCCATGTCGCTTTCGACCGGTTTTTGTTGAAAATTCCGATTATGGGTGATCTCTTGAAGAAAATTACTCTGACCGAGTTTGCCCGAACGTTGTCATTACTGCTGGGCGCGGGAATTTCTTTGTTGCAGGCGCTTGATATTGTCACTCAAGGCGTGGACAACATTATTTACAAAGAGGCATTACAGGATGTCTATAAGCAGGTGGAAAAAGGCGTACCTATGTCCAAAGCCCTGTCAAAGTATGACGACTTCCCTCCCATACTGTTCCAAATGATGTCAGTCGGTGAAGAAACAGGAAAATTGGATGAAGTTTTGGGCAAGCTAGCTAACTATTTTGATCAAGAAAGTGAACAGGCGGTGAAAAACCTGACGGCGGCGATCGAACCAATGATTATGATTGTGCTTGGCGTTGGTGTGGGGGCGATGGTAATTGCAATTATTCTGCCAATTTATAATCTGACCAGTCAGTTTTAGAGCAGGTCTTTTTTTGAAGTTTCGTCTGTGAGGATTTTGTTAATTTTCTTTTTGAGAGGAGGAATGTTAGTGGTCATCGCGTCCCAGACAATATTGACATCAACATCCATAAATTATCTCTTGTTTCTCTCATAAGATTTGGATTTGATCACTAAGAATGTATTTTTTTAGGTAACGGCTAATACCGTTATAACTGACAAGATCTACTTTTTTATTCAAGGTATTTTCTAGGTCACGCTTGAGTTTCACCACAGTCATGCCCATTCCTTTGGGTGGCTCAATTAAAATGTCAACGTCACTGTTATCATCCTGAGTACCGCGAGCATAAGATCCAAACAAGGAAGCCTTCTTAACACCGTATTGCTGTAAAACAGGAATGATCCTATCTGTAAGATTATTCATAACGTGAGTATAACATGAGAAGTTCCATTGCTGGCAGCCTCCCCACACGCTGGTAGCTCAAACCGGAAACCTTACCTGATCTGTAGAGTGGCCAAAATACCACTTGCAATCCTGCCTGAAAAAGTTATAGAGTGGTAGGTAACGATATTTGTCGCCCAAATATAGGAGTAAAAATATGAAACAGTTGACTGCCTTTCTGAGAGATATTAACAAACTGCGGACTCAGCGCGGTTTTACCATGATCGAACTGTTGATTGTGATTTCCATTTTAGGTATTTTGGCGGTGGCAGTGCTGTCGGCGATTAATCCAATCGAGCAGATTAATAGAGGAAGAGATACGGGCAGTCAATCGGATGCAGAGCAGTTGATTAACGCTGTTGATCGATATTATGCCTTTAATGGTACGTATCCATGGCAAGGTACTGAAGTGGGAGCGGCTGCTCTAGCTTCAGATATAGCATTCCAGGTGGTTGATACAAACACTGGTAATCCAAACAACTTAGATAGCGGGGGCAACCCAATTCTATTAATGGGTCAATTATTACTGAAAAGTGAATTGAAGGACTCGTATATTAATCGTGTAAACAGTGCGACTAATCAGTTGTGGATATATAATCAAGGAATAAGTGGCTCTAGCACCTATGTCTGTTTTACACCTCTTTCACAAAGTTTTAAGGAAAAGGCAAAAGCAAGATGTGTGGACAATTTAGGAAGTGGCTTTCCAACAGATGTAGATCAACCTACTCGTGACCTAATGTGTGCGGGAGCAGAGGATCCAGCCACAGATACAACCTATTCTTGTCTACCATAACGGATTTAGCCTGAGAACCTTAGACCCCACCACCCGGTGGGGTTTTTGCTTCCGTTGCCGGAAACCTCACCCGCAACATCACAACATACTCTCTGTGCCTCATTTGCTAGTGGCGCCGCTCTCCACAGCGGTTACAATGAATTTAATCAACTAGAATCAGTGCTGCCCCTCCTCGCCTGATGCGAAACGATCTAACATCAGGTAGAATGGCAGTATGCTTTTTACATTTCTCCTCGTACCAATCTTTCTTTTCTTTTTTGGGGCGGCAGTTGGCAGTTTTCTTAATGTCATCATCTATCGCTCAGAAACTGGCGAGTCGTGGGCCAAGGGTCGCTCGCACTGTGAAAGTTGCAAAACCTTGATTGCTTGGTACGATAATATTCCGCTACTCTCCTTTTTTATTCTTCAAGGCAAATGCCGCAAGTGCAAAGCCCCACTTTCAATCTCTCACCCAGTGGTTGAGGGCTTGACTGGTGCCCTTTTTGTCTGGTGGTACTTTGCCGGCTTTCTTTTCTTCAAGCTTACCCAGCAGCCGTTTGTTGTTCTTCAGCCGCTTTTTTGGTTGGTGGTCGGCATGATTTTACTGATGATCGTGGTGATTGACCTCAAACAGATGGTCATTCCTGATACGGCGGTAGCGCTACTGTTTGTGGTGGTGATTCTGTATCGAATTTGGTTGGTGTCGTTTCACATCATGAAGCCGGAGGATTTGCTGCTCTCACTCTCGTCAATGGCTGGGGCCGGACTATTGTTCTTGGCGCTCTTTTTGATCACTCGTGGTCGAGGGATTGGTTTTGGCGATGTCAAGCTAGCTCTCCCCCTTGGCCTGTTACTTGGTTGGCCGCAAGTTTTAGTCTGGATTTTTTCATCCTTTTGTATTGGAGGGGTGGTTGGCATAGTGTTGCTGAGTCTAAAAAAAGTGAAGCTCAAAACCGCCGTGCCGTTTGGCCCATTTTTGGTGGTTGGCACCCTGATTGCCTTGATTTGGGGTGACCAACTCTTTGGCTGGTATGTTACACTAATTAAATAGTTGAGGATGTACTTTTTGAAGAACGTCTGGCTCCTTCTCCAGACTTCGCAAAGCTGCTTCCTCAAAACTGCGAACAGTTACAGATAACCTGTCAGCA
>Ga0210057_1007727_pt1 | contig 12931 bp, 11 predicted proteins | sample CryGeyCG2114_010_2_FD_183968 | JGI IMG/M metagenome (GOLD analysis project Ga0210057, IMG submission 183968) | Groundwater microbial communities from aquifer - Crystal Geyser CG10_big_fil_rev_8/21/14_0.10 (SPAdes) (version 2) | ecosystem: Environmental > Aquatic > Deep subsurface > Groundwater ... | reverse complement strand
TACAAAATCAGTTTATGATTATGTTCCTCCCGTTGATCAATGGTTACCAGCTGAACTTACTGGTAAGCATTTAAAGAGATCAGAAGTTGTTTTTGATCCTCAGACCGGTGCGCCAACAGTTAGTTTACAGTTTAATGAGGAAGGTACTAAATTATTTGGAGATATTACAGCTAGAAATATTAATAAGCCAGTAGCTATCTTCTTGGATAGCCAAGCAATTAGTGTGCCAACAGTTGGTGGGGCTATTACTGGTGGGGAAGCAATTATTTCTGGTAGTTTTGATTTAACAGAGGCTAAGTTACTTGCACAACGTTTAAATGCTGGTGCATTACCTATATCTATTAGCCTTATTAGTGAACAGACGGTTGGACCGACACTTGGTCAAATATCTTTAAATAAGAGCTTGCAGGCTGGTTTAATTGGACTCGCTCTAGTTGCTCTATTTATGTTGGCTTTTTATCGGTTGCCTGGTTTAATAGCAGTTATTGCCTTAGCTATATATACAGCTATCGCCTTGGCTATATTTATTATCTGGCCAATCACATTAACACTAGCTGGTATTGCTGGTTTCATATTATCTATTGGTATGGCGGTTGATGCTAATGTGCTAATTTTTGAAAGAATGCGTGAAGAATTACATAATGAAAAACCTTTAGCATCTGCTATTGAAGACGGTTTTATTAGGGCTTGGGCATCTATTAGAGATTCTAATATCTCCAGTTTAATTACTTGTTTTATCCTGATCTGGTTTGGTAGCGGTATTATTAAAGGTTTTGCCTTAACATTAGGCATTGGTATTTTAGTATCTATGTTCTCAGCTATCATTATTACACGTACATTCTTAAGACTATTCTCAAAGAGTTTGAGTAAGCGCAGTATGTGGTGGTTTAATGCTTCAATAAAGAAATAATATGTTTAATATCATTGGTAAAAGAAAATATTGGTTTTCATTCTCAATTGCACTGGCTGTATTAAGTATTGTGGCTGTGTCTGTTTGGGGTTTAAACTACGGTATAGATTTTACTGGTGGTAGTATCATGGAAGTTAAGATTAACGATGCTACTATTATTAATAGTGATGTAGATCAAATATTAAGTGATTTAGAAATTGCAGAGTCAGTAGTACAGCCAGCAGATAATAATACATTATTGATTAGAACAAATCATTTAGATGAAACGCAACATCAAAATATATTAGATGCTTTGAATGCAAAGGTATCTGAACAAGAGGGAAGTATTGAAGAATTAAGATATGATTCTATTGGACCAACAATTGGTCAGGAATTAAAAGGTAAAGCATTAACTTCAATCTTTGTTGTCATGCTAGCTATTGTTATATATATTGCTTGGGCATTTAAGAAAGTGTCTTTCCCAGTAGCTTCTTGGAAATATGGCTTGTCTGCTATTATAGCACTTGCTCATGATGTATTTATTACAGTTGGTCTATTTAGTGTACTAGGACATTTTCTTGGCTATCAAGTAGATACACTCTTTGTAACAGCTTTATTAACTATCATGGGATTTTCTGTTCATGATACCATTGTTACTTTCGATAGAACTCGTGAAAATCTATTTACATCACATGATATTACATTTGCAGAAGTTGTTAATAAGAGTATCAATGAAACAATTGTTAGATCATTAAATACATCTTTAACAACATTATTGGTATTATTGTCTGTCTATATGTTTGGTGGTGCTTCTATACAACAATTTATTCTAACTATGATATTCGGCATCATTATTGGTACATATTCATCAATATTTATTGCCAGTCCACTATTATTGGTCTGGTATAAGATGAAGAAATAGGGTAGTAATATCCTATTATATAACTATGACCTTTTGAGGTCATTTTTTGTTTACAATTATTGAGATATATTAAATATTTAACTCCGAATTTGCTTGGGCTCCGAGCGCAGTTGAGGAGTTAAGCGAATGAGGAAAGAGGAGTGACCAGTCGAATTAAGCGGAATAGATCTCGATAAGGATATATGGAGTGATGAGGCTGAGTCACGACGAGGGGTTGACAGTATTGGATAAATTAGGTAATATATAGGAGATATTGACTTTTAGTACAAAAAATGCTATATTTTACTTGTATTAAGAAATATAGTCATTATCCTAGTTAAAAAAGAGTAATAATTAATAATATGAGTAATTTGGATACAAACAGTTCTATTCTAGATAAAGTAATGTCTAGCCAAACGGCTGAGGATATTGCTAATTTTGAACCTAGTTCAATTCTTAATCTTTTATTTGCCAATCTTTCTGACCGTGAAAGACAGGTTATTGTGCATAGGTATGGTTTAGATGAAAGTGAAGCTAAAACATTGGAAGAAATCGGTAAATTATTCGATGTCACTCGTGAAAGAATCAGACAGATTGAAAATAGTACTATAAAGAAAATACGTAATCATCCAGATATTGAAGCTAAGTTAAAGCCAGTTGAGAATATGATTACAGATATTCTAGAAGAACATGGTGGTATTATGAGAGAAGATACTTTGTATGAAAATATCCTTAATTATGGAACTTCCAGAAATATAGATAGAGCAGCTACTAGTTTTATTATCTCTAAATTATTAGATTCTAAATTAGATAAAGTTGTTAAGAATAAGAGAATGCATGATAGTTGGAAATTACCAACTGCTGAGATTGGTTTTATTGAAGACATTATTGATGATTTAGTAGATATATTAAAAGATAGAACAGATCCAATTGCCAAGAGATCTATCGTGGATAAAATACAGAAACGTCCAATCGCTGAAAAGTATACAGATAAATTGAGTGAGAAAGTTATTCATAATGCCTTGGACTTAACTAGTAAAATTAATAATAACCCTTATGATGAATGGGGTTTAGCTAATTGGCGATCAATTAAACCAAAGAGAATGAATGATAAGATTTCATTGGTTATGCGTAAACATGGTAAGCCATTACATTTTACAGAGATTGCTGAAAAAATTAATGAAGCTAAGTTCGATAGTAAGACAGCTTACCCAGCTACTATTCACAATGAATTAATATTAGATGATCAATATGTATTAGTTGGACGTGGTATTTATGCTTTAAAAGAGTGGGGTTTTCAACCGGGTGTAGTGGCTGATGTAATTTCAGCTGTGATGAATGAAGCTGGTAAACCTTTAACTAAAAATGAGATAGTTGAAAAAGTTTTAGCCAAGAGAATGGTAAAACAAAGCACTATTCAATTAGCCTTAATGAACAAAAAGAGATTCAATCGAGTTGAACATAATAAGTATTGGATTGCAGATTAATTAAAATAAAAATAAAGCATAGGCAAATGCTTGTTGCCTATTAACTTTGTAGAATGCTCCCCATGCAGATCTATTTAGACCTATCATATTTCGAATATTTAGGAAGTCTATCCTTACCGCATATTATGTGGCAGTTATTTATTGACGGTGGATGGATTTTTTTTGTTTTCATATTCCTTCAATTTCTTTGGTTTGAATGGTTAGAGGTTAGACAGACTAGATGGTTAAGTGACAAAAAATTTGTCTTATTAGCCATTGATGTGCCCAAAGATAATGAACAGTCACCCATGGCGGTAGAGCAAATGATGACTAATTTAGCTGGTGCCCATTCTCCATATAGTAAATGGGAATTATGGTGGGAAGGAGCAGTACAATTGGCTTTTTCTTTAGAAATAGTCTCTATTTATGGCTATATACAATTTTTAATACGTACGCCAGATTTCTTGAGAGATATGGTAGAGGCTTCGGTTTATGCCCAATATCCAGAAGCAGAAATAACTGAAGTAGAAGATTATGTTGATGCAGTACCAGATATTTATCCTGATGAAGAATATGATTTCTGGGGATCAGAATTGGAACCAGTTAGGCATTGGGCTTATCCAATCAAAACATATAAAGATTTTGAACACGGTTTAACACAAGAATTAAAAGACCCCATGGCTGCTTTATTAGAAATGTTTTCTCGTTTGGGTACTGGTGAACAGGCTTGGTTTCAATTAATTGTTCAACCAGGAGATTATAGTTGGCAGAAAGAAGGACAGGCTGTAGTAGATAAATTAATGGGTAAAGAACCTAAAGTGTCTAAAGGAGCTTTTGGTAAAGCATCAGAGGCATTTACTGGAGAGATTGCCGCTTGGGGAGCTGAAGCTGTTAATTCAATGTTTGGTACAGAGCTTGAATTTGCTGGTGCAGATAAACTAAAAGATGACTCAATGGCTATGTATAATATGTCTCCATTAACCAGGAAGACATTAGAAATGATAGAAAGAAAAATATCTAAAGAAGGATTTAATTGTAAGATAAGACTTGCCTATGTAGGTAAGAAAGGTTCATTCCAAAAAGCTAAACGGGTGGGAACGTTTTTTTCAGTTATTAAACAATTTGGATCGGGTAATAGTAATTCTTTCAAACCGTCCAAGGCAGCCACTGTCAAAGCAAATTATGCTTTTGCTAAGAGAAGAATTATAATGAAGAAGAATAAGATAATAAAGGCATATAAGACAAGAAGTACTTGGCGTGGCATGAAGTCTTTCATTTTAAATAGTGAAGAATTGGCTACACTTTATCATTTCCCAGCTTTTACAATAAAAGCTCCACTTCTTAAGAGAACAGAATCCAAAAAGGGTGAGCCACCTTCTTTTTTACCACTAGATAGTGAAATTCAGCCAGAATTACCGGAGTTATCAGCGACTACTATTAAAGAGGAATTTATGGGTGTTGAAAGTAAGCAGTATTTGCCAAATAGTTTAAAAGACTATGATTTCAGTAATGAAGAATTTGAAAAGAGATTTGCTAAGAAAGGTGGTAAAGGTAAAGCTAAGGCAGAGGCTGTTGAAGAGAAAGATAATAAGAATTTCCCACCCAGTAATATACCTTTTATAGACTAAAATATGGCAACAGATAGAGAAGAAAAAATAACAGCGTTCGGGCAGACTAATTATAGGAATATAAATAGGAAATTTGGTATTCGTGTTAAAGACAGGCGAAATCATATGTATTTGATTGGAAAAACCGGTGTTGGTAAGTCTACTACTTTGGAAAATATGATTATTCAAGATATTAGAGATGGCAATGGTGTGGCTGTTGTTGATCCACACGGCGATTTGGTTGAAAAAATAGCTGACTATATTCCAGCTAATCGTATTAATGATGTTATCTATTTCAATCCGGCAGATATTAATTATCCCTTTGCTTTTAATGTTTTAGAAAAAGTTGGTAAAGAACATCAGCATTTAGTCGCTTCTGGACTGATTGGTGTTTTTAGAAAAATATGGGCAGATACTTGGGGACCAAGACTGGAATATGTATTACGTAATGCTATCTTAGCTTTACTGGAATTTCCCGATTCTACACTTTTGGGCATTATGAGAATGTTAGTTGATCAAAGTTATCGCAGGAAAGTGATTGATCAAGTATCAGATCCGGTTGTTAAATCATTTTGGGTAGACGAGTATGAAAAATATAAAGGGGACTTTCAAGTACAAGCTATTGCTCCTATTCAGAATAAAGTTGGTGCCTTTTTATCGTCTTTTTTAATACGTAATGTAGTTGGTCAGATAAAATCAGCTATAGATTTAAGAGAAGTGATGGATAATAAGAAAATATTACTTATTAATCTTTCTAAAGGAAGAATTGGTGAAGATAATTCAGCTCTGCTTGGTGCTATGATGATTACTAAGATTCAATTGGCTGCTATGAGCCGTGTCGATATACCAGAAGAAGAAAGAAATGACTTCTATTTATATATTGACGAGTTTCAGAACTTTGCAACTGAATCTTTTGCAGATATTTTATCTGAGGCTAGAAAATATCATTTGAATATGATACTAGCTCATCAATACAGAGAACAACTAGATGAAAGAGTTCAGGCTGCTATTATTGGTAATGTGGGTACTTTAATCGCTTATCGTGTCGGTGCCGATGATGCGGAGTTTTTGGAAAAAGAATTTTTCCCTCAATTCACTAAGATAGATTTGGTTAATTTAAATAAATATAATTTTTACCTTAAGTTAATGATTGATGGCGTTACTTCACCGGGATTTTCGGCTATGGGCTTAATGCCATTAAACAAAGCGGACAAGACCAATAATTTAGAAAAAGTTATACAAGTATCTCGGGAGCGTTATTGTAAAAAAAGAGAAATTATTGAAGATAAGATATCTCGTTGGTCTTTAAGTGATAATAAAGCCGGTGGTGCAGGCGATAGAAAAGGTGGTAGTTTAGATAAAGGCTTTAAGGTGAATTGTTCACGTTGTGGTATTGAAACTTCAACAGCATTTCAGCCAGACGGTGTTAGACCGGTATTTTGTCCTGATTGTCTCAAGTTATTTAAAGCCGGTAAGATCTCTAGAGAAGGTTTACAGGCAGCTCCGGTTGAAATAACGGGGGATATTATTAAGAATGATGTGCCGCCGCCAATTGAAGATAATGTAAAAGTAGAAGATATTTTACCAGCCGAACCAACTCCAGAAATAAGTTTAACAGATGCTATCGGTAAAGGAGCTACTAGTTTTAAAAAAAGATAGGTCATATATATAATTAATATTTATGCTATAATACTAATATATTATTATTTTTTATGTCATTAGCAAAAACAATTAGAGATATTAAAAATCTACGCATTCAAGGTGCTACAGCTATAGCTCGTGAGGCTTTACAGTCTCTCGCAATGTTTGGTAGAGACTTGCAAGTAGATGGCCATAAATATATTGTTCAAATAGATAGAGCGGCTGCAAAGCTTGCCTCTGCTCGTCCAACCGAACCATTATTACATAATGGTTTATCTTATGCTAAAGCTAAGTTAAGACAGGCTAGTAAAACAGATAATAAGTTTTTAACAATGCTATTAGAAAAAGCGGTGGCTGATTGGTTACAATTTATACAAGCAGCTGAAGATATGGCTATTACAAAGGGTAAACAATTGATTAAAAAGAATTACAATGTATTTACTCATTGTCATTCATCTTTAGTTGAGAAAATCTTAGAAAAGGCTTGGCAAGAAAAACATTTTAATGTTTTTAATACAGAAACAAGGCCATTATATCAGGGTAGGATAACCGCTAAGAATTTACTTGCCAAGGGCTTACCGGTTACGATGGTGGCAGATTCAGCTGCAGATTTTTTAATCAGTAAACACTCCGGCAAAGAGCTGATGATGGATATGGTAATTATTGGCGCAGACAGTATAAGTCATAAAGGGGATGTATATAATAAGATAGGTAGTTATGGTATAGCACTGGCTGCTTTTGAGGCTGGAATACCTGTATATATAGCCGCTTCAGCGCTCAAAATGGACGCAGATGACCAGATAGAGGTTGAATTGCGACAGGAGAACGAATTATGGCGATCAAGGCCCAAAAATCTGGAAATTTTAAACTTTGCCTTTGACATGATACCAGCTAAATTTATCACTGGTATTATATGTGAATTTGGTATAATAAAGCCTAGTCTTTTGAAGGCTAAAGTAGCTAAGGTTTATCCTTGGTTATTACAATAATAATTAATACAAAAATATATGTATGATCAGTTTAACTTCTATTACTTAAATAAGAAAATAGATAGAGAAAAGTATATAATTGTTACTTTTTCTTTTTTAGCACCATCTTTAGATTTTAAAAGTGCAGTTCATGCGATTGCCGGTGAAAGCTCTATTGGCACTTGGACAAAAATTGGTGGTTTAACTAAAGCTAGGTATAAGCAACTGGCTCCTAAGATAATTTGGGAGGATAGACGTAAACAGATGGTTAAGATCGCTTATCCATTAGCATTATTTGAACTTGGTAATATCCCTCAATTATTATCTAGTATTGGCGGTAATATATTCTCCATGAAAGTGGTGGAAAGATTAAGATTATTAGATATTGAATTTCCTAAGAAATATATGCAAGCTATGCCTGGACCTAAATATGGTATTGACGGTATACGTAAATTATTAAAAATTAATAATAGACCATTAGTTGGATCAATTATTAAACCTAAAATTGGCAGAACGGCTAAAGAACATGCACAAGCTGCTTATGATATCTGGTCAAATGGTGTGGATGTAGTAAAAGATGATGAGAACTTAACCGATATGAGTTTTAATCACTTTAAAGATAGAGTTGATTGGTTAATGAAATTAAGGAATAAAGCGGAAAAAGAAACCGGTGAGAAAAAATTGGCAATTATAAATATAACTGCTCCATATAATTTAGCATTGGCTAGAGCCAAATATATTAAACAAAAAGGAGGTCGTTGCATGATGGTAGATATAGTGTCTATGGGATGGAGTGCAGTTCAATCTCTAAGACAAGCCAATCTTGGTTTAATTATGCATGGTCATAGAGCCGGACATTCCATGTTCACGAGAGATGAAACACAAGGTATGACAATGTATGTTTTAGCTAAATTATCTCGCCTTGTGGGTATTGATCAACTGCACACCGGCACAGTAGTTGGTAAAATGGAAGGTGGTAGTGCTGAAGTTGTTAAAATAGATAATTTCCTTAAAGAAGATTGGCAACATTTCAATTTCTTACAAAGTGATTGGTCTAAAGTAAAACCAGTTATGCCAATAGCTTCTGGGGGATTACATCCGGGATTAGTTGAAGGAGTGGTGAAATATATTGGCAATGATGTCATTATTAATTTTGGTGGTGGAATATTTGGCCATCCTGATGGTCGTAAGGCGGGTGCTAGAGCTGCCCGACAAGCTGTCGAAGGAGCTACAAAGGGAATTAAATTGAGTGAATTAGTAAAAGAGCATAAGGAATTAGCAACCGCTGTTAAATACTGGAAAAAATAATTAAATAATTAATATATATATAGAATTATGTCATTACCATATTATCTCAAAGCGAATAGATTGGACTTTTCAACGGGGCAAGCTTTAATAGCAATGTTAAATGAAGATGAAGCTTATCACTTTGGTATTCACGCTGGCGATAAAATTGCTTTGCAATGGCGAGGCAATAAAAGAGCAGTAGTGGAAGTGAATTTATCTAATAAGAAAATCAAACCTGGTCAAATTGGATTATATGAAGAGATTTGGTCCAAACATGATATTGCTACCAATGAAATAGTGGAAGTATCTGTTCTGGGTAGACCGGCTTCCATTAAAGCTATTCAAAGAAAATTATTAGGGAAACCATTGACAGAAGAAGAGAGCCTTTCCATTATTAAAGATATTGTTAATAATCGTATCTCTAATACCGAAATAACATATTTTGTGGCAGCAACATATATGTATCCCTATACCAATGATGAATTGTATTATATGACCAAAGCAGTGGCTGAAACAGGGGATATAATTAAATATACCGGACTAGTGGTAGATAAACATTCTGTTGGTGGTGTCGCCGGCAATCGTACTACCATGATTATTATTCCCATTATTGCTTCTTTGGGATTGAAAATACCAAAAACATCATCTCGGGCTATTACTTCACCGGCGGGCACATCGGATACTATGGAAGTACTTGCACCAGTTTCTTTTACTGCGGCAGATATGAAGGAAATAGTTAAAAAGACCAATTCGTGTATGGTTTGGGGTGGTGGCTTTAATTTGGCACCGGCCGATGATAGAATCCTGAAAGTAACTTATCCATTATCCTTAGAACCTTATGATAAAATGATTGTTTCTATAATGGCTAAGAAAGTAGCCACTTCTGTCAATCATTTGATTATAGATATGCCGGTTGGGGATACGGCTAAAATACCAGACATGAAGACGGCAACTGAATTAGAAAAGAAATTCATGTATATTGGCAAATGTTTTGGCATGAAGGTGAAAGTTATAAAGACAACTACCCTTGATCCGATTGGCAAGGGGATTGGACCTTCATTGGAAGCTAGGGATGTTTTGAGATTATTACAAAGAAAAGATACTCGGCCATTGGATTTGGAAACAAAAAGTGTACGTTTGGCTGGTGAATTATTAGAATTGGCTGGTAAGGCTAAAAAGGGTGAAGGTCAGCGATTGGCCATGAAACAACTTGAATCAGGTGCTGCTTGGAAACAAATGCAGAAAATCATTAAAGCGCAAGGTGGTAATGAGAAGATTGATTCAGAAGATATTACTATTGGGGCTATTAAACATTATATTGATTCGCCAAAATCGGGTAAAATTACTTTTACTGATAATAAGAATATCAATACACTTTGTCGCATATTGGGAGCGCCAGCTGAAAAAATGGCCGGTATTTATCTAAATGTTGAATATGGTGATAGTGTTAAAAAAGGAGAGAGATTGTTTACGCTTTATGCTCAATCACAGCAAAGAATGGATTTGGCAAAAGCAGCCTTATTAAAAACTAAAATATTTAAAATAGAGTAGTTGACAACCCCTGGGGTAGGGTGTAAGTTGTTGTGGTAGATAAGGGTCATGTTATTTGGCCCTTATTTTTATGTCCACTCAAAGAAGAAATATAGAGAATAGTTGTATTTATCATATTTATAATCGTTCTATTGATAATAGAGTTATTTTTGAGTCTAAAAATGATTTTGGTTGGTTTTTGGACAGGATATTATACTATAGAGATAAATATAATATAAAAATAATTGCATTTGCATTATTACCAACTCATTACCATCTTGTTTTGCAAGAGCCCACCTCCGGGGTTGGCATTGTAAAATTTATTAGTTGTTTGCAGAATTCATACGCAAAACACTTTAACTACCTCCGGGGTAGAAAAGGTAATTTATTCGAGAGTAGGTATAATTCCAAATTTGTTTATGATGATTACTATTTATTAATATTAATAAAATATGTAAATTATAATTCTGTGAAACATGGCTTAGTCTCAAAGGTGAATAAATGGGATTTTAGTTCATATTTTGATTACAATACAGGGGTGGGTGATCTAGTTGATATCGGCTATATTCACAAATATAGATACTCATACGAAAAGGTAAGTATAAAGGTTATAGATGACCACCCCTGGGGTTGACTATTAAATTTATAAATATTATCATCTATATATGAATAAAAAAGTCGTTAATTTTATGTGGATAAACATTAAGTCAATTATTAATTTGACTTATGTTCTTATTCCTATTAAGATCTGACGACTGGTATTTATTTATAAACTAGAGAAAGCCAGTCAATAAATAGGACTGGTTTTAAAATTAGGAACATTAACAACAAGGAGAAGAGATGAACACGAGTGAAATTATTGTGGACGGTCAGTACATTGAGCAATTGTCAGAAATTGTTTCAGGCATAAGAAGATCTCTTTTGCAGCGGCAGGGGAAAAAAAGACGAAGTGAATTTCGAAACTGTCCTGAGTGTCGCGCTTTGGCACTAGAGTTAAGAAACATGGAAGCTTCATTATCTGAAGCAAAGAAGGCGAGAGCATTATATATTTTGCAGCAGGCGCAAAACTTGGATGCTAATTAAACATTTAAAGAGGTGGATAATCCACCTCTTTTTTTTAAACTCCGAAATTGATATTTGAAAGTTACTTTTTAATATAGTATCTTCCTTTATCATCCTGTTGAATAGACTTAGGATTGGGGGAGAATTTTTTATTGGATATTTTCCATTTATCAACATATTGACCAATCCCTTCGCTACCCAATTTATTTCTGCGCCTTGTACCAGATTGCGACCATCGCAAAACAGAGTCAAATAATAGTTTGTATCTACCTCGTACAACCACATATTTAATTTGTTGATCTTTAATAGCTTGTCTGACTGTTTTAGTAGAAACACCAAATAATCGACTAGCCTCAGATATTGATATTCGGATCATAACCCGACGGGTTAAAGATTAAAGTCAAGACTATTCTACACCTTATTATACAACCCGACGGGTTGAATAGCAAGAATATTGACTTTAACCCCCATTTTTGCTAATATCTTATTTCTGCTCACAGTAAAGATATTAACAAAAAACCTTAAAAATTAGTGGATTTTTCTTCTATTTTTTATTATAATATGACACATTGTAGTAATTACGTAATATTACTGTAACAAACCTAATTATCATACGTCTTATTTAATGTCTAGCGAAAAATTACAAGATAAAGTACTTATATTAAAAGCCCGATTAGGAGACAAGAATGCTTTTGGCTCTATATATAATAAGTACATCAATAAAATATATCGCTTTGCGTTTTACAAAACATCTAGTAAAGAAATTGCTGAAGATATTACAAGTCAGACCTTCCTGAAGCTATGGGAAATTATAGCGCATGGCGGTCAAATAAAGACACTTCAAGCATTGTTATACCAGATAACACGTAACTTAATAATAGATCATTATCGATCAAAGCATAATACTGAAGTACCATTGGAATTTGAACTTGATTCTCAGGCCATACATATAGATGAAAAGATACACAGTAAGATAGATAATGAACTATTAAGACCGGCAGTGATGCTGTTGAAAGAAGAATATAGAGAAATTATTATACTCAGATATATAGAAGACTTATCTATAACTGAGATTGCGAAGATAATAGATAAGACAAATGGAAATGTTAGGACTCTAACACATAGAGCCCTAAATGAACTTAAGCTAATTTTAAAAGATCATAACATTGAATAATGTCACGAACTCTAGAATCACAATTAAATAAATTAAAAGGTGATACCCCAGACGAAGCTTGGGTTATTTCTAATCGTGAACAATTAATGTCTCAAATTGATACTGAAGATTTAAGTATTGGCAAAAGAATTGGTTTGAGATTTAATATTGGTTTAGATCACTTAGTATATGCTCCAGCTAGAGTTATGATAATTGCACTATTGGTAGTAACTGGTTTCTCAACCTCACTCATGGCTAAAGCATCTTTACCTACCAGCGTCCTGTACCCAGGGCGTATTATTATTGAAAAAGTAGAATTAATTTTAGCAGCTACTCCAGAAAAGGAAGCAGCTGTATATAATAAGCATGCTAGTAAAAGATTAGCTGATTTAGTTAAGATCAAAGAGGCAGGAGATAATGAGACAGA
>Ga0210057_1007725_pt1 | contig 12932 bp, 13 predicted proteins | sample CryGeyCG2114_010_2_FD_183968 | JGI IMG/M metagenome (GOLD analysis project Ga0210057, IMG submission 183968) | Groundwater microbial communities from aquifer - Crystal Geyser CG10_big_fil_rev_8/21/14_0.10 (SPAdes) (version 2) | ecosystem: Environmental > Aquatic > Deep subsurface > Groundwater ... | reverse complement strand
ATAAAACTAACCAAGCACAACGCCCATACAACAACTCGCATACTAAATTTAGAGTTAAACATTGAGAGTTGAGAATCGTATATATACGACAAAGCAACACCCGCGAAGATGGCAAAAAACGGGTACAGCGGCAACATATAGCGCATGAATTTTACTGCCGACCTACCAAGTACAAGGAAATAGAGTACATAAAATAAGATAAACAAGATTCGTACAATTTTGTCATTGCGAATACGTTCAGTTCCCATGAACGTATGAAGCAATCTCTCGTTTTCAGTGATTTTGTGAGATTGTTTCTCTTCACGTTCAGTGGAACATGAACGTGGTTCCTCGCTATGACAGAGAGTGCGCAATACTTGTATACATCCAAAGCAGGCGAGAATGCTAAACACAGGCCCCATACCCCATAAGAATATATTTTTCAAATAATATACATAGGGCATGGTACCAACATATTGGAGTGTGTAGGGGAAAATATAGGCATTACTGTTCATTTGGGACTGCAGCGTAATGTCGTGGAGAAACCTGCCGAACTGTATGTATGCAAAAGGCATGAAGATAAAGTGAAAAATGAACAGTGAAAAATGAAAAATTAAGAAGGGTTTATGCGTCATCCTGACGAAAGCTCCAGCACGCGCAGTTATAAAAAACTTTCTGTCATACTGGAACAAAATACTAATAAGCACAATCGGATATACCACGAGAGCGGTGATTTTGGTTGCGAGGGCCGCAGCAAAAAAGAGGGCGGTCAAAAAAAGGTAGCGGCGGGAAGGTTTTTTGTTGTGCATGATACTGGTATACAGCGTTGCGGTGAGAAAAAACGTGAGGAGGGAATCGACCACAAAAAAGTGCGCGTTTTGAATTGGAAAAAATGCAACAGCATAGACAAATAATGCAAAAAATGCAGTTCTCTTATTAAACAAAAAACGTGCTATTTTGAATACGACAAACAAGGTAAAAATGTCGAATATAGTCGACAAAGTTCTTCCTAAAAATAGCAACCCAGTGTAGTTGAATATGGGTATTTTCAAGACCGATTCAAAAAACTGTGCTAGTGTTGCGAGTATATAGATAGGTAAGGATCCATAATTAAAGAAATCGGGGTTCAGGTTGGTAAAAAAATGTATACGCGTCGTTACCATTATGAGCATTCGTTCATCGGGGTGCAGGTGGAAACCGCTATCCCAATTTTGTCCATATACGCGAAGCGCAATAGCGAGAGTAAGTATTAAAAGAAAGGTTATTTTTTCTCTCAATGTGCCAAGTTTCATGTGCTTAAAGTATACAACTTCAATATATTAATTGAGTACGCTGCGCAAAATCAGACTAACAAAAGGATTTTTTAATAACCCATAGTAGTTGAAAAGGAACTTGTATTATGTTAACATTCATTTATGTCAAGTATAGGCAGAGAAACTATTTTTGGTACTGTTGCTGGTCTTAGTCTTATATTTAGTGGATGCGGGGGAAACCTAGAACCAGCACCTGTACAAGGTGTTCCTCCTATTATTGCGGTTCAGCCATCTCCAGATCATCAAATAAGTTACCCTACACCTGTTGAAGAAAGTGATTTAGCATTGCCAATGGTTACTCAACGAGAAAATTATGAAATAGCTGCTAAAATTTTAGAAAAACATGGGTATTTCTTGTTATCAAAAAAGCTTTTAGGATCTTCCCCTTTTTTAACAGATAATTTTCCCGAAGGCCAGCATACTTCTGTTGGTTTAACGCCTTCTCAAACTTATCAATTTGCATATTTTAATAACCTTGTTAAGGCTGCTACGGCTTTGGGGGCTATACAAGAAGAAGGATTTTCTCCATTTTCAATTTTTGGACCAGTAGAGGGCGTGGGTAGTCCAGAAAACCCACTATATCGTAGTCCTGATGGTGATCTATCTTTCATATTATTGGAAACTTTGCAGGGGCCTTTAGAGATTGGCGAAATTTACACTTTTGAAAGTGAAGGTGACAATCTAATAATAAGAACGCCTAAAGCTGTTTACGATATTGATTTGGAAAATAATAGAGGAGATATGTTTGTAAACGGGGATAAGGATATAGATCCAGACTTATTAAGGTACTTAAAAAGTAGCTACCAAATATACTCTCGTGGTTACATAGTTTACTATTTAACGCCAGGTTCTAATCCCGAAGGAAAATTTAAACTAATACCCACTATACCAGTCAAATTTGAACCTGAGGACTATCAGGTTTGGCGCAGGCTTAATGGGTTAAGTTCTGATATAAATGATTGGCGCCTTGCTTATTGGTTAAAGAACCATAACTTAAGATTAGATAGAGAAAGAGGATTAGTGTCTATAGACCGATAATAGAAAATGCGTTGTATTTTTTCTTTGGTCCTTGTCGGTTACTTCTAAATAAAAGTACCAGTATTTTATAGTTTTTACCTTGAAACAACAAAATGAGAACTTTTACAAAACAAAGGTACCTGCAAACCTAAGTGTTGCACTTCAACTTAGAATGTGGGACCACTTGCTATCGCGTCAATTATATCCTATAATAGAATATTACATATTAAATATGTATAAATATGAGAACCGACATTTTTAGGGTTGACACAAGAGAAAGCACTATACGTAGTAGTTTTATGTATTTGGTGCCAGCTTTATTGGCTTTGTCCATTTATGTTGGTGACTTATCTTACGACCCGCTATATAGAGCCGTAGACTGTCCACCTGGAAATCAGTCTGTATCAAGAACGGATACTTGGACAGGCGCGGATGGTCATGAATATAAAGAAACAAACTGCTATAATTCAGAAACAGGAGAAAGAATTAGTGGACAATGTTGCTGTTTTGTAGCAAGTGCCTCTGGCTTAAATCCAGATGAGATTGATGATTTGCGCCAAGTAAGAGATGTTTTAAATAAACAACTAGTAGGATTTAAGCCTTTAGTTTCTGATACATATGATAAGTGGGGGCCACAAGTTGCTGGTTTTTTGCGTACGAATGAACCCGCAAGAAGATTAACACATGATTTACTTTCTCCTATAGCTAGGGTTGCAGGTCGTTTTAATGATTTTGCTCGAGAAAATGGAAATCATTCCCAAACGAAAGCACAAAGAGCATATTCTGCATCGCACAAATAAGTTTTTCTAAAGGTATATAGTTATATATATGCCTTTAGTAGAAATACTTGTTCCTGAAAGACAAGTCGCGCGTTTGCGCGCTTGTAACCGTCTGTCTCAAGAAGCAATCAACATAATAGAACGACGCATTAATGAGCTTCTTAACATGAATCCAATAGCAGGCGACTTTCAATCTATGTATCTTTATGAGCTTGCCTCATGGGTCTATGTTGCTATAGAAGCAGGAGTAGGAGAGTCGGTGGAAAGTATATTAGTAAATATGAACTGGAACACTTTAAACCTCCTTCCTTTTGGGTAGAATCTCAATTGAATCACCTTGCGTCTTTTTAAAAGTGTGCGTATAATGAGCTTATCATAAGTTATTAAATCTTTTATGTTTAATCCGTTTAAGGCTCTGGGGAATATGCAAGCGTTTCAGCAGAAAGCAAAAGCCATGCAACAGGCACTTTCACAAGAAGAGGTAACGATAGAAAAGAACGGCGTACGTATTGTCATGAGTGGTGATCAACAAGTACGCAGTATAGAGGTGGACGGGGCAATGGAAAACCGTATTGCAGAAGCATTTGCTGAAGCTATAAAGAAAACACAAGAAATTGCTGCACGAAAATTATTGGAAATGCAGAGCGAATAAAAGCAATTGACAGCCGATCAACAAGAAGCCGAAACGTTGCATAGGTACTACGAAGTAATCCCAGGATTTGAGGATATTCATGATATGCAGGTTGCGTTCAGCAACGATGTGGCACGGAGAATAATTGAACTTGGCCCTCAAGATACCACGGTTGTCGTTCCGCTTATTGGCGGTATGCAACAGTTATGGTGTTTGGCGGATGCAGCACCCGAACTAGTACCGGCACTACGGCAAAATGTAGTGTTTATGGCAAAAGATTCGAGCGGGAATGTACATTTTCACGGTCAGCCGGTGCGCAGACATGTAGTAGCAATAGATGACATAGGAGATATGCTCGACGAGCTTAAAAGATTGTTAGCTAGTGGTGAATTTACGAGCAGCCAGAATATAGAGACTGTTCATTTTTTTGCTCCAGTAGGGAAAATACATACACCAGAGTTAATGGTCAATTTAAATCGGGATAGACAAGGAAAGGGTTTGCCAGAAGTTGATTTTTACATACCCCATATATTGCCCAATGATGCGAATGGTGAACCAATATGGGTGTGCAGTGGTTTTGGTATGAATGAGGGGCCAGACCCACGTAAACTCTCAGGGGGAAATGTATCTGGCTCGCTAACGTCTTTAGCTTCGTATCAGCGAACGGCAGATGTTTGTTTGAGAAGGAGAGAAGGAGTAGTGCCAAATTATGTTATGGAAATTCGGCACTTTGCATCACTTCAGAGGCCAAGGAGCAAACATCCCGACCAAACAGGGAGAACACACAAGCTTATTGATCTTGAAACATACATAGATGATTGGCAACGTCTATTCGTTAGATTGATTGACCTGTTGGGTTGGTAAACAAGTTGGAAAATAAGTCTTGATTATTATGTGCTGGAGGTTTATACTATAAGCCTATGAGTGCAGATACACGAATACCTTATGTTAGGCCACCTGGAATATATGGTCCTGGTGATTTTTCGATGAATAAAGAAGCAAATGCACATGGTGTCATTAATCCTTCCTATTTTGATTCACTGTTAGGTGGAGGTCATAGATTACCAGCTGGTCTAGATGGTAGTCTGAAATGGATTTCTTTAACGTGTCCTTACCCAGATCTTGACGGATGTTATGAAGACGAACGTCGTTTGCAAATAGCCGAAGGAAGAGGCGATAACGGTCGGTTGGAAGCAATGTTTGTAGAGCAAAGAGAAAAAACAAGAAAACAAGGAAGTATAGGTCCTGATGGGGCATTAGTAGTAACAGCAGTTGGGAGAATTTCAGAAGCTGCGGTCGCGGGTTCACGATATTATAAAGATCCAGAGACTGGTTTGTGGAGAATAGACAATCTTGCAGTAGCTTCAGATGCTCCTGCTTTTAGAGGCAGTGCTTTAGTATCTGCACCATTAAAATATCCAATTGGTCATTGTTATTTTCATGATGTGCCATTTTCGGTTCAACTTATGAGTGCTTTCTTGAATAGGAGTGGCGATATTGATGGAATTGGGGGTATTTCCTGGCAATTCATATCTAGTGGTGAGCAAAGTGATTATATTAGCGTTAGTACTGGGGACACAGGAATATTGTTTCCTACATTACTCAGTGGACCAAGGCCCAATAACCCTGCATTCACTGGTTCTCGATAAACCAAGGCCCAAAGGTAGTTTATTATCCAACTTCTAATCCTAGGCGTTTATAGTGTAGTTTTAATCAATACTATAGCTTCTTTTACATTCGGTGCTTTGAACGTATCATGAATGATTAGTTTATCTATACGGTTAAAAAGCCACACGACACGTGTTTTTGTCTTTTGTCGCAAATAGTCTACAATATCCCAGTTATCTTCTACATAAAAATCTAATTTTAGCTTTTTCATCATGCGTTCTTTAAATACGTGCGCCTGTTCATCGTGTTTATTGCAGTAAATAATGTTGTGAGGAATGCGCACGTTATAGACCTTTAATAAAAGGTATAGATCGGGCAAGAGAAACGCTTGTCGCGCAGTTACCACAAATACTTCATATTTTGGGTGATCGATGAGTGCTAGAAAATCTCGCAAGCCTACATTTGGCATAAAACTTGAGGCATGGACGAGGCGCATAATAGCATATGAATTTTTGGTTCTTGCGACGTAAAACGTGGTAGAAGGCACGTGCAGTATATATTTCTTTACTAAATCTAAAACTGGTCGAAGGAGACGAATAGGGTTATAAAAGAGCACACCATCGAAGTCAAAGCCTATGCGAATTTTCTTTTTTGTAGCAGTCATTGTGTCATTATAGCAGAGCATGGCGTGTTTTCGTGTTTTACATTTTGCACTTTTCATTTTTTAATATACAATGCATGCAATGAGGAAAATTGTATTTGCCGGTAGCGCTTCACCCAACGTGGCACGAGCGATAGCTCAAAAGAACGGGTATAGAATTGGAAAAAGCGAAAAAACCGTATTTTCGAACTCCGAACTCAAAATGACAGTGCTTGAAAAGGTAGAAGACGTGCATAGTATAGTGGTGCAATCGATAGTCAATCCTACCAATGATAATTTGGTAGAGCTACTATTCACCATAGACGCACTGAAGAGAGAAGGCGCTACTAAAGTAACATTGGTAATCCCATATTTTGGATATGCACGGCAAGATATACAGCATCTGCCAGGGGAATGTGTATCGATAAATGTTATCATTAAGGCCCTAGAGGCATTAGGATGCAATAAAGTAATTACGTTAGATATTCATGATGAAGCAACAGCGGGTGTATTTACCATCCCATTTCGCAATGTTACCGTATTACCGTTTATGGCAACGCTAATCCGAGAAGATATAAAGCTGGATTTGTCTACCGTCGTGGTAGGTTCGCCCGATCAGGGTGGGATAGAGCGTGCACGAATATTTGCGCAAGCATTTTACGGTGATAAGAGAGAGCATGACGTGATAACAATAGAGAAAAAACGTACATTGACACAGATTCATACATCAAGGCCACTTGAGCTTTTTGGAACAGTGAAAGATAAAACGGTGATACTCGTTGACGATGTTGCCACAAGTGGCGGTACCGTGTTGCACGCTGCTGAGGTATGCTACGAGCATGGCGCCGCAGATGTTGTGGCTATGGTTGTCCATGCAGACTTTGCGCTAGGCGTCCCGATGCGTATTCAAAAGTCCACTTTAAGCCATTGGTACACCACCAATACGATAGAGTCTACTATGGAGGATTTAGCGCAATTTTCAAAAATTTCCACTCTCGATATATCCTCAATAATAAGTGAGAATATGTAACACCCATGCATTTACCACGCTCTCTTCAAGAACTTATTGATCAATTTGGGGCTTTGCCTGGTATAGGCAAGAAAACCGCGGGGAGACTTGCATTCTATTTATTAAATGTCCCGCGGGAAAGGTTAAACCGTTTTGCTAACGCGCTTCTCGATTTAAAAACGACGACGAAAAAATGTCCACAGTGTTTCAATTTAACGGAAAGTGACATATGCTCAATTTGTGCGGATACACATCGTGATACGCAGGTAATTTGTATTGTAGAGGAAGTATTAGATCTTATCGGCATAGAGCAGACTCGCAAATTTAACGGCGTGTATCACGTGCTCTATGGCCGTGTGGATCCTCTCAACGGGATGGGGCCAGAGGATATTCTTATACCTCAGTTGTTGCAACGCATAGAGAAACAAGAACATCCAATTAGAGAAATCATTATAGCAACGAACCCAAATATGGAAGGCGAAACGACAGCAATGTATTTAAAAAAAGTGCTCGGTGAGCTCACTGAAAAAACAAAGCAGAGCTTCACCATAAGCCGATTGGCGTATGGATTGCCCATGGGTGCAAGTATAGAGTACGCAGACTATGGAACGCTCGGCAAAGCATTGGATAATAGAGGATCGTTTTAGTTTGTTCGTCGTATTTGTCCTATGCGTCTTATAAAACATGCGCTATAATAGCACTATGAAGAAAGTAATATTTTCGGGTATACAACCATCTGCTCAAGCTCCACATATTGGTAACTATTTAGGGGCACTGAGGCAATGGGTGGATCTGCAAAAAGATTATCAGGCATATTATTGTGTGGTGGATTTACACGCAATTACGGTACCGCAGGAAAAAAAGAAGTTAAATGATTCAATTTATGCGACTTATGCGATGTTGTTGGCAATAGGTATAGATCCAAATATGTCCAATATATTTGTACAGTCTCACGTTCGTCAGCATACAGAACTGACTTGGATATTGAATTGCTTTACGCACATAGGTGAGTTGAATCGTATGACTCAGTTTAAAGAAAAGAGTGCAAAGCAGACCCAAATTATTTCTGCGGGATTGTATGATTATCCAGTGCTTATGGCGGTTGACATTCTACTGTATCATACAAACATCATTCCCGTTGGTGAGGATCAAGTGCAGCACATAGAGCTAGCTCGTGATATTGCAGAGCGCTTTAATAATGCATATGGTCAAGTGTTCACACTACCAATACCGCGCCTCATAAAAGAAACGGCTCGTGTTATGAGTCTTTCCGACCCAAAAAGCAAGATGAGCAAAAGCGATGTAAACCAAAATGCAACGGTATTTTTAACTGATAAACCAGATGTTATTCGCAAAAAAATTATGTCGGCGGTTACCGATTCTAAGAAGTCAATAGAATTTGATAAAAAACGTCTGGGGCTCTACAACTTGCTGGGAATGTATAAGGCAGTGACAAAGAAAAGCGAAGTAGAGATAGAAAAATATTTTTCAGGTAAAGGATATAAAGAATTCAAAAATGAATTGGCGGAGGAATTGATAGAGCTTGTGAAGCCATTACAGCAGAAGTACGCGATGTATATAGCTGACAAAACAACACTTGAAATTTACATGCGACAGAATGCGCATAAAGCTGCAATTGTCGCGGAACAGACAGTGAGCAGAGTAAAAGGAAAGCTAGGGTTTATCGTATAGGCCAGTCACTAATAGCTAACAGCTAAGAGCAGATAGCTAATTTTGCGGGATTAGTTGAGCGGTTCAACGCTACCTTCCCAAGGTAGAAAGACGGGTTCGACTCCCGTATCCCGCTCCAAAAGTGATAGAAATCACCATAAAATGTACAATAATTTACATAAAAGTTACAATTAATCAATGACAGACAAAAAATATCACGAAGCTCCTCCAATGCCACAAAAGTTGGTATCCATAATCGTACTGGAAAATTCAGATCTTGAAGCGCAGTCTTTAAGACTTGCTTTTGAAAGATTTTGGTTCAATGTAAACATGCACTTCATTGGGTCCAGAAAACAGTTACTAGAAATACTGAAAGGCAATATCAAAACTGAAGATCTGATTTTTATTGCGTGTCATGGGGACGAAAAAGAAGGTATATATACATGCCCAGAAGAAAAACCATTATCTACCGAAGATGTGAAGGAATATGCAAACCTTGAGGGTAAGAACATTATTAGCTTAGGATGCGAGACGGGAAATCAAGAATTAGGAGACTCTTTTTTAGGAGCTGGTGTGCAGAGTTATATTGCACCTTCTGGATCACCTTTTGGAAACTCAGCATTTTTGTTTGGTGTACATATTGCGTATCAATTGGCTCAAAACAAAAAATCGCTAAAGGATGCTTTTGAAACAGCTCGTTCATACGACAAAGAATCACAAATGTTTAAGTTATTTGAGAAAAACTCTTAATATTTAGGTGATCTTTAAAGGCTTGTAACTGTAAAGCTAGATCTAGTTTGATATATCCATCCAGGCTAAATAGGTTCGAGCAGTTTATCGTTACCCGCTCATTTTGCTTCGCAAAATGAGCGGGTAGTGTCTTTTTGTTATATCAAGTGGTACAATGGTACCTAAAGTAATTAAGCAAGCGTTTCTGGTATAGAGCTTAGTTACGGCCTATACAATATACAGTTACTGTGTCATGATGCTAGATCAGTTACAAATAAATGTACTTAATGCATTGGCTCGTGGAGATAGAATGTGGAGGATTGTAGTTGATTATGGTTTGAATAAACACAAGTATGAGGCGCTTATGCAATCGTTGTATACCTACCTGGACGTGGAACACGAGCGATATGATAAGGGCAGTTTAATCAGGCTTTTAATAGAAGCTGATAGGCGTGGTCATTTAGGTGTAGAGGAGAGCTTTATACGTCCGAGGATAAATGAATCAACGACACCTATAGCTCTGTTTCCCGAGTTGGGAAATAGTCGAAATAATATACGAAAAGAGTAATTATTGTGTAGAGTGGATTATTTCCTGCAGTTGTTTGTGAAGCAGGGGAGCCCCAATACAAAAGGTATAGTTGGTGTCTATTTTTGTTAGTGGGTACGAGTAATCCATAGGTTTTCCAAAGAAATCGGTGACGACACCACCAGCTTCTTCTATTATTATGTGCAGCCCTACTACGTCCCAGATTTTACTCGTACGGTTTAGGTATGCGCCGTATTTGCCCTTAGCCACCATAGCAGAATCAAAAAGACTACCCGCGGCGCGAATGTTTCTAACATTAAGTACTATACGTGCGAGTATGTTTAATTCATCATACGTGAGAGTAGGTTTTTCTTGGTGACCATCCATGCCGTAAGCAACTAAACTGGATAGTAAATCTGGTTCTTTCGTAACTTCTAATTTATTGTCATTATAAAATGCACCGCAATTCTTTTCTGCTGTAATTATCTCACTGTAGTATGGGAGTGCCATACCACCTGCTATGGGTTTATTCTGGTACAGAAGACCAATCATAATACCGTACTGAGGAGAGCTGACTACAAAATTGCTCGTGCCGTCTATTGGATCTATAACCCACGTGTAGTCAGACTTTTTGTCGATAATTCCAGTTTCCTCATCTATTATGTTGTGAGTGGGATATATTTTCTGTACTTCGCTGACAATATATTTACCGACTGCAATATCTGTTTCAGTTAGTACTTGGTTGTTGTCGCCCAATTTTATAACAACAGATGAGACGTCATTGAAATTTTTAGAGGCGATTTTCGAGGAATCTATTAAAGCATGCTCAATAAATTGTGAATGGATCATCTTTGTAGTGTAGCATAGAACGTTTTTACCATCCTCCACCTCCGCCTCCACCTCCACCACCGCCAGAAGACCCTCCAGAAGTTCCAGAGGATGAAGTGGGATTTGCTGAAGCAGATGAAATAGAAGACGTGAGCGAAGAGCTCAATGACAGAGAAGAGAATGTGGCAAATGAGCCAGTGCCACTGTACCATGTGGGTGTAGTTTGCATGCCAGCTTCTGTCATTTGGGCAAACGTTTGCTTAAACTGTGCGCTCCATTGGGTTTCTACTCCTAGCGCGATTGCGTAGGGTAGATATCGCTCGTACATAGAGAATCGAGATGGAAGATCCATTTTCACACCTTGTATATACCGTTCTTGTGACTTAAGGAATACTTTGAACCCATCTATACGATCCTGTAGTTCAACTGTTTGTGGTGTGCGTTTCGGCAGGGCTTTGTAAAAACTGAGCAAAATGACAATTGATGCAAATATACCTATATATCCAGCCAGTCCGAATGCCATTGTTCCGGTAAATATTCCTACTCCAACAAAGGGGAGTAGGAATATTGTAAGAAATATTGCCGGAAAAAACAGTGTCCAATTGCGTGTTGTGAGAAAGCTATTCCAGTTTGCGATACACAAAAGTATAAAAAAACTTACAACGGAGTTCCAGAATGTGGCAAATACCATAAAAAATAATTTCGTTTCAGCATGTTGTGCAAGTGCAGTTATGACATGGTATGCGCCAAACAAGCTTAGAGGAATAAGTGCATAGAGGAGATATGTACGGTTGGATACAAATAACCCCTTACTAATTGCCTTGAAATACTCCATTGTATTCAGCGTGATCTCTTGCAGTTTTTTCCAGTTGGCGCGGCGAATGACAAACGTGTCTGGCGTATCTTCTACTCGACTAAAAAGATTGGCAATCTTTGCTTTTTGTTGTTCAAAAAACCCGCTTCCTTGTATTTTTGATACAGTTGTGTTTTTCGTTGCTGTATCAGGGAGTACTTCTTTTGAGTTTACTTTTATCGGGAACATACCGTCGTACAGTATTCTTTCTTCATTTGTGAGTTCGGATGCGTCTTTTGCCGTTTTGTTGATTGCGTAGGAACCATTTTCGTTTTTGATTTGTATGAATCCCTGCACAGCCAAGCGCACAAGCGTGGTAGATAAGAAGCCATTATCAAACACGCCCATAGTATTCAAAAAGCGCACTGCAGCAGGTGTAAGACCTTTTGGCGGTTGTGTTTGTACTACAACAGGGGTTGAGGGAGTGCGATCTCGTCCTATTTTTAGCCACAAAAGATAATAAAAAATAAAAAGCGTAATAGGAAGCCCCAGGCTTACAATAAAGTCTAGCCCAAGGTTTTGTGGTAAAAATGTTGTATACCACGGCGGTTCAACAACGTATCCTTTGGGCCACGTCACCACAACAGTCATTCCTTCAGTTGAAGCAAGCGGTCTTTGGGATTGAGCTATAACAACAGTTTGGCCGTTTTGTTTAGTCGTGGTAAACACAACGCTCTGTTCCTTCGAATTTTTATATCCAATATATCCTACGGTCTGTTGTATAGGTGCAGTGCCTGGAAGGTGTATTTCAGCACTCGACTGCTCAATGGCGAAATTCCACCCGTTTCCTGTGACGTTCCAGTACAGTTCATCATGGTCTTTAAAAAAGCCAATTTGACTAGTTGTTTCGTAGGTAATCGTATACGTATACATACCTTGGGGAATGAGAGCAGTACTATTGCCCACATATATGCGTTTTCCATTTATCTGGTCTTCGATTCGGTACGGTTCTGGCACGTCATTTCTTGTAATCGACAAAACCTTAAATCCTTTTGAAGCACCCAGAAGTCCGCTATATTGCGTAGGAAAATCACGGTATATTCCACGCTTTATCTGTTCACCATTCGCGTACACAGTTATTGACTCTGTTACTTGCATAGAGCTGTCTGGGTGTATAGATATAACGCTTTTGAAATCAGTAACGCGCTCGGCAGTGCTTTGTTGCGCACTCACGTGAGAAGGTAGCACAAAAAGAAAAAGACTGAAAAATACTATTACCAACAGAGCCAATAATGACCGTTTGCACGTAGTAATAACTGTAGCAAATTTTAAAAACTGAATACCAGAAAATGTTTCATGGAGAGTAGCCTTCATTAACGAAATTTTTTCCATTGAAAACACAAATAACT
>Ga0210057_1007723_pt1 | contig 12934 bp, 12 predicted proteins | sample CryGeyCG2114_010_2_FD_183968 | JGI IMG/M metagenome (GOLD analysis project Ga0210057, IMG submission 183968) | Groundwater microbial communities from aquifer - Crystal Geyser CG10_big_fil_rev_8/21/14_0.10 (SPAdes) (version 2) | ecosystem: Environmental > Aquatic > Deep subsurface > Groundwater ... | reverse complement strand
TTGACCCCGAAGGTGGGGCGCTGACAACCATTGTTATCCCGGGAAACACTCTTTTGGAAACAACCAGGCGTCAAGGCGCATGGGAGATTGGAAAAGTCTGGGATGTGGGAGAAGACGAAGGGCTGGGCGGCAGGCTTTTGGCGGAAAGCATGACAAAGTCATTTCGGTTGCCCGTAGCTGCCTGGGCTAATCGTGAATTTTTAGCGATATCCGGAGAAGAGGGGAGCATTTTGCTTGCCATATTTAGCACCGAAACCAATTTGGCAGTGGGAGACAGGGTGAGGATGGCTGTGTTTGCACAGGGGGTAAACGCCACTGCAAAAAGCACACTGGAAGCAAGCACGATTGGCTTGGTAAAACCGGCCCTACTCCCGAGCGGGGAGCAGGGGTTTAAACCGGCAGACAATGTGGGAACGAATGTTACAAATCTCTTTTCAGTTTCTGCCGTTTCGGAGGAGGGTGCGCGAGTGCAGATTATTAACCGGACAGGTGGGCGCGAGGCGGTTAGTAAAGTGTCTAGGATACTTGACGTTTACGGGGCAAGGGTGGGACTGGTGACCGACCAGGAGGTGAGTGACGAGGACTGCACTGTATTGGTGCAAGAGGAAAGCGCGGTTAGTAAAGTACTTCAACAAGTACTTGGGTGCGAAGTCGGGAGCATGGACGAGGGGGTATTTGATGTCGTGATTTTGCTTGGGGAGAGGTTTTCCGGGCGCTTCTAGGAGGCCTCAAGGTTTCCCAAGGAGGGGGGAGTAGACCTGGTAGTCTGAGGGAAAGGAGTCAACGTGTGCCAAGGTGCGCGCCCTTTTGGTTTCTCTTATAAACACTTTTACTTCACGAACACTTGCCGACTTTACAAAAGCCTTGTAGGTGTTTCCTTTTTCAATAAGTCCAACCATGCGGGCAGAAAGGTCGTCCGGAAGCCTTCCGATATAGCCACCTGATTCGCTTGTTACCGATATGCGCCTGCCTCCGGTTACCAGCTTTGCCTGGCTTCCGCAGTTAACCGACGCGATGACCCTTGTGTCTCCCAGGTGTATGAGTGTGACGAGTTTTGTCTTGCCAGGCTGCTCTATGAACATGCTGGAAAGATATGTAATGCCCCTGTTTCTCAGTGGCTGCTTAGCCTGAGACCAGTTTAGAAGGGCTTTCAGGGCAATCTGGTGGTTGGGCACAACAACGAGAACGGCCCTTGCGTACTTCTGAGCGTTTTTGACCTCACCCAACTCAAAATATGCTTTAGCCGTTCGCATGAGGGCTGCGACGTCCTGATCGTTAAACTCTAAAAGTTTGAGATTATGCCTAACTGCGGTTTCCCAGTCTCCTTTGAGAGCTGCAGCTATTGCTGATCGGGCAAGCTTTTCGCTCATTTCTCTTATGCAATGCATTATTCAGGAGGAACGTGGCCGTGTCAAGAAGCCTGGAAGTTGGTATACTATGCGTTATGAGCGGACACTCAAAATGGTCGACAATAAAACGTAAAAAAGAGGCGACTGACGCGGCCCGTGGAAAGCTTTTCAGCAAACTAGTCAAGCAAATCTCGATAGCGGCCAGAACCAGTGGTGGACCAAACCCTGATAGTAACGCGAAGCTGCGTGTAGCGGTTGACGCTGCTCGGGCGGCAAACATGCCCAAGGAAAATATAGACCGTGCGATTTCGAAAGCCAGCGAGGCCGCAGACAGCTTGGAAGAGGTAATGTACGAAGCCTATGGACCGGACGGGGTCGGGCTCATGATAGCAACTACTACGGATAATCGAAACCGTACAAGCGCTGAGCTCAAGTATATCCTGGACAGGGGAGGGGGATCGCTCGGATCTCCCGGATCGGTCGCTTATAATTTTGCCCCAAAAGGGTATTTGCTCATTAAAAAAGCGGAAAACGTGGACGAGCAGACGCTTGCGCTAATCGACGCCGGAGTAGAGGACGTGGAGGAGTCAAAGCTGGGGATTGAAGCTTATACCGCTCCTCACGAGCTTGAGAATGTGCGACGCACGATAGAAAAAGAGCTTGGAGTGGAAGTCTACGAGGTTCGTTTGGTACAAAAGCCAAAAACAGAGCAAATCGTGGGGGATGCGCTCGGCGAGCGGATAATCAAGCTGGTCCAAGCCCTGGAGGAGCACGATGATGTGCAAGACGTTTTTATAGCTGCGACTCTAGCATAATGGACAAGCGAGCAAAGTTTGTAATAACTTCAGTATTGCTCTCGGCAGGGTTTACAGGTCTTTCCTTTGTAGGGGACGAGACCAGATTTGTTGCGATAGCCGTTTTGACAGCTGCTACCGTCGGGCTTTTCATCTGGTCGTTTGAGGGACTAACAAAAAGCGCGACACTATTGGTGCTTGTCCTGCCTGCGCTCTTTACTTTGGGCGTAGGAGTTTTTTGGTTTTTATTGCCCGCAAACTTGCTGACAAGGTTTCCTATTATTTTGCTCTATGCTATTGGCCTGTATGCCCTCGGGCTTATCGGGAATATATTTATTGTGAGCACGGTTCGTACTATTGCTCTTTTGCGTGCTGCCAAAGGAGTTGGGTTTGTGTTGACGCTCTTAACGTCTTTTTTGCTCTTTGACGCGGCAGTCTCTCTAAAAGCGTCTATTGGAATGAATATTCTTCTGGTTTTTACAATCACGTTTTTGCTCTCTATTCAGGCACTGTGGACGAGTAGGGTAAGTAGGGAGCTGGAGAGAGTCGTTTTGTTGTATTCACTGGTTTTTAGCTATGCACTTCCCGCAGTTGCGGCCTTGTTATTTTTCTGGCCGGTTTCAGTAGTGGTCGGGTCGCTTTTTTTGACAGTCGGCATGTATGTACTCCTTGGACTCGGCCAGGCTCGGATAGAGGGGAGGCTGTTCGCAAACACTTCTCGGGAATATATTATCGTGGGGCTTATGGTTTTTCTTGCTATGATTTTGGCAACTGCATGGCGTTAAGCTTAAAAATATAGCTGCGTATAGACCGGAGTAGGGGGATAAAATATTATCCTATAATATAATGTAACAAGGATTGTTTTCACGAGTGAAAATTATAAGACATAGTTTGATATAGTTAGCGTTTAAATTGAGCAAGACAGCACTGCGGGGAGAGTACAAAACCTCGTGTTGATTATACTTCTGCGGTTTATTTACTTTTGGGAGTACACCCGCTGCACTTTGTGGGCTGGCCCATGGTAAAATTGTTGACAATTTTACGGTGCGCACAATATAACTTTTGCGACGCCATATAGCTATTGAGAGTGGGGCTTGGTCGTCATTTTGCAGTACCATACGAGATAGATAAGCCAAACAATGGTTAAAATCAGAAGCTATACTAGCCTTTTATTGTCTAAGAACCTAGTATGTCCGACCGAAGCTTTACCCAAGTCTTATCGAGTTAATTTGGCTATACAGCGTCGGTTTTGTCATTTAAAGCTTATAAAAGGTATCGTCGGAAGTCGTGGGAAGCTTTTAGAGAGGCTCTCATAAAGCCTGTATATGGGCACGTAAAGGGACGAGATATATTGTTTTATATGTCAAGCACTATAGGACATAGGCTGTAAAATTAAATATTAGAGTTACTTCCATACCGATAATTTATCCCCGGCGTATTGTCTTGGGTATGTGTTTTTTTGTAATAATACGCTCGGCAACAACACAGTAATATTTTGCATAAACGTCGCACAACGTTGACAAGGTCTCTGTGCTGATATATGCTGGGATATGCCCACTTACCAAAACGAGCTTGTTAGCGAAGTTGCCAAATATTTTGACTATTTACAGCTCGAGAAGGGCTCCTCTCCCCTAACCATTCGCAACTACAAGCACTACCTGGGTCGGTTTATTGAGTTTGTTGACGACAGCGTTGGTGCGATTTCCGTCGAGGACATTTCGCTTGATCTTATTGACCGATATCGTTTGCGGCTGGCGCAGTTTACAGACCGGAGGGGCAGAGGGCTTTCCAAAAAGACTCAAGGGTTTCATATGATAGCAATGAGGTCGTTTCTTAAGTGGCTGGCAAAGCGCGATAAGGCGGTGATAAGTAGCGAAAAGATTGAGCTTCCGAAAGTTGAGGACAGGCAGATTAAATTTTTAACTGGTGAGCAGATAGACCGTCTATTAAACGCACCAAGCTTGAGTACAATAGTGGGCAAGCGCGACAAGGCAATATTGGAGGTATTGTTTTCTACCGGCCTCCGTGTGAGCGAGCTGACAGGGCTAAATCGGGGCCAAATTGACTTTGACCGCCGCGAGTTTGGCATTGTTGGCAAGGGTGGCCGTGCAAGGGTGGTGTTTCTGTCAACGCGAGCCGCGGACTGGCTCCAGCTCTATCTCAAAGCCAGAAAAGACCACTACGGTCCGCTTTTTATTCGTCATCGTGGCAAAGTTGACGCTGATATGGACGATGAAGACGTACGAATTTCCCCGCGCTCCCTGCAGCGCATGGTCAAAAAGTATGTAAGGAAGGTCAAACTGCCGGTAGACGCGACTCCGCACATTATCAGGCACAGCTATGCGACAGATCTTTTGATGGCGGGAGCGGATATCAGAAGTGTCCAGGAAATGCTAGGGCACAAAAATATTGTTACAACCCAGGTCTATACACACGTTACAAATAAGCGCATGCGAGAGGTTCACGAAGCATACCACGGCAAGAAGCAGGACGAAGAAAATTAACTTTCCGGCTGTTTTTCAAGCACGGTTAGCGCGGCAACGTGGTCGGCTTTTTTGGCAAAGCGCATTAGGATGACTCCTTGAGTGGAACGACCCATTTGGGGAATATTTTTGACGGGAAGCTTGATGATTTGCCCTGCACTACTTGTTATCACAACTTGTGCGCTATTTTCAGTCACCAAGACAGAGGCCGCAAGTGGCCCGGTCTTGTCGCTTACGACAGCCGCTTTAACGCCCTTCCCTGCCCGCCCCTGTTTTGGGAAAAGTGCAGTCTTGGTGCGCTTGCCAAGCCCCTTCTCGCTAATGGTCAAAATGTCGCGAAAGCTAGTTTTTCTTTTGTCCTTGGGAACTTCGTGCTTTTGAGGAAAGACAGTCATAGCTATCACCTCGTCGCTTTCGTTTAGCCTCACTCCTTTCATCCCGCTTGTTGCCCTGCCCATCGTACGGACATCTTTTTCGGAATATCTGATGGCTTTCCCTTCCTTCGTGGTCATAAAAATGTGGTCACTGCCACTTGTAATTCGAGCAGAGACCAGCTTGTCGTCTCCTTTAAGCCGTATCGCGATAAGCCCGCCGGACTTTAGGTTTTTAAACTGGGAAAGCTTGGTCTTTTTAACAATTCCCTTTCTTGTGGCAAGGATTAGGTTGCCGGACTCATTTTCAGACAAGTTAACTGCTAATATGGTCCTAATCTCCTCCCCTTGCCCGATATTTAAGATGTTGACAATTGCCTGACCTTTTGCCTGTCGGGAAGTTTCTGGGATTTCCCATGCTTTCGAGCCAAATACACGCCCCTTATCGGTAAAAAACAAGATTGTGTCGTGGGTGGTGCCCGATATGAGGAGCTTTATCTCGTCTTCTTCCTTGGTGGTCATGCCTAGCACACCTTTCCCTCCTCGCCTTTGAGATTTATACGTATTGTAAGGTACACGCTTAATGTAGCCGGTTTTGGTAATAGTAATGATAGTCCCCTGCTTTGCGACCAAGTCTTCCTCCGAGAGCTCTGCGGACTTTTGTTTGTAAATTTTGGTAAGGCGTTTGTCGCCAAACTCTTGCTTGAGTTTTGCTACCTCCTTGACAATGACATCGAGTACCTTTTTGGGCGTTTTGAGGAGCAATATTATCTCGTCAATGTGTTTTTTAACTTCTTCATACTCGCTTTCAATTTTTTCGCGCTCAAGAGCCGCCAAGCGTCTGAGCTGCATATCCAGGATGGCTGTCGCCTGAACGCCGGTAAAGCCGAACTTCTTCATTAAATTGTCTTTCGCGTCCTCCTGGGTCCTGCTTCCCCGTATGGTTTTAATTACATCATCCAGGTTGTCCAGCGCAATTTTCAGTCCCTCTAAAATATGAGCGCGCCTTTTGGAGGCGACCAGGTCGAAAATGCTCCTTCTGAGTATCACAGCTTGGCGGTGTTTTACGTATTCTGTCAGCACTTGCTTGAGGTTTACAGTGTGCGGGATGCCGTTTACGAGGGCTACAAAATTGGCAGGAAAGCTGGTTTGGAGCTTGGTGTATTTGTAGAGACTATTGAGGACCGCCTTTGGCTTGGCCTCGCGTTTAAGCTCAACAATTACGCTCATTCCCCTCTTGTCACTTTCGTCACGTAGTGCAGAAATTCCTTTTATCCTTTTATCTCGAGCCAGGTGTGCGATGTTTTCGACGAGCTTTGCCTTGTTGACTTGATACGGAAGCTCCGTTATTTCGATGACTGATTTGCCGCGCCTTCCTTCTTTTATCTCGGCTACTCCTCGCAGTACAATTTTCCCACGCCCGGTAGAATACATTTCGACCATGGAATTGCCGCCATAAATAGCCCCCCCGGTTGGAAAGTCCGGTCCGGGGATGTGTTTTACCAGCTCGTCTACCGTGATGTCAGTCTCAAAGCCTATCTGGCTTGCACCGTAGAGCTCCTCGTCGGGAATTCCCATTTCTTCTCCGGAGGCCAATTTGTTAATTTCTGCTATACGCTTTTCTACCGATTCCTCCAGCTCTTCTTTTTCAAATACGGGCTTGCCGGCCGAGATTGAAGCGATAACCCCATCGACGACCTCGCAGAGATTGTGGGGAGGGATTTTGGTGGCCATTCCAACTGCTATTCCCTCGCTTCCCATCAAAAGTAAATTAGGGAGCACGGCCGGCAAAAACACCGGCTCTTCAAGAGTTGCGTCAAAGTTGTCTTCGTAGTCGACCGTTTTTTTGTCGATATCGGCGAGCATGTAAGGGGTAATTTTTGCCATCCGTGCCTCGGTGTAGCGCATGGCAGCCGGGGGGTCTCCGTCTACAGATCCGAAATTTCCCTGCCCGTCCACGAGTGGGTAACGCATGGAAAACTCCTGCGCAAGCCGCACCATCGCGTCGTATACGGAGGTGTCGCTGTGCGGGTGGTACTTCCCTAACACTTCCCCTACCACCTTGGCAGACTTTGTATATGCGGCTGTCGCCCCCAGCCCCATTTGCTGCATCGCATATAGTATGCGGCGGTGTACCGGTTTTAAGCCGTCGCGCACGTCAGGAAGGGCACGAGCGACAATTACGCTCATTGCGTAGTCCAAGTAGTTTTTCGAAAGCTCCTCGGTTATTGGTGATTTTTGTATTGTGCCAGGCTCCATTTAACTCATAAATACTACTCCTACGAGGTTAAATATTCAACTTGACAATGCCTAGGCTGTAGAGGATTAGTGAAAGGACAAAAATGAAGGCAATCATGCCGAGCCCTGCATTATAAGGAATCCCCAGAATCCCAAGTAGTGCTTGAACAATTCCGAACACAAGCAGGAACAAAACGGAAAACTTTACACCGTGTACTTTGATAAATCTTTTGATATAGGCGGACATGTCAACCCTCATATGTTCAGTGTATCACTTTACGGGACTAATTTTAAATATCTTGTCATCACCAGCTTGAAGACTGCCCCGCCCGTCTCTATTTGAGGTAGTGAAATATATTTCCCCGTTCGGGGCTTCCACCACCTCACGCACGCGCCCTTGCCCCGTTATCAGTCGTTTCCATTTGCCCACCCGTTCGTTGGCAATTAATACCCTGTATACGCCCTCTCCTCTCAGGCCGCCAACAAAAATGTCGCCTGTAAATTGAGGAAGCGTGTGCCCCTTATACACCATTAACGACCCGGGTGCTATCGCAGGTGTCCAAACCACTAAAGGGTCTACGAGCCCAGGGCGGCTATCTTCGTGGGAGACGGTCGGCCAGCCATAGTTACCACCTGGTTTAATTAGGTTAAGCTCGTCTCCCCCACCGGGGCCGTCAAAGCCGGACGGTCCGTGCTCACTGCTATAAAGCCTTCCCGCGCTGTCCCAGTCAATCCCCTGTGGGTTTCTGTGCCCCAGGGAGTATACGTGCGAGTTTTCAAACGGATTGTCGTGCGGAATTGAGCCGTCTGCTGTCATGCGGAGTATTTTCCCACCGAGCGAGCTTGGGTCCTGCGCTATTTGTCTGTCTGAAGCGTCTCCCGTAGTGACATAAAGCATCCCGTCCGGACCAAAGCGCACCCTGCACCCAGCGTGGAATCTGGCCGCGGGAATATCGTCAAGTATTACACGGTCTAGCGTCAAAAAGCTGCCCTCGTCTACTAGGCGCACCACTCTGTCTCTCAGATCGTCTCCGCTCGAATATGCATAGCAGGCGTATAAGTACTTATTTTCTGGGTAATTGGGGTGAAGCGCCATTCCCATAAGTCCCTCCTCTCCACTTGCTGAAATGTCGTCGAAAAAGTAAAGAGCTTCTTGGTTTAGCACTCCACTAACTAGCTCCCGTATGTATCCGTCTCGCTCTGATATAAGTATTCTTTCGCTGGAGGTAAAAACGACGGACCACGGCACAAATAAACCCCTGGCGACTTCAACTACCTCGTACTCTACGCTTTGCGGAGCGACACTTGCTTTTTCTTCCAGCACACCCGTATCAATGGTTGCTTCGGTGGGGGTTGAAGAAAAAAACTGGAAATGGTCGGACACGAGAAAAGCCGCCACCACCAGTAAGAGAACGCCAATGGCAAGAAATTTTTTCATTCACAAGCTACACTCGTCAAAGATCTCCGGGCTCAGGTGTCGGGGTCGGCTCCGTTAGCACCGGCGGCGCCGCCTGTGCGCGCTCCGAGCTACTTCTCCCACCTGACAATGTAAAGATTGGAATCATTAGGAAAAAGAGCGCGACAATTGACAGGCTCATTATCGGCGTCAGCTCCATAGTATGTTTTCTTTTTGCCATCCTACTCACCTCCTGATATTATCCTATGCGTCTCTGGCGGACTTGTCAATTTATTTTGTTGTCGTCTACCGGGATGGGCTCAGCCAGTGGAATGGGCTCCGGTTTTGCGACCGGTTCGCCTTGGAGCTCAAGATTTGCGGCGTTACTCCAGTCTGTCTCATCAAGCACGAGTATTTCCCGAGGAGAAATGAGATACAAGTAGTCGTTGATAAATACGGCGCGGGAAGCATTTTGAGAGGGAATCGCTCGGGAGAGCTTGATAACACCTCCGCTGTAGCTGAAAATATAGTCGTTTTCACCGGCCGGCAGGAAAAAGGCTTCGTGCTCTGGGTCTTGCAAAAAAGCGTGATGATTAGTATTGACTTCGGTCCATGGCTCGCTGAGCAAAAAACGAGACACCTCGCGCGGGGTATCCTCCGAGACGTCAAACAGTGAAAGTTTCACTTGCTCTTCTTCTTGTCCTACCCCCAGGATTAGCGTGTCCGTGAGCGGGTGGAGATAGGTGGAAAAGCCCGGGATTTTAAGCTCACCCGTTACTCGCGGCTCTGTGGGGTCTTTTAAGTCAATAACGAAAAACGGGTCAACTTGCTCAAACGTTACAAGGTATGCTTTATCCCCGATGTAGCGCGCCGCAAAAACCTGTTCTCCCGGTGCAAGGTTGGTAACAGTTCCAATGCGACTCATGTTGTTATCAAATATATATAAATTATTGACGCTTTGCCCTGCCCCAAGCCTTTGGGGATTAATGGTCGTGGCGATGCGCAGTGCCCCACCATGCTCGTCGAGTGCGAACTGGTTTAGCGGTTTTCCCGGGACTTCGGCAGACCCCGTGATTTCAAAGTTGTCCGTACCGACACGGACGACCACGCTGGTCTCGATTTCCTCAATGTGTGCCTTTGCGTACTCGCTCATGCGGTTTTTAATGTTGGTTTCAAAAGCGAGTCTCTCATTTGGAAGGAGCGTGCGTTTGTGGGCGTTGATTAAAGTTTCCAGCTCGACCAACTTTGCCTGGGTGGTCAGATTCAGGCCTTGTGCTTGCTGGAGCCTTGTGATAACCGATATTGGCAAAATGTCGACGACTTCGGTTATAAAAAAGTTGTAAAGAAGTGCCGGCACCTTCTCGCTTGTAGTATAAGATATGTAGATGTTTTCAGCAGATACGTAAATGACCACGTCGCTCGTTGCGCCCACAAACCCTACTTTTTGCTCGATAGACCCGTCTTCCGGGCTTAAACGCATGATTGTATAGGTCGTGTCGGATGGGAATAGTGTAGTCGGGTGGTAAATGTCACTGCAGTCAAGGGAAACCCCCTTGACAAGGGGCATGGGACAGGGAACACTCGCGATAGCCGCCCTTCTCGTCACAACATACACCCGCCCATTGATAAGCCGCGAAGCAGCTATGTTTTGACCTTCAAGCTCGTGTTTCCACACCTCCTGCGGATTTTTAGTATCGGCCACATTAACGCCCGTAATACTGTTGTTTCCAAGCACTATGAGCGAGTTTTCGTGTATCAAAAGCTCGCCGGATGCGTCGATTGTCGAAGCAGTTTCAAGCTTCTCCAATGGAAACGCCGTGACGACTTCAGTCTCCCTGTTCATTTCGTGCACGAAAAAGCGCTCTCGTACGAGGGGTAAAGCCACTGGGCCTAATTGTGAAATAAAAAGTGAAGCCCCGTCAGTTTTTACAATGTCCGGCTCGTCTATACCAACTATCTGCACATTTGTCTGAGACACCTGTGCCGGTACACTCGCGTCGTTTGCAGTGGAGGACTCAGGCGGCGAAAGCTCCGGGGTGGCAAATGTGGTGACGATAGCGGAGCGTTCGTCCAGCTGCCCGGCCGATGCGATGTATTGCCGAAATTCACTTGGAGAAGTAAAACGTTGGAAGGTAAAAACGCTTGGCGCTACGGTGTTGGGCCGGTCTGCGGCCAAGCGAAACAAAAAGGCAAACGCCATCCCGGCTATGACAACGGCCAGGGTTAGGACGAAGGCGACGGCTCGAAAAAACGGGGCGCGCTCAAACTGTCTAGGTTTGACTACGTGGCCCAGTGTTCCCTTTTTCATTTTTCTTCCGCTTTTCTCACGACCAACACCCTCCCCAGATACTCTTTACCGTTTAGCTCACTTATTGCCCTCTCCGCCGAGTCTGAGCTTTCAAACGTAACGAAGCCAAAGCCCTTTGACTTGCCCGGCTCCGCGCTTGGAATAACCATCGCCTCCGTAACCACTCCGTGTTCGGAAAATAGCTTCACCAGGTCTGTAGAAGTGGCTTCGTAATTAATATTCCCCACATAGACTTTGTTTGTACTCATATGCTATTTGTCAGGCATTCCATTTCTTCTCAGCGGTCATTGTTTTGTTGGCAGCGGGCTTTTGGTGAGCTTCACCTCAATGGTTCTAATGAGCTGTATTCCAAGGCCTGATATTTTTTGCCCTATGCCTGCAATAAAGCCCATAAAAAACAGATGCGCGACCACATTTGTCGTCTGATTAAGAGTAGACGCCGGGAGGATTTCGAGGGCGGGTGCCTTTCCCCTGTTGGTCTCCGCCAGGGCTGCGCGCTCTTCGGCACTTGCACCGCTCAAAAGATCCTCGGTGCTTACTGAAACCCCGGGCAAGTTAAAAAGGTGTACAGGCTCGGCTCGTCCTGTGAAGACCTGTACGACCGAATAGGCTGCAAAAAGAATTACTAAAAGGCCTACCACAAGAAGAGCGTATCCGACGGTTTTTTCATACATATTTCCATATTAGCCGTATTGATACAGATTGCAATACTTGGCTTCAACTAACTATAAGCGCTCCCCACGTTGTCTGCTCGCGGGCAAGATGTAAATGTCCTGGTTGTATGAGCTCGTGCCGATATATTCCCCGCGTCCGGCCAGTACCTCTTCCAGGGGCGTGCACCACCCGCAGCCTCCACTAGGGCATTCGAAGTGTTCAATCTGGCGTGCAAGCTTAATTTTTTTAGCAACTTCCAAAACACGACCGCGAGCTTCTGCCAGCTCCGGTAGTTTTTGCTCGGCGGGCTCGTCTGAGCTTTCCAGATACCAGTAGCTTGCGCGCTTCACCTGGCGCTTTTGAGTGTTTGTGACAAGCAGGAGGTAAATTGGCAGCTGGAGCGAGCCACTATCTTCCTCCCGCCTACCGGTTTTGAAGTCTATAATGTGGACAGAGTCGGACTCTTCCACATACTCAAGCCAGTCAATTTTCCCACACAAGATAATTTCGTCTTCCTCAGAAAGCCAGTACTGCGGAAGTTCGTCTTTTATTTTAACAGCCCGCTTGCTTACAGGCCCGGGGTTGCCCATTACTCTTTGAAGCATCCTCTCGCCGCGCTCACGGTAAAGAGTTTCTTCTTCTTTACTTTTAAACCCCCCTTTTTTGCCGGACACTTGCTGCCACGCGGAGCTGAATTTTTTAAGGAGTGAAATTTTGAGACGTTCCTCTACCGGAAGCGTAGACAGGCTTTCAATGACGTCGTGAACCACCCCGCCAAGTGCCAAAGGCGGGGACATTACTGTGATTTTTCTACCACTGGTTGGGTCTTTGTAGACGTTTCTCAGGTAGTAAAGCCGGGGACAGACTAGAAAGTCGTTTATAGAGCTGTGGCTGACCCACGTAGCTTTAAACTTGTCAAGAGCCATGGTGAACCTTATTGTACCATTTTGTCCCTACAATTTCTTCCTCACGGAGCCACCTCACGCCAGACAGTCTTTTCAGGAGCAAGTCTGGGGGGGTAGTTTTTGATGATGTTGGGGTCATACTGGAAGACCTCTGCCGGGGTGGTTTCATTGTCTGCCTCCAGGTTGCGGGAGAGCCATATCTTCCCAAGGGACACTACTGAGCCCGTGAAGGATATGGGACCAGTGGTGGGCTTGGTTGGGTTGGTGGTGTTAATACCCCCGTCTGAGTAGTAGACACCTGAGAGCTCTCTTACCGGCTCGTCTATTATAATCTCTCCCCCCGCAAGCACCATGAAGAAGGAGTTACTTGGGTCTTGGTAAGTGATGTCCCCTGTAACTACTATGTCACGGTCTGAGTAGAGGACAATTTTTGAGT
>Ga0210057_1007722_pt1 | contig 12936 bp, 14 predicted proteins | sample CryGeyCG2114_010_2_FD_183968 | JGI IMG/M metagenome (GOLD analysis project Ga0210057, IMG submission 183968) | Groundwater microbial communities from aquifer - Crystal Geyser CG10_big_fil_rev_8/21/14_0.10 (SPAdes) (version 2) | ecosystem: Environmental > Aquatic > Deep subsurface > Groundwater ... | reverse complement strand
TTTCAGAAATACAACCTCCTCTTGTTTAAGTTTTAGCTTTCTCATTTTGTATACCTCTTTTATTTTTAAGTATATAAGAATGTGGACTGATTTATTAACTTTACTGAAAAATTAAATTGTCAAAGTACTAGTATGATGTACTCTTTTCCTCTTTTATTGTGTCTGTATCTCTCTCCTACTTTAACCATATCCCTTCTATTTTACTTTATTGTTTATAAAATGTGGGATTCAAATAGATTTCCTAAAAACTTTTCTATTTTTCTAGCTAAATTCTGAAAATAGTTTCCAAAATTCTAGCCAAACAATCAAATTTAATTATTATCTATATGGAATATAATTCAAATAAATCAACATTTGCTAATAAACAGGGCTACATTAAACTATTTATATACAAATTATAAGAACATTTATATAATCCCTATATGTACATTAAACTATGGAAACTAGAGAATTAGTACAAAAACTAGAAGGAATCCAAACCATAGAATCAGTAATGGACATACTTAAAGTAAATAAACAAATGGCTATTTATTACATTCATAGACTTAGGAAAGAGGGATATGTTAAAACAAAAAAACAAAGTAATAATATAAGAGTTTATAGTATTTCATTGAATAACAAATTAAGAGGTAAGAGTTATTATGAAATTATTAATCTATATTCTCCTATTAAAATCTCCACTCCAATAATTTATAATATATATGGAAAAGAAATAAGTTTAGAGGAAACTTTAATTTATGCAATCAAAACAAAAAGTCTTAGAACTATTCTTGCCTCGTTAGCTTTATTCAAAAAAATTAATGATTGGAAGAAATTATATCATCTTGCAAAAGAGAATAATGTTGAAAGACAAGTTGGAGCATTGTATGATCTTTCTCATAAGATTATTAAAGTAAGGAGGATGAATAATAAATTTAGAAATAATGCGTTACCTAAAGAAAAAGATAAGTTTGAATATATTATTCAAGGATTGAAATCCAATGATTTTATAGATATCGAAAAAAAATGGAAAGTTTATATCCCATTTAATAAAAAAGATTTAGAGGGATACAAATGATTACCATAGATCAACAACAAAAATTATTATTAAACATATCAAGAAGACTTACTAGAAAGATAACTATTTATGCCATAGGAGGAACTGCTATGATGTTTCTAGGTTTTAAAGATTCAACTTTAGATATTGATCTTGTATTTGAGAATGAGAAAGATCGTGAAGTTTTCAAAGAAGCAATAACTTCTCTTGGTTATTTAAGCATGGATGCTATTGCTGTTTATGGTAAAAAAAGAAATACCCCGGAGATGTTTAAATTAAGTGATGAACGTTTTGATTTATTTATCAATGAGGTAATAGACTTTATTTTTTCTGATAATATGAGAAGAAGAGCAGAACAAATTCATCAATTCGAAGATAAATTAATATTAAAAATAGCAGACCCTCACGACATTATCCTTATGAAATGTGCCACAGATAGGATTAAAGATAAAGATGATGCTAGAAGGATTATAAATTCTACAAAAATCAATTGGAATCTCATTATTGATGAAGCAAAAAATCAAATGGAGCTTGGAAAAAATAGGGCTGTTTTTGATTTGGGCTGTTTCTTAGAAGATATTAAAACAGGAATGAATCTTGACATTCCAATGGATGTGTTAGATAAATTATTCTTGATTGTGGAAAAGCAAGCTAAAGACAAAAGAAACATTCAATAATAATATCTCCCTTTTCCTTTTTGTTCTCTATCTTTCACAGAATCTAATTTATTTATTCTAGGGCGCATACTTTCCTCATCTCTACGAACAGTAATATCTAACTTCTTCAAAAATTTATTCATCCCTTCTTCCATTGTAAAAGGACCAAGAGCAATTCCATTTTTAGCAGGAACTCCATCAAATACCAACAATCTCTGAGAAATAAAGTCCATGAATAACAAATCGTGATCTACAACCAAGCAAGATTTATTTTTCTCTTCCATAAAGTCACGAATAACCTTAGATACACGTAAACGTTGCTCAACATCTAAGTATGCAGAAGGTTCATCTAACAAGAACAAATCTGCGTTTTGTGATAAACAATAAGCAATAGAAACTCTTTGCAATTGCCCTCCGGATAATTGATTTATCTGTTTCATATACAAAGGTTCTAAGTTTAATGGTTTGATTAACTGATTCTGATATTGTTGTGCCTTTGATAATAAAGTGATTACTAACTCTTCACTCTCCGAATTTAGATATTGTGGTTTGTAGCTTACATTGACTTGAGAATTAATCTCTCCATTATCATGAGTTTCAACTTTTGCCAGTAATTTAACAAAACTAGTTTTACCAATCCCATTCTCTCCAAGAATCCCAATAACTTCTTCTTTTTTCACCGAACCTTTTTCCGCACTCAGATCGAAATCTCCTAATTTTTTTGAAACATCCTTCCAAGAAGTTAATTCCGGGGTATTCTTATCTTCTTTTAATTGAGATGTTGTGAAATTAACTTTAGCATCTCTTATCCTAACATTTTCTTCTTTAAGATATCCTGACAAAAAAGTATTTATTGCAACTCTTGTAGTTCTTGGCTGAGAAACAATCCCGAAAACATCTTCTGAACCATATATTATATGAACTAAATCTGTCATGTTATCTAGAATTAAAAGATCGTGTTCTACAACAATAACTGCGGTGTCTTCATCTGCTAACTCTTTTATGAAATTGCTTATCTTAATTCTTTGCTTGATATCTAAATAAGAAGAGGGCTCATCGAAAACATATAAGTTTGCATTTCTTAATACTGTTGCAGCGATAGCTATCCTTTGCAATTCTCCTCCAGAAACTTGAGAGATTTCTCTTTCTAATATTTCTTTAAGTTCTAGTTTGTCAACTATCTCTTCAAAATTTTTCTTCTCATCAACTTTTCTAAGCAAATCTTTTACTTTCCCAGAGAACTGTTTTGGGATTAAATCCACAGACTGAGGTTTGTATGAAATTTTAATTTCTCCATTTTTTATTTTCTCAAAGAAAGTTTGAGCTTCTGTTCCTTTGAAATAATTTACAAGATCATCATAATTAGGTTCTTTGTCAAATTTGCCAAAGTTTGGCTTGATTTGTCCAGCCAATACTTTTAGTGCGGTAGATTTACCAATTCCATTTATTCCTAAGATTCCTATAACTTTTCCAAATATTGGGGTTGGAAGAGAATAAAGTGCAAAACTATTTTCTCCATATCTGTGTATTGGATCTTCGTTTAGTTTTGAAGGCAAGTTTATTATTTTGATAGAATCTTGTATAGGACATACATTAATACAAATTCCACACCCTATACAAAGAAGTTCATCTATACCCATAGAACCCTCAGAAGTCTCATATATACAAGTTCTTCCAGCTCTATTTACTGGGCAGGCATCTATACATATCTTAATAGCTTGCTTCCTCCCTTTCAGCTTTTCTCTATCCACTACTGCTATACGTTCTCTTCTTACCATTTTTCAGACCCAAATTTCCTAATAATTCTCTTTTTCATTATTTTTAAATCCCATTACAATAATATATTTCATAATAACATAAGTTTGTTATCTTTAATCCATTATTATTATCTTATTGATTTCTTGCAAAAACATTTCTGCTCTCTTGAATGAAGTAATGGCTTTGTTTTTTTGTAAATTTTCTTGAATTTCATAAGTGAAATCTTTTCTTTTGTTAAGCTCATAATCAAAACTAGTCACTAAATCTTTAATCCTTTCTTCTCCAAATTGTAATGTTTGCTCAACATCTTTAACTGCTTTTGCATATTCCTCAGCCAATATTCTCTTAATCTTTTCATTATCTCTCACAAAATAATAGACCAATGCATGATATGTTATTTTATGAATTCCTGCATCAGTATTTATTTTTTTGTCGAAATGAGCTAGTAAGGCAGTAGCTGCAAAGAACATACTATAATAGCTAGAGTTAATAATCCAAAGATTAGTATCTATTTCTTCATTATCTTGAATATTTAAAAGTTTCTTGGCAACTATTATAGATTTCGTACTTTGTCTTATGAAAAAGTCTCGTGCATTTGAATTTGGTTTTACAATCCTTTTTTGCATGATCATTTGTTTTATTATACTGGCACTTTCTTCAATTCTTTTCTCGTCTAACATTTTATTCTCCAACGTAGTGAATTCTTAATAAATTAAGAAAATGTTCAGTACCATATAATACTATGTGTTTTTTAAGTAATTCATTTCCAACATTAAATTTTTCGGGATATGCCAACATATTATGCAAACTTTCCTCAAAAGCTACGTTTATATCTGTTTTTACGGATCCGATGAATGTATTATATGTCAAAGTATCAAACTTTTCATAATCATACTCTTTAGGTATTAAGAATAACAAATCTACGTCTGATTCTGGATTGTGCTTTTCAACTTGACTCCCAAACAATATACATATAAAATTTTTATTAATCTTTTTCAAGTCTTCTTTTATCATTTTCACATAAATGTTTCTGCTTATTATATAATTGGCTCGTTCTATCTCTGCAATAACATAATTATAGTTTAATTTTGTAAAATCAAGTTTTACTATTTTGTAATTTCCTATTTTCTTAATTATCACATCTCCATTCTTTTGCATATTGTGAATGGTGTGGTATGTTTGAGGATATTTTTGTTTTAATTCTAAGGATATGCTTTGTATTGTATGTTCTTTAGTTAGATCATTGAACAAAACCTTCAATACCTTTAGTTCATCATTTTTTAACATGTTATATAATAAAATTATTATATTAGTATAATAATACTCTTATATTTAAAGTTTATCTTTTTAAATTTCCTTTAACTATATTCATATAATACTACTTTAAAGTAACTACAAAATAGAAAGATTTAAATATAACCTATCTCATCCAATGTTTAACAATAACATCACCTCTTTTCCCCTTTGAAAACGAAGGTTTTCTAGGGGATTTATTATCATTAGAGGGGTTTAAACGCCGTAATAACGGAAAATAAGAAAAATCACATTCATCTATCACCTCCAGCTTTTTACAAAAACCTGGGAAAAAGACGTACCTTTCGCTTTGCTCAAGGGTACAAGAAAAATCACATTCATCTATCACCTCTTTTCCCCTGCTGGTCTCTTCGGAGGCTAGTGGGGGTTTATATTCACTTTAAGTTTCTCAGATGGGGATCTGTAAAGAAAAAATGAGATGAGATAACATGGGCTCACAAATAAAAATAAAACAGAAAAAATATAAAAACAATGAATAAATGGGAACGTAAGGAAGATCCTGTACCTTATTACTTTATTGAAAATGGTGGTTATGGTTTTGGATTCACGAATCAATATTTTAGCTCTAATGAACAAACTACACCAAGATCAGGAGGGGATACTTTTTACTGTCTTTATGTAAGTCTTACTCCAGATATGGAAAAAATCTGTGGAGTTATCAATTATCATGTTGCTGAAGATAGTTCAGTTGTTAGTATTCCTGTTGGGAATCCCAATCCGAATTTTAAGGATAAACTTTCAATGATAGTTACTCTCTCTAGAAATAAAGATTTTTTCCTCCAAGCAAGAGGTTTGTCTCATTCATTTAGATTCAATCTAGAAAAACTTTTAAATAGTTTGTTAAGAAGTTGATTAAAAACATTTAGTAACTAAATTTTTCTGTAATAACCTCAGATATTCTTTTAAGAACTATAAAAATTCAGCAACCTTTTTATAACTCCTCTTCATGTTAATCCAAAAGAGGCAAGATAATGATAGATTATGATTCTTTTGGCCCAGAAAAAGTTATAGAAGTATACAACCCTAAAGTTGGAATGAGAGGGTTTGTTGTTATAGATAATACAGCATTAGGTCCGGGAAAAGGAGGAATAAGAATGACTCCCTCAGTTAGCAAAGAAGAAGTTGTAAGACTGGCGAGAACAATGACATTGAAATGTGCATTAGCAGATCTTCCTTTTGGAGGTGCAAAGTCGGGAATTATTGCAGATTCTAACCAAATAAATGAAAAAGAAAAAAAAGAAATTATAGTTGCGTTCTCTAAAGCGTTGAAGATTGTTTGTCCTAATATGTATATTGCAGCTCCAGATATGAACATGGGAGAGAAAGAAATGGAGATTTTTGCAAAAGCTAACGGTTCTAAATTATCGTGCACAGGAAAACCAAAAAGTATGGGAGGAATCCCTCACGAACTTGGAAGTACTGGGTTTGGAGTTTATCATGCTACTGTGATTGCTTGCGATCATAAAAAAATAAAGTTGAAAGAATCAACTGTTGCAATCGAAGGGTTTGGGAATGTGGGATATTTTGTTGCTAAATATTTATCTGAAGCTGGTGCAAAGATAGTTGCAGTATCTGACTCTCATGGAGTTGCGCACATGAAAGAAGGGATTGATTTTGAAACTCTTTCTAAAGTAAAAAAACAAACAGGTAGTGTAGTAAATTATAATAAATGCAAACATCTACATTGCCCAGACATTATCAAAATAGATGCAGATATTCTAATAACAGCTGCGATTCCAGATTTAATTAAAGCAAATGATGTAGATGATTTGAAATTTAAAATTATAGTAGAAGGATCGAATATTCCAATGAGTGGGGAAGTTGAGGAATTATTACATAAGAAGAACATTTTAGTAGTTCCGGATTTTGTTGCTAATGCTGGAGGAGTTATCTCTTCTTATATTGAATATATTGGAGGAACACAAAAAGAAATGTTTAATCTAGTTAAAAAAAAAATAAGAAAGAATACTGATATTATCCTCAAAGAATCAAAGAGAAAAAAATGTAAACCAAGAGATATTGCATTAGAAATCGCAAAAAAAAGAATTTACAAAAAATGTAATATTTGCGCAGTACAAATCTAAAATTTAGTAAAACTATTCAGAAAATTTAAAATATTACAATTGGTTTGTGATTAATTTTGCACAATTAGTCTATTATTTTTTTAAAATTTTCTTGTTTTTTAAATTTTTAACATATTTTTATGTTTTCTTTACATTTTCTTATCAAAAAATGTATTTATACGGCGAGATAACCTCAAATTTGCACAACATTTAAATACTAGTTTTGTTAATGTATTTAAAGTTGTTTGCATTAGTGCAAATATTTGGAACATCAAGTTCCTAAAAAAAATAAAAAAGAGGTGAATGTGTAATGGCTGCAAGAAGAAAAGTTGCTAGAAAAGCAAGTGCAAGAAGTAGTACTGCAAGAAGATCAACTGCTAGAAAAACAAGTGCAAGAAGTAGTACCGCAAGAAGATCAACTGCTAGAAAAGCAAGTGCAAGAAGTAGTACCGCAAGAAGATCAACTGCTAGAAAAGCAAGTGCAAGAAGATCAACTGTTAGAAGAGCTAGAAGGTAAATTTCCTTCTTTCTTTTTTTATTTATTTTTAATTCTTAATACAATGTGAAATTATATCTTGATAAAATAATTTATGTATATTTTACTCTAAAAATAAATATTCTCCTAAATGTATTCTTTCATTCTCACAAAGCTTAAATATCCTACACTAATCTTCCATATATGGTGTTAGGAAGAGTTATCTCAGGTAAATTTGGAGAAATTTGTGCTAGGCAAAGATCTGATGCAGATGTTGAACTTGGAGAATTATTAATCGCAGAAGAGAATAATAACAAATCTCTACTTCAAGTGTATGATTTAGTTTATGGATCTCAAGTATCTCAACAAAATCTTGAACTCATCTCAGGAATGGATTTAGAAGAGAATGCCAAAATTAACTTCTTTGATCCTAAATTGAGAAATTATAAACTAGTTTATCTTAAAAATTTAATAAATATCTCTGATATTACAGCAAAAACAAGCAAAACATTGCCAGATTTTTTTTCTCCATTAAGAATTGTTGAGAAAGAAGATTTGAAATTTTTAGTTACTCCGAAAGATTCACTTTTCATTGGAAAAATCCGTTCTGGTAGCAAATTATTAGATGTTGATGTCAATCTTCCCGGAAAAGATGTATTGAGCCATCATATTCTTATTCCTGCACTCACTGGAAAAGGCAAGAGCAACTTACTATCAGTTATGTTATGGAATTTAATAGATAAATTATTCTGTGGAGTGTTAGTTCTTGATCCTCATGATGAGTATTATGGAAGAAATTCATTAGGTCTGAAAGATCATCCCTCAAAGATGTGTACATATTATACCTCAAAAGATCCTCCTGTAGGATCATTAAGTCTTAAAATATGTTTGAGAGATATTAGACCAGGACATTTTGATGGTTCAATTAATTGGACTGATGCACAACATGATTTAGTTTATTTTTATTACAAAAGATATGGAACTGATTGGATATCTAAGATATTAGGGGAGGAAAACAATCCATTATTCCATGAAGCAACATTAAATGTAGTGAAGAGAAAATTATCTTCTCTCTTGGATTTAAGATTCAAAGAAGGTGTTATAATTTCTAATGGGATATTCCACCTAACACAAGGGGGTAATACATTGCAAGATATTATTAAAGATCTTGAGGATGCAAAAATTGTAGTTATTGATACTTCTTCATTCTCAGGCTCTTTGGAGATACTTGTGGGATCATTGATATCTAATTATGTGTTCAATAAATATAAATATTATAAATCAAAAGGAGTCTTAGATACAAAGCCAGTTATTTCAATTGTAATAGAAGAAGCTCCTCGTGTTCTCGGAAAAGAAGTCCTTGAACAAGGCCCTAACATATTCTCAACTATTGCTCGCGAAGGAAGAAAGTTTAAAGTTGGATTGATTGCAGTTACACAATTACCTTCATTAATCCCAAGACAGATATTGGCTAATATGAACACAAAAATAATTTTAGGTATAGAGATGGCTCCGGAGAGAACTTCAATCATAGAATCTGCTGCACAAGATCTTAGCAGAGATAATAGAACGATTGCATCGCTTGATAAAGGGGAAGCAATTATTACATCTAACTTTACTAGATTTGCCATTCCTGTTAAAATACCATTATTCAAAGATTTTGTATTGAGGGAACAAAAAGAAGAAGCTCAAAATAAAATATATACTAAACAATCATTCAATGGAATGGATATGGAGGGAGAATAAAATAATATTTAACCAAATATAAAATAATAATCAATAAAATATAAATTTATAATTAAAAAATAAAGTATTAAAATGGTAAGATTTGCACACATAGCCGATGTCCATCTTGGAGGGTGGAGGGATGAAGTATTAAGTAAACTAAGTGATCAAACATTTGTTAAAGCTATTGATATTTGCATACAAGAAAAAGTAGATTTTGTAATCATTGCTGGGGATCTGTTCAATACTGCACTTCCAGGGGTTGATAGAATTAAAAAAACAATAGAGAAATGTCGAGAGCTAAAAGAAAACAGAATTCCTGTATATTACATCCCAGGATCACATGATTTCTCTCCATCTGGTAAGACTATGTTGGATCTCATAGAGAAAGCAGGATTAGGAGTAAATGTTGCAAAAGGGAATGTAGATGAAAATGGAAAGTTAAATCTTAGATTTACAAAAGATGAGAAGACTATTGTTAAACTTACAGGAGTTATTGGAAAACGTGGGATGTTGGATACTAAATATTATGAATCTCTTAATATCCCTCCTCTCGAAAATGAAACAGGATTTAAAATATTTTTATTGCATACAGCATTATCTGAGATGAAACCTAAAGGATATGAACAGATGGAAGATACTCCAATTTCTTTCCTCCCAAAAGGATTTGATTATTACGCTGCAGGGCATGTACATGTTAGACAAATCAGCGAATTTGAAGATTATCCACTCATAGTTTATCCCGGACCTTTATTTCCAAACAATTTTAAAGAATTAGAATTAGGGTTAGGGGGTTTTTATATCTATAATGGGGGTAAAGAAGTAAAAGAGAATAGAGATAAATTAGAATTTGTCCCAGTACATCTCGCACAAGTGTATTCTCTTAAACTAAATTGTCAAGACAAATCACATGATCAAGTTTATGAGGGATTAAAAGAAAATTTATTTAATAGAGATTTTAGTAATACTATTGTTTTAATAAGACTTGAAGGAACATTGTTGAGCGGAAAACCAAGCGATATTAATTTCAATGTTATTAATCATACTTTGATTGAGGATCAAAAAGCACTAATCGTCCTTAAGAATACAACTAAATTGCAATCACGCGAATTTGAAGAGATGAAAGTATCACATTCCTCTGTTGATGAACTTGAAGATAATCTAATCAAAGAACAAACAAAAGACCCACAATATCATGATATAAATGAAGAAGTTCTTATTAAAGAGTTGATGAAGTCATTTTCTTCAGAAAAAAAAGAAGGAGAGGTCACACAAGATTTTGAAGACAGAATTAAAAATGATGTTGATAATGTATTAGGAATTTAGATTATAATTCGTCTGATTCTAATCCCATTTCTAAACTTTCAAAAAAAGAATCTAACACTCTTATTGGGTGAGCATTGTGGAAGCTGAATGTGTCTTCTCTCAATCTTGCCACTGCTGGGAGTCTAAGTTTACCTCTTAACTGCCAATATATATTTTGATCATTTTGCCTTACTGATAATGTTTTATCATCTGTTCTTCTTCCTCTTAGTCTTGAATCAATTTCTCTTTTGAGATGAGGTTGGCACACATGTAAATCTCCATATGATATCAACATTGTCTTTTTTGGATCTTGATTAAGTATTTCTGCAACAATTTCCGCAGTACAAACTTCTCTTGCGGAAAGATTATTATAACCTAATGTTGGATCATTCAACGCAATAATCTCCAAATCTCTCCTTCTAGCAGTTAATAATAATCTTCTAATCGGAGTTCTATCACACTCCCATCTTTGCTCATACATAGCCATATCCAATAGTTCATCAACATTATATTCTCTCCCTAAAAAAAGATCAATGTAAGGTTGATGTTCTAAATCAAATTGTTCCATCCCTAATACTGCTTTTTTACTTTCTGGTTTCTCATCTATTAATCTTATTAACAGTCCTTTCGCACCCCCAAAATGGTGGAAGTCTCCCACACATACTGCTCTTCTTCTATAAGTTTCGTCCACAAGAGTTTGAAAGGTTGAGAAATTTTTTCTTCCTAATATCAATCCATTTGTTCGTGAGTAATATCTTTCCCTCCATTCTTTGCATACAGGAGGGGAAATTATATCTAATCTCTCTTGGAGTTCTGTTATTTGTCTTGTTTCTTGTACTGTGTATTTCATTTTTGTATTGAGAACTCATACTAAGATTCATTGCATTTAATTAAAAAAGAGAAAAGATGCGCAGAACCTCAATTGAGTTCCTATTGCACCTTAATGTTGATAATCTTAAAGACAGTATTCACTAGCTTGCTTGATATTGATATTCTAGTGTTTTGTCTCATAATACTATTGGAATACATAGATTATATATAAAGTTTGTTCAAAATAAGTAAAATTTATATACTTAGGTATACTTTAGTATACTTATTATGGGTATAACAACTATTAAAGTATACGAAGAGACTAAACAGGAACTAGATGAACTTAGAGAATATAAAAATGAGAGTTATGATGAAGTAATTAATAAGGTAATCTTTATAGCTAAAAATTGTAGAGATGATCCAGAACTTAGCAAAGAAACTATTCTGGCTATTGATAAAGCTAGAGAAAGAATAAAGAAGGGCAAATATATAACACAAGAAGATGCTAAGAAGAGATTAGGATTATGACTTATGAAGTTATATTTGATGAAGAATCCATAACATTTCTTTCTAAATTATCTCAAATCACTAAGTAACTAACCAATCCAAATATTAAAGGAACTATCCAATTGTCATCTAAATGATAAGGATGATCAAAACTTTCTATGAACATTGCAATTATTCCTGCAAATAAACTTGGCAAGATTCCTATGAAGTAAGAGGATGCTATAACTCCAACCAATCCTCCAATCAATGTACCTTCTAAAGATTTCTGACTATGAAAATACCTTATCTTTGCATTTCTACCCACCATTTTCGCAATACTATCTGCAAATCCTAAAAATAAGATGGATGCGAACGCTATGTTTAATGGAAGAATTGCAAGAACTAAAGTTGCTCCTAATAGATATGCAAAAGAACCTTTTCCTGGGACAAACTCTTCCCTATCAAAATGTTTGATGAACCATTTTAGAATTGGAACTTCTTTATACATTGAGATCCTCACTAATATCAATCCGACAATTAATACTAAAGTGAATAAGATTAAGCTGTAACTCCTACCGATTATATATGTTATTAATATTAGAACCAAACTAAGAAATAAATGAAATATCCCTCGTTTTATCTCTAACTCCATTATTTTATTTGAGAAAGATAGTTTTTAAGTTTTATGTGTGAAGAGAAGATATGAAAACCAGATTTATGGACTAAAAATACAAAATTTTAGTTGGCGATAGATTTAAAACTGTTTCTTAAACAACTTTTGTATGATTGAGATAGGAATTCCTAAAGAAACAGGAGCAAATGGTTATGAAAATAGAGTTATGCTTTTACCAGAAGAAGTAAAAAAATTAATAGATTTAGGACATAATGTATTTGTTGAGAGAGATGCAGCAAAAAGAATATTTGTAGAGGATAAATTTTATTCTTCTGTTGGTGCAAAAATATTAGACGAACCGAAAGAGATATTCTCCAAAAGGATAGTGGTTAAACTGAAAGCCCCATCAAATGAGGAATTTAATATGTTAAATAATAATCTATTATTTTCAATGCTTCATGCAGAACAAAATCCAGAATATCTTCAAAAATTTAAAGAAAATAATGTAAATGCTATAGCAATGGAGATGATATGTAATAAACATGGAGACCGTTTTGTTGACTGTACTTATAGTTAACGCAAATAATATTCGAACATTTTGACCATAAAATCAGGGTTATTCAATGCCTCTGCTAACTTCATTTCAAACTCTTTTTCAGTTGCCCACGGGGTGATTGCCAACCATTTTTTAATTT
>Ga0210057_1007721_pt1 | contig 12939 bp, 10 predicted proteins | sample CryGeyCG2114_010_2_FD_183968 | JGI IMG/M metagenome (GOLD analysis project Ga0210057, IMG submission 183968) | Groundwater microbial communities from aquifer - Crystal Geyser CG10_big_fil_rev_8/21/14_0.10 (SPAdes) (version 2) | ecosystem: Environmental > Aquatic > Deep subsurface > Groundwater ... | reverse complement strand
AACTCTCCTGTTGAGACCATCAAGCAGGTTGCTCAGTCAGTGACCACGATCACCGAGAAATCCGATACAACACCCGTTGCGGATACGATCATCACAGATACCGCAACATCCACAGCTTTGACCGAAGAAAATGTTACCAGTGTTGTACAGAGCTTTGCTTCCAATGAACAATTGATCAATCAGGTTTCCCAAACCACACAGATTGATGCTGCCACTGTCAAAAATGCATTTACCAGCTACTCACAGCACTTGACTGAAGCTCCGACTGAGCTTGTGAAGTCAATTGCTTCAGAAACCAATCTTACCCAAGAGCAAGTTCAAAATATCATGCAGTCTTCATCTGAAGTGCTGACCAATGCACCGGAGACAGTGAATCAAATTGCACAAACCACCAACATATCTGAGAACAATGTCCAGAAGATAGCAAATGCTATGCCACAGTCTGTGGCAACCTCAACAACAGGTACGGAAACTTCAATCGTCAAACAAGTATCTCAACAATCAAATATTACGGAACAGGAATCTCAAAAGATTATTCATAATTTAATGATGACTGCAATAGAAAATAAGACATTCGTAGAGAACCTTGCGAACCAAACGCAACTCAAAACTCAGCAGGTGAAAAATATTATGACAACATATGCCAATAATATTAACCAACCGTCAAAAAAAATCGTACAGACTATCAATGAATCTTCCGGAATACCAAAAGCAAGTGTACAAACGGTATTGATAACACTTGCTGACTCTGTGATCGCCTCCGATCAAATCGTGGCTCAGGTTGCACAGGAAGAAGGCATGGAACCGCAACAAGTCAGTGATGTTATGCAAAAGCAGATGGAGATCGCAAGTGAACCCGAAAAACATATTGAAAAAACCATTTCTATTCCTCAAAGTATTTCTCTTGAAGACTATGAAGAAGTAAAAGATATGTGGACAAAACACTACGAGCAGGGTGAAGTCCCGGTTACAGACACCATCCAAACCCGTCGCGACTGGGTTGACCAGGAGATTGTATACATTACAAATACCTTGAATAAAATTCTCTCACCTGATGAAAGAATCCAGCAGGAAGGTCTTGATGAACTGGGCTATTTGCTGCCGATTTTCCTTATAAATAATCTTAAAGGAGAAGAGCTTATTGTCTACCTCAAAGCAAAACTGGAAGCTGCCAAATTGATACAAAAGATACTTGAACACGAAGAGGCCGTAAAAGACAAAATTAAGAACGAACAGAATGAAGAAGATGAAGTTCTTGTGGATGCACCAAAGAAGGAAGAAGAAGAAAAAGAAATGCATATGAATCTTGAAGATGAAGAAACAGCTCCGCAAAGTATTGAAGATCGGGTAAAGGCTGTTCAGGAAAAGCTTGAATCTGTCGATGCTCCCGTGCAAACCGGTGACCAAACAACCGATTCCATCAATACTATAAAGTCGAAACTACAAGAAAAGGCTGACAAATAAAGCTAAAACTGGTACAATACGTACATGAGTTATTATGATGAACTACAGGAAATTGCTCATGTTGACAAACATGATACTATTCTCAGAAGTGTTGAGAAATGGGAAGCTCATAAAAAAGGACTCCTTCACCGGGCAATAACAATCGCCGTTTTTTATAACGATTACGCTATACTTCAACATCGAAAGCACCCTGTATTTGATAATGTCTTTGATCTTTCAGCTTCTTCACATCAACTTATGAAAAACGGAGAGATTGAAACGGATATTGCCACACTTCAACGAACCCTTGAACGGGAACTGGGACTCTCTCAAACAGATTTAACCGAAGAACCTGTCCATGATGGTACCATTTACTACAAAGCGCAAGATCCTCATTCAGATTTTATTGAGCATGAGGTTTGTCACATATATACCTGTCGCACTATGATCCCTCCGAAAATCAATCTTGATTTTGCCTATGGATACTCTTTGCAAAAAGTTCAGGAAATAAAAAATAAAAAAAGTCCTCTTTACTCTATTCTGGCTCCATGGGTAAAAGAAATGATCAAAAAGGAAATTATTTAATTAATAGTTTGTATTCACGTCCTATGAATAAAAACATATACATACTTCCGGTAAGCGCAACCTTCCGAGATATTAATTACCCCGAACCTCTTATTCGTTCAAAAGAGTCACTGGAATCAAAACTTAAAAATAACGAATTCAACATCTCTTTGGGAGGTCTTGTAAGTCCGGGTGTTTATAAAGCCAAACTTAATGGCAAGGGCGCAATCGTAAAACATATTGAAAATAAAGTCCCGCAAACACCGATCGAGTTTCTGGTGATGGCCGATCGTTATACTACCGAAGTCAAGGTTCTTAAAAGATTGCAGAATCTCAATGAAGTAAAAGCCCCTCTTATACTCTATCCCTTTCCTAAACTAAATACGTTTGTCATGGAAGATCTATCAGACGAAGGATATACTTCATTTTCCGGTCAGTTATTGCAAAAAAAACTCAATAAGAAATCTGCTTCTAAAATCGGGACAGCTCTGGCAACGTTTGCAGTTAATTCCAGAACCTGGGAAGAGTTTAAAACAACTGAGTCAGCTCAACTAAATTATTATGACAGAAGCATTGAGATGCTTATCGCATATCCTTCAAATCTGGAAAGATATAACAGAATGGCAGATATCTACGCTCAGTACACAGAGGACAAGGAAGAGATAGAAAAGAAAAAAAGATATTTTGTCTGGCCTGATAGTACTCCGCAAAACATTTTGATTACCAAAAACGGAGATCCTGCTTTTGTCGATTTTGAACGGGCTTACTGGGGAGATCAGCAGATTATGATTGCTGCCTTTATCGCTCATGTCATACTGTACTCACTCATTGGATATATCAAAAAAGCCGATACCATAGAATATCTTCGGGACGTTTTCAAAGCATACAAGGCTATCGATCCGGATATATCTGAGCAAACCATTGTCGAATATATTGCAATGGAACTCCTGCACCGATCAAACGGAAAGGAAATGGACGGCATTAAGTCATCCGAAGATTCACTCGCAATACAAAAATTTGCAAGACAGCTTTTGGATAAAGGAACGACAAGTATGACGGGCATGTTTACTCTGTTAAAAAAAGCTTAAGTCAGATAGCAGACATGATCCCGTTTGATCGATCAAGTGCCTTATTGTAAGTATCTACAAGATCATGCAGATTCTGAGAGATCGGCATAGCTTTCCCATCTACTGAAGAAATGGGAATAATTTTTGTACTCGTACTACTCAGGAAAGCCGCATCATATGAGGAAAGTGAAGTATACGGAATATGTTTGTGCTGAATTGTAAACTCTGTATTTTGAATAGCCCGTTCCAGTGTCATCATGGTCACTCCTTCCAGGACTTCAGTTTTTGGCGGTGAAAATATTTTATTCCCTTTCATAACATAAAAATTAGTTCTCGTTCCTTCTCTGATATTCAGATTGCGGTCCACAAACAAAGCATCATAATTCCCCTCGCTCTTTGCCTGCGTAAAGTAATAATAACTCGGCAGCATGTTTAGTGACTTGGCCTGCGGCATCCATCGTTCATAAACAAAGCTGCAGACACTTACACCATCCCTATACCATGCTCTTTTCGGAAAAAAAGGCGCCAGCGGAAATAAATATAACGTTGCCTCTCGGGGATTCTGACTTCCCATAAGCAGCATTTTGAGATTAAGAGATTCTTCAGAAAGCTCATCGAGAAGCTGATGAATAAATGTTGATACTTGTTTTTTTGTGAAATTATGTTCAAGTCCAATAGCGTCAGCTGAGTGAAACAATCGTTCGATATGATTATCAGCGAAATACAGAATGCTGCTTCGCGCCTTCATCGTTTCATAAACGCCGAACCCGTACATTGTTTCTATTCTCTCTGCCGGTATTTGTGCATACGACAGAGGTTTTATCTCACCGTTCACGGAAAAAATCTGTTTCATGAAAGATAGTATATCACTGTCATGCTGAACTCGCTTTGCCCGCCGATTCAGGAGGGTTTCAGCATCTTGATAGAAGAGATCCTGAAATAAATTCAGGATGACACTCTGGTCATCTGCAATTGATCCAAGCTTTGTCCCCTCCACGAGAAAGCTTGAAAGCCGTTGTCTCAATTGATTCTTTTGCTCCGAAACGCAGGTCAGGATTGGTATCTGCTCCCATCTCTTGGCGAGTTGCCTGCCATGTCTCTACTGAATACTGGAACATCCCTCCGTATTCTCCGTTGTTTGCACCGGGATGACCGCCGGATTCACAATACGCGATCTTTTTCATCACTTCCTTATCTACACCGTATTGATTACTGTACTGATCGAAATAATTTTCAAAATCGCTTGTCGGCATGGGTGTTGGAGTAAAGGTGAGAGTAGGGCTTGGTGTATTGGTCGGTGTCGGTGTTGCCGTAGGTGTAAGTGTGGGAGTCGGTGTCAAAGTAGGTGTTGGTGTATATGTCGGAGTAGGTGTTAATGTCGGGATGAGAACTACTCCAAGGACCTGACCGGTCGCCCGCACCCGATAGGTTACAAACAGCGATACGAGAAGCAGGAAGATTGCGACCAGTTTATATTTTGAAAAAAGGGAAGCGATGGTATCAGATCTTTTTCGCGGGGATTTTCTTGTTGTGTGATACAAAGTATCTAAATACATAGACAAAAAGCAAAATGTTTATCGCTGAGATAACAATAACTATCAGATCTGCTGACAATGCTTTTACTATCGGATCAATTTTCGGAACTGACCAGCTTTTATACAGATTCAAAAAACTAATGACTGACAGTATAACCCATGAATACATGATCGAACGATATCGTAATGCCGGAATAAGGAGAAATGGAAGAATAAGAATCATGTATCGCTCATGCATTTTTGTCAAAAACAAAAATGAAGCAAACGCCGACAAGGATAAAGCAAAAAATAATGATTGGTTCCAGGAACGTTTTTTCCAGTACAGAAATGTAATTGCTAAAATTGTGAACCCGGCAACAACTGTCCCAACGGTACGATAGGTAATATCACCGATAATAGAAGTATTTGCCTGTACAAAAAATAACGGAGGATATAAAGCCCATGTGTTGTAAGCAGCATTTGTCACGGCACTAATGCTTTGCGTCTCCAAAATTCCTTTTTCATACAGGATAAACGGATATAAAAAGTTTCCCTGTTTTTGTGCCATGGGTTGAAACGCAAGCCAGAAAAAAAGAATAGCAACACCCATAGCCTTTACGGTAGTTCTCATACCAAATGCAGAAAAGAAAGAGATCAGATACACGGGCAAAAATATAAATACGGTCGGTTTTACGAGAATAGCAGCAGTCACGACAAGCGCACTCCAGTATGGTTTTTTCATGAAGAAAGACAGATATACAGCCAACGCCATGAGAAATAGCGGAATGCTGTCAATTTGGCCGAAGAAGGCACTGTTATAAAAAAAAGTCGGATGAAGCAAAATCGCTGCTCCAACAATAAGCTGAACATTCTTTTTTTTCGGATACAAATTAGCTGCTATTTTCGCAAGAACCCATGCGAGACCGAAATCTGAAAGAATCGCCGGAATTTTCATCATACCCGCTAAAAAATGTAGCCGCTCCATGAAAGTAACGACAAAAGAAGGAAAAGCCGGAAAGGATGTATTTAAATACCAGACTAAATCAAATAGCCATTTATACAAAGGATAAAACGGTGCAAATAGAAAAATCGCAAATGGCGGATAATTCGGATAGGCCGTACCGTAGACATCTGTCGATCTCGTTTCATAAAAAGCATGAAAACCAGTATTCCAGAAATCTTTTGCCCAGGAAATATGATTGAGGACATCAAAACTGAAATCAACAAACATAATACTGAGACGAATAAGAATGCCAAGCAGAATAACAAGAAATAACGGAGATAGCCTTTTTTTCAACGACATACCTTATTATATACTGTCCACACTATGCTTTTCCCCAAAGTTAACGGTATAATGGAGATACCTAACAATCATTTTCCACATGAAGATAAATAAAGAAATCCTCATACTGCTTTTGATCTTTCTACTCGGGGCTTTTTTGCGGACATATCGTATGGAGGAACTTGCCGTTTTCCTTGCAGATCAAGCCTCGGATTCAACCAAAGTATATAACATCACTCACGGTGATTTTACCCTTCTTGGGCCGATCACCTCAGTCGGAGGTTTTTATAACGGACCGATTGTGTACTATCTCATGGCTCCGTTTTTTTTCCTGATGAAAAATCAGCCACTTTCCGGAACGGTATTTCAGACCGTCTTTTCATTGGCAACAATTCCGCTCATTTTTCTGATCGGAAAGAAAATAAAGAATAATACGGTGGGCATTATTGCTGCGTTTTTGTTTGCAATCTCACCTCTCATGGTTGAGTATTCGCGTGCGGCTTTTAACTCATATCCTGCAGTTTTCTTTTCAACTCTCATTCTTTATCTTTTTGTGACAATTAATGAACGGTTCCGAATGGCAAGATATGCATCTCTGGGATTATCTATCGGATGGATCGTTCAGATGCATTACTTTGCTGCTGTATTCATAGTTGTTGCGGCTCTCTTCCCCTGGTTTTCTCAGCATAAAATTCCAAAAATACGATATTACTGTTTACTCTTAACAGGTTTCCTCGTCGGCATTTCACCGTTTTTATTGTTTGAAGTTCGTCACGATTTTCTGAATATCCAACTCATGCTCCGCTATTTCAGCTCTTCACCGGTACAGGATAAAAGCCTGTTGCATGGCCTTATCATCTGGCCGAAAATTATTGGACATCTCGTTTTTGGTAATAATATCGTTCTGGGAAGCCTCGGAGCGATTCTCATTCCTCTGTATTTAGTTACTATTCTCAAAAAGGACTCAGTTCTCAGAACGAATCTTATTCCGCTTGGTTTGCTTTCTATTTTCGTTTTTTTTGTGGGTATTGTATACGGACGCTATATGCAACTTCACTATGTGATTTCGTTTCATACAGCATTCCTGATCGTTTTTGCACTTTCACTTTATTACCTTTTTAAAGGAAACACTATCTTACTTACCGGTCTGTGTGTATGTCTGATTTTATTAAATATTCATGCCTGGAACTTTCAACTTGATAAACATTATGATCAGGACGGTTTAAACATAAAAGATTTTCAATTAGCTGCCGCTATCATATCCGAAGATAACCCCACCAAATCTTACAATGTCGCGATGCATGCACAGGGAGATAATCGTGCAATGCCGCTTCGTTATACACTACTTCTTGACGATATGCACCCTGAGCCGTATGAAAACTACTCAAATATTGATGTGCTGTATTTTATAAGCCGGAAAGATGATCCGGTTGAAAAACAGGTAATGTGGGAATACACTGCATTCGGGCCTTCAGAGGTAAAAAAACGGTGGGAAGTAAATAGTCAATATATGCTCTATCGTCTTGAGAAGAACCCTCGGGAATTATAAATTTTCTATTTTTTTATGAGTAAATTTATTGAGTTCATTCGCGAACAGGGAGTTGTCGGTCTGGCTATCGGATTTATTTTGGGAGGTGCTGTTACCAAAGTTGTGACCTCTCTTGTCGAAGATCTTATCAATCCTATTATCAGCATAATCGCAGGAGGTAAAACCGAAAGTTTGGCGACTGCAGTCATAACATTCGGACAATCTGAGATCCGCTACGGACAGTTTATCGGCGTACTCATCAACTTTATCATTATCGCAGCCGTTGTTTACTACGTATTCAAAGGATTGGGACTTGATAAAATTGACAAAAAGAAAGACAAGAAATAATCAGCTGAGTTCGTATTTCTCAAGCAATTTTTTGTTTCCTTCAATCTGATATCGGAGAAGTTCAGAATAGACGCCATCTCTTTTTGCAAGATCACCCGGTGCTCCGGAATCTACAATTTTTCCCTGATCCAAGACCATGATACGGTCGGCATTTTGAATTGTTGAGAATCGATGTGCAATGATGATGACCAATCGATTACTCATGAGCTGCTCAAGAGCATCCTGCACAAGCTTCTCACTTTTGGCGTCGAGAGAACTTGTCGCCTCATCCAGAATCAGGATTGGTGTATCAGCAAGAATGGCCCGCGCGACCTGAATACGCTGCTTCTGCCCACCTGAGAGACGTACTCCTCTCTCACCGATCTCAGCATTAATCCCTTTGGGGAATTTCATCACAAACTCATATGCGTTTGCCTTTTTCAGAGCAGAGATAACATCTTTTTCTGTGGCATCCGGTCTCCCGTATGCGACGTTATCAAAAATAGTCGTCGAGAAAAGTTCATTTTCTTGAAAAACGAGTGAGATATCTGATCGCACCTCCTGATGAGACAGATCTTTATAGCTTACGCCATCCATCAGGATCTGCCCTTCAGTCGGTTCATAAAACTTCAGAATGAGATTAATCAGTGTTGTTTTTCCGGCTCCGCTATGTCCGACAAGGGCAACGGTTTCTTTTTTCGGAAGGGTAAAATTAACATCTTTCAAAACCAGCCCGCTCTCGGGATACTCAAATGAAACATGGTCAAATGTAATGGAAGGATGCGCGAACTTAGGTTTCAAATGTTTTTCAGGCATTTTCTCAGTAGATTCAAGCTCAAGAACTTCAAAGTATTCCTTTGATCCTGTTTCCGCCTGCTTCATACGCTCCAAAATAAAACTCATTGCAAAAAGCGGTCGTCTGATCTGATTGAGGTACTGAAGGATAAGCACCATCTCTCCTAAGGTCAAAACGCCGATAAATGTATTTCTGAAAACAATGATAGAAACAATAAAAAGTCCCAGTTCAAGTCCGAAGTTGCGCAAAAAGTTAAGGATATGATACGTTAATGACTGCTTATCATATATCTTCACGCTCTTTCCCAGGTTCCCGGCAACAAACTCCCATTCTTTCTTTTGGGTATTGTAACTTTTCACTAACCGGATATTAGTAATAACTTCCTGAATACGACCTCTCGTCGAGTCCTCAATCTGGTTTTTCTTGATCTGAAACTCTCCCCATTTTTTAGTTGAGTAATGACTGACAAGAATATAAAAAGGAAAGACAAGCATGGTAGCAAGAGCAATCGGCCAACTATAAAATGCCAAAACAACAATGATAAAGATGCTTCGTAAAAAGGCGGGAATAATGAAGTTCGTTGCGGCCCCCAGGAAATCCTGTAGAGAAACTATTCCACGGGAAAGCAAACTTAGGATTTTACCTGAAATCTGCGTATCAAAGTAACGCTGCGGAAGAGTAAAGATTTTTCGGTAAAAATTTTCGGTTAAAAACTTCCCCATGCGGGCTGTTGTATAGTCACCAATTCTCTGGTTTACGGCGTCAAAAAGAGCTGCAAAGGTCCCGGATACAACCAGAATTCCGATAAGAAAATACAATCGTGTAATATCTCCCGTACCTGCCGTGACCTGCTTCTCGATCTGATCGACAATAAGCTTAAGGATATACGGAGATATCAGCTCAAGTGCGGTTGTCAGGACTATAATTACTGAAATAATGTAGAAATAGATATGGTACGGCTTTGCGTATTTGATTACTTTGATGATGTTGTTCATCTTTCTATTGTAGCACGAAGCAGGGCTTTTTCAGTAAAAAATCAGTTACAATGAAATATGCAAAAGTGGGTTCTTCCAGCTACCGTTTTTGTTTCCGGGATGCTTGTCATGGTTCTGGAACTTATCGGAACACGTTTGATTGCACCATATTTCGGATCTTCTCTTCATGTCTGGACTGCTATGATTGGTACGATTCTGGGGTTTTTGAGCATCGGCTATTTTGTAGGAGGACGCATTGCAGACAGGAAAGCAACTTTTGAGCATTTGGGAATGATACTTCTTATCAATGCAATAGCTTGTCTTATCCTGGTTTTTTCCGCAAGATACATCCTTGTGTTTCTGGCAAATACTGTTCCGTTTACATCACTCGGAGCGCTTTTTGCCACAGTTCTTCTTTTCAGTATTCCCAGTGTTTTATTCGGAATCGTCTCACCCTACGCAGCCAAACTTCAGATAGATTCTCTTAAAAAGTCCGGGACAACTGTCGGGAATCTATATGCCCTTGGGACCTTAGGAAGTATCTCGGGAACATTTCTTGCCGGATATTATCTGCTGAGTATCATGGGGAGTTTTCAGCTTATTTTTCTGATTAGTATTTTTCTGCTGATCAATGGTGCGGTTCTTCTTAAAAAAAGATTTGTTTCACTTATCACAATGGTTATCATCGCAACAATCTATTTGGGATTTCTGTCACCTGTCAAATACTATAAAATCCCGTACGGATCCGATGTCATTGCTGTTGAACACACGTCATATAGCGATTATTTTATTCTTCAGCAGAAACAGGATGAAAATATTATCCGTCTGCTGCTGACAGACTTCAGAAGTGCTCAATCAAAATATAAGTTGGGGCATAAAGATGAAATCGTTGCCGGGTATCTGAAATTTTTTACTCTCCCTGAGTGTTATCGGACGAACAATCAGGTGTTACTTATCGGAGGCGGAGCTTTTACATATCCCAACTATTTTTCTCAGGTGTTTCCTAATGGAACGATGGATGTCGTGGAGATCGATCCTGAGTTGACAAGCATTTCTCAGGAGTATTTTGAACTTTCTCCGGATATCAAAGGAGTGACTATTATTAATGAAGATGGTCGAGTATACCTCAATAAAAATGAAAAAAAATATGATGCGATTCTTGTCGATGCATTCTCAAGTTATATTCCGCCGTTTCAACTTGTCACAAAAGAAGCGATTCAAAAAGTGCATGATTCACTTGCGGATGATGGCCTGCTCGTGATGAATATTATCTCTGTTATTCGGGATCGTGATATTTCACTGGTAGATGTAGAAATGAAAACGATGCAAGAGGTCTTCGGAAACGTACAGGTATATCAGGTCACGAAAGATAAGAATTATTCGGAGATACAGGGATTCATTCTGGTTGCCGAAAAAGGAAATACTCGCATGCAAAGTACCTGCATGGTGTCAGATTATGGACTTTTGAATAACATTATGGATTACAAACCGAAAGACCAAGCTCCCGTTTTCACGGACACATACGCTCCCGTAGAGAGCGTTATTTTCTGATTTTCCATGAAAAAGGGCTACGTTCAGAGTGTTAGCTCTGTTACGTAGCCCAGTTTCTTGCTCAACATGCGATTGTTACCGCTGAACGGCAGGGAGATACAAAACGGTTCCCTGGCCATCCGCAGCCTCTTCGGTGATTGTGACCTCACCGTCGACCAGTTCAGTTGTGGACTGAACAATGTCGCTGGCAAAGCCATCGAGATGAAGCTGAGAAACTCCAGCCTCCAGCGCCCTGAACTGCAGCAAAACCAGCTGGCCATTCAGAAGGAATCTTTCATCACTACCGCCGTAGAAGACCGCTCTGCCTTCGGAAATGAGGTTGTCAATGAACGTAACATTGGCACCCCGTGGCAGGGATGCTCCGCCCTCAATACCGAGGAACTCTAACGACTCCTTGTCGAAGTCAACTTCGCCGGCAAACAGTCTGCCGACAACGGTTGAGGAGATCGTCACCGGAATCGTGATGATGTGGGTTTGGGTCACAGTAGCTGTTGGCAGTGATACGGTAATTTCAGGGACGCCTTGCGGACGCTCGGTGGTCAAGGTCAATCTCAACTCCTTCATGTTTCCCCACCACTCTCCAATGGTGGGATCGCTGAAAAAGAATTTCCCAGCAATGAAGAATTGCACGCCGGGGTCTTGACGCCCTGATTGATAGATTGTCATCATCGGGATGACGCCGTACTGAAGCGTTTCACCGCAGCCAACGACATATCCGGAGTCGTCGACCGCTATGACTTCAAGACCTTCTTGAACAGGTACTCCGCCGTCATAGGCACGTCCGTAGACGTACCCCCTGATCGAACCACCCATGATAGCGGGGCAGTTCGATTCTCCATCATCTTCCTGTGCATACGCTACCCCGAGAATACTGAGAGCGGCAATTGCGACAAGAAGTGCCACAACTAACTTCCTGGTTTTCACGATAGCCTCCTTAGCTATTTCATGATTGTTCCGAACCGCTGATTGCGGAGTACTGAAGATAACATTTGTCATCCGGAACTTGCTTTGCCCTCCGTTTCAGGAGGGTTTCTAGATCCAGTTTTCCTCAAAACTCCGCAATCAACGATAAAGTAATCGCATGTTGTAAAAGTACACTCTTTTTTGCCTAAGGCTACTGAAGAGTAAGCAAGTCTACAGGATGTAATATATCAATTTTGCCAGTAAGTAATATAAAGCTTTTTCATATTGTACTAACAGTATGACAAATACATCTCATGTAAAAAATCGTGCCTTTATCATACACCTGAAAATGCTCAAAATCAAGACTATAGGATTATATTTTATATAAAAATTCCATGAAAAAGGGCCACGTATCAGAGTTTGTACTCTAAACGTGGCCCTATCTTCTTGCTTACAACTTGTGGAGTTCCGCGTTGTGCGGAACAATTTGTTTGAGTGCTTTCCAGTGGTCACTCTGCCCACTCTCTCTTCATTGAGAGATTATTCAGTTTTTATGTGAACTACCGCTGAAGCAGCGGTAGGTAGAAGAAATACGGCTCCAAGATAACCGGCATGACGGTCAAGTTGACCGTGGCCTCTTCGTCCCCGGGCCGAAGCTCGGTAGCATCAGATGCCACCATGGCTTTTATCTCGCCGCCCAGAATGGCTTGAAAGCTCTGCTGCCAGGTGAAAGATTCACCGGCTGCAAGTTCTTTCAGTTCCTGAGTGGCGACGTAGCTTGGAACCTCAACCGACAGGGATGCGGTTACATTGGCCGCTCCGGCATTTGTGATGACTGCCGTGACCGTGATCATGTCGCCGGGTTCCACCTCTGACGGCTGGACCTGCAAGGAAACCTGCATGTCCGCACAAGAGTCAGGAGCAACTACACAAGGTAGCGGGAACTGCGGTTCGAGAACCATCGTCGGGCCGCTGATTGCTCCAAACTCA
>Ga0210057_1007720_pt1 | contig 12943 bp, 9 predicted proteins | sample CryGeyCG2114_010_2_FD_183968 | JGI IMG/M metagenome (GOLD analysis project Ga0210057, IMG submission 183968) | Groundwater microbial communities from aquifer - Crystal Geyser CG10_big_fil_rev_8/21/14_0.10 (SPAdes) (version 2) | ecosystem: Environmental > Aquatic > Deep subsurface > Groundwater ... | reverse complement strand
GAGATCCTGAATGGGGGTTTCTGTAAAAACAAATCCAACAAAGGCCTTCATGAGTCTCCCTTTTTCTGTATTTCAAAAAGATTATCAGATAGAGTCCCCCTATGGAAAGCCCTGTTCTTGAAATGACTGACGTCTCTGTTCGATTTGATGAAGATCTCGTGCTTGAAGAGGTCAATCTTAAAATTTATCCTAAAGAAACTGCCGTTGTTATTGGCCTTAGCGGCAGTGGCAAAACAGTTCTCTTGAAAACTTTGGCCGGGCTGTATCATCCGTCAAAGGGTCATGTGAAATGTTATGGCCGAGATTGGGATGACCTCTCGGTGATTGGTCGTCATGACTTAGCACAAAAAGTAGGGATGCAGTTTCAGAAAAGTGCTCTCTTTGACGATCTCACCGCTTATGAAAATGTGGCCTATCCCTTGAAAGAGCATAGCCGTTCTTCGAAAGAGGAAATTCATGCCCGGGTCATGGAGTGCCTGAAGGCCGTTGATCTGGAGAAAGCCAAGGGCATGCTTCCCTTTGAAATGTCCGGAGGGATGAAACAGCGCCTGGGCATTGCGCGAGCGATTGCCTTAAAACCAGAAATTCTTTTTATGGATGATCCGACGGCAGGACTTGATCCAATCAATAGCGACAATATGGCAGATTTAATTTTAGCTCTTAAAGAGGAGATCGGATCAACCCTAGTGATTGTGACCCATGATCTATCGAGAGCCTATCAATTTGCTGGCCGCATCTTTTTTGTCGGCAGCCACCGTGTCCTTGAAACTGGTTCCGCGGACGAGACGAAAAATCATCCTGACCCCCGAGTTCAGCAGTATCTGCAAGGCCGTCTCACCGGCCCTCTGACAGATGCCGGCGATCTATGAAGCAAGCCTTGAGACTTGTAAAAATCATCAACTTCACTTAGCTTCAAATAATGAGTGAATTATTTAACAATATCTTTGATCCCCAACTGGGAACACATCAAGAACCGCCGGAAATTGATGCCGCTGAATTTGAAAAAGTTGTATTGAGTCGTCGCTCAGTGCGACGCTACACTAAGGATCCTGTCCCTCCAGAGATCATGCTCAAAATTTTAGAGTTAGGCCTGCGCGCCCCAAACTCTTCCAACTTGCAGCCGTGGGATTTTTATTGGGTTCGAACTCCGGAAAAAAGAGAAGCCATCAACACGGCCTTTCTCAGTCAACCAGCCGCAACCACCGCAGCTGAAATTATTGTTGCCGTTGCCAGAACTGGCACCTGGAAAAAAAATGCTCGCCAGATGCTAGGCCTGCTTCACAAACATGATGCAAAACCTCCAAAGTCCGTTCTCAGCTACTACAATAAAATTGTCCCGATGGCTTATACCGTAGGACCTTTTGGAGTTCTTGGTTGGCTTAAAAAAATCATCTTTTTTGGAGCCGGATTTTTCACTCCTACTCCGAGGGAACCGACATCGGCTTCGCATATGAGGATCTGGGCTGCCAAGTCCACGGCCTTAGCTTGTGAAAATATCATGCTTGCGGCCAGAGCTTATAGCTTTGATTCTTGCCCCATGGAGGGCATGGACTCGACCAGGGTGCGAAAAATTCTCAACCTGCAGCGAGATGCTTTTGTGGTCATGGGAATTTCTATTGGGAAACGCGCTGAAAATGGCGTCTATGGCCCACAAATTCGCATGAATTCGGGACAGTTTATTCATCAAATCTAGGGGATTTATCTGGTTCCGGGTTCAATGATGAAATTGATCGTTGTCCATCCCTCTTCGACCAACAATCGCATGATTTTTTTAACCTCGTCAGCATCCATCTTGTCATCGGCTTGAATATTGACTTGCCCCTTGAAATTGGAAGCTCCACCAATCTGCTCTTCGATATTCTTGAGCTGTTTCAATTTCGCCCTGAGCTGAGGACTGTTCCCATCATTGATTTCTTCAACATAGATGTCTTGGCGGCCATCGGCCCCTTCTGCATCAAAAAATACTTTATCTTTCACCAGACTGACCAATGGAAAAGACTGCATCGCTTCGCCCTTTTTAATCTGGGGAATTTTAATATCCTTGTTGACGAAAAAAACCTCGCCCGTTGCCGAGAAATTCATGATCAGATAAATCACCAACACAGAAAACATGTCCACCATGGGTGCGAGATTCAGGTGGAATCCTTTTTTTGTATGAAACCGTTGATCCAAAATGTGACGAGTGTGCACCAGATCAAAACGAGGATGCAGGTGATAACCTGGAACCTCGATCAATCTTTTAGCAGAGCCCTGCGTTTTGTTGCTGGCCACTCATCTCTCCTAATAGGGATTAATACCCACCTCGGGCCATCCCGAGTGAGTTACAAAATCATACAACCGAATCAACTGGCCATAGGTGGCCGCGTCTCCACTTTGTAGAACCAAAGTTTGTTTGGCGCCAAAACGAGAGTGCCAGCTTTCCAGAAGCCTCGCTAATTCTGGGCTTCCGACTTCCGTATCGGTAATGACAAAAGCTCTTTCTATTTCATTCTCCTTGGCCAGAATTCTGGTTTTGCTCAAACTCAAAGTCAGTTTGACTTTTTTATCTTCAGGCTCCGGCGGAGGTGGGTTTTCAAGAGCTACATCCGGATTGAGCATTGGCTTTTGTTCGATCTGAACCTGTACGGATTCCAATTGCAAGAAAGCAGCTGACATCAAAAGAAAACAGATCAATACCGAGAATAAATCGATAAAGGGGGTTAAGTTGGGTTCCGTTCCTCCACCACCAGCCATGACTTATTTTCCTTTTTTGACGTCGAGTTTGCTCTCTGCTTTCAACCCTGGATTGGCATCTGGTTTTCCATCATTGCGGAAAATCTTCAGTTTGTTGGATAAAATAAAATTCAAAGTGGACACACTGGCTTCATGGACATCGTCGATCACTCGGGTGGACCAAGAATTCAGCCAACCCCAAGCCGCAAAAAGAACAATGGAAACCAACAGACCAAATCCTGTTGCATTCAAAGCTTCGGCAATGGACGACGACAATACTCGGGCCTTATCGGCTGGAGGCAGATTTCCCACCGCACCGAAGGCCGCAATCATCCCACTCACTGTTCCCAACAGTCCCAAAAGAACGGCCACATTGGCCAATGCTGACAACAAGTCAATCCTTCGCCCAAGACGAGGAATCTCTCGCAAAGCCACCGCATCCATCGCCGTCTGAACCTCTTCCGGCTCATTGCCATTGGAGACTGCGACGAGACCTGCTCGAACAATGTTCGCTAAGGGCCCCTTGGTCTGAGACACCGTACTGATCGCAGACTGAATTTGTCCTTGAATACAGTAAGCGCGAATGAATCTGAGTAATTCGTCTTTGTTGACGGCACTGGCCGCCTTCAAAGTCAAAGTTCGTTCAACAACAATGGCGATTCCTGCGGCTGAGCAAAGCGCAATTGGAAACATGATATACCAGTGATCAAAAAAGATTCTTCCAAATTCACCCATAGTGTCTCCATTCTGTCACAGAATTTAATTCCTTCCAAAGGGAAAACCAATTTTAGCCACTGTCGACTGGCCGTTTTTCGCCTTCGGAAATTTCATTTTTTTAAAAAGTCCAAGAACACAATTATTCAGAGAATCACTGCGAGCCATCTCGCTGCGCTGAACACGGGCCGACATCACAGACCCTGCCGCCGAGATTTCCCATTCGTACTCAACTCGTCCCACAAGCGAAGAATCATCAAACAGAGCCCGCTCATAACAGCGCTGAACTTCGCCCAGGTGTTTATTCACCACTTTCATGACCTCGTCATCACTGATCCCCTGCTCTCGCCCGACCTTTGGCGAGAGTTGAGGAGTTCCGACCACGGATCCACCCACTCCTCGTTTGCCAGTCTTACCCCCGGTAGAATTTTTAACATAACCACCGCTGGCAACTTTAAACCCTGTCTCCGCAGTTCCCTGAGGTTGGTTGGCCTGAACCGCTCCTGCGACGGCGGCGACTCCCCCGACCTTGATCCCATTGGGTGAAATTCGACTCTTGCTGATCTGAATCGGCGCGCCGGCATTTTTGGCACCACCGGAAGGGGGTGCTGGCAGCGAGCTCAGCATATTGGCGAGCGCCTCTTGCTGCACCTGCTGAGCTGACTTAGGGGGCTCTTTGACCTCTGCCACTTGTGGTTCGGGCTTGGTCTGCTTGCGGGCAACAGAATGAGTCTTCACCGGCTTCTTCGGCACGACCACTGGCTTCTTAACAATCTGGCGAACAGGCTTAGGCTTAGGAGGCTCCGGTTTGGCGAACTCTGGCTTCGGTGGAGGTTCAAGCTCGGGCTCCTCGGGCGGTGGCGGCGGCGGTGGTGGCGGTGGTTTTGTCGCCAAAAGCTGTGGAGGCGGCTGAACGATCAGTTTTGCAATTCGCGGAGGCATGTTGTCCACGGTCGGAGCCTGAATTTTAGGAGCCGATATCAGCGCCACTGCCGTCACGATCAGATGAATTATTCCAGAAATGATGATCGCTTTTTTGAACTCTTCTTTGTTCTCGATAAAACTTTTTTGCATGTAGAATTGCGGAGCTCGTACATATCGAAAGTGCAAAATCATTCCTGCACCCATGCTAATACTGATCACTTCGTTCAGACCCAGATTGATCTGATACGATTTCCCGTCTGAGATGACATTTTTTTCTTCAACCAAGGCCGCCAAAGGCACTTCTTGTTTTTCGCGGTACAAACCCCACATGTATTTTTGGGGAATACGAATCGTTGCACCCTTGGCGCCAAATTGACCGAAGTTCATCGAACGTTTGGTTGTTGGCAAATAGATCGGCTCTTCTTCGTTGGGACCAAGAATCAACGGCTCCCCTCGAGAAAAATTTCTCACGTCATAGATGCCATCAAACCAAGTAACTACTCCCTGCACCACCGCTTTATCCGGAGCGACCTTCACAATATCTGGCATCGGTGCGATGCTGAATCGCACTTGATCTGAAGGAGGCGCCTGATAAGACGATCCCGTTCTTGAACCTCGAGTTATTTCAAAATCACTTTCCGGCCTTGCAGACGCGCCCAGGGGTCCTCTTTTTACAGAAGGGATCTTGGGCTTTTTAAATGGCCCATCTCCCTTGGATTTTGTTTGCAAAGTATTCTTCGAACCGGTGCCAGTGGCACTGCGGCCTGTTCCTGCCGTCCCCCCTTTGCTGCGGGGAACTGAAGAGCTGGAAACCTCCGCGCCTGGAAGATCGCCCATCGACAGTATTGGGCTAGGAGAGGGGGGCTGAACAATGGTCGTCTTGACCGCGTTGGTCTCAAAAATTTGGATCTCAGTTTCGTCCGAATGAGAGGTCTCTTGGCCATCGAGCTCCAGTCGAAATCCCATTTTTTCAATTTCAAAACTCAAAAGACGCGCATTTTTAAGACTGCGCACTGGTTTTCCTTCGTAAAAGAAACCATTTTTTGAGCCCAGATCAGTGACAATGATTTCATCCTGATCAATGCCAATAGAACCATGCACACGGGAAATATAGTCCACGTTCGCTAAACGAAGTTCGCACTCTTCACTGCGGCCGAAAACAATAGGAAAGCTGTCGAACGTTACCTCTCGAACAACACGGCCGTACTCGGTGATTTGAACTTTCAGTTTTGGCTTTTCCATATCCCTTTCGTGGTTTGAACTTTTTTATTTGAGCCAGGGATGCAATTCTATACCAGGAGCCGAACCCGAGCTTTTCGCGCGATACTCTTGGGCTTTTTTCTGATAACCAAAGAATTTAGCGATTCCAGCCATTCCCCGATTCGCGAGGATATCCTTGGGATTTTTGCCGATGGCCTGTTGAAAGGCCACCTGAGCTTCGCTGTATTGCTTCAGATGAAGATAGGCAATTCCAGCGTAGCTGTCATTCAGAGCATCCTGCGGATCAATCTCGGAAGCTCGCGATAAAATCAACAGCGCCTTTTGAGGATTCCCGGCGCGCATCTCATCTGCCGCCATTTTTCGAAGTAAGTCGACAGATCGTGGATTTTTAACGACTTCAGAAATATATTTCGACGACACCGCTGCTGGCATCCGGGACGACATTTTTTTCCACGGAGTTACCTCTGCAACCTCGGACAAAATTCCTCGACTGCGACATGCCCCGACATAGCTGGTGGGAATTTCGTTGTCCTCTGCCAGCTTCAGACAGAGTCCATAGTTTTGACTGGCCGAAGCCTCATACCCCTTCACTTGCGGTTGCACCAGCTGTTGTAACTGCGCAGAATTCATTCCCGCCGGTGGTTTTGCGGTACGGAGAAAATCTGCGAAGTCTTTATTCAGCCGGCCCAGATTGTAAAGAGCACCAATCACCCACCGTCCGCCACCAGTCCCCACCGCTGTCTGCAGATCATTGGATATTGCCTGATACTGACCGGCCTTACTCTGCAAAAGAGCGGCAGAAAACGCCTGACCTTTTCCTAAGTCATGAAATTTAGCCAGAGCATCCTCGGCCAAAATGACCGCAGCATGAGCCACCATTTCTTTTTCTTCCGGCGAGCTTCCAGAGGATCCAATCACTCTTTGAAGCAACTGAAGACCTGCGGCCTTACGCCCCTGTCGAAGCATCGCGAGCCCCTGAAAGTACTGGCCCTGAAGACCCGATACATTGGCGGAAGCTTTTTCAAGATTCGACCAATCTTGGTATTTGGAAAAAACCTTTAACGTCATACTCGAGTTCCCGGCCAAACGATAGGCCGCGGAAGCCTGAGAGACATTCCCCAGATTGTCATAAATCTGCGCAGCTTGAAGCGCTAAATTGCGCGCTTGAGGATCCTCAGAATATCTCTGGGCAAAAGATCCCATATAGGACGCGGCCCGTGAGTAGTCCAATAGAACCAAAGACTGTTGAATTAAGCTCAACAGAACTTCTTTGGCCCTGGGGCTTTTTTCATAGCTACCAATGTACTCTTCCCCAACATCAAAAGCTTGAGGTTGGTTTTGTGCCTTCAACGAAACAAAAGCTTCGTACAAAGCATTTTCACCCATTGCAGAATTTTTATTCTTTTTAGCGAATTCACGAAATTTGGTCGCGTATTCTTTGGAACTGAAATCTCCAGCCACCGATCGAATAGCTTTCATGGCCGCCTGGCTCGAAGCTTTTTGAACTGCCGACCTCGCATCCGGAGATAGGCCTCTCATCGCCAGAACTCGCTTCCCGGCCTCCGTCATTTCTTTCATTTGATCCCGGAGGTAATAACAATCCAAATACAACAGGGCCGCTTCTCGACTCTGGGGGCTGCCCGGATAGACCTTTAAAAAATTCTGCAGCTCCTTGGCAGCAACATCAAATTTTTGTTCGTCATAATAGGTCTTCGCGGCGTTGAAACGAATGCCGGCAAGTTTCGAGTCTCTTGGGTAATATCGTTGATAATTTTTGGCAGCATCTCGGTACCCGTCACGAGCCTGAAATTTTTCAAGAGGGCTTTCTGATTCACTGATCCCTTTCAAAAATGACTCAAGAGCTGAATCCAAAAAGCCTTGCCTTCGTTTTTGACTTCGCGCTGATAGTCGTCGTGTCAAATCCAGATAGGCCTGTCCGGCCTCACCGTACTGTTTTGCGCCGAAAAGAACTTCGGCTTGGTTCAACTTCATTTGTGGTATCTTTCGACCTCGAGAATAGATCACAAAATAGTCATCATAGGCCTCTGCCACGGCCTTCAAGTCATCTGGACGTTTGGTCACCAAAGCACTTTTGTTCAAACTGGTGACAATATCCCGAAAAACTGGCTCGTATTTCACCACGTCTTTGCGGTTTTTTCGATCTTGAGTATCTCTGCGCATTTCCAGCAAAAGATCCCGAAGAGCCTGCGGCAGCCAAAGCGGAAAGCTATCAGACTTTAGTTTTTTCATCCCCATATAGGCAGATTCAAAAGCTGATCTTTTTTCCTTCATGTCATCGGAGATATGAAAAAGTTCAAAAGATGCCTCAATAGATTCCCGACTTCGTTTTTTAAAATCCAACCTCTGGGCCAGTCTGGCAAGGACTCGTCGAAAGCGAGACTTGTCACCGGACATTTTCCGGTAGTACTCGATGGGTTTTTGGTACAAAATCTGACCTTGCATTTGATGAGGCGCCAATTCCAACAAAGGCCACACGGAGGCGACCAAGGCTTCTTCACGAAGATCATCTTTTCCATCGGCTTTCACCACCTGCGAGTCGCTGACAGTAAAAACTTTCTCAAAACTCTGGACACTCTCCAGCCATTTTTCGCTGTGGGTAAGGCACCAACCACCCTTAAAATAGGCCGTCGAGAGTTCGGGCTCTTTGGCTTTGGCCTGGGCCTTTTTGTATTGTTCAAGCGCAAATTCATAGTCTTTGCGGTTAAAAAATATGTCCCCAATTTCAATTAAACTTTTCGCGGCATAGGCAGAATCTGGAAAATTGCCTGAAACTTTTTTAAAGTACTCCATGGCTTCTTTTTCCAACTGAAGCCCCTTGTATTCCATCGCAACCGTATAGAGCACTCGATCCATGGCGCCGTACTTTGGAAATCGATCCTCGATCAATTTGTAGGTCTCAATCGCGTCCTGACTGATGCGTTTTTCCTGAGTGTAATCCACCTCACCGGCTGGGGCGCCGGGATTTTGCTCGGCTTTGAGGGCCGCAGAGGCCGAGGCCTTGTCATGCAGAAGTTCAGCCAACATGAAATACAAATCTGGCGCAAACTGAGTTTCGCTTTGTGACTTTAGTTTTTGTTTCGTGACATCAATGGAGGCATCAATTTTCTGAAGATTGTCCTGCAGTTTTCTGGCCGCGACGGAGACAGTCTTTGTGCGTTTGGCAGTTTTCGCTAAAGATCCGCTGGGCAACAAACTGATCACCGCGATCAGACAAAAAAACGAACGAAGAATATTTGTCATTTTTGACCTCTTCCTGAACATCGATCATGAACCAATACGCGGTAATTCTTCAGCTCATCGTACCAGAACTCGTCTCCTCTTGCTGGCCAGTACAAAGTCCGATAGTCACCCGAAACAGCCGACGGGGCTTGGTAATCTGTTTTCCCATAATCTTGTTGAATGCGAAATGCATCCAAACCTGACAGGTAATCGACCAGCTGAATTTGATTGTCTAAATCCAACAGCCGAGCAGCTTCTATCGGCAGGTCTTCCTTGAGTAAAATTTCGAGATCCTGTCGTTTCTGAATCTCTGCCCGCTTATAAACAAACTCGAGTTCTCGTCTTAACGCTGTTGGCAAACCATACTGACTCAAATTTTTACTTTCATCCCGAATCATGGTGACGGTCTCGACCTCTGACATCATTGACGCTTTCATAAAGCTCAGTCTTGTGAGATCGGCATTGTCACTGAGGTTTTTTCTCTCGCGGACATGCTCAAGAGCCTTTTTATACCGAGCTTGAAACTCAGCCGCTGGAGTTTTGGTAGAACCAAAAAAACATAGCTTTCTGAAAGTTAACATTTCTAAAAGATACTGTTCAGGATCCGTCGAAGCCGAGAAGAATGGAGCCTTGAGAGCTTCTAGAATTCCCAATGTGTCGGCATAGTCTCCCCGCCAATAGTGAACCCAGGCCTGCTCGCGTTTAGCCAGGCCCATCCATCGACCGGAAGCATTGAATTGTTCATATAGCTTAAGTGCACCGTCATAGTCCGCCAACTCAAACTTCAAACGGGCCTGTTGCCACTGAATTTGCTCCTGAAGCCACGCCAGCTTTTCGTCGCCAGCGGTCTTTTCCAACAAGGCCTCGAGCTTTTTGCTGGTCGCATCGGGGCTATTTTTTCGACGAAGTTCTTCCAGCGCCGTCTGGTAATTCCAACGCAAACTCCAAAAATTATGTTCCCCCATTTTTTGAAGAAACGGAGAAATCCAGGTGGTCAGTTTCTTTTCGTTATTCCCGACTGCAACGTAGTAGGACACCATTGGAATCAGATCCTCAGGCACCTCTTTGAAGGACCCTGTATTCACAAGTTTTTTAATTTCGGTTTCAGTGATGGGGCCTTCTTTGACCAGCTCATCAAGAAGCGTCAACGCCCACAGAGCCGGCATGGATCCTGGAAAGTCCTGTGCCGTACTGAGCGCATAATGATAGGCACAATAACGCATCTTTTTGTTTTTGCAGATCTGAGCAATCACCATCCGAGCTTCGCCCTCATCGCTGGTGCCCTTCTTCCTTTTTCTCTCTCTCATTGCGCCCAACAGAACTTTTTGTTCAAGGCCTGGTTTCTGGCTATCCTCCACCAACTGAGTCTGCGATGGGAGGTACTTCCAATTGGAGATGCCGCGAAAATCTTGAGCCTGAGTTCGCACGGCGAACCCCACGCTCCCGATCAGCACACCCAACAAAAAGAAGCTTCTGCTCAATTCCATGGTTTGCCGTCACCCATTTCAAAAGAAAACCCATAGGTCAGCATCAAGATCGTGTCCGTGCTCTTGTCATTGGAAAAATGATAATAAATTCGGCCGTCAAATTTGGAGGACTTGCTGAGCGAGTGAAAGGCTCGAAGAATGAAACCCGCGCCGAGCAATGGGCGTTGGTCTCCAGACTTAAAGTTAACACTCCCCGCACTGAAGACATAAGAAACCGAACCGTAACGAACGCTTTCATTGCCTACCAGGTATTTGGAATAAATCGGAGTGTAGATGGCACTGGTCGTGGCGTACCATAGGACCGGATCCAGAACGGACGAGTTGGATGGTCGCACGTCGAAGTTGTCCGTCAAATCCTTTTGCAAACTGGTGTCTGTGTTGAAGCTATAATTGGCGTTAAAAACTTCCCAGCTCCAAGACGACGAGAGAGTCTGAGTATAACTCAGGCCCGGGGCCCAGCCTTTGTAGAAGGCATCCATCGGCAGATAACTGAGCTGTACGGTCAGGTCATAGTGGGGATTAAAAGCTCGAGGCTCCACCGCCACAATTTTCGGAACATCATAGGCTTCATCCGGCGCCGCCGCAAAGGCGAAGCTCGACCACAAACAAATCCATCCAATGAGTAATTTCACAGCTGTCCACCTCACCTCTTTTCATTATGAGACAGGGCTGGAATGAAAGAGAAGAGAACTCCCGGATGTGGCGGATATTTCCCATCTTTGGTCGTGAGAAGTGTCATGGCGGCGGCAGAAGACCTTGGTCGAGACTTGCTCGACGGCGCTCGACCAGAAAGGACGAGCTAAATACAACTGCTTGATGAGAATTGAATGGCTTCTTAGTTACAGACGTAGGTCATTGTGAAACTTGGCACCACACCGCCACCATTGACAAAAACATTGCAGCTGGAGTTTCGTGGCGAACAAGAAGCCCCTACAACTGGCGTCGTCGAACATGAAGAAGTCCCCGTTCCCGAGGCGCCAATACTCCATGTTGCTGGAGCCAAGGTGGTGGTGACGGGCGCTTTTGTTGTCGTCGTCACCTTGGTGGTCGTCGTTGTGGCCACGACATTGGTGGTGGTCGTCGTTGGAATCCAAGTCGTCGTTGTCGTGGTTGGAAAATCATCCGGAGTACAGGCTCCCGAAGGAACATTGGCCACATCTGAAACATTGAAATTATACCCTGAAACATTGGTATCAATAAAATTTCCGCCCATAACGAGGGCCATGGATCTCATATAGGAAGCCGCATCGGATGCCTGAGGCCCATAATAAACTACACTCAATGTAATTCTTCCTGGCGCCAACGTCAGCAGATCTCTGGTTTCCGTCTCCCAGGCTGTTCCCAGGAATGGAACCGTCGCATTGTTGGTCGCAAAATCTGTTGGCAATCCATCCGATATAAAAACGACCACATAATTCGATGGATCTGTGGCATCTGTTCGGTCTGGATCATTCTGAATGTTCTTTTTAATCTGCGCATAGGACGCTTTATACGGAGTCCAACCAGAATCTATTGAGCCCAAGAAATTTGTCAATGCCGTATCAATTTTGGTTGGATCACTCGAAAACACCGGTGTCCCTGAACCCTGGCTAGGGAGATAAGACGTCGCCGAGCTTCCTTGAAAGGTGACAAACTGCCAAGAGAAATTTTGTTTTAACCGATAGGCGTCCAAAAATCTTTGAACTGCACCACTTCGAAATGTTTTCTGAGAATCTGTCGCCGGCGTCGTCACCCCGTTGCTATAGGTGAACGGATTCAGATTCGAGCCCGACTGATCGACCACAAACATGACTTTGATTCTTTTGCTGACCTGAGAAATCGTACAAGGCTCAGTCACTGAACAAGAAGGATAGGCATAAGATCCACTCAAGCTTCCATTAGAACAAGTTCGTTGTTCCCCCGCACAGGCTGCTGGCCCCATCACCGTCGTCGTCTGGTAAGCTGGTACACTTTGGCCATGAAGCACGGCCTGACCATTGAAGCTACAATTTGCTGCAGGCTGCACTGCACAGCTCAGATTTGCGTAAGCACCACTCAGAGTCCCGTTGGTGCAAGTTCTGGTTTCGTTCAGACAAGTATCGCCAAAAGCCACAGACAGGGACTGATAAGTGGTAACGGACTGACCATGATTGATCGTTTGGCCATTGAGGTTGCAGTTCGCAGCTGGCTGAACTGAACAAGAGGCATTGGTATAATTTCCACTCAAAACTCCGTTCGAACAAACACGTGCCTGATTAGCGCAAGTTTGGCCAAAGGCCACTGTCGACGACTGATAAGCACTCACCGAGGCCCCGTGGGTCACCGTCTGACCGTTGAAGCTGCAATCTGCTGGAGCCTGAGCACTGCAGGTCGCAATCGTATAGCTTCCGCTGAGCACACCGTTGCTACAAGTTCTGGTTTGTCCCGCACAAGACTGACCATAAGCCACACTGGAAGAAAAGTAGGCCGTCACAGAGTCTCCATGCGCCACCGTCTGACCGTTAAACAAACAAGCCGCTGGCAACTGAGGGGAACATGTCGGGCTCGAGTAAGTGCCGCTCAAGACCCCATTGCTGCAGGTTCTAGTTTGTCCCACACAAGACTGACCATAGGCCACATTGGACGAAGAGTAGGCCGTGACCGTGCCACCATGATTGATGGTCTGA
>Ga0210057_1007718_pt1 | contig 12945 bp, 16 predicted proteins | sample CryGeyCG2114_010_2_FD_183968 | JGI IMG/M metagenome (GOLD analysis project Ga0210057, IMG submission 183968) | Groundwater microbial communities from aquifer - Crystal Geyser CG10_big_fil_rev_8/21/14_0.10 (SPAdes) (version 2) | ecosystem: Environmental > Aquatic > Deep subsurface > Groundwater ... | reverse complement strand
AAGGCACAACGCCTTTTGACGGAATAAGCGTTATAATTAATTTAATTAAAAAAAGGTTTTTATGATTTCAATAACAAAAATAATAGGCGCAACCTTCAGCCTTTTAATGGCTTATTCAACTTTTTTAAATTATAAAAAAAGAGAATTCAGCAAACTTCAGTTTTTGTTCTGGGAAGCCGTATGGATTTTTATGCTTTTGGTTGTTTTTTTTACAAATATTGCCACAGAAGCGGTAAAAACCATAGGATTTATAAGGGTAATGGATTTTTTAACTGTTGCCGGTTTTATAGTTGTTATTCTGCTTTCTTTTTATAATTATTCTTCATTAAATAAAATAAAAAATCAGCTGGAAAAAAGCGTCAGAAAAGAAGCTTTAAAGGAACTAAAAAGATAAAAATATATAAATGGAACAAAAAAAAATTGATATTTGCATACCATTTTTGATTAAGGAGAAAAAAATTTATTGCGCAAAAACATCAGCTTATTTAAAATCGATAGGAATTCCAGTAAATAATATTTTAGTAAGTTCAAAAAAAGGAAGGGCGAGAGCAAGGACCGATTTAATGAGCAGAGTGTCCACAGATTGGTTTTTATTTTTAGATGACGATATTATTTTAAATAATAAATGGTGGAAAAAAATTAGTAAATATATGGATAATAATAAAATCGGAGCTGTCGGTGGTTTTGGACTGCCTGATAGTCTGGCTTTAATTATATTAAGGCACTTATTTTTATTAAGGGGGTTTAAATATCAGAGGGGTTTTACATCCAATACTTTGATAAGAAAAAAAGCTATTAAAGGAATCATGTTAAAAAGAGAAGACAGATTTGAGGATTTAGAACTTCAAGAAAAAATTAGGGCTAATGGATATGAATGGAAGTTTTGTTTAGCTTATTGCAGGCACACAAAAAAATCGGGAAAGGTTTTGAAAGAAGCATGGCATGATTTTTTGGAAATAAAAAAAGAAAAAGGTTTTATAAAAGCATTAATGAGCATATAATTTTAATGACAAAGATTATTCATAAATTTATACTAATTTGGTCTAAGGTTGATATTTTAGAGCTTATCAGTAGATACCTATGGACGAAAAAGTTTTATGATAAATTTAATTATATAAAAAAAGCGATTGATAATCCAGAAATAATGAGAAAATTTAAAAATTCTGAATTTTTGCCTGAAAAATACGGGTTCAATTTGGACGAAAGAGTTGTTGAGTATCCATGGGTTCTTTCGCGTATTCCTCGTGGGGAAAAAAAGCTCTTAGACGCAGGGTCTGCCTTGAATTTTAAGGTAATTTTAGGGTCGCTTTGTTTTAAAGATAAAGAAATCACGCTTGTCGGATTAACTCCGGAAAAAGAGCGCTTTTTTCAGGAAAATTTATTTCATGTTTTTGGAGATATAAGAAATCTCTCTTTTGAAAGCGGTTATTTTGATCATATTGTTTGTATATCAACACTTGAGCATATAGGAATGGACAATATTTTGTATGCCAAAGACCAAAAATACAGAGAAAACAATTCAGCTGATTTTATAAGAGCAATTTTTGAATTAAAAAGAGTATTAAAAAAAGGAGGTAGTTTATTTATCACCCTGCCTTTTGGTAAGTATCAAAATCATAAATGGTTTCAACAATTTGATTTATTTTGTATCGGGCAAATTTTAAAAAGTTTTAGTCCGGAAAAATTCCAAATTAGTTATTATAAATATTCTAATAAAGACGGTTGGAATATCAGCAACGAAAATGATTGCAAAGATGTAGAATACTTAATGGGTATTACTGCTCAGGCGGTTGCCTGTTTAGAGTTAGTCAAATGATTTTTTAAAAAGTAGACAACAGATCCTCCTATGAATTTTTTATTTTCTAATTTTCTCTCTAAATTTTTTAGCCAATTAGGAGGGTTTTTTAACCAAAAAGGAATAAAAAAACAATATTTTTTATTTAAAATAGCGAAATTTTTAGATAATTCTTTTTCAGTTTCTATTTGATAAAATAATTTTTCATTTTTAGCTAATAATTGGAAAAGAAAGATATAAATATTATAAATATTTGGTTCAATAATAATCCATTTGCCTCCTTTTTTCAAAGAGGATTGTATATTGGCAATTGACGGTTTTTATGTTTTTTAAATGATGAAGTAGGTCTATTGTAACCAAAACATCGAATTTTTTCGGTAATTCAGATTTTTCTATATCTAAAAATTGGAAGTTTAAGTTTGAAGATTTAAATTTTTCCTGAGCATATTCAACGAAACCCCTGTTTAATTCAAAGGATTCTATTTTATAATTTTTGAAATAATTTGCCAACAAATAACTTAAACGGCCAGAACCACAGCCAATTTCCCCTACTAGTTCAATTTTTTCATCCTGTATTTTATTTATAAAATTTTTAATTATTTCAAACTTCCTTTCTAAAGGATGGCCAGATCGAAGAATATCATATTCAAAAGCCGTTAATTTCGTATATTCTTTCATTGTTTTCTAAATTTGATCAATATTAATATTCCGAAGAATATTATTGCTATCCCCGTAATTTGGAGAATGCTTATATTTTCTTTCAAAAATAATTTTGACATAAGCAACACCGTTATAAAAAGCGCTCCAACACACAGCGGGTAAATAAAACTAAGATTATTTTGCGAGAGCATAATTATTCCTGAAAAAGCCGCAACGACAGAGAGCATTAGGCCCGTTATAACAAAGCGGTTTGTTATGATTTTTAAAATAATATTAAAAAATACAGATAAACTAGAATACTTTATAGCGCCAAGCTCATTTATGCCGATTTTCAAAAACACTTGGCCGGCAGCCCCTGCAATTGTGCCTATTATTAATAAAATTATTAAACTGATCATTTTTTTATTCATTTTAATTTTGTTTATTATAGTTACTATATCATTTGGACAGGAAAAAACCAGCTTCTACAAAGATTTATCAAAAAAGAGCTTTAACGGGCTATCCATGCAATCTAGTTGACAATCACTTGACAATCGAATACAGATTGCTTTACAATGGACTTGTATATGACAAACAAGGATAAAATTTTAAAGTTGATTGAACGGCAAGGAAAAGTAACCGCGCGAGAAATTATGGAAGCAATTGCCGTATCTCGCCAATATGTAAACCTTGTTATTTCCGCGCTCGTTGCCGATGAAAAAGTTTTTAAACTCGGAGGAACTCGAGGAGCTTTTTATGTTTCAAAAGCATACATCTCTAAACACCCTGATATAATTCCCGACACGATACGAAAAAAATATGCCAATAAATCGCTTGAGGAACACAGGGTTTTTTTAGAGGTTGAGGACAAATTGCCGCAACTCAAAGAACTACCGGAAAATATACGGAGTATTTTTACCTTTGCGTTTTCAGAGATGTTCAATAACGCGATTGAACACTCTGGGTCAAAAGTTATTTCCGTAGAGGTAATGCTAAGAAACGGTTTTTTGTCTTTTGTCGTAAATGATTCCGGTGTTGGAGTTTTCAGAAATATCATGAAAAAAAGAAATCTCAAGTTTGAAATTGAAGCGATTCAAGACCTTCTTAAAGGAAAAACCACCACCATGCCAAGAACACATTCGGGCGAAGGAATTTTTTTCACCTCTAAAGCAGGCGATATGTTTACGTTGGATAGTTTTGGTTATATGCTTATGATCAATAATCTTACGCGCGATATTTCTGCGCGTCATACGGCCGCTATTAAGCGGGGCACCAGAGTCATATTCAAAATTAAGACAGATTCTGATCGCCACCTGAACGACGTCTTTAAAAAATATACAAATGTCAACAAGGACAGCGACTATGGTTTTGACAAGACCGAGATACGAGTAAAACTGTTTACTTCCGGCGGTGTCCATATTTCTCGCTCGCAGGCGCGAAGAATTCTTGAGGGGCTTGAGAAGTTCAAGGTAATTTTGCTGGATTACGAAAATGTACCGCTTGTAGGTCAAGCTTTTGCCGATGAAATTTATCGCGTGTTTCAAAATAAACATCCTAATATCGTTATTCAGGAAGAAAATATGTCAGAGGGCGTGAAATTTATGGTTGAACGGGCAAAAGGCGAGGCTAAAAAATCTCTGTAATTTAATTTTCTAATTTTGCTTTGGAATTATTTTTTTTATGATATAATAAAATAATAGGTCGATTCATATATTAAATTAAAAAAATAAAATGCAAAGCAAAAAAGGATTTACAATTGTTGAGTTAATTATAGTTATTGCTGTGGTTGCAGTTTTAGCAGCCATTATTTTAGTCAATGTGTTTCAATACATTGCCAAAGATAAAAATTCGGCGGTAAAGGGCAATATGGCCGATTTATTGGTTGAAGCCGCCGTCTATTACGGCCAAAATGGCAACTATACAGATTTTAATGCCAGTCCAAAATACGAGAGTTATGCCGCATCAATTTCTGAAAGCATCGGCAGCGGCCCCGTTGTTATACATACCACAGACCAAACTTTTTGCGCATGTTCTTCAATGGTTGCCACAGAGGCGGATCCCGCTGGCTCTACCTTTTGCGTAGATTCTACCGGAGCCAAAAAACAGACAACAACAGACTGCAATACAGAGTGCGATGCAGCAGGAGTCTGTTTATAAAATGCTGGCATATTTTTTAATTTTTTGATATGATAAAAAACATGATTAAATTTAATGAAAAAAAATTAAAAAAGGCGGCAAAAAAATATGATTTGGCAGATATTTATTTGTTTGGCTCGCGAATTTCCGGATTTGCCAGAGAAGATAGCGACCTTGATGTTGGAATAAGATTTGCAAAAGGATTGCCAGAAGAACATAGGGGGAAATTATACGGCGACATTTTTTCTGATTTGTTGCCGTGTTTTGGCAGAGAAAAAATTGATTTAGTTTTCATTGACGAAGTTTTATTGCATTTTCAATTCAAAATTATTAATGATGGACAATTGATTTATTCAAAAAATATAGAAGATTCAATGAACTTTCAGGAAAAAATTGCTAATTATTACAGGGATTATAAATATTTTATAGATGAATATTTTAATGGAGTTTTAGAGTTTTCTACAAAATAAAAAATACAATTTTATGGAAGAAGGAAATTTTGATAAAGAAAAAATAATTGAAAGAATGAGCGATATTAAAAATGCTATTTTAGAATTAGAAAAATTTCAAAAAATGGATCTGGAAGAATTTTTGAAAGATAGCGACAATTACAATTTGTCGGCTTATCATTTAAGAATTGCCACTGAGGCGGTCTTGATCATTGGAACGCATATTTTATCGCGAATTCCTCAGAATGGAAAAAAGAAAGATTATACGCAAGTCATTTTAGCGCTGGCTGACTATAATGTTTTACCAAAGGATTTTAGCCAAAAAATAAAAGGAATGGCGGGTTATAGAAATAGATTAGTCCATCTTTATTGGAAAATTGATCCGAAAGAAATTTTGTCGGTTATAAAAGAAGATCTGGGCGATTTCGAAAAATTTCTTGGCTACATTGAAAAGTTTTTGCAAAATAATTGAATTAATGGCATTAATTTTTTTGGTTGAAATTTTAATTTTTGTCTTTGGCGCGTGCATAGGCAGTTTTTTGAATTGCGTGATTTACAGAACCGAGCTTCAAGCAGATATGCCAAAGGGCAGTCCCCGAAGGAAAGCTGTGAGCTTCCTACGGGGTAAATCTTTTTGCCCGCATTGCAAGCACACTTTAAACTGGCAGGACTTAATTCCTGTTTTTAGTTTTTTATTTTTGCGCGGAAAATGCCGGTACTGTGAGGCAAAAATATCAATTCAGTACCCGTTGGTTGAAATTGCTACGGGGGTGATATTTTTGTTAATTTTTAATTTTTTAAATTTTTATAATTTTTTAAATGATACTACAAACCTTACAAATGTTAATTTTGTAGTACTGGCAAAAATATTAAATTTAGGGTTTTGGTTTTATATTGCCAGCGCGCTGATTATCATATTTGTGTACGATTTAAAACATTATTTAATCCCCGACAAAGTTCTTTTTCCCGCAGCAGGCATTGTATTTGTCTACCACATATTTGAAAATTTCGTCCCTCTCGGAAATTATTTTTTTGCTGTGTTGATTGGCTCGGGTTTATTTTTATTTATTTTTCTAATCTCGAAGGGGCGGTGGATGGGCTTTGGAGACGTTAAATTAACTGTTTTGATGGGCTTTTTATTGGGTTTTCCGAATATTCTGGCAGGTTTGTTTTTAGCCTTCTTTTTTGGTGCTATAATAGGAGTAATATTAATAGTTTTGAATAAAAAGGGATTAAAAAGCGAAATACCTTTTGGCCCGTTTTTAATTGCAGGAACTTTTATGACAATGTTTTGGGGAGAACAATTAATTAAATGGTATTTAAAAATATTTCAAATTTAAATAAAGGGATTACTTTAATAGAAATTTTGGTGGTGATTTTTATTATTGCCGCGCTTCTGACAATTTTAGTTGCCGATTTTCCAAAAATTCAAAAACAACTCGCGCTTTCAAGGGCAACCAACAGATTTGCCCAAGATTTAAGGCGGGCGCAAGATATGGCTTTGTCGGGAGCTGAAATAAAAAAACCAGACAGCACAACATTAAATGCAAAAGGTTACGGCATTTATATTAACCTCAACAATAGCGCAAATGAATATATAATATATGCTGACTTGAATAATGATCAAAAATATAATGCAGACACATTAGGGAACATTGATTGTGATAATTATTCTCCGGGTAGCAATACAGGAGATTGTGTTATAGAAACAATTGATTTAAACAATGATGCCAAAGGAGTGGTTATAAACGCAATCAGCAACACCAACAACAGCCAATATATAAGCATAAATTTTAATCCGCCAAATCCCACAATATCAATATTTCCGGGCTTAGCTGAAAACGCCATTAGGGCCGGAATCACTTTTGGCTTGGATTCTGATTCAAAAAATACCAGAACGGTTTATATGTGGACATCCGGATTAATAGAAGCAAAATAATGTTGTATAAAACAAAATATAAAAAAAAGAGCGCCGGATTCACCATGATTGAGGTGGTAATCGCGCTTTTTGTTTTAACTGTAGCTGTTATTGGAGTTTATAATGCTTTTTCAATTATGGCGGTTGCAACTGCCCAAATGTCAGACCGGTTTACCGCAGCTTATTTGGCCCAGGAGGGAATAGAAATAATTAGAAATATGAGAGACAATAATTGGCTAAAAGATCCTCAAGTAGACTGGACCGCCGGACTTCTTTGCGGCAGCCCTCCTTGCCATTGGCAGGCAGATTATACAACGGGAACAAGCGCGCCGGGCGCATTTCCTTTGCAGGATTGGTCTGGCAACGATGAAACCGGCGGCAGCCACTTGAATATAAATTCAAATAGCTTTTATTACTATGATTTAAGCAATCCGAATGAAACAAAATTTAGACGGAAAATTACAATTGATTCTGTCAAAAATATCGCTAACGAAACAATAGCTTTAAAGGTTTCTGCCACGGTTTTTTGGGAAGAAAAACCAAATATTGTTAATATAGATTTTCCGGCTCAGCCTGGAAGCATTACCGCAGAAGATTATTTATATAATTGGTACTAAGTGTATGAATTTAGTATTTAGAAGTTGGAATTTACAATAAAAGAAATGTAAATTCCAAAATTCAATATTCAGAATTCAATTCTAAATTCAAAATACCAGATTCTAAATTCAAAAAAGTGTTTTTAAATTTAAAAATAAATTTTAGTAGGAATAATGGCTTTACTTTAATAGAGCTCATAGTGGTTATGGCTGTATTTTTGCTTATAATTGGCACGGCATTGTCTATTTTTATTTCAATTGTTTTTAATCAAAAAAGAATTTTGGCAAAACAAGAGCTTTTAAACCAAACCGGTTATGTTATTGAATATATGACCAAGGGTTTAAGAATGGCAGGAAAAGATTTAGCGGGCGACTGCATAATAGATGACCAGGGAGGAATAGGTTATGTTTACAGGCTTACCCATTTTAATAATGATTTGGGAATATGGCAGGGAATAAAGTTTCAAAACCAATCAGACAACAGCTTATGCCACGAATTCTTTTTAGACGGGACTGTTTTAAAAGAAATTTCAAAAAATGGCGCAGATCCGGTTCAGGTGACTGGGGCTAACCTTAAAATAAATTCTTTAAGTTTTAGCATTAACGGCCATGCGCCGGGTGATCAAAGTTGCGAGTTTGCTCCGTCTGAAAGTTGCGGAACCGGCCAGCCAAGAGTGACAATTTCTTTGGATATTAAAGTGCAGGGAGATGAAAACCAACCCTCAACAAAAGTTCAGACAACAGTTTCACAGAGAGACCTGAACAAATAATTTTCAATTATCAATTTTCAATTTTCAATGAATTTTCAATTTTTAAAATTTAACAATGCAGAACGCGGGGTTTCGCTTATAATAACTTTTTTTGTGCTCGTAATAGTTCTTGCGGTGGTTTTGTCTATCAGTGTAATTTTATACAGCGAGCTTAAAATTATAAGAAACATTGGAGACTCTGTTGTGGCTTTTTATGCGGCCGATAGCGGTGTGGAAAAAACTCTTTATTATGACAGGCAAGTTTGGCCCGAAGGCATGGCCGGAAGCAAACGGGGAATTTGCAATATGTGCAATTATGAAAGTTGCACTTCAAAAGCAGTGGTTGGCGGAGATGTAAACGGATGCGAAGACCAAACTTGTGAGAATTGCGAAGTTGTTTTTAATTCAGATTTATTGGGCGGAAAAACTTATAAAGTAACAGCAAAAGTTTCGCAAGTATCGTCATTAGACGATTCGCCTTTGCAATTTTCAGAGCTTAATATTAATTCTGTCGGCTCGTATAATTCTGTTTTTGGGGCTGATCCAATAAAACGGGCAATTGAAATAAATATGCAAAAAAATACGCCGCCTCCTCCTCCGGATTTAAGCGTTTCAGCCGCAGCTTTGCCCCCCTCTGTTTTTATTGGAGAACAGGTGACTTTTTTCGCACTTCCTATTCCGGAAACAGGAGATTATTCTTATAACTGGACAATCAGCCCAAGCGGTTCTTGCAGTAATGGAAATATTGACCAAATTTGTGAAGCAACTTTTGCGTCAGAAGGCACTTATACGGGCACAGTAACATTAACTTCTGGCGAACAAACGGTTTCTGGCCAGGCAGATGTTGTTGTTGTTGCTCCCCTTAACTCAACAAAAGCAATCACCGCATTTAATTTCAATGCGCTAAGCCCGGCTGTCATAGGAACAATTAACGAAAGCAATCATACTATTGCATTAACTGTTCCTTTTGGAACCAGTGTTACCTTTCTTGTTCCAACCATTACACACACGGGCTCATCAATCAACCCAGCCAACGGAGTAGCCCGCAATTTTACAAATCCGCAAACATATACTGTTACTGCCGCTGACAGTTCAACCCAGCCATATATTGTTACAGTTACAATTACTCCATGGGTTTGCGGAAGCCTTTTAACAGACACAAGAGACAGTAAAACATATGCAACAGTTTTAATTGGAACCCAATGCTGGATGGCGGCAGATTTAAATGTTGGAACCAAAATAACTTCCTGCACAAACGGATATGCCGGCGAGTGCGCAACTGGCGGTGATACAGTTCAAAACCAAACCGGCTATTCTGGCACAACCTGCGGTTCAATACAAAAATATTGTTATTCCGACACCGAAGCAAACTGCGACGCATACGGCGGCTTATACCAGTGGAATCAAACAATGTGCGGGTCAACAACTGTCGGCGTGCAAGGTATTTGTCCAACTGGTTGGCACATTCCAACTGATACAGAGCAATACAATTTGGAAAATTATTTAAAGGATAGCGGCCAAACCTGCGTCGCAGCCAGAGACGGATATGATTGCTCTACTGCTGGAACAAAATTAAAATCTGGCGGAACGTCTGGTTTTAATGGTTTGCTTGCTGGCGGCCGCCTTATCAATGGTTCGTTCTTCTTTGTTTCGTCCGACGCGTACTTTTGGTCTTCTCTGCATCTGCAGGCGAGCAGTTCTGCTGCATGGATCCGCACTCTATCTTCCAGCGGCGTTACGGTCGGTCGTTTTCCTCTCAATAATGCAGAAGGTTTATCCGTCCGCTGCCTCAAGAACTAGAATACTAATTATTTATATCGCTATGTTAAAAAATGGATAAACAGGAAATAAAAAACAGAATTGAAAAATTAAAAAAAACGATTAATCACCATAGGTATCTTTATCATGTTCAAGATAAGCAGGAAATTTCTGATGCGGCTTTAGATTCTTTAAAAAAAGAACTTTTTGATTTAGAACAAAAATACCCAGAATTTATTACGCCCGATTCGCCAACTCAAAGGGTTGGCGGAAAGCCCTTAAAAGAATTCAAAAAATTTAAGCATTCGCAAAGAATGCTTTCTTTTAACGACGCTTTTTCAAAACAAGATATGCAAGAGTGGCTTGAAAGATTTTTTAAATTGCTAACTGAAGACGAAAAGAAACAAATAGATTTTTATTGCGAATTGAAAATTGACGGCTTGGCAATTGAACTTATTTATGAAAATAAATTTTTCAAAACCGGCGCCACAAGGGGAGACGGCGCAATTGGCGAAGATGTAACTCAAAATTTAAAAACCGTAGATGCAATCCCCCTAAATATTTACAAACACCGGGAGTTTGTAAACAAACTCCCGGTGTTTGTTGTAAGGGGAGAGGTTTTTATTTCAAAAAAAGAATTTGAAAAAATAAATAAAATTCAAAAAGAAAAAGGTTTGGCAGTTTATGCCAATCCAAGAAATATTGCAGCAGGTTCAATAAGGCAATTAGACCCAAAAATTACAACCTCGCGGCATTTGGATTCTTTTGCATATGATTTAAAAACTGATTTTGGCCAAAATACGCACGAGGAAATTCATAAAATTTTAAAAGATTTGGGTTTTAAAACCAACCAGCACAATAAATACTGCAAAAATTTAGAAGAAGTTTTTGAGTTCCATAATTACTGGCAGAAAAATCGGGAAAAATTAAATTATGAAATTGACGGAGTTGTGGTAATTGTAAATAACAATAAAATTTTTGAAAAATTAGGAGTTGTCGGCAAGGCGCCGCGCGGGGCAATTGCTTTTAAATTTGCCCAAGCAGAAGCCACAACAAAAGTTTTGGATATTAAAATTCAGGTTGGCAGAACCGGAGCTATGACACCGGTGGCTGTTTTAGAGCCGGTTCAGGTTACGGGAATTACAATTACTCGCGCTACTTTGCACAACGAAGATGAAATAAAAAGATTGGGCTTAAAAATTGGCGATACAGTAATTGTGGGCAGGGCGGGAGATGTTATTCCAAATATTATAAAAGTTTTGCCAGAACTAAGAACAGGCCATGAGAAAAATTTTAAAATGCCAGAAAAATGCCCCAGCTGTAAAACAAAACTTGTAAAAGAAGATGTTTTGTGGCGATGCCCAAATGAAAAATGTTTTGCGCGCCAGCGAAGAAATTTTTACCACTTTGTTTCAAGAACCGCGTTTAACATTGACGGCTTGGGCCCAAAAATTATTGATAAATTGTTAGATGAGGGTCTGGTTCAAGATCCTTCGGATTTGTTTGATTTAAAAGAAGGCGACTTGGCTCCTCTTGAAAGATTTGCCGAAAAATCGGCTGAAAATTTGGTAAAATCAATTTCAGAAAAAAAGGAAATAACTCTGCCAAGATTTATTTATGCTTTGGGAATTAGAAATATTGGCGAAGAAACTGCAATGGATTTGGCAGGACACTTTCAGTCTATTACAAAAATAAAAAATGCAAAACTTGAAGATTTTGATAGCATTTTAAACATCGGGCCGGTGGTGGCAAAGTCGGTTTATGAATGGTTTCATGAAAAACCTGCCCGCCATAATGCCGCAGCTTTAGGCGGGGATAATTTAAAATTTTTAGAAAAGCTGGAAAAGAAAGTTAAAATAACAAATCCAAAGTCAAAACCCGGCAGTCAAAAGCTAAAAGGCAAAACATTTGTTTTAACGGGGGGACTGGAAACAATGAGCAGAGACGAAGCAAAACAAAAAATAAGGGAACTTGGCGGAAATATTTCTGAATCTGTGTCTTCAAAAACAAGTTATGTTATAGTAGGATCAGAGTCGGGAAGCAAAGCCGATCGCGCCCAAAAACTCGGCGTAAAAATCCTGACTGAAAACGAGTTTATAAAATTGATAAAATAAATGAGCGTTTTAACAAGCCATTTAAAAAAGCTTGATTGGGGCATTATAGTTTCTGTATTAATTCTTGTGGCGTTTGGGTTGGCTTCTATATATAGCTGCTCTTTGGCAAAGAGCGATTTTTTAAATCTGGAAAAACAGATTATTTTTTTTATTATAGGGTTTGGCCTGATGATTTTTATAAGCTTTTTTGATTACAGAGTTTTAAGAAATAATTCTTCTCTGATTTTATTTTTGTACGGCATATGTTTAATTTTGCTGGCCGGCCTTCATTTTTTTGCGCCGGTTATAAGAGGCACAAGGGGCTGGTATAAAATAGGGCTTTTGTCTTTAGATCCAATTGAGCCCGCAAAAATTGTTTTAATAATTCTTTTGGCAAAGTATTTTTCAATGAGGCACGTTGAAATGTATAAATTCAGGCATATTATTTTTTCGGGCCTTTATGTTTTTTTCCCGGCTGTTTTGGTTTTTATAAAACCCGATTTGGGAGGCGCCATGATATTAGTTTTGGTATGGCTTGGCGTTTTATTAATTTCGGGAATTAAAATAAACCACTTTTTGATTCTTTTATTTTGTTTTATTTTGGCGGTAACTTTTTCTTGGAATTTTTTGCTAAAAGATTATCAAAGGGAAAGAGTTATTTCTTTTATATTTCCATATGATGTTTTGGGGGGTTCGTGGTCGCAGACGCAAACTAAAATTGCAATAGGATCAGGCCAGATTTTTGGGCAGGGCGTGGGGCAGGGGAGCCAGGTGCAATACGGTTTTTTGCCAGAGCCTCATACAGACTTTAT
>Ga0210057_1007717_pt1 | contig 12945 bp, 13 predicted proteins | sample CryGeyCG2114_010_2_FD_183968 | JGI IMG/M metagenome (GOLD analysis project Ga0210057, IMG submission 183968) | Groundwater microbial communities from aquifer - Crystal Geyser CG10_big_fil_rev_8/21/14_0.10 (SPAdes) (version 2) | ecosystem: Environmental > Aquatic > Deep subsurface > Groundwater ... | reverse complement strand
ATTTTGTCAGTATCCCAATTTGAGAAAACCCCGATAATTACGCTACTTTCCGAGTTTGATCTACAAATATTTGGAGACCAGGCTCAGAAACGCCTATTTTCATTGGATTTTTAACGCAACACTAGTGACTCAACATATATCAGAAATTTTTTTATTTTTACTCTTAATATCATTATAACACGCCCTATATGAAAAAAACAAAAAAGCGGATAATAATGGTTATTGCCGCTTTTTTTATTTTAATCGCTAATGAGCTAATTATAGCTTCCTATTTCCTCAACTTGACCTCGTAATTAATCTGCTCTATTTTTCTCAAATTGCCTTTGGCTTGATCGTATTTGGTCCGCAAATAGCCGGCCATATCAAATTGCACCAACTCGGCCATAATATCGTTTATCATGTTTTTAATTTTTTCAACTTCATTGTATTTTCCCTTGGCCGCCTGATTGACCGCCAGGCGCACTAGTTCGCCGGTCAGATCACAAATTCCGCCCAAGTAGCTGTCATAAGATAATTCCTGGCCTTTAATGGCATCCAGTTTCTTGCCGGACATTATCAGATAGAAAGTTTTTGCTTCCACATATTCTTCCACTCCGGCCTTATAAGAACCTTCTTCTTTTAGGCGATTATAGCCGAATTTCTTTTTCAGCTTCACTAAGATTTTTTCAATTTCCTCCAGGCTTTTCCCGGCGATTTTTTTGTCCCCGCGGTGCAGAGAAAATATCACTCGCTTGGAGTCGTGTAAAACAACATTGGCCAGAGAAATAATTTGTCGCCTTTCGCCGTTATGCTCCTCGTGCTCTTTTTTTAGTTTTTGGATAAATTTTTTGTTAATCATCTGCTTGTAATTAGAAATTAGTAATTGGTAATTTGGAGGTTCGTTGACGACCGTTTCCAAATTACCAATTACCAATTACTAATTACTCTTACTCCGCTACCCTAAAGACTTCGTCTAGGCTGGTGATGCCTTCCAGGGCTTTCAAGAGCCCGTCCTGGACCATCAGGATCATGCCGGTTTTGACGGCGCTGTCGCGCATATCGTATTCGCTGACATTGCCGGACAAAATTAATTTTTCAATTTCCGGATTCATGGTCATTATTTCATAAATGCCGATCCGGCCTTTAAAGCCGATTTCCTGGCAGTCCGGGCAGCCAACGCCTTTATAAAATTTTAGATTGCCAAAATTAATATTTTTTTTGTATTCTTCGGGCAGTTTTTGCAGGGCTTCATCAACCCGTTTCAACTTCTCCTCGTCGGGTGAGTCAATTTGTTTGCATTTTTCGCAGATTCGCCTGACCAGGCGCTGGCCAATGACAGCGTTGACAGCCGGAGCCAGCAAAAACGGCTTGGTGCCCATAGACAGAAAGCGGGGAATGGCGCCGGCGGCGTCATTGGTATGAATAGTGGAGAGGACCAGATGTCCGGTCAGGGCCGCCTGGATAGCGGTCTCGGCGGTTTCCAAATCCCGGATTTCGCCGACCATAACCACGTCCGGGTCCTGGCGGACGATGGAGCGCAGGGCTTTGGCAAAAGTATAATCAGCGCTGATTTGGGATTGGTTTATGCCTTCCAATTGGTATTCAACCGGGTCTTCAACGGTGATAATTTTGGTTTCCGGCGTGTTTATTTTTTTCAAAATTGCATAAAGAGTAGTGGTTTTACCGGATCCGGTCGGGCCGGTGGTGACAATCATGCCGTTGGGCCGTTCCACTTCCCGTTTTAACTGCTCAAAAGGTTTGCCTCGTAACCCTAGGTCCTCAAAAGCCAGGCCGACGGCGCTTGATTTTAATAATCTCATCACTACGCTTTCGCCGTAATTGGTGGGCAGGAACGAAGCCCGGATATCAATTTTTTCATCCTTGGTGAAAATGGAAATCCGGCCGTCCTGAGGTTTGTTGTCTACGTTGATTTTTACTTTGGCCAGGACTTTTAGGCGGGAAATGATTTTTTTCCATAACTCTTTATCTATAACCGCTACATCGTGGAGCATGCCGTCAATCCGGAAGCGAACTTTGATGTTTTTTTCCTCGGTTTCAATATGGATGTCGGATGAGCCGGTTTTGATTGATGAGGCCATAATAATGGTGACAATGTCGGTAATTTGGGCCTTGTCAATTTCTGTCTGCAGATCTTTGAAACCGGTAAATTTTTCACTGTATTTATTCAGATCTTTTTGCTCAATGTTTACGCCCCGGGAAACTTCCCTTATCTTGGGAATGCTTTTGTAAATTTCCAAAGCGTAGTTCAGGCTGTGTTCCGAGACTAGATAAATATTGCCTTGGCAATATAGTTTTTCTTCCAGTTCTTTTAGCTTTTTCTCCACCAGCTTGTCTCTAAGGTTGACTGAAGCTAGGCGCAGGTTTTTGCCGTCATAAAAAAAGCAGACGCAGTTTAACTCTCTGGCCTCTTCTTCTTTTAACAGGCTGATGGCTTCCGGGCTGATGGGAAAACCGAATAAATCCACATAGGGCGCTCCGGCCTGATCAGCCTCCCCCTTGGTTTTTCTTTCTATCTCCTTAATCTTTATATCCTGGCTGGTTTTGGAAAATTTAGCCTGGGCGCTTTCGTCATCGCTGGTTTGGCCTTGAGAATCTCCGATTAAATCTTCAATTGATTGCAGGTCTTTAGTCATAAAATAATTCAAATCTACGAATGTATTCAAATGCTTCAAATTGCCAATTATGCAAATTATTTGTATAAAAACATTTGAAGCATTTGAATAAATTTGAGGATTCGCATTATATATTTAATCATACCAAAATATCTTAAATAAATAAAGGAAGGACTTTCGCCTTCCTCTATATTATTTTTTTTATACCTAATTAACCAATTACTAATTACTAATTAACTAATCCCTATTTCTTCCACTCTTCCACCACCCGCTTGATTTTACTTTCTCCGCCTTTGCCGACCAGTTCTACAAACAGTCCTGTCCAGGAAGCCGTCTGGAAAGTCGCCAACATGGCTCCGCCGATTATGATGATAGCCAGGAGCAAAGCGATAGCGGTTATGAACATAAGCCAGAAGCCGACCAGAGAAATTAATTTATAGAAAACAAAAGTCAAAAACAGGAAAGGGATAGTCAGCACCAAAACAACCAGGATTAAAGCCAAGCCAAAAGCAAAATTAATAAAAAACAGGATAAAGGCCATCTCAATGCTAATCAGCCAGTTGGCGGCAAACAATCTCCAGCCCTCGGCGATTGATTCCAAAAAGCTGTTTTCTTTGATAACGGCATAGCAGATGGCGTATTTAATCATAAAGGAAAAAGCAATCGCCACCGGAATTAAAATAACAAACAAAAGTATAAATAGGCCGTTAGCCACCTGGAAATTAGCCGCCAGCAAAGTTGCGCCCATCAGCCAGAAAGCCAGTATAATAGCTATTTTAATAATAATATTCAAGCCCAGAACTGGCCAAAAATGTTTGACTCCGACATTAAAGCCGTTTTTTATTCCCATATTCCGGCTCGGTTTTTTGGAAATTATCCGGGCAGAGCTGTCAACTAAGGCCGCTTGGGAAACAATCACCAGCCAGATTAAAAATCCAACCATAAACAATATCACCAGCCCGATCACCAGGAGCAGGAGCATAGTGCCCGGGTCATCCTTAAACAGGCGGCCGATATTACTTAAGGTGTGGGCGCTGAATATTCCGGTGTCATAAATGCTTCTGGAGCCTGTTTCCAGGCCGCGCCCGGAATTGCGGGAAAGGATTTCATATTCGCCGCCATTGCCCAAGAGAGCGGCAAACAGGCCGAAGAACCACAAGTATTTATTGCGCCAAGTGATTTTTAGGCTTTGTTTTAAAATGTTGCGATATAGGGACATATGGTTATAGAATTATTTAGTTAAAGGTTATATTTTATTTTTAAGTTTTATAACAATGAATTGTTAAATTGTTATTTTTTCGCGGTAATTTAACAATGTAGCAATTTAGCAATATAACAGTTTATCAATGTATCCATATTATACCACAAAAAACAAAAAAAATCACCAATTGTTGACTTTTTAAGAATATTTTGATACTATTTAATAGTAAATAGTCAGCTAAAACGGCTGTTTTTATTTTTGGAGTGGTAGTTTCCGCCCAGGGCGGACTGGTCCGCCTCGGGCGGATTAGAACGCCCCGGTAATACCGGGGGAGGTTGCGGGTTTGTTTAAAATTTAATATATTTTGGAGTGGTAGTTCAGTTGGTTAGAACGCTGCCCTGTCACGGCAGAGGTCGCGGGTTCGAGTCCCGTCCACTCCGCTTTCGCCTCGCTTCAAGCTCGGCTGCGGCGAGACACAGTCCGCCCAGACTAGCAAAAGCGGGCATTAGATAAAATCACAAAACAAACCACCGCCAGGTGGTTTTTGTGATATAATAAAAGTATGGACACTTCTCTTTTTAGCTCCATATTTAGCGAGCTTAAGAAAAAAGAAATTTTTGTTTTGCCGGAAAGTCTTAAAAAACATAAACATCAAGGGTGGATGAGCACGGTTTTTGTTGTTAAATCAAATATCGGGCCGCTTATTATTCATGTTTCCAGTCTGGTTAAAGAGCACCGAAGAAACAGGGTTTGGGAAAAATTTTTCGGCCTGGCGGATTTGATTGCCGCTTATCCGGAAATTCCGGCGCCGACTATCCGTTACGCCGGCCTTTTGAACAGCAAATTTATACTTGTTCAGAATTTCCTTGACGGCTCCCCGGCTGGTAAAAGAATTCTTGAAAATAATATTATTTCTGATAATTGGCGCCTGGACAGGGCAGAAATAATTAAAAAAATTTTAAGGGCCCTATCGGCCGCGCATGAAATAAAATTTAAAAAATTCGGCTGGCCGGGTTTAAAAACAAACCGGCTGGAAGGGCGTTATAAAACATCAAAGGAATTCTTTGGGAAAGAAGCTCCGCGCTGGATAGAAACAATAAAAAAAGCGGATAAAAAATTTTCAAATAAAATAACCCCGATTAAAGAGTTGGATTTGTTCGCGCAAAAAATTATAGCCCGAATTAATTATGCCGGTCCGGCGGTCCTGGTTCACGGAGATGCCGTCAATCCCAGCAACATATTAGTTAATAATAAAAAAGAAATATTACTTTTAGATTGGGAGTGGTCAACTATAGCCGATCCGGCCTGGGAATTTTGCGATTTGGGCTGGTGGCCGCTTCTTAATCAGAAGGTTTTTTCCCCTTATTTTAAAGCCAGGGGGATAGAAGATATTTTACAAAAAGAAAATTTTTTAGAACGGGCGCGGCTCTATGCCCCGCTTTGGCTTTTGTGGGGAACCCACATGCACGCCCATGACTCAAGCCCGGATGTTTATTTGGCTCTCCATAAACTTTTAGTTGATAGAACATCAGCCAAAGATTAAAATTTTTAATACAAAAAAACACCCCGGAGATTCCAGGGTGTTTTTTATATTGTATAACAGGATTTATTTTTTAACCTTCTTATCTTTAGCCGGCGCTTTCTTTTTTGTTTCTTTCTTTTCACCTTTTTTTCCTTTTCCGGAATCTTTTTTTTCCCTTTCTTCTTTTTTATCTTTTTTTAGTGTTTTAGTGTTTTCTCCCTTTTCATCCTTATCTTTTTTCGTTGTTTTTTTATCCTCATCTTTCTTCACGGCCTTCTTCCCTGCTTCCTGATTCTTGCTTCCTAATTCCTTCTTCACCAGCTTTAACCCCAGCCGATGCTCTTTGGGCTCAACCGACATGGCCACAAAATCGGCTTTGTCCCCGGCCTTAAACAGATCGTCAATTTTTTGTCCGGCGGTCAATCCCAGCTGGCTGATGTGGGCCAGGCCGTGGATGTCGTCATCCAGTTTGACAAACAAGCCGAAAGGATTGACTTTCAAAATTTCACCGGTAAAGATTTTGCCGATCTCGTATTTTTTGGCGGCTTTTTCCCAGGGGTCTTTCATCAGTTTTTTGGCGGACAAAAATATCTTGGACCCGTCCAAGTTGATGACCTCGGCTTTGATTTTGTCCCCGGTTTTATACAGATCCGAGGGCCGGTCAATTCTCTGCCAAGCCAGCTCGGAAATATGAATCAGTCCCTCCATATTCTCGCCAAAATTTATAAACACCCCGAAGTCGGTGACGGCCGTGATTTTTCCTTCCACCTGGGTGCCGATTTTGTACTTGGAAATCACGTCCTTTTGTTTTTCCGACCAGAGGTTCTTTTCCGAAAATATAATCTTGTTTTCATTTTCGTCCAAGGTAATAACCTGAACATCAAATTCCCGGCCGATGAATGACTTTAATTTTTCCAGGATTTTGCTGCGGTCGCCGCCGGAAACCCGCGGGTAATTTTCCGGAGCTAGTTGCGAGACCGGCAAAAAGCCGGCAATCTGCTTGTATTTGGCCAGCAGTCCGCCCTTATTGGCTTCGGCGATTTTTACTTTGATGGTTTTCTTGTCTTTGAAAGCTTCCTCCAGATTAATCCAGGCCTTTTCCTGGCCGGTGCTCCGGAAAGACAATTCCAACTCGCCGTTTTCGTTGTCTTCTTCTATCACCGTGGCTTCAATCTCGTCGCCGGGCTTTAGGCCGGAATATTCCGGATCTTCGTCATAGAGCTCCGGGCCCCGGATGACGCCGATTAAAACGCCGTCAATGTCCAGCTTAACCTCGGCCTTGGAAGCCGAAATCACCGCGCCTTTGACAATGTCGCCGGCCACCGGTATTTTTAAGCTGTCTTTATCCAGCAATTTTTGAAATTCACTGTTTGATTTTGTGTCTTTTTCTTTCATAAAAAAAATTCTCTTAACCTTCCTTGTTCAGGAAAGTCCCTTGAATGCCTGGTTCAAAGGTTAAATTATAGGCAAATATTAAGTTCTTCTATATTATACATAATAGAAAAAATAATGCAAGGGGCTGGCTGTTTTAATCGTGGCTTTTAGTTGCGCCCGAGGCGGCTGAAATAAAGGTAATTTTTGCTAAAAGCCGTGGGTCAGCTCTGCCTGCGCCTGTGGCTCAAATGGTGGAAATGAGCCACAGACAGGGTAAAGCATGAGCCACAGACTTGAATCTAGAGCCAAAAACAAAAAAGAGTCCGCCTGCCCGCCCAGGGCGGGTTCTCTTTTTGTGAGAATAGGGGGGGGTATCACGTAGTATTATGCAGTCTTTTTAAAGACAAATCTAAATAATTTTTAACATTATCTATCCCCACGAACCTTCTCCCGTGTTTCACGGCTGCTACTCCGGTCGTTGAGCTGCCGGTAAAAGGATCTAAAATTTTATCTCCTTTTTTGGTGCAGGCCAGTATAATTCTTTTCAGCAAATCCAGCGATTTTTGGGTTGGATGTTTGCCATAAATTTTTTCTTCTTTTCGGGGGGTATTAATAGACCATACCGAGCGCATTTGCTTATTTGGTTTTTTTAATTCATCTTCTGGCCATTCTTCATCTTTCATTATTTCATAGTTAAACGTGTGTTGCGCTTTTTTGTGTTTTCTTGCCCAGACTAATGTCTCGTGGCTAGCGGTAAAAAATCGGCGGGAAAGATTGGGCGAAGCATTGGGCTTGAACCAGGCGATGTCATTTAAAATATGGTAGCCGTTAATTTGCAAAGAGAAACCACACTGATAAATTGAATGATATGTCCCACTAATCCAGATTGTGCCGTTGGGGCTTAAAATTCGCCGGCACGCCTTTATCCATTTGTTATGGAATTTAAAATCATTTTCCAAGCCGTTACTCAAATCCCAATCCCCCTTTTTTACACTCACCATTTCTCCGTTTTGGCAAGTAAAAGACCCTCCTGAGAGAAAATACGGAGGGTCGGCAAATATCATATCAAAATAATTAGCCGGAAAACTTTCTAAAATTTCCAAACTATCCCCATAATAAAGTACGATGTTTTCGCTTTTGTAATAAATTTTATATCGCATGGGGAAATAAAAACTTGTTGGCTTGTTTGACTATTTTTTTAACAACCGTATTTAATTTTAATAGTGTGCCTGCGCCAGTTGTCTTAAATAAATCATTTGTTATCTTTACAAACTATATTTTTTTGATTTAATTAGGTAAATGCTGTTATAGTCCTTAAGATTTTTAAATCCAAATTGCCAAATTGAGTAAGTGTTATTTTTATGATTTTTTTCAAAAAATAAAGTAGTAACTTTTTTATTCGTGTGCTCCTGCCATTGTCTAAAAGGATAATACAACTGTCTAATTATAGTATTTTTTGTAGATGAATTTTTTGCTTCTATTAAAACTACTTGATTTTTTCCTTCGTAACCGCCGTCAACTTCAGTTTGCACACCTTTAGTTTTTATTAACTGCTCACCAACTTTGAATTCAAATTTCGGGGTATATTTCCGCCCTCTAATAGTAAGAACTAATGTGGGATCGTTCATAAAAGTTCTAATAATACTTGATGCATAAGCAAAATCTAGGTGTTGCATTTCTGAATTTCCAATTTCCGTAGTATCCAGATTAAAATCAAGTTTTGAAGAATATTTTATAGATTTAGTTTTTATTTCAGGAATGTTAATATAGCCTTCTCCTTTAATGATATAATAACTCCCATTCTTTATTGGTAAAAGAAAAAGCTCCTTATCTTTAAATACTTTAGGACGTTGTTCGCGCGTATCCTGTTTACATAGTATGCGAACTTCTTTAGCGCCAGTTGCTTTAAAGTTCTGGCATGATTTTTTTATATCTTTTGCATTAATTAAAAATGGTGATTTTTTAAAATTATGTTTATTGATATTTAAATCTTTATATATTTTTGCCCACGAAATATCTCTAGCGTTTTTATTATCCTTAGACATAGTTTTTATTATTAATTTAATAATTAATCGCAACAAGCTCTCTAATCTTTCCTCTCTTTTTCGCATTAGAATTAACATTCCGGCCGGCAAAAACCTTGCTGATTGTTATTTTTTTACCAAGCCCGGAATAGAGTTTATTGATAAAAGGGGTGTCGGAGTTGGAAAGCATCACATAGCAACCGCGCCCGTGAAGTTTCATAAAAGTGTCGCGAAGTTCTTCTTGCTCTTTTTCCAAAAAATTTTCAGCCGTATAGCTCGTGAAGCTGGAAGTGTTATTGATTGGGTAGTAGGGCGGATCAAAATAGATAAAGTCGCCCTCTTTAGCCCTCTTTAAGACCTGTTTATAATCCTCGTTATAAATTTTAATACCCTCAAGGGCTTTACTAACTCTTTTTAAATTTTTCTCATCGCAAATAAGCGGATTTTTATATTTTCCAAATGGGACATTAAATTGACCGCTTTTGTTTACCCGATAAAGACCATTGAAGCAGGTGCGATTTAAATATATAAATCGGGCGGCAACGCTCAAGTCAGAAAGTTTTTTGACATTTTGCGCCCGAATTTTTAAGTAAAAATTTTTATTGTGTTGGCTTTGATATTCTTTAAGCTTGGCGATCAAATTATAAATATCTTTTTTTATAATTTTATAAGTCGTTATGAGTTCGTTGTTTAGATCGGAAATTATAGCTTTTTTGGGAAGTAAATCAAAAAACATCGCTCCTCCGCCAACGAACGGCTCGTGGTAAGTTGCGATACCCGGGTCAAATTTATCAGGCGGATACAGATTCATGTCGCGAAATTGTCTCGCCAGCTGTCTTTTACCACCCACCCATTTTACAAAAGGCTTAGGAGACTGTTTTTTATGTACCTGATAAGCGGTTACAAAATATTCTTCAGGTTTTTTTTCTGGCAGGCAGTCATACTGTAAAAAAAACATTTTTATATGAACAGGATGTTCTCCTACCTTGCTTGCGACATTCTTAATTAAATCTACTTTTTGCATCTCTTTTTAATAATAATAATATTATTAGTTTTATTTTACCATTTTACCCTCTGTAAATCAAGGTTTTTCGTGGGATTTCTGACGGTTAGTCGGATTATTTAGCCTAAATGAGCCGATGTTTTTCAGCTCATCCAATTTTTATATACTCCCGCCACCTCTCATAAAGCTCTTTGGTGGCTAATAAATCCCAGGAGTTGTACTCGGCGATGTCTTGGTATTTTTTTTCTTTAAACAAACGGCCGACATCGTCGCCGGTGATGCCTTCGGCTTTAGGAGAGCGGATACCAAAGGCCTGGCAGTAGAGGTGGAGGTTGCCGCGGCGGCGGACAGCGCCGTAAAAAGACAGCTGGTCTTGGAGGTCTATGTGCTTGACTCGGCCCTGATAGTTTAAATAGCGGTTGGCCATTAGGTCCACGGTTGGTTTGACTTTGTGGACCGCCGAGCGGATCAGGAGCCAGGGCACGTCAAAAGACCGGCCGTTGAAGCTGACAAATTCCTGGTATTTTTTAGCGCCTTCCCAGAAATTTTCCAACATTTCTTTTTCTTCTTTGGGCTTGAAGGTAAAATCAGCGTCCGCGTATTCTTGCGACTCTTTATCTGGAGAGGAAAAATAAACCACGCCTTTGTTTTTGGCGGTGTCATAAACGCCTACGGCCACAATCTCGCCAGTCAGGGGCGAAAAGCCCAGGCCTTCTTTTAAGTCTGCAAGCATGGCGTTATATTTTTTTTCGTCTTCGCCGGCCTGGCGCTTGATCCAGCGCGTGAGGCTGTCTTGGGTGGTCTGGTCCATTTCCTCAAAGTCTTGGCCGACGGTTTCAATGTCAAAAATTAGAGACATAAGGTTTTGATGGAATAATAACCCATAACCTATAACTTATAACCGGTGTTTAGCGCTTTGGATGCGTGTTATAGGTTATAAGTTAAATATATTTTTATACTTTTATTCTACCAAATACCTCTTTATAATCAAGCCCTTGGCCAATCAAAAAACCAACACCTTATTAGCGCTGGTCTTTTGTTTTTTGAAGAAATATATTTAAGTGATAAAGTTTTATCTCTTAAGGGGTTTTTAAGCCCCTACTTATAATATGTTTCTAATTAAAATCGCCTAGGGCGACTTTGCATTTTTTGCTTGTGGCAATCACGGCAAAAAAGCGGTCTGTCTCCGTCTGGTTGAAACGGCAGTTCAGTGATTTTGGCCCCGCATTGAGAGCAGGTCCAATCTCCCTGAATCATCTGACGGTCGTCAGACTGATTTCGATTGTCCATTGATGATTTGTTGGCGCAGATTTTTTCAATTTCTTTAAAGTCTGCGCAAACTTGATTAATAATTATCGGGATTTTTAACAAACCCCATAAAAGCAGTATAGCAGGTTTTTTAGCCGGTGTCAATGGCTCGGGCCGGACAGGCATTATTGGCTGACGGTTTTTTGTGATATAATTAGAATAGTTTATTATTAACAAACAACCTTATGAAAAATTCAAAATTAATCCAGGCGAGCTTCCTGCAGTCAGTCGGAGTGCTTGCCTATGTTTCCTTGGTGGCCTGGATAATGACGAACGGCGAAAAAATCTTCGGCCAGATGAAAAGCATCTGGGGGCCGGTTCTTTTCCTGCTTTTGTTTGTTTTCTCGGCTCTGGTAACCAGCTTGCTCGTTCTAGGACGGCCGATCTGGCTTTATTTGCAGGGCGAGAAGAAAGACGCGGTTGGACTACTTTTCTATACTGCCGGCTGGATGTTTTTTCTTCTGGTCCTGGTTTTTGGGATAAACATTTTGATTAAGTAGGGCGGTTGGTTTAATATCACGGTTATCATACCCGCGAATATACAAATCTTTTTATAAATTTACGAATATTGGTTTACAGGTTTAGTTGATATTTGTAAATTTGTATTGGATTTGTATATTCGTGGGGAATATTTATGTTTTTATACGTTTTCATGGCTATTTTTTTGGTTTTGGCCCAGGCGATAGTCGCCGGGGCCCATTTTTTAATTTTTAAATTTATAGTAAAAGTTTTTTCTCCGACCTTTGCTTTGAAAAATATTTTATTTTACGGATTGCTGGTTTTGTCGTTCACCTTTGTGCCGGCTTCATTGCTGATTCGCGGTTCGGAAAATTCTTTTTCCCGCTCGGTTTATTTTTTGGTCGGGCTCTGGCACGGCCTGATGGTGAATCTGCTTTTGGCGATTTTGGGCGGTTATATTCTTTTTTGGCTGTTAAAGTCATTCGGGATAAATATTGATTTCAAGGCCCCGGGCGCGGTTTTTATTTTTTTAGCATTGGTAATTTCGGCTTACGGAGTTTATAACGCCAACAGCCTGAAGGTTAAAAATATAAAAATTTATCTTAAAGATTTACCCTCCGCCTGGGAAGGCAAAACCGCGGTCCAGATTTCCGATGTCCATCTGGGAAACGTTTTGGAAAAAAGATATGCCGATCGAGTGGCTGGCGAAATTAATAAATTAAATCCGGAAATTGTTTTTATCACCGGCGATTATTTTGACGGCATTGGCGACGATTCTTACGCTTTGGCTGATTCTTTGTCCACCATTAATTCAAAAAAAGGAATATATTTTGTCACCGGCAACCACGAGACTTATGTCGGAGAGGAAAAATCAATCAAGGTTATGGAGGCGGCCGGGGTGACGGTTCTTCAAAATGAACTTAGGGACATTGGCGGGCTCTTGCTTCTGGGACTGTCTTATCCGATTATGGGAGAAAAAAAGGATTTAGAAGAAATAATTAAAAGCTTAAGCGGCTATGATTCGCAAAGTCCGAGCATCCTGCTTTATCATTCTCCCAGCCAATTGGAGAAGGCGGCCGGGGCCGGCATTGACCTGATGCTTTCCGGCCACAGCCATCGCGGGCAAATCTGGCCGTTTAATTTTATCGCCAAATTGATTTTTAAAGGCTATGATTACGGTTTGAAAAAGAAAGGGGATACGCAGGTCTATACCAGCAGCGGGGCCGGAGTTTGGGGTCCGACCATGAGGACCAGCGGCCAAAATGAAATAGTGGCGATAGAATTAAGGCGGGCTAATTAAATTCCTTTACAAATTTAGACCGTTGAATAATTAACCTGAAAAACCAAAAGTTTTTCGCTGGTTTAAATCCATATTTTGTGCTAAAATTAAAGTATAATTAACTAATTTTAAGCGCAAAATATATGTTTAAGCAGAGTAATAA
>Ga0210057_1007714_pt1 | contig 12946 bp, 11 predicted proteins | sample CryGeyCG2114_010_2_FD_183968 | JGI IMG/M metagenome (GOLD analysis project Ga0210057, IMG submission 183968) | Groundwater microbial communities from aquifer - Crystal Geyser CG10_big_fil_rev_8/21/14_0.10 (SPAdes) (version 2) | ecosystem: Environmental > Aquatic > Deep subsurface > Groundwater ... | reverse complement strand
CTCATGTGACTTGTATGGTTGGTTATCCTTGGGAAACAAAAAAAGATGCCGAAAGAACGATTGCGATGACTCGAAGTCTTTTTGACAAGGGACTGATTGATTCTTTACAGGCGACAATGGTTATTCCTTATCCGGGGACGGCTCTTTTTAAAGAATGCGAGAAAAATAATTGGTTAAAAACAAAGAATTGGGAGGATTACGATATGTCCAAACCGGTGATGAAAACACCTATGAGTGATGAGGAAGTGATGGGGTTAACCCAGGGTTTATACAAATCATTCATAACCCCCAAGTTTATAATTCGTAAGATAGTTTCCGTAAAAAACTTTGATGATTTGAAATTTTTTTGGCGAGCAGGAAAAGCCGTTTTTGGTCATTTGGCGGATTTTGGGAGGGAAAGATGATAAATTTAAATATCCCTTATTTACTTTTGATTGATGAATTGATTCATTTTTTACTCACCGGATTAGTTGCTTTTCTTTTTTGGCTTCGTTTTAAAGATTTAAGAATATTTCTGGCAGCTTTTATCTTTGGTTTTTTTATTGATATTGACCATTGGTTTGATTATTTTTCTTGGTTTGGCTTAAAGGGCTTAAAGATTAATTTTGAAAATTTTTTTAATGGGGCTACTTATTTTTTGGCTTCAGGTAAAGTTTATATTCCCCTACATGGATGGGAGTGGTTAATCCCTCTTTTTTTAGTGGGGAAGTTATTGGGCAGAAAGTTAAAGATAAAAAGTTTAGAATGGGTGATTGTTTCCGCTTATGCTCTTCATTTAATCTGGGATCAAATTTCCGTTTCTCCCCATCCTTTAGGTTATTTTTTCTTTTATCGTTTAATTAATAATTTTAGTTTGAAAAGTTTTAGCCTTTAATCATTGATTATTAATAAAAAAAGAAGACAACAAATTATTAATGAATTATTTCTTTAACTGTTTTAATAATATAATCTACCTCTTTATTTTTTAGTTTTGGTGAGAGTGGAAGACTTACAGTTTGTCGACCAACTTTCATAGCATTAGGATAATCTTGTGGCTTCCAACCAAATGTGTTTTGATAATATTTATGTTCAGGAATACTTAAGTAGTGTACTCCGACTCCAATTCTTTTTTCTGTCATTTTTTCTAAGAATTCATCGCGCTTAATTGAAGTTTTATTAGGGTCTATCAAAATTGTATAAAGATGGTATGAGTGTCGAGTGTCTTTATCTATTGGGGCCGGTAAGCCTAAAGGTAAATTGCTAAAAGCAAGATTATATTTGTTCCATATTTCTTCCCTTCGCTCCCAATTATTTTTTACTCTTTTTAGTTGGTGAATTCCTATGGCTGCCTGGATATCCATCATGTTATATTTATAGCCGCATTCAACAACTTGATAATGTTTATATCCCTTGTCGCTAAAGCGTCTCCATGCATCTTTTGACATACCATGAAGAGCAAGAATTTTAAGCCGATTAGCATCATCTTCATTTTTAGCTAAAACCATGCCGCCTTCTCCAGTAGTTACATTTTTAGTTGCATAAAAACTAAAGCATCCAAATCTACCGAAATTTCCTGCTTTAACTTTATGATATTCAGTTTCTATTGCATGTGCGCAGTCTTCAATAATCGTTAAATTATGCCTTTTCGCTATTGCACATATTTCATCCATTTCACAAGGACGACCGGCAAAATGTACTGGGAGAATAGCTTTAGTTTTTGAAGTTATTTTTTTAATTATTTCAGTAGGGTCGATGTTCATTGTTTGAGGATTTACATCAGCAAGTATCGGAGTGGCACCTGTATGAATGATAGAATTAACAGTTGAACAAAAGGTTAATGCAGTTGTAATTACCTCATCTCCTGATTTAATGCCCGAAGTTAATAGACTTAAATGAAGAGCGGCCGTACAGGAATTAACGGCGATGGCATAAGGGGCATCTTTGTATTTACGAAAATTTTCTTCAAAGCGAGCGACTTTTGGGCCAGTACCCAGCCATCCACTTTCCATTGTTGAAACTACCTCATCAATTTCTTCTTTGCCTATTTGAGGAGAACCAAAAACGATAAATTCTCTTTCCTTGCTATTCATTGGTTATTGATATTGAAAGGGCTTTGTAATTATAATAAAATATCTTTTTAAGTGATCTTTAAATTTAAGGAAGATCAATTAATTCTATGAAAAAGAAAAATAAAAAGCAAGCAGAGGAAAAACTTCCTAAAATTTCTTTTGTGACACCAACCTTTAATAGTGCCCCCTTTTTAAAGGAATACTTGGAATCAATACGAAAACAGGATTACCCAAAGGATAAAATAGAAATCCTTTTTGTAGACGGTGGGTCAACGGATGATACTTTGAAAATTGCGAAAAAAAATAAAATTAGGGTGATTAAAAACAATTTAATTCTTGGTGATCCGGGATTTGCCATAGGTGGTGAAAATGCTAAGGGGGATTTTATGGTCTTTATGGGCCATGATAATCGATTGGTCCAAAAAAGCTGGATTAGGTTAATGCTTAAGCCATTACTGGAAGACGAAAAAATAGTTGCTGCTTTTCCTCACCTTGAAAATAGGAAAGAGGATAATTGGCTAACCAAGTATGTTAATAAATTTACTGATCCGGGGAATCACTTTGTTTATGGTTATGCCAATAATCCTTTGACTTTTTTTAGAGTTTATAAAATTTTAAAAAAAAGTAAAGACTGGATTGTTTTTGATTTTAAAATAAACAACCATCCTATTCTAGAGTTTGAACAAGGTTTTATTATTAGACGAAATGGGTACTATAGGGATAAAAAAACTTGGTATTGTGGTATTTTAGCTGTTCTTGACTTAATAAAAAGTAAAAAGAGAATAGCTTATGTGCCTTCAGCGAGTAACTATCACGATACTTTAAATAGGGGTTTAAGGCAATTTGTTAAAAAACATCGCTGGGCTATAGATTATAATCTTGATGCGAGAGAAACATTTGGTATGTACAAGGAAAGTTTTGGTCTTAAAGCAAGAAAAAAATATATTTCCAAAGTTAGACGTTTGAGAATGTTAATTTACCCATTTTATGGTATTAGTTTTTTCATTCCAGTATTAAGAGCCATGGTGATGTTTATAAAAGATGGAGAAAAAGAATGGCTATACCATCCTTTTATTACTTTTGTTTCAGCGTTTATTATTTTCCAAGAAACGGCAAGAATTAAGATGTTTAGAAGAAACCCGATTATAGATAGATATTAAAAAAAGATAAAAGATAATAGATCAAAAAGCCTCTATTGAAAAGTAATTTTTGATTAAAGTTGAAATAAATATATATGCTTAGAAAGATAATTTTAGCAGTTAAATCCATAAAGAATTTACATATACTTATCTTAGATTTCTTGGGATTCTTTAAAAGGGATGTTATTTACAAATTAAGAAATGGGATTCATATCGTAGCTAGGGGTGGGTCTACAGATTATGCTGAAATTATAATTATCAATGCGGATTCTGAATATCCTAGCAGATTTTTCCCTAGAAATAATAGACCAGTGATATTGGATATAGGTGCTCACATAGGAGTATTTTCTTTGTTAATTACTAAAAAATTATCTTGTAAGAACCCAAGTATTTTTGCAATTGAACCCGGGTCTAGTAATTATTCTTATTTAGAAAAAAATGTAAGATTGAATAATTTTCGATATATAAAGTCATTTAAATTGGCAATGACTGGAAAAACTGGTAAGGGATTTTTGTTTTTAGATGGCAACAAATATGATGGTTGCTTTGTTGGTATGAGAAAAAATGATTTGTTGGCTTGTGAAAAAATTTCAACGATTTCCCTGGAGGATTTTTGTAAAGCGCATAATATTTCAATTGTTGATTTAATGAAAATGGACATAGAGGGTAGTGAATATGATGTTTTTGAATCTTCCATTGATTTTATCAAGAAACACGTAAGATCCATTTTTGTTGAGCTACATAATATAGATAAAAATAGAAATTATCTTACCTTCAAAAATTATATTATTAAACATGGTTTTTCTATTGAAGTTGAGATTATGAATAGAACATTATTTCTAAGAAACAATAAACTAAATAAATGAAAAAATTTAATGAGAGCATTGATCAAAGGTTGACTGCCAGGCACCGAAAGTCTTTTCAGTTTTCAGGTAAACTGAAAGATAAGGATATTTTGGACATTGGCTGTTCTTTTGGCTGGTTTGAAAAATTAGCTTCGGAATCTAAATGTAGATCAGTGGTGGGAATTGAACCAGATAAAAATTATTTTTATTCAGCCAAAAAAGAGGTTCCGGGGGCAGTATTTAAAAAAGGCTCTGCTTTAAAAATTCCGGTTGAAAAAGATTTATTTGATTTAGTTGTTATGTTTGATGTTTTGGAGCATATTCCAAAAGGTACAGAGCGACAAGCGTTAAAAGAAATAAAAAGAGTTTTAAAACCTGGCGGAAAGGTTGTTATTTCCACGCCTTTTTCATTTTGGTTATCAAAAGTTCTTGATCCTGCTTGGTATTTTGGACATCGGCATTACAAGGAAAAACAATTGGTGGACATGCTAAGCGAAGTTGGTTTTAAAATAGAAAAAATTGAAAAGAAAGGAAGAATTTTTGAAATCTCGTCTGCTCTTCTAATGTATATTTTTAAATGGTTCTTTAGAAGAGAGATACCTTTTAAAGATTGGTTTGAGAAAAAAAAGGATGCCGAATATTTAACAGATATTGAAGGTTTTGAGACTTTGTTTATAAAGGCAGTCTGTTAAGATATTTTAAATTTACCAAATGTATAAAAGTATAATTCCAGGACTTGTTTCTATTGATACAAAACTAGAAGAAATTAACGGTTTTGTCATGTGTCAAAACTTTAACTTTTTTGATGGTACTGCGAAAAAGAATAAATTTCACTATAAATTAATTTTTAATGAGATGCCATTTTCTCCTCCAAAAGATTATGACTTCAGGAGTGAATATTTTATTAAAAAAGATGAAATCTGGTATTACGATAGAAAAACTTTTTTTTGGCATCCCGCTTTTAAGTATGACCTTATGAATAAAGTCTTTTATTTTAACCGAGCTTATTTTAATTTACCCTTTAGGATTGGAGGAATTTTTACGGTTGGAGAAAATATCTCAAATATGGTTGATCTTGACTTGTTTTTAAATGGTTATGTTTGTTTAAGAGGTATCGCCGTTAGACTGAACAATAAAAATATTGGTCTTAGTGCCCCAGGTTTTAACGGAAAAACAAGTTTGTTAAAAAAATTATTAAAAAGCGGCGCTCAGTATATCGCTGAGGATTATTTAGTCTTAAATCTTAAAAACAAAGAAGTCTATCCAACTTGCCCTTTGGCCAAGGAAAATTTTTGGCGCCGGCGAAGAATTAACAGCGAGTTGACAGAACTTATTAACAAGGAAACAATCGTTGATAAAGTTCAAAGTCTTGATGAGTTGTATCTCGTTCAGAATTCACAAAATTTTAGCTATAATCCTGGTAAAAAAGAATTTATTGATTATCTTCTTCTTAACTCTCTTTATTTTTTGGACAATCTTTTTATTAAATCTTACATCTATGAGCAAGGTTTGACCAATTTGCTTTTCAAGCGTATTAATGAAGCCAAAACGTTGAATTTAGGTAAATTTATTAAAGTTAACAATTTTAATTTTGATTTTTTGTAGAGTCTAAAATATGTCTTCAAAAGAAAATAAACAATTCTGGGAGGATTGTAATCTAAGCTACTCTAAAGTTTGGGAAACTAGAGGAAGGCAAGAAATGTCAAAAAGAGAACTTGGTTATATCGACCAATGCTTGCAAAAGTTTAAGCCATCAAAAATTTTGGATGTCGGGGTTGGGAACGGAAGAATACTTGAAAATCTTATCAAATTTTCCCCACCTAGGGCCGAAATCTCTGGTATAGATATTTCCAACGAAATGGTTATAATTTGTCAGAAAAAATTTAGAGGCAATAAAAAAATCAAGGCAATATCTGTCTGCGATTTATCTGCGGAAGAACTCTCTTTTAAAGATAAATTTGATTTTGTCACGATGGTTAGGGTTTTAAAGTATAACCAAAATTGGCCCCAAATGATTGAAAAAATATATGGCAGATTACTGCCAGGAGGAATATTTATTTTTACGATGCCCAATAAAATATCTATTTCTTTTTTTAGCGGTGATACTTTTTCGGAAAAAAATATCCCGATTCTTTATAGCAGTAAAGCAGAATTAAAAAAAATATTGGTTAATACAGGATTGAAGCTTATTGAATTTCGGGCATTTAGTAAAATGCCTAATTTCCTTTATCATATTTGCCAGAACAAGTTTTATGTTAAATTTTTACTTTTTGTTGAGAAAATACTAGAAATAATATTAGGTAATTCATTTTTGGGCAGAGAACTATTTGTTGTTTGTATAAAATAAATATGAAAAAAGTTTTAAAAATACTGTACGTTAATCTTGGAAGTACATATGTTTATACTTATGATAAACCAGCAGGTAGGATATTAGGATGGGCGGGAAATAATAACAATGTCTTTATACTTGCTCCCCAGTTGGATTTAGAAACAATAAAAAAGGAAATATTGGATAAAGAAAAATCAAGAGTGCAGCCGCTTTTTCTCCCTCTTACTAAAAAAGAAACAAACTCTACTTTAGGGATTATTATTTCTTATTCTTTTAGAGTATTGATTGCTCCTCTTATTCTGTTTAAAAGGACACCAATTTTTGATTTCGCTTTTTCAAATTCTTGTTTTTTCGTAGATACCATCCCGGCACTATGGTTAAAACTTTTCGGGAGATGCAAACATTGGGTTCTGATGATGGACAGCGTTGTTCCTTCACCAGAAGAGAGAGGTGGTAATCTTGTGGTAAACATGCTCACTTATATAGAGTCAATTTTGGTAGGTAAAGTTGCCAATATTTTTGCCGATCTTATTTTCACAGTTAATCCTGAGCTTAAAGAAGAAATGATTAAAAGAGGAATAAGAAAAGAAAAGATTGTTCTTTCTCAAAATGGCCTTTTTATGGAGAAAATTAATTCTGTTAAGAATCCGAAAAATAAGAAATACGACGCTGTTTATATGGGAAGAATTAGTATTAATAAGGGCATTCTAGACCTTATTAAGATATGGAAAGAAATAATTAAAAAAATGCCAAAGGCCAAGTTGGCAGTAATGGGTATGGGTTTAGATGATGTAGTTGGAAAATTTAAAAAGGAGATAGAAAAAAAAGGCCTCGGAAAGAATATTGAATATTTAGGATTTACTCCCAGTCCTAAAAAATATGAGATTTTAAAAAATAGTAAAGTTTTTTTGTATTTATCTAAGGTAAATGCCGATGAGAGTTGGGGAATAAGTTTAATGGAGGCTTTGGCCTGTGGAGTACCAGCTATTAGTTATAATTTGCCGATTTATGAGCATATCTATAAAACAGAAAGCCTGATTAGAATTAAGCTTAATGATATAGAGTCTGTAACAGAAAAATTACTCTGTTTGTTTGAAAATCAAAAGAGTTGGCTATTTCTTTCTAAAAAATCCATTGATTTCGCTAAAAATTTTGATTGGTTTAATATTGCGAAAGAAGATTTAAGGTTGATAAAAAGTTTTCTACATATTTAGTAAAAGTTTAAATAACATGAATGTAAGTATTATAAAAACATTAGCTTGCCCATATGATCATACGAGAGTTGATTTTGTGAATAGGTCTTTAGTAAAAAAATTTTACGAATGTGGTCTTTGTCATAGACAATATCCGTTAGTAAAAAATATTCCTAATTTTTTACCAGATGGTTTGAGAGAGTGGACAGCAAAGCAGAATTTTAGTTTGAGCCATTCTACCTTTGCTGCTGGTAACTGGAAGCCTGGTTTTAGGGGTTGGTACCCAAGTTTTATAGCAAAGATTTTGAGTTTTGGTTTTGGTGCGGGGAGACCAGATAGAGATAACAATGTTTCAGTTTTGGATGTTGGTTGTGGTGATGACCCAAAGGGGGATGTGAACGTTGATGTTTATATCCCCTCAACCTTGCCGAAAAATTTTATTCTTGCGTCCGCAGAATTATTACCTTTTAAAAATAACTCTTTCGATGTTGTTAGAAGTGCTTATGCAATAGAACATAATTTATTTCCAATAGAGATGATTAAAGAGCATTTTAGAGTCTGTTCAAAAAAAGTAAAAATTTATACCGATAATTCAGATTGGTTAGGGATTATTGTTTATAGAATTTTAAATATGGGATCAATATTTCATGATGAACATTATTTTAAGTGGTCCAAAGAGTATTTTATAAATATATTAAATAGACTTGATTTAAAGGGTGAAGTAATTGCTTTTAATTCAAGTCCTGCTTTTTTGGTCAAAATGATATCTTTCTTTGGTAGATTACCAAGGATAGGAAACATTTTTTACAGAGATTTATATGTCGAGATACATAAGAAATAAACATAATTATATCAGTCTCAAGACTCTTGTCCTCGTCCTATTTTTTTTCTTAGCAATATCAGTTTTGTTTTTCAGAGGAATCATTTTCTCTAAGGGATTAGTAGTAAGTAGCGACTGGATGATCCCTCTTAGCAGCCAACAAATGGAGACATATATAGAAAGACAATTTTATACCTGGACACATGACATGAATTTATTCGGGGTCAAAAATCCTTTCTTTGTTTCATTGCCTTTTGTTCTCTTAGTAAAAATATTTTTGCTGGTAGGATTAAACGGAGAAATCCTCTCAAAAGCATTGATAACTATAGTCTTTACTTTATCTGGCATATCAATGTTCTTGCTTTTAAGATTTTTAGGCTTAAAAAAACCAAGCGCTCTGGTTGGGGGTTTTATTTTCATAACGATGCCCGTTTTTTTTGATTACGCCATAATGGGTTGGTGTTTCGTTCTTTTCGCTGTAGGAACGGTATTGCCAATAACAGTGATTTGTTTCATAAAATCTGTTGAAGAAAAAAAAACAATCTATTCTGTAATATCTGGTTTATTATTTTCAATTGCGATACTCCAGAGTCAATCTATCGTTTGGTTTCCAATGGTGTTTTTGGCTTTATCCGTTTACTTAATTAAAGACAAAGAAACTTTTTTCTCATATATTAAATCAATTTCGGTAATTATTCTAATTGCTTTAGCATTACATACTAGTTGGTGGCCAAATCTTATTTTAAGTCGGGACCCTGGTGTTATGAATTCTGATCTAGGTTTAGATCCTGTTAGCTTGGGGATGCGATCAAGATTAAGTGTCGTAAATATCTTAAGAGCTTGGGGAGGCTTGTTTAACTATCAATACGAAATTAGTTATCCTAAAAGCTTAATGCCAATATCATTTTTAATTTCCCTGATGGCAATTGCATCTTTACTGCTCCGCAAGGTGAACAAAAGAGACCTTAGAATTCCAATGGTTATTATCCTTTTCTACATGGTTATTTTGTTCTTAATCAATCCAAGTGTTATGGCAAAAATACCATTTGCTAACTTAATTAGGGACATTGGCCGATTCACAGCTCTTACATCTTTTGCCTATACAATTTTGGCTAGTTTTTTTCTGGGTTATTTACTTGAGTCGGGCGATAAAAAGAAAAAAGTCTTTGCTTTTTTCTTGTTGTTTTTAATTTTTTTAAACTCTTTTTCATTTTTTTCTGGTAAATTATACGGTGACCCGCAAAATATATATGATACAAGACTGAGAACCTACAAGTTTCCAGAGGACTATTATCTTGCCGAAAATTATTTATACAAAATAAAAAGTGATGTTAAATCGTATTATCCACCTAGCGGAACAAACATAGGTATCAAAAACCAGCCAAGGTTTGATACTGATTTCAAAGAGATAAAAGACCCATTTAGGGGTTACTCACCTATTCCTGGCACTATTTACATGTACTACTCTAGCATGGGGAAACCACCAGAAATTAGTTTTTTATTAGATTCTTTATTTAATGAAAATCATTCTGAGAAATCACTATTGCTAATGGGGATGATGAATATCGAAGATATAATAATTAGGACTGATATTAATTATCCTGAAGCGCAAAAACCAAGCATTCAATACCTCTTATCTAACACTGAAAGTAAAAATTTATTAAATTTTGGTAAAGTCCAAATCGTTAAAAATAAATATTTTTTGCCCCATTTTTACATTCCCGAAAATATAATTTATTCAAATGGAAATATTGAAAGCTTGGTTGATATAGTGAGTTTTGATGATTATCAGATTAGGTCGGGGATATACCTAGACGAAAATGGAGAATGGAAAATGGAGAATGGAGAATTACTGAATAGGGCGGATGAGGTTTTTATGAAGGCGGAGTTGGAAAATCCGGTGGATAAGGATTATTTTGAAAAGTTAGAAGCTTTCAAAAATAACGTTCCGTTTCCTTTTGTGAAACATGAACCGGGAAGTTTTTTCTATCCCTTGTTTTTGAAAAAAGAGCAACTTGATGAGTGGAGGGTGAGAAAGGATCCAGGGAAGCTGATTGAGAAAAAGCTGTTTTATGCTGGCAAGAGAATAAGCGAGATGGAAAAATGGGGAAAGGGGATGGATTTAGATAAGGCTTTTGAGAGATACAGGGATAAAATGGAAGAGGCGATATGGCTACTGAAAGAAACCGATTGGGAGAATGAAAAAATTCAACAGGAGAATGTTTTAAAGTTTCAGACAAATTTGGATGCCTATTGGCAAAAGATAGAAGATTTAAAGTTTAGCGAAAAGGGTGTAAAGATTTTCGCTGATCTGAAGGAAGAGATTAGCTATTTAAGGAAAAAATATGATTTGTCAAAACTTGTTTACGATTTTGAAATTCCCGAGGATGGGAATTATCAGCTTTTTATTAAAAATGAAAAATTTAATCACTATTTTAAAAAAGATGAATTAAATCTAGAATTTCTTGGAGAAGAGAGAACAATTCCACTTTTGTCCGAGAACGAGAAGTGGATTTCTGGGGGAAGTTTCAAGTTAGAAAGAGGAAAAAAAGAGTTGAGTCTAACCAAACCCCAGACCATCAACTTATTAGGGATTGATGATTGGCGAGATAATTTGACAGAGAGCATTTTTGTTAAAAATGAGATGATTACCGCTCCCAATTTACAATTAGCTTTCACTGAGGACTCAACCCTCTATTTTAAAACAATAGAGAATTACCAGGGAGACGCCCTTTATAGAATTTCTTCTGATTATTTTGCTTCTGGAGGCGAAGCCGGAATAGTTCTAATTGAGGATATTGGCATCAAAAAAAAGGAATTGAGGATTAAACAGGAACTATCAGTCACTAGCCCAGATTTGCCTCGCCATTTTGAAAAAATTTTCAAATCAACGCCTGGTGCCGAAACATCCGAATTTTATTTCTGGGGCAAGGCAGATAACAATAGGGAGTCTCGAATAAAATTTTTTAATGTCAAAGTTGAGAGAGTATTTGAGCCAACAATTATTTTGCGTAGCACCAATTACCAATTACCAATTACCAATTACCAATTACCAGGTATTACTTTCATAAAAATTAATCCCACTAAATACAGGGTCAAAATAGAAGGGGCAAAAGAGCCTTATACCTTAGTTTTTTCAGAGAGTTTTCATCAAGGATGGAAGGCATACATTAGTAATCAGGGAGTAGTAAGCAGTAATCAGGGATCAGTAAATAGCAATCAGCAATATGGGGAAGAAGTAGCGAGCTATTTTGAGGGGGGTATAAAAGAAGGAACACATAAAAATATTTTCTTGGACAGAAATACTTTTGAGACTTGGAGAAAAAAACCAATATCTGAAGAAAAACATTCGTTAGTTAATGGTTATGCCAATTCTTGGTATATTACCCCGGAAGATGCCGGTGGGAAGCAAGACTATGAGTTAATAATAGAATTTGCTCCGCAAAAATTATTTTATATAGGATTATTTATTTCAATATTGACTTTGGTTGGATGTTTAGGTTATTTAATTTTTGCTTTTTTTAGGAAAAAATGAAAGAGAATTTCAAAATAATTTTTTTTCAATACCTATTTTCTGCAATCTTTGGCTTGAGTCTTTATTTTTTGCTTTTTTTGCCTGTAGAGTTTTTGCTAACAGAGGTTTTATTTATTGTTCCCAGAATTAATCCCTGGATAAATACCGGCCTTTTACTTTTTTTTCTGCTGACGGCTAATTTATTTGATTGGGGAAAAATAATTAATAAGAGAAGGAAACTAATAGTTTTATTGATAATCGTTGTTATTAGTTTTAGCTTTTATGGTGTTTATCGTCGAGCAAAGCTTAACTTGGAATATCTACCTAAAATTTATCAGGTTAAACCTGTTTGGATTATTCAAGGGCAGCTGGTAGAAATTAAAGGAGTTAATTTCGGGCCAGTCTGGAAAAAGGGAAAAGTGGTGGTTGACGGAATGGATTTTTTAGTCAAGGATTGGAATGAAAATAAAATCATTGCCGAAGCCCCAGTCCCCAGTAAAGAAGGCCATTTTCTTCTTTTTATCGAAACTAAGGAAGGAAGAGTGAGCAATACATTAACTCTTGAAATTAAAGATACAGATTATTTAAAGAGATACTTAAGATGATAAAACAAAAAATTTTTAACTTTTTAAATAAAATTTTATGTTCCAGTCTTTTTTTGTGGGTGTTGTTGATAGTTTTAAAGAGATTGAATTTAAAACCTGAAATAAAAATTAGTTTCTTCTTTTTGCTGTCTCTTTCCTTATTTTTAATCATTTTCTTTAGACAAATTTTGGTTTTTTCGATTTTGTCTTTAAATAAAATTAATATTTATTTAAAATTAACCAAAAAATCAATAGACATCAAATCGCGAAATGCTTTACATCTTCTCCCTCTTCTTATCCACCAGTTTTTAAAATTTCTTAAAGGATTCCCTAGATTTTTAAAAGCTGTTTTAACTAGTTATTTCTTTTGGCTGATATTAGGAATTTTTGGGATTTTGCTAGATATTTTTGTTCTTAAATTTACTTCGGATTTATTGATTTTGTTTTTAACCGGTTTATGGATTTTATCGGTTT
>Ga0210057_1007713_pt1 | contig 12948 bp, 14 predicted proteins | sample CryGeyCG2114_010_2_FD_183968 | JGI IMG/M metagenome (GOLD analysis project Ga0210057, IMG submission 183968) | Groundwater microbial communities from aquifer - Crystal Geyser CG10_big_fil_rev_8/21/14_0.10 (SPAdes) (version 2) | ecosystem: Environmental > Aquatic > Deep subsurface > Groundwater ... | reverse complement strand
TGAAGAGCTGAAGAGAGTAGATCATTTGATTTATGTCAGCTTAAAATATACAAGGACTGTCGATGTTTTCAAAAGCATTCTGGAAAGGCTTATAGCTTGCTATGACTTGGCAATGGAAGGCTTGCTGCAGAAGGCAAAGGCAAAAAACAAGATTTCTGTAATTCCAATATCTCCCGTGCTTAAAGCAGAAATGCTGAAAAAAATTTATGCAAAGCAAGAGGATTTTATTCCTTTTATTGACTTTTATATTTATCTTAGAAAACTTAATCATGCAGAATACACAAAAAGCAATGAATACAGAAGACATGTCACAATGACTGCAATTTTTCCATCAGGGGAAACTCAGGAAGTAACCATGGACATAATTCACGACTATTATGATAAAGTCAAAGAATTCGTAAAATATGTCGGTGAAAATTTATAATGACAAAATTTATTGCCATAGCATCAAGCAAAGGTGGAACAGGAAAAACAACTGTTGCACTAAATCTTGGTTTGTGCCTTACTAATTTTGGAAGAGAAGCAGTTGTTTTCGACGGAAATTTTTCTTCTCCCCATATTTCTTTATATCTTGGTTCTCCTATAAATCCTATTTCAATACATAATGCATTAAGGGGAGAAAATCACATTACTGAAGCAGTCTATAATCATTCATCCGGTCTGAAGATAGTTCCACAGAATCTTTATGCTGACAGTGATGGTTATATTGAATTATCAAAACTCAGGGAAGTAATGCATGGCCTGAAAGGCAGATGTGAAGCTGTTCTTATTGACTGTCCTCCGAGTTTTGGAAAAAATATTGATGAAATTTTCAAGGCAAGCGATGAAGTAATCTTAGTCACAACTCCTGATATGCTTTCTGTAACAGAAGCTTTGAAAACAAAAAAAAGGGCAGAAAAAAACGGGGCAAAAGTTGCAGGTGTTGTCATAAATAAAGCAGGAGGACACAGAGCTGAAATGACCTATCAAAACATACAGCAGATGCTCGGTCTTCCTGTTCTGGAAATCATTCCATTTCATGACGATGTTGTAGAATCAATGTACATGAAATATCCTGTTGCATATTCACATCCTGGTTCTCAAGTTACAACACAATTCAAAAAACTTGCAGCAAAGCTAATAGGCGAGAGATATGCTGAAAATATTGAGAAATATGAAGAAGAAAGTTCATTTTCGAAAGTATTAAAATCACTGGGATTAAAATAATATATGCGTCATTAAACTGTATGTATACCATTAACATGCGTACATCTTTGATTTAATATCATGGCAAAAAAGAGGATAGCCGGGAAGAAGAGAGCTGCTTCTGTGAAAGCAGCAGGAAAAAATATACCCAATAATATTTACAAGCATAACCCTGACGATATAATCGCAAGATTTGACAGAATGCATGAGACCAGACAAGTGGAGTTTGCAAAGCCATCATACAAAATAATTTACTGGACTTCACTTCTTGTTCTTTTGATATGCAACTTTATTATATCTATGGTCCTCATACCTTTTATACTTGTGTTGAGCAGCTTTAAATTTTATATTCTTATAATATTGCTCGGATTTATTTTCGGATTTTTGTTTAATATTCTAATTAATGATATTGAACATATAGAATTAAAGCATCATGCATTTGCAATAATATTGATTCCTTTGGTTGCTGTGGTTAATATTTTCTTGATGCTTGGGTTGGCAAACAGCTTTGCAAAACTTCTGAAAATATATACTTACCATGATGCAGTACTTCCTGCATTGGTGTACAGCATTGTATTTGTTCTGCCTTACATTTTCTCTGTTGTCAAAAGATACGGTATTAAAGCGCCTAAAAAACAATAATTGGAAGCATATATGCTATATACAATAAATGAAAAGTGAAAATAAGAGGGCAGCCACCGGGAATTGAACCCGGTCCTAAAGCTCCACAGGCTTTCATGCTAACCATTACACTATGGCCGCCATGCTCCAAAAGGTAAAATGCAGGAGATTTAAAGTTTTGCAAAAGAAAAACCTTTTTAAATGGTCATTTTCTCCTAAATAGCATTAGCCCGAGTTCATACTTGAGCGGCAATAGGGCTGGACGGATATCTTTGTTATTCTCCAGCTTTTAACGACTATTAATGATTAAAATGGAAGAAAAAACTATAAAACCATTAACAGCAAAACAAACAGCTGAAGCATCAAAGGATTACAGGCATATAGTCAGAATTGTAAATACAGACCTTGAGGGCGGAAAGCCAATAGGCCATGCACTTCTAAAGATAAAAGGAATAAGCTTCATGTTCTCAAATGCAATCTGCAAAATTTCAAAGGTAAACCCAAGAAAAATTACAGGTTCTCTTTCAAATGAAGAAGTTTCAAAGATTGACGAGATAATAAGAAATCCTTTGAAGTATGAAATCCCTGTATGGATGTACAACAGAAGAAAAGATTATGAAGACGGCACAGACAAGCATCTCCTTGGAGGGGATATAAATTATACTGTTGACAACGACATAAAGATGCTCAAGAAGACAAAAGCTTACAGAGGACTCAGACATATGCTTGGACAGCCTGTAAGAGGACAAAAAACAAAATCAAATTTCAGAAGAAACAAAGGAAAGGTTACAGGAGTCAAGAAGCAGAAAGTTGCTCCTTCAAAACCAGCAGCCAAATAATTAAAGGAATGATATAAAATGGGAGATCCAAGAAAAGCAAGGAAAAAATACACAACACCAAGCCATCCATGGCAAAAGGTAAGAATTGATGCTGAAAGAGGTGTTAAAAATACTTACGGAGTCAAAACAAAGAAAGAAATCTGGAAAATGGACTCTCTCAGAAAAAAATTTACAAGCGGTGCAAAAGCACTTATTGCAGCAAGAACAGAACAGGCAGACAAGGAAAGAGAACAGATTGTACAAAGACTTGTCAGGCTGGGACTGCTTGATGTTAACGCAAAATTCGACGATGTTCTTGGAATGACACTTGAAGATATTATGGAAAGAAGACTTCAGACAAGAGTCTGGAAACAGGGGCTTGCAAAAACAGCAACTCAAGCAAGGCAATTCATAATTCATGGGCATATCATTGTTGCAGGCAAGAAAATAACAATGCCATCATACATTGTTTCAAAATCAGACGAGTCACAGATAGCATTTCTTCCAAAATCCAAATTTTCAGATCCAGAGCATCCTGAAAGAATAGCCAAAAAACAGGAAGTGGTTTCAACAGTTCCTGAATCAAAAAAATCAGAAGAAAAATCACACGATTCTAAATCAGAAAAGAAAGAACATAAGGAATCAAAAGAAAAAGGGCACAAAGAATCAAAAGATCATAAAAAGGAAAGCAAAAAGTCTGAATCAAAAAAATCAGAGGATAAACAATGAGACCTCCAAGACAACAGAATACAAGACAGGATTATGGAAATGATGTGAGATGGGGAATTGCACATATCTTCTCCTCATACAATAATACAATTATTCACATTACTGATATTTCAGGAACTGAGAGCATAGCCAGGACATCAGGCGGACAGGTTGTCAAGTCTGACAGAATGGAAAGCTCACCTACAACGGCAATGGTTGCTGCAAAAAAAGCAGCTGAAATTGCAATGGACAAAGGCATAACAGGAATACATGTAAAAATAAAAGCCCCCGGCGGACACAATGGACCGGCAAGCCCAGGACCTGGAGCACAGGCAGCAATAAGGGCATTGTCAAGAATGGGTCTGAGAATAGGAATCATAGAAGATGTTACACCTATGCCTCACGATGGATGCAGGAAAAAGGGCGGAAAAAGAGGAAGGCGTGTTTAAAATGCAGATAACCACACTCAACAAGGATAAAGAGAACAACAAGATGAGTTTTTTGGTAAAAGACACAACACCTGCAATGATGAATCTTTTGAGAAGAACCATCATGAACAGAGTTCCTGTAATGGCGATTGAAGAAGTCGAATTCAGGAAAAATAGTTCAGCTCTTTATGATGAACAAGTTGCACACAGACTTGGACTCGTTGCTCTTACAACAGACCTGAAATCCTATGTAATGCCTGAAAGAGAAAAAGGGGAAATCAAAGAATATAATGCAAAAAATTCAGTTAAACTCACAATCAAAGCAAAAGGTCCGGGATTGGTTTATGCATCAGACATAAAATCAAAAGACCCTGCAATAAAACCAGTCTTCCCAAAGACAATAATCACAACACTGCTTGCTGAACAGGAACTGGAAGTTGAAGCAGTAGCGGTGCTTGGGGAAGGATGGAGTCATGCAAAATGGAGTCCAGGGCTTGTAACCTATTATCACAATCCAATAATTATAGTAAATAACAATAGTTCAAAATTGGAAGAATGCAAAAGCAAATTTCCTCCTCAAATATTTGGAAAGGATGGAAAAGTGGACGCTTCGTTGATAACAAATTTCAATTTTGTTGATGCAGTTGATGGTGTCTGCGAAGAAGTCGTAAAAATAGAATACGATAAAGAAAATTTTATACTCAATGTCGAAAGCTGGGGTCAGCTTAATGCAAAAGAAATGATTGCAAAGGCACTGGAAATAATTGATGAGCAATCAACAGAAATTTCCAAGGCAATAAGCAAAGCAAAGTAAAAATTTATGCTGGGTTTAACAGAGTTAAATCCCGCAATGCAGACAACACCTCAATTAAGTGCCGTTTCAATCGAGGCATGGAGTTCAGGAGATTGAACGAAGTGAAATCTCCTCAAGGCTAATCTCGGTGTCAACGGACGAAACCGTTGCGGGGGTGCCGGAGTGGTCAAACGGGTACGGTTGAGGGCCGTATAGCTTAGTGCTTGCGCGGGTTCAAACCCCGTCTCCCGCATTTTTATACATTCAATAAAAAAGAGGAGGCCCATAAAAAACAAATGGAGCCGGCATTCATCATAAAACCGAATGTGAAAAAACTTTGCACAATCAATATCATAAAGGTTGCTGCCGCAGTGGCTATAATAGCAGTTGTGGTGACCTACTCAAGGTATATCTTTGACTTTTCAATATTCAAAGATTTGCTTGATATCAATCAGGAAGATCTTCCCAGCACAGGAAAACTTGCTATGAATTTCATTGCAGCAATTGTCCTTACGGGACTGATAACATTTGCACTGACTTATATGTCAGCAAGCAAAAGGCAGTATCTGTTTTACCAGGACAAACTGGAGATAGACGATAATTTCCTGATATTCAACATAAACAAAAAAGAGATTCCACTGGCAAACATTGTCAGCATCAATCCGGAGAAAAAAGGCGAAAAAGCTTTTTTTGGCCTCGGAAAGATTGTCATTCAATTGACAGCAATGGAAGAAAAGTCAGTCGAACTGGAAGATCTTGACCAGCCGGAGTATTATGTTCCATACATACAAAAGCTTCTTGATCAAATCAAGGAGCAGATGAGAAGCGATTACAGCTTCAACAAAAAAATAGACAGCACATTAAGTGAAATGTGAAATATAAGTGAAGGATAATGCAAAAAACAAATATACAACTGGAAGCTTTGATTCAGGAGCTGAAGAAAGTTTCAAGCAAGGAAAATGTAAATATCTGGAAAGCGATAGCTCTTGATCTTCAAAAACCAACAAGACAGAGGGGAGTTGTGAATCTCTCCAAAATAAGCTTGACTGCGAATGACAACGAAACAATAGTCGTTCCCGGCAAAGTTCTTGCTACAGGCGAACTGAACAGAAAGGTAACAGTTGCAGCATTTAAATTTTCAAAGGAAGCAGAAAAGAAAATATCAAAATCAGGAAAAGCAATCACAATAATGGAATTACTCAAAGAAAATCCAAAAGGAAAAAATACGAGGATAATGGGCTGATAAAAATGATTATACTTGACGCTAATAACCAGGTGCTTGGAAGGCTTGCTGCATATGCTGCAAAACAAGCACTTCTTGGAGAGAAAATAGAAATAGTAAATTCAGAGAAAGCTGTAATTACGGGCACAAAACAAAACGTCCTTGCAAGATACAAAGCAAAGAGAAGCAGGGGGGATCCGTTTCACGGTCCTTTTATTTCAAGAAATCCAGAAGCACTTTTGAGAAGAACAATAAGGGGCATGCTTCCGCACAAGCAGGCAAAAGGATTAGCAGCATACAAAAGAGTCCACTGCCACAAGGGAATCCCTGAAGTATACAATGGAAAAGAATTCAAAACTGTCAAGGGAACAGATGTATCAAAAATGTCAAACCTCAAATTCATGACACTTGGAGAAGTAAGCAAATTGTTAGGTGGGAGATTATGAGCACAAAAATGATTCATGCATCAGGAAAGAGAAAGTCAGCAATTGCAAGGGCAACATTAAAGCCAGGAAAGGGAAAAGTAAGAATAAACAACAATCTTCTTGAAAGTATGACTCCTAAAATGGTAATGCTCAGGATAATGGAGCCTATTGAAATCGCAGGAGATATTGCGAATGAAGTTGACATTGATGTTATTGTCAGAGGCGGCGGACAGATGGGCCAGGCTGAAGCAGCAAGACTAGTTGTTGCAAAAACATTATTACAATATTCAAAAGACAAAACTCTTGAACAGAAATACATTGCATATGACAGGCATTTGCTTGTATCCGATGTAAGAAGAAAAGAGACAAGAAAGCCAGGAGACTCAAAGGCAAGAGCCAAGAGGCAGAAATCATACCGTTAAACCAAAAGGTGATATAAAATGATTATACCTGTAAGATGCTTTACATGCGGAAAACCAGTGGGTCACCTCTGGGAAGAATACAATAGTAAAGTAAAGAAAGGTGAAGAAAGGAAGAAGGCTCTTGATGATCTTGGGCTTGAAAGATACTGCTGCAGGACAATTTTTTTAAGCCATGTTGATTTGATTGATGACTCTGCATTATTCAAGAAGTTTTGAATAAACTTTCTTCATTTTTTTATAATTATATTTTTTTAACAAATATTTAATTTAACCAATCTTCAATCTTCTATTCAATTCAGAAATTCTGCTCATAACAAATCCAATAGGAGAATCAACAAGCCTTATGCCAATCAGAGCAATTTTTCCCTTCTTTATTTCACTTGTCCATTTATAAGGCCAGACTTTTGCAGTATCAACACCTGCACGGTTTCCCGCAATAATATCTGTAAAATATCTATCTCCTACCATAAGTACCCTTGGATTTTCTTTTGGTATTTTTCCCTCTGCTTTGGCAGCAGCAATAACTGATGTGACTGTTAGCGGGTCTGGTTTTTTGTAATCATAACTAAATACTTTTTCAAGTTCTTCAGGATTTAAACCAGAATATTGGGGGGTAACATCTTTTACTACTTCACTTTCTGGGAAATATTCCAGTACTTTCATTTCTCCTTTGTTGAATCTTATAAGATAAGAACTATTATCCACATTGTCTAGTTTTACAAGTTTATTTACAGATATAATATCGCCAAATATATCATTTATTCTGAAAACTTCAGAAAAGGAGGAATTTGAAATTATCTCTGCTTTGGAAGATATTTTTTCCAACGTTTTTTCAAATTTCTTTTCTCTGCTTTTATCGTGGTATCCGTGCAAGGTTAAATCCCTGTCCAAAGAAATAAGGTCATAATTGTCTGCAATACTCTCAAGGTCATTCACATCATTTAACCTGTGGGTTACATTGTAAGATGACGGAAAAATAAGATAAACAGGGTCTCCAAAAATAACCTGCCACATTGTTTTATGATAATCCCCCCCATATTTTAGATTCTTTCCATAAACTCTGTTTTGAACAGTAACATATCCCGATCTCATCCCAGCTACAAATGTAAACGAAGAAGCTGTTCCACTTGCAATTGCTTCGCCCATATTATCTCCAAGTGAAGCTGCTGAAGTGGATGCGAGGAATAATGGAAAATACTTAAAGCCTGCCCTGTATTTAGTTCCAGTTATATCATTCTGTTCCATCTTACCATTCTTATCTATCAATCCGGATAATACACCATAACCCAGACCAATTACTCCCGAAATTGCCATTCTTTCCAAACCGTCATTCATATCCATTTTTGGAAAGAAAGGTTATTGCTTTTTATTATTATCTTTTTTCAGTAGTTACAATGTTTGAAATTTTTCGCTAATCTATGGTTAGCAACTGAAAAGCTGATATTGTTTCCACAGGCGGAAAATTTCTAACATGCTCAAGAACCACAAGTCTGTGTGTTTCACACATAACATTCCACCAGTCTGTGACTAATGGTTCTTGACAAATAGAAAATATTATTTTCCCATAACTTTTTATATATTCCAGCTTAATCATTATATCATGGACTTCATAGAAACTGAAAAGAAATGGCAGAAGAAATGGGAGGAAGACCATATCTTCAGGGCCGAAGACAATTCCAAGAAGAAGAAATTCTACTGTCTTGAAATGTTTCCTTATCCCTCAGGTGCAGGTTTGCATATGGGGCATGCAAGAAATTATGTTATCGGTGATTCTTATGCAAGATTCATGAGAACGCAAGGGTATAATGTCCTCTATCCAATGGGTTATGATGCATTTGGACTTCCTGCTGAGAACGCAGCAATAAAAAATAAAGTTGACCCGAAGGAATGGACACTCAATAATATCAGCATAATGAAGTCACAGCAGAAAGAGCTAGGGCTTTCATATGACTGGAGCAGGGAACTTGCAACATGCTCTTCTGATTATTACAAATGGAACCAGTGGATTTTTCTCAAGCTTTACGAAAAAGGACTTGCATACAGAAAAAATTCTGCTGTAAACTGGTGCCCCAGCTGCCAGACTGTTCTCGCAAATGAGCAGGTTGAAGATGAAAAATGCTGGAGATGCCATAATATTGTTGAAACAAAAGACCTTGAGCAGTGGTTCTTCAAGATAACTGAATATGCAGAAGAACTCCTTGATGATATTGACGGACTTGAAAACTGGCCTGAAAGAGTAAAAGTAATGCAGAAGAACTGGATTGGAAAAAGCGAAGGTGTTGAAATTGATTTTCCTCTTGTGGATTCAGGGAAAGAAAATCCCAATAATCCTGATAAAAGTCCTGAGAAACTTACATGCTATACAACAAGATGTGATACTTTATTCAGTGTAACATTCCTTGTTATTGCTCCTGAGCACCCAATTGTTGCCGAACTTACAAAAGGAACTGAATATGAAAAAGAATGTGCCAAAGTCATATCACAGATAAGGCAGCAGAGCGAAATAGAAAGAACTTCAGAAGAAAAAGAAAAAATAGGCGCATTTACAGGGAGATATGCAATCAATCCTGCAACAGGAGAAAAAATTCCAGTTTACATTGCCAACTTTGTTTTAATGTACGGCACAGGAATCGTTATGGCAGATGCGCATGACGAAAGAGATTTTCAGTTTGCAAAGGAATACAAAATTCCATTAAAATTTGTAATTTCTTCTGATGGAAAACCATGGACTCCAAAAAAGGAGAATAAAGCCTTTACTGATGACGGAATTCTTTTTGATTCAGACAAATTTTCAGGAATGAATAATATGGAAGCTCTTCCATTAATGGCAGAATGGATAGAAAAAAATAACTGGGGAAGGCAAAAAATCAATTACAAACTCAGAGATTGGCTTATTTCAAGGCAGAGATATTGGGGGACACCAATACCTATAATTTACTGCGATTCATGCGGAGAACAGCCTGTTCCGGAGAAGGAACTTCCGGTTTTGCTCCCAACAGATGTTAAATTTACAGGAGAGGGAAACCCTCTTGACAAAAGCGATTCGTTTGTAAATGCAAAATGCCCCAAATGTGGGAAAGATGCAAAAAGGGAAACAGATACAATGGACACATTTGTAGATTCTTCATGGTATTTTTTAAGATATGCAGATTCAAAGAATGACAAGCTTCCATTTGCAAAAGATACCGCAGATTACTGGATGCAGGTTGACCAATACATTGGAGGAATAGAACATGCAATTCTGCATTTGCTTTATGCAAGATTTTTCACAAAAGCATTGAGGGATTTAGGGCTTGTTTCAATAGATGAACCTTTCAAGAGGCTTCTTACACAGGGTATGGTCACATTAAACGGGCAGGTAATGAGCAAAAGCAAAGGCAATGTTGTTGACCCAAGAGAAATTACAAAAAAATTTGGGACTGATGCATTAAGGGTTTTCATACTTTTTGCAGCACTTCCTGAAAAGGAATTGGAATGGAGCGATTCAGGAATACAGGGAATTTACAAATTTTTGCAGAAAATAGTAAGGCTTGTTGAAGACAATCCATCGAAACCTGAAACTGAAAAACTGAATATCAATAAAAATTCACTCACAAACACAGAGCTTTACATAATGAGCAAGCTCAATACAACAATAGAAAAAGTTTCAATTGACATTTATGAATTCAGATTCAGCCAGGCAATTGTAAGCATAATGGAATTTGTGAATCTTCTTCACAAATACGAAACAGAGCATAAAAAAAATGAAGCTGTTATTTACACTTCATTAAAGAAACTTCTGCTCATGCTTTCTCCTTTTGCACCGCATATCTGCGAAGAAATGTGGAGAATGATTGGAGAGGAAACTTATATTTCAAAGGAGGCATGGCCAAATTTCGAGCAGAAGTTTGTCGATTTGGAGATAGAACAAGCATTCGAGCTCGTTGAAAATGCAAGATCAGACATACTTTCAGTTCTCCAGCTTGCGAAAATAGAATCTCCTGAAAAAATAACCTTATTTGTTGCAGATGGATGGAAAAGACAGCTTGTTGAGAAAATGAAGGAGCAGCTTGAAATTACAAGAATTCCCGGGGAAATACTTAAGGCAGTAATGCAGACTGACTTAAAGAAGCATGGTTCGGAGATAACAAAGATTGTGCCAAGGCTTGCAAATGACACTTCAAAAATACCAAAAATAATTCTTGCAGAAGACAGAGAATATACTGCATTAAAAGAAGCAGTTGAAGTTCTTGGAAAAGAATTCAAATGCAATATTGAAATTCTCAAAGAATCTGAATCAAAAGAACAGAAAGCAAAGCAGGCAATGCCAGGCAAGCCTGCAATACTTATTAAATAATATCTATTAAATAATATCTATTAAATAAACTCTATTAAATAAAACTTATTAATTGAATCTTGTGCAAAATGAAAATCAAAAAAGCTGCAATAGTTTATATGAAACAGGGAACAAAAGAGCATCTTTCCTGCATAAAATATGTTAAATCAGAGCTTGAAAAAAGAAATATTCTTTTTGGATTTTATGCAAGAGAAAACCTGAGTTTCAGCAAGCTTTCAGAAAAAGATTTGATTGTTGTAGTCGGCGGAGACGGCACTTTTCTAAAAGCATCCCATTTTATTGAAGGAAATCAAATTATATTTGGAATTAATTCAGATCCCAATAACAAAGAAGGATTCTTCCTGAGAACATTCAAAAAAGATTTTGTAAAAAAACTTGAGATGATTTTGAAAGGCAAGGCAGAAATATCAAAGCTTGCAAGGCTCGAATCAAAAATAGGAAATACAAAAATTCCTCTTTCACTTAATGAGATATTTGTGGGTGATGCAAAGCCTTACAGAATGTCCTATTATTTTGTTAAAATAGGAAAGCAGAAAGAATGGCAAAGGTCTTCAGGGATTTTGGTTTCAACACCTGCAGGAACATACGCATGGGCAAGCTCTGCAGCATGCACAAAATTACCTCTGCTTTCTAATAAATTTGAAATTGTTACAAGAGAGCCTTATGTAAGAAGACTCGTGAGAAAGAAAAGCGAATGCAAAGTTTTAGGAAAAAAAGATTCTGTAGAAATAATATCTGACATGAACCATGCAATTGCTGTTGTTGATTCAATCTCAAAAAACTACAAGATGAAATACGGGCAGAAAATTTCAATAAAATTGTCAGACAAATCATTGAATGTTGTTTTCTGAAATCAATTTAAAATAATTAAGATGTTTGAAATTTTCCACTAATCTGTGACTAATGGTTCTTGACATAATCAAAATTGAGAAAAAATTAAGGAATAAATAAAGCGCGAGCGCGCCCAAAGATCGATAAGATACCACCGAAGACAGTTAACCCCAACATCTCCTCAGCTCTGCGACCCTCCAAGCATCTCTACACCTGGTTAGTGCTGCTCCATTCCTGGCCTGACACGATTCCCGAGCATAAAAATCCTGAAGGACAAAGTCTCACAGTACTTGCCGGGACTGCTCCGACAGCAGTTACCTTTCTCCAGGCTTCGGTCCTATCATGAAGCCGGTTTATAGCGACAGGAGACGGCTATCCTCCCGACCTAGCTCGCATAAAAAAAGAAGCATTAATGGTTTAAAAGGCTTTGCGATAAAATTAATATTTTCTCAGTATCATGCTTTCAATATTATATAATTCCAAGAAGTAACACAATTCCGTATCCAACTAAGCATCCTATTGTTAAAAATGGCATTGCGGGATAGAATTTCCCTTTCTCTGATTTGAAGAACAATATTGAAAGTGCGATTGTGGTTGTTAAAGCAACTATCGATGCTTCGCCAAATGCAGTTATTATCGGCAGACCTTTGGTTATTAATTCTTTCAGAACAACTCCTGCAAATATTAATGTGAAACCTATATCCCCCCCGCCAAGTGTGGCTGTATTTACTGAAGATTTTGATTTTCCAGAAGACTTGCCAGCTGTAAGTTTCTTCACATCTTTTATTGGCTTGATTCCACCTTTGTTATCATAAGGAACATAAATTCCGCTGAATAATTTATTTTCAGTCTGAAATTTTGCCATTGAAACCATGTGTTTGCTTTTCCAGACAGCATACATATCATAAGCTGAAATTATAAGCAGAAGCATTAATGCAGAAAAAATATTCATTATTGGAACAAATATCGCAGCAAGTCCTCCATAAATAAGTATCTCACTGATATTATGGATGTAAATATTGGGCCTGTAAATTTTCCACAATGCAATTAAAACTGCAATTATTAAAGCAGCTATTTGCGGAAGGAAAGATGAAAGTGAAATTGTTATTGTTGCCATTACTGCAAAAAAGAACCATAATTTCCAAAGCTTTACTCCTCT